>Ga0136636_10002154_pt1 | contig 11731 bp, 12 predicted proteins | sample AntDrymUQ8522106_2_FD_104653 | JGI IMG/M metagenome (GOLD analysis project Ga0136636, IMG submission 104653) | Polar desert sand microbial communities from Dry Valleys, Antarctica - metaG UQ852 (21.06) | ecosystem: Environmental > Terrestrial > Soil > Desert | place: Antarctica: Dry Valley... | reverse complement strand
CCACTTCTTTTCCAGCTCAAATATTTGCTGGCTTTTTCTATGCGTCAGGATATGAACCGATTGGTTAATTTTCTTTCTACTTATTTTTGGAACTGATTTCTAAAACCATCACTCACGGAAAGGGTGAAAAATAGGCATCCGATACTTTGCATCAAATTTTCTAATATTTTTGATAAAAAAAAGGTTTATTGAAATAAAATTCAATAAACCTTTAAAAAATAACGATTTAATAAAGTCCGACTAAGGGATTTTTCAAGAGAATTTAACCTCTTAAAAATTATACTTTCTCTGAGGTAGATTTTACTGCTAATGCATAAATAACCAATCCAAATCCAATTTTGTTAATTGCATCTGCGATGTTATAAACCACATCTACACTGCCTTTTCCTAAGATAGAAGTGTACCATCCATCAGTTCCTAACATATATCCCAGAGGATAAATTGCCCAACCAACTAATACGAACCAGCAGAGCATTTTGTGCGCTTTCAAAACGTCTCCACCTGCTAATTTTGCTAATTTTGCTGCGCTACCTAACCAAATCTCGTAAACGATCCAGAAGTAAGCAAGACCAGAAATTAATCCCCAAAAAGCGGCCTGTTCTTTGAAAACAGTTTCTCCTAAATATCCGGTAACTAGCATTACTACAGACAAGCCAATCATTTTCCATAACAAGGCTATTTTTGCACCGGCAACTCGTAAGATTAAATAAAACTCCAGACACATTAATGGAACTGTTAGAATCCAGTCTACATATCTGAAAAATGTTGGAGATTCCTGAAATTCTCCCCAATATTCTTTCATGTAGAAATAATGGACCGCGGCAATGAACGTAATTAAACCTGATACTAAAACGGAGGTTCTCCATTTTTTATCAAATTGGCTTAAGGATAAGAAGAAAAACGCTGATGCTGCCATCATCGCCATACAACCAACGAAGAACGTAAATCCGGTGTAGTCATCTGGTAACATCTTTGTTACGGAAGCGGAAATAAATAATAAATTCGACATAATTAATAATTTTTTTTGTTTCATCAAATGTACATCTTTAATGAATATTTAGTAATAGATTGTACCTATTTAGAATATTTAGTATGGAAATATACTAAGTATTTTTAGAAGAGGAGAAAGATGTTAACGTGGTTGGCTTTTAGCACTTCACATAAAAATCTTGTTATTAATTCTGGAACCTTGAATTAAATTATGATGTTTCTATTTACAGCCGAAGATGTATATTTGCGAGGTGCTCATGAAGCAGGATTGAAAAAAATACTTTTTATACCCACCAAAAATTTTATGTTGGTTCCTTTGTTTTAAATTTTGGATACCAATTTTTTTTAAATCTTGAAAAGACTTTTCTGAAAAACTTTCGTTGTTTTTTTTCAACAAATAATTTTTAAATGAAAGAAATTTCCAAAATATCAATAATCATTAGCTTTTTGGCGTTATGGATCACGTCTCGATTAGAAACCAATTATCAGACATGGATCGGCTTTGCTTTTATCTTTTCTTTTGGAATCTTACATGGCGCAAATGATTTGGTCCTGATCAAAAACTTCAAAGGAAATAAAAATCGATCTTACTTTACCTTTTTAAGTTTATATATAGTGATTGTTTTGATTTCTGCTCTTTTGTTTTTAGCAATTCCCTTAATCGCCCTGTCTATTTTTATTTTGGTGAGTGCCTATCATTTTGGGGAGCAACATTGGCAAGATTTAGAAAATTACAGATGGAATTGGTTAAAACAGATGTTCTATCTCGTTTATGGCAGTTTTATCTTACTGCTGCTGTTTTATTTTCACAACATAGAAGTTCAGCAAGTGATATTAAGCATTACCAATCATAATATCAATTTGGTCAGTAATCCTTTGCCCTTGATCTTTTCCGGAATATTGCTTCTTTTTTTGATGATTTACAATTATTTTACGTTGCCCAATTTCAAAAAAACAATTGCAACAGAAATCATTTATTTAATAGTTTTTGGATTAATTTTTAAACTGGGAAGTCTCATTTGGGGATTTGCCATTTACTTTATTTTATGGCATAGTATTCCTTCTTTAAATGATCAGATTAAATTTCTTTATGGAAAATATTCTTTCCAAAACTTCATTTTGTATTTTAAGTCGGCATTTTTTTATTGGATCGTTTCTCTCTTGGGAATAGGAATCCTGTATTATTTTTTACGGGATGAAAAACTGTTCGATGCTATTTTCTTTTCCTTTCTTGCCGCAATTACTTTCCCGCACGCTTTTGTCATTTTAAAAATGTTTGAAAAAAAGCCGGATTAAGTTTAGATTTTGCATGAGTCTTAGTAAAGCAAAAGGTCCTGATCCTAAAAAGATTCCGAACTTAACGCGCTGCACTAAAACATTAAATTAAGCAAAATGTACATCATTCAGCAAAAATTTCTACATTGCATCATAAATTCGGCAATTGAATGGAACCACTAGATAAAACTGTGAGGGAAACCCAAAACCAATATTGCTAATTAAATTATTTTCAGTGAAATACTTTTTAGAAAAATATAATTTTAATGTATGGTTGAAGCCGTCATTTTATCTTTTTTTGCTTATTTATGGTGAAATAAGTGCCACAGAAATTGTAATTTTATATGCGATAGAAACAATTGTTGTTGGTTTATTTCATTTGATCAAATTGCTAATCATTTCCGTTTTCAGAGCAGATTTTCCAAAAGAGAAATGGGTCGGTCTTTTTTATTCCGGATTCTTCATTATTCACTATGGTATTTTTGTTTTTGTGCAAACCACCTTTTTTTTCCAATTTCTGTCGATGGAAGATCAAAGAATATCTGATTCCATTGGATTTCAAAATTTCAGTACGGTTTTAGGTTTTCCAGGAATTCAAGTGGGACTCGCTTTGATGTTGATTTCTTACGCAATGCGTTTTTGGATTATTTTTTATCAATCAGGTTACTATAAAACGGTTCGGGTAGAGTCTTACATTTTTCAACCGTATTTGCGGATTTTTATTCAGCAATTTGTAGCAATCATTCCAGGAATTTTCATCATTTTTGGAAATGCAGGTTTCATTGCAGCGGTATTATTGATCATTATTCGGGGTGTAGTAGATTTTTTTATAGAAAAAATGCGAGCTGATCCAATCTACTTTACCAAAGCTTTTAATTTTCTATTCAAAGAAAAAATAAAAGAGGGTTTAGAAAGTAGTGATAGATTAGAAGCAGAAAAATTCTTAAAAATAATCGTTAATGAGTAAGTTGGCAATCTGCATAAATCCCAAAAAACTATTGAATTCACAAATCAATTCTTCCTAAATTCTGCTATTTTATTTCAGTTGATGTTCCAAATTTTCATTTTTAGAACTAAAAATTTTATTTTATGATTTATACATGGAAATTACTACTAATATTACGTATTAATAAATAATTTCAATTTGTAATAATAAAAAGATGTTAATTTTTCATAATAATGTTTGTTTATATTAATGTTATTTTTAGCTTTGTTTTAAACTTTTAAAACACTTATTATGAAAACACTTTTATTCGTTTCAATCTGCCTATCAGGACTTTTGGGAGCGCAAAGCTTTATTAACTCAACGCTCTATCCAATTCCTGATAATACTACAGTAGGTGGACAGTCTGATATTCCTGTCGCTTTAGCGAAAACTATTTCGGATCCGTCCAAAGTAACTATCAATTTAGATCTTACCCATACCTGGAGTGGAGATGTAACCATAGGATTAGTGGTTCCTGGTGGAAGTGGAACTGGAGCAATTGCTTTACTTAAAAGAATAGGGAGTAGTACTCCTACAGGAGTAGGTTCCAGTGCGAATTTTGGCGTAGGGAATGTCTTGTCATTTAATTCTGCAGCTACTGGTGTAATTGTTCCGCCGGTAGGAACAAATCTTCTTATTCCCGCTGGAGTTTATTTACCAACCGTAGGTGCAACCTTGATTCCCACTGATTATACTGTTGCTAATTTATCAGCTATTTTCACAAATCTTTCGGTAAACGGAACTTGGTCTCTTAAATTTTTAGATACTGGAGCAGGAGATTTAGGTTCATTAAACGGTTGGCAAATTGTATTTGATGCAGGTACATTTTTGGGAGTAGATACTACCATTACAAGTACTCCTGGATTAACTGTATTGGGAAATCCTTTCAAAGAGACTTTAAATCTAAAAGTAAATACCGCTGCAAAAGATGTAAAATTCGATATTTATTCTATGGATGGCAAAAAAGTATATTCTTATCAGCAGTCTAATTCAAAAAATACAAGCGGAGATTTGCAGATCCCTACCGGAAATTGGAGTTCTGGAATCTATATTTTAACCCCAATTGTAAATGGTGTTAAATTAATGAGCATTAAACTCATGAAAAAATAATTCTTCATGAATCATTATCTTAGAAAACACCGGAAATAGCTTCCGGTGTTTTTATTTTCATTATTGTGAAGAACCCATTAAAGTTTATATTTTTTTAATTTTAAGTTCATCGATGTTAAAATATTTTTTAAAAGCAATTTGCCAGAAAAGACAAATTGAAATTGACCAGATTATTTCTTCTAAAAATACTTTTAAAATAATTTTAATATTTTAAAAAACACAACATGTCTTTTAAGAACTGACTAAGTAAAGCAGGCTAAAAACTTAAGGATGCATCGCAAGAATTTTATTCATGAAATCTACCACATCTTGCCCAGAGTAATCAGCCATTCCTTCTGTAACATGGGCAATATTTCCTTCTCTCCCCAAAATTACTGTTGTTGGTAAACTTCCGCGGAAAAACTCTTTCGGAATTTCTCCATCTGGATAATAAACAGGCAGATTCAGTTTTCTACTTGCCATAAATTTAGTAGCTTTTGCTTTATTTCCTTCCGTTTCTAAAATTACAAAAACCACATCTGAATTGTTCTTAAATTTGTCATGTAGTTTTTGGATAGAAGGCATTTCTGCGATGCACGGACCACACCAGGTTGCCCAGAAATTAATGAAAACCACTTTGCCCTTCAGATCTCCCAAGGATACTTTTTTTCCCTTTTGATCAACAAAATTCATGGTATAATTTGCAGTTTTAATAACTGCGGTATTTAAATCTTCTTTTTTTTCTGATAGTGGAGTTTCTGTTAAATCCGGGTTAAAGAATCCTAACTTCATTAAACCCTGCTGCATAGTTGCTTTAACTTCGGGCACGAAGATCATAGAAAGGAACAAACCAATTAAGGCGGTATTAAAAATTTTCGACATTATATTTTTCGTTTTAGTATTCATCAATATTTCATTTAAAGGTCAGTACAAATTAACATTCTGAAAAAGAATGTGATTACAATTAATTAGGAAATACTTAAATCAAGGAAGAGCGTAATTGCTGATAGAGAATGTAGAGCGGAACAGATCTGGCTTTTCGGAAACCGAACTGATGCGATTTCGTGAATAAAATATCTTCAGATAATTGATAATCAAAATATTTGAAATCAGCCTTTATCACTGCAACGTGCTGCGTAATTTTTGAGGTTGCGATTTGAACATATTGACAGGAAGAACTAGATTTTACATTGTTTGAAGTTAGATTTTCAATATGGAAAACCCGTTTCATGGATTTTTTTATTCCACACGGCGATAAAGCCAAAACTAAAATCAGAATTAAAACACTTGGTGTTTTACAAATCTTTACAATTGGAATAAACTTATTCATTGCTGCAAAAATACTGTGATTTAAGGTCTTGCCCCAATTTTTAACAAATTTTAGTACTTATTTGGTTTAATTTTTGACTTTTAAAAAGCATGAAAAAAATATTAGTAACAGGAGCCGGCTCCGGATTAGGAAAAGGTACCGCCATCGGTTTAGCGAAAAAAGGTCATCACGTAATTGCAGGTGTTCAAGTCTGGGAACAGAAATCTGCCTTACTAGAAATTATTAAAAAAGAAAAACTAGAAGATCATCTGAAAATTATTAAATTGGATCTTTTTGATCAAATAGATTGTCAACACGCACAATCCTACGACATTGATATTTTGGTAAATAACGCAGGAATGGGTCATTCTGGCCCGGTTGGGGAAATGCCGGTTGGATTATTAAGAGAAGTAATGGAAACCAATGTATTCTCCACTTTGGAATTTACGCAGCCCATCATCAAAAAAATGGTGGAAAAAGGAAAAGGAAAAATAATTTTCGTTTCTTCGATCGCGGGATTAACCACTTCGCCGTATTTAGGAGCTTACAACGCTTCTAAGCATGCTTTGGAATCTGTGGCGCAGAGTCTTCGGGATGAGTTGCACGATTTCGGGGTTCAAGTCGCTACGATTAATCCAGGACCATTTGAAACCGGTTTCAATGACCGAATGTATGATACTTATGAACAGTGGTTTGATGAGGTTGAAACCTTCACCACGAAAGAAACCATAGAAAAAGCCTCGAAAAAATTACTGGATAAACAACTGGATCCACAAATTATGATCGATGCGATGGTAGAAATTATTCCGCAGGATGTTCATAAATTTAGAAACGTAGTTCCCGAAGAGATGGGAGAAATGTGTTTAAAATATGAGAAAGAACAGTACGAATTGAAAAGCAACGAAAAATCAAGTTCAAAATAAAAATTTTGATTTAAGATTTTAGAAATGAAAAGAGTGATTGGGTGATCACTCTTTTTTTTGTTGAAATTTATTAGAAAAAAAACCGTGTCAGAATTTAAAATCTTTACACGGTTTTGGATAATGTCTTATTTAAATTTAATGAAATATACCCGTCTTTTCTCCTGTTAATAAGGTTGATCAGGTGTTGTAACTCTGATCATTTTAATATTCACAAATTCAAGGAGTCCTTCTAGAGGCAACTTTATGCATAATTCCCGATCGTTTACTGATCGGAGAATTTTTCCAGGTTTCAAAGGCTTCATCAGCTTTATCAATGATCGAAGCGACTTGTTCTTTGGACATGGCTTCAAATTCTTTAACCACTTCATTATTAAAAGGATTAACACTTTTTATAGACGAAATTTCTTTTGTATTCCTCATCATTCTTTTTTTAGTGGGTTAAATTTTTCAAATATTATTCCAGTACGTGAATTACATTTAACTTATAGTAGATCGTCATCATTTATAGAAAAAATAAACATCTATTTTCATAAACTCAAGGAGCAAAAGGGTATGAATCTGGTGCGAAGAAATTCTTTTGAAAAATTTTTGCGACCGTGTCAACTTATTTATTTAAAGCTTCTATCACCGCAAGTGCTGCACTTTCCCCAGAAAGCATGGCTGCGTTTAAGGAACCATTGATCAAAGTATCACCTGCAAGGAAAATATTCTCAGAATACCGCGTTTCAGCGGGAGTTAGACTGTATTTAATGTTTTTTAGATCGGGTAAGGCTTTTGGAATTTCATAGACTTTGATCAAGCGAATCACTTCTATAGTGAAATGTTCTTTCAATTCACTTTTTACTTTCTGCGCGAGTTCGTCACCATTTAAATTTTGATTATTAACGACCGTAACGGACAGTAATTCTTTGCCAGCATTGATGGAAGTTTTTAGACTTGTGTGATAAAAAATATTATTAATGAGGGCGTTTTCTTTGGGCAAAAGTCCGATCAAGGGTTTTGCAATGACGCGTTTTTCCGTTTCAAAATAAATAGTGAAACACGATTTCCATTTGAGTTTTTCATTATTTAAATTTGACAATAAACTATTGGAATCTGTCGCGATAATGGTAAAATCGCTTTCCAGCATGTCTCCGTTTTCTAGGGTGATTTCTCCATCTTTAACAGAATTAACTTTCGAATTGAAAAGGATTTTCGTCGTTTTTAATTTCTCTGCGAGTTGGTTTGGGATGGCTTGAATTCCGGCTTTTGGTAATGCTGCATTCCCGGTTCCAAACATTTTATAAACAAATTCAAACATTCTGCTCGACGTTTCCAATTTCGTTTCCAGAAAAATCCCACTGAAAAAAGGTTTAAAAAATTGCGAAATCACCTGATCCGAAAAGCCAAAATCTTTTAAATACTGCAGCGTTGTTTTTTCCTTTTCCGCAAATATTTCAGAAATCTCTTTATTCTTGAGTTTTAGATTTAATTGAAGTATTTTAATTTTGTCTGTCAATGGAATTAGGCTTGAAAATACGGTCGGAAACAGCAAAGAAAAATCCCGAAGCGGATCGCCGATCTGGTTTTCTTTTCCCTCCTTAAAAATCGCAGCGCCAGGTAAAAAATTTTGTAAATCTAAGGCTTCATAATCCAGAAATTTATTCGCCGCCGGATAAGAAGTCAGCAATACCTGAAATCCGTGATCCAGTTGATATCCTTCAATGAGATCTGTTTTTACACGACCACCCACGGAATCTGTAGCTTCTAAAATAGTAGGAGAGAAGCCGTGTTTTTCCAATGTTTGTGCGGCAACTAAACCGCTTACTCCAGCTCCGATGAGGTATATTTTATGTTCCTGTTTTTGCATAGCAGTTTATCTGATCACAAAACTACCGATTATAAACTCATTTAATTAAGAGTAAAGAGCAGATAATTTTGAATTGAGCGTATCATGATCCAGGTAATGCTTATTTTTATCAGTCGAAAAGGTACAATTAGGCATCTAGGGGTTTTATTTATACATTTAAGATGTTAAAATATATAGCGAAGACAACAATTGATATAGTTAAGATTACAACTAATATACGTAAGATGACAATTAATATATCTCAGATTATATTGGAAATATTTAAGATGACAATATATCTATTTAAGAAGTCAATTTATCTATTTTAGGTATCAAAGTAGAGTAGTTTTATTCAAAATTTTTTAATTTTGTATCGCTTTTTAATGAGAAACAACATTTGATTTCATTGCTATGTTCTTAAAACAAGAGAATAGCAGCAACAAAATATACCAAAAAAAACTAAATTTATTATCATGTCGATCACTCGAACTTATCTAAAACAAGGGATTCATCCATATCCCCACATCGGAAATTTAATTCGGACAAAACTAAAAGAACTGCATATTACCAGTACTGAAGCTGCGCGCAGATTGGGCGTGAATTCTACAAACATGCATGCTTATTACAAAAACCCTTCGCTGCAGTTTGGGATTATCTGGAAATTAAGTATGGCGGTGAATTATGATTTTCTCTCCGATATCATCGCGCATTATCCGGAGAATTTCCCGAAAAAAATTGATGATAAAATGGTGGCGATGGAAAAGGAACTGGAGATTTATAAGAATTTATTGAAAAGATAATGCTTGATTCGCAAAGTCTCCGGCTTTAATCGAATTAATTTAGAAATATAATAATTATGAGGAGTGAGATTTTTGTGGCTCAAAGTCGGGAGATTGTGTGCAGCGGAGACCACACGAAAGGATTCGTGCGGCAGCGATGGGTGAGTAGTTATGTAGCTTTCGGATATGAAAAATTTCTAGTAGCAGAGTATTTCAGGATAAATAATAGTATGCCTTACGCTCAAATTTATCCTGGTCCTGGCGCTTGGATCAAATTATTAAAAAAAGGAAATAAAAAATGAGAAATGTAATGTTTACTATATTTTCGCCAAATAGTGTGAGAAAACTTACTGATTTGTATTTATATAATTTAAAATTAGAGCCCTTACTTGTAAAAAATGTGCAAGGATTATTAAATAATAATTTAAAAATAAAAAAAATAATGCTGTTTTTAAGTGCAGATATTGATTCTGATAATGTAAATGGTTTTGTCCAAAATTTTTATAATAAAAAACCTATTTTAGGAATTATAAGCATGGACATTTCTATTAAGGATTTAAATTGGGATATATTGAATGAATCTCAAAAAACATCTTTTCTCATTGGAAAATGGAGGCTATTATTTAGCAGCCTATCTGAAAATTATTTCTCAAATTCGAAAACAGAAGTATTAAAATATTTTAATACTTTAATTGAGTAGTGTTTCAAGTTGTTAATTAAAAGCATACAAATAGATAATATTTCTAATGTGTTTATTTTATATCTATGCAATGGTGATTGATTTTCAACTGTTTACAAAGTAACTTAAGTTTTACTAAGACAACCTTCGGTTGCTTCTTGTATTTTACGAGGTTAAAATTAACTTCAAAATAATTATGAACAAAACATTTGTAGTTTCCCAATTCTTGATTGTAGCCAATTGATTAAAAGTCAGACCAAAGATGATGCTGGACTGTTTAGGCTCCCCGCTGCGCAAAGTCTCCGACTTTGAGTCCTTTATAAAAAGAACGCCCCGATTTCTCAGAGCGTTCAAACCACCTATCAAACTATTTCTAGTAAGATCCTTTTTCCACGAAATGGGCTGCAACTTTTTCAGTTAAAGCAACTACATTTGGCATATTGGTGTATTTTGTAAATCTGCGTAAGCCGGAAAGCATCATGCGCTGTTCGTCGCCTTCTGCAAAGGATACAATTCCTTCTTTCGCTGCGGTAGAAATTGCTTCCACGGCTTTGTAAAGATTTAAACGAGCCATTGAAGCTTGCACAGAAGCAGTATCGAAATGTTTTTCTGCTCTTAAAACTGCAGATTCTGCCATATAGATCTGGTTCAGAATTTCAGATGCGTTTAAGAGAAGATGCTGCTGTTTTTCAATCTCCATCATGTATTTTTGTAAAGCTGCTCCTGCAACCATTAAGAATACTTTTTTCAGGTTGTGAACAATTGCTTTTTCTTCCGACATATATTCTGAATAGTCCGGAGTTTCAAAAGAGGGAATTCCCATCAATTCTTTTCCGATCGCCATGGCTGGTTTCAAGAGATCAAGTTCGCCTTTCATGGTTTTTTTGATCAACATTCCTACGGCAAGAAGTCGGTTGATTTCGTTGGTTCCTTCGTAAATTCTACCGATTCTGGAATCTCTCCAAGCTGCTTCCATGGGTGCATCTTCGGAGAATCCCATTCCACCGTAGATCTGAATTCCTTCATCCGCGATATGTTGAGTCAGATCTGAAACGTAAACTTTAAGAATAGAACATTCAACAGCATATTCTGCCAAAGCGTTCAATTCTGCTTCTTCGTGTGTCATTCCACCGGCAACGAATTCCTCAATTTTATCTTCTACATCTTTCGCGGCTCTGTATGCTCCAGATTCTGACACGAAAATTCCAGTGGACATTTCTGCCAATTTTTTACGGATCGCACCGAAACTGGAAATGGAAACATCAAACTGTTTTCTTTCATTTGCATAATTAATACACAAAGAAGTGATTCTTCGCTGTCCGTCAATATTTGCGGCGGCTAGTTTAATTCGACCTGCATTTAAAGCGTTCAAAGCGATCTTGAAACCGTTGTTTCTTTCTCCTAAAAGATTTTCCACCGGAATTTTCATATCGTTAAAGAAAACCTGACGCGTAGAAGAGGAGCGAATTCCCAATTTGTGCTCTTCTGCACCCATGGTGAAACTGGCCGGATCTTCAAGTTCAGACTTATTAAAGACAAAGGCGGTGATATTTTTATCATCTTCAATTCTCGCAAAAAGCGTGAAAGTTTCTGCAAATCCTGCATTCGAGATCCACATTTTCTGTCCGGTAATGGTATAATATTTTCCATCTTCGGAAAGAACCGCTTTTGTTTTACCGGAATTGGCATCGGAACCAGCTCCAGGTTCAGTTAAACAATATGCACCGAATTTTTCACCCGTTGCTAAAGCTGGAAGGTATTTTTGTTTTTGTTCTTCGGTTCCGTACAATAAAATTGGAAGCGTCCCAATTCCGGTATGCGCTCCGTAAGCTGTTGCTAAAGAACCATTGGCGCCGGAAACAATATCACATGCT
>Ga0136636_10002153_pt1 | contig 11738 bp, 11 predicted proteins | sample AntDrymUQ8522106_2_FD_104653 | JGI IMG/M metagenome (GOLD analysis project Ga0136636, IMG submission 104653) | Polar desert sand microbial communities from Dry Valleys, Antarctica - metaG UQ852 (21.06) | ecosystem: Environmental > Terrestrial > Soil > Desert | place: Antarctica: Dry Valley... | reverse complement strand
TGAAACTTCAATGAATATTGTCCACTCAGGTTTGAACTGGCCCAAAACAGAAACAGTGATGTAAATAATAAGCGGTTCATTGTTTTACAAATTTAAAAATTTGCAAGTCATCTCCTTGCTGTATCTGAAGGATATAAATACAATCTTCGTCGGAATTGGACATATAATTCCTTGGATCGGGTGTGTATAGAAACCCATCAGGATCATTTGGAATAGCACCAGTTTGACCAGGTCCAGTTCTATATCCTACTAAATCACAATCGTTGTTTAATATGCCAAAAGCACCAATATTGAAACTGGGAGCTGTATCGCACACTTTATCTCCCCTTGCGCATAAGGTTGTAACATTTAATTTGGTTGAAATTAGTGGAGCAGGGACACCTGGTGGAAGAACATCAAACTCAGCATGGGTATGCAAGAGATTAAAAATGTGGCCCATTTCATGACAAATAATATTGGAGTTTACAAAATAGCTTCCAATATTAAATTCATCATCATCTCCAATCCATAATGCAGGAAATCTATCATCATCAGGCAAAGTTGCTGTTCCACCTTCTCCCCCATCTAATAATCCATCAGGTATAGCTGGCTTCAGTGGAAATAGGTATATGTTAATCACATTTGGCAATCTATTAACATTAAAAATACTATTTCGTATCCATGTTTTATCGGTGTTAGCGAAAATATCCGAATTAATAACATCAGGTTCACATATTTCAACAAAATTTATTAGAGAAGGACTATAACATTCTGTCAGCCTATCTCTGATTCCTTGAACTTCAGCGAGCGTGGCACCACCTGTTCCGTCCGAATTGTTTATCACATGAATTTGAATTAAAAAAGTATAAGACTGGTTGTTGACATTTACTGGTTCAATAATATTTTCATAATCATCGGGATTCATTAACGTTCCACATTCAAATTGGGCCTTCACTTCTAAATTGTATAAAATAAAAATAAGACTCAAAATAATAGCCCTAGCTGAGGAGCTGAGGAGCTGAGGAGCTGAGGATTTTCATATAAGTTAGTATTTATTTATACAAATATAAATATTTATACCAACTAAACAAGTTTTTTTAACATTTATTTTTTTGCACAACATAAAAATGGCGTTGTACTTAAATAGTATAACGCCATTTGAATTTCATAATGACAAATCGTTCACATCTTCACCAAGCTCTTGGTTGTTGATGCTCTTTTGGAATTAATACGAATATAGTAATTCGCTGCCGGAAGATCATCTACTCGGAAGCTGATTTTATGCTCACCTTTTGTAAATCTTTGATCAGATAATAATCTTATTTCATGACCTATCGAGTTGAATAAACTCACTCTCACATTTTCGTCCTCTGTATTGAAAACCAAATGAGCTGTAGTTGTGCATGGATTAGGGAACAAATTGGCAGCAAGCACATCAACTTTTGGATCAAATGTACTGGTAGCGTTGCAGATCTGAAGCAAAGGCAAATGTTGCCATCCATCAAACAATATCTGCGACACATCCGCCTCTGGCATTTCAAACCAGTCATTCAACAGAGTTCCATAGATTGACCTAAAATCAACCTCCATAGCAACACCAGCTTGTGGATCAGGAGTGTCTGGGATGTCAGCATTGTTACCTATTATACCAGGATTAACACATGAACCAAACAGGAACAAAGGAGCTGCATTACCGTGGTCGGTTCCACCACTGTCGTTGCTTTTAATTTGTCTTCCAAACTCAGAGAAAGTCATTCCTATTACTCGCTTTTCAAGTCCTTGAGCCAAAAGATCAGCCTGAAATGCTGCCACTGCATCCGAAACTTGTTGCAACAAATCTGCATGTACTCCAGTAGCAGTATTATTCGCATTGACTTGGTCAGCATGGGTATCAAAACCTCCAAGGGAAGTAATGTAAACTTTTGTTTTGAGGCCTCCTGATATCAATTTTGCAGCAACTTTTAACTGATCTGCAAGTTTATTGTTGGCAGGATAAGTAGCAACATTGGCTCCGGCATCATTGGCTGTAGTCATCGCAGCTGCATAAGCATTGGTTTGCGTCAGCGCATTGCGCAAAAAAGCTACTTCCATGCCGTAACAAGTGCTCGGATCCTCAACTCCTGCTTGTCCTTCATTAAGCTGTGACAAGGTACTTGGATCTAAGAGTGCAGTTGAAAAATTTGCGCCTACACCCTGACAAGTTTCACTAACCAAGGCTCCTAAAGTTATCGCAAATGGATCAGGGTTTTCAGTATTTGGGTAACCTGTTGGATAATTAGGGTACTTAGAACCAAAATATCTGCCCAACCAGCCGGAAGTTAATATTTCATCAGCATTCGAAGCTGACGTCCAAATATCTGTGGAACGAAAATGTGATCGGTTCTGGTCAGGATAACCAACATTTTGAACAACAGTCAACAAACCATCGTCATTCATGTCTTTCATTGCAGACATACTGGAATGAAATCCAGTCAAATCATTCAATTTGAGAATGGAAGATTCGGGTAATATCAAATTGCTTCTGAGATTTGCCAATTTATCATATTGATCCAATGGGAATAAGGTATTCAATCCATCGTTTCCTCCATTTAATTGTACCAACACCAATACCCTGTCAGATTCCTCTGAAACTGAATCGAACAACTTAGATTTGCTGAAAGCAGTAACAGGCATACCATTTAAGAAAGCGGGCAAAGCAACTGCTGCAGTTGTAGCCTTTACGAAATATCTTCTTTTCATCATCTAAAATTTTGATCAGGTGATTATTGTAATTGGAATTCTGATTGGTCTACCATGACATACAGTAGCCCTCTTACACCATTTTCAGCAAGCGTCTTTTTAGATATATCATTCGGAAAATTAATGTAATCTGTCCAAACTTGTGTCCAAACAAAATCAGGTAAACCACCTAATATCGAATTTTTAAAGAAGTCTTTTTGAACTTGCGCTATCGGTCGTGGGTAAAAAAACTTTACCAAGTCATCGATCAATAAATTTATGTCACTTGGATCATCAAATTGTTTGACAAAATTCAATGCATCAACAATGATTTTTGTTCCTTGAATGGTGATACCTATAGTTGTTATGCCTTCTAGCAAACGAATCCTAATAGGCAAAGTCACCGAATTAATCCAAATTTGATAATAACTTGGCTTTTGGTAATAGGGTGTCCATCCACTAACACTTGGCGCACCTAAATAGAATTGCTGCAAAGCAACGCTTGTATTGAAAATGTTTCTCCAAGCTGAATATTGTTTATTCAAGTTACTTGCATCAGGCATTACGATTGAAAACATCTTAATCATGCTGGTAGCATAATCAATCGGAGGCTTAATCATACACCCTCCTATTTCATCATTGAAAAAGTGCTCACTATTCAATAGGGCTCTGACTGCTGGTACAATATCGTAATTGCTCTGTAATAACTTGTCTGCCATTGGTTGAATAACATTGGCTTCAATTTCTGCATCAATTACATAATATACAAAGTATCGATAAAGTTTACGACTAATGAAACGAGCAACTTCTGGCTGTTGAAAGATAATATCTATAAGTGTTTTGTACTCATTTACTCCACCATCTGTAATTTGAGTGCTGTTGAACTTGGGGGACAAAGTTTTGGTTGTGGTGTCATGGTTACCTGAATTGAAAACAGATTTGATTACGCCGGAAGGATTTCCTTCTATTGTTTGCGCCTTCCAACCTGTCAACACCTTTGCCATCTGCAAAATATCATCCTCTGTGTAATTCGTATAATCACCTGGTGCGATCAATGGACCTTTACCTATTGTAAATAATTCCAAAAGTTCACGTGCATAATTCTCGTTGGGAGCTTTCTTGGTATTCTCGTTGCCATTGAGGAATCTCAACATCGCATGGTCAATAGTCACCAATTTGGTGAACTCTCTAAAATTGCCCAGTGCATTTTCACGGTACAATTTGATGTTCGCATACTGAGCACGGGGATCATTGATATCTGAGGTTACATAATGATTGTACCAAAACAAAGTCATCTTTTCAGTCACACTCACCCCTTCGCTGAAGATATTACTCATCAACCAGCCTGAAAGTGAATTGCGGCGGTAACCGTCAACACCTTGGCTATAAGCCGCATTGATCCAAGATTGTCCAACTGCACAAGCAGGGTCAGCAGTATAATTTGGATTCAACGGTGGCAAAGGTGAGGAAGTAGGTGTGAATAGCTTGGTAATGGTCACATTTAAGCCATCAGCTACGGATTGCTTAATTTGAGCGTGATTAGGACCAAACATCGCCCTGCTGAGCAAATGTTTTGCTTTTTCATAATTCCAAACTCCGGAATATGGACTCAGTCCACTTCCACCTCCCAAGGCTTTTTGTTCAATATTAAAGCTCTGGGCAGAAGTTTTGGTTTTTGGCGCGAAGGCACTGAATAAGGATCTCCTGTTCATAACAACTTGATTTTAATGCAGGTGATTGGTATAATTTCATCAAATATAAGCCTTTGACAAACACTATTGCAATAGGTTTAATTATTTGTTAAAGTTTTTATCACTCAATCCCAATCGAGTGTTTCAACTGAGTTAGTGCCCAGCAAATTCATAATAGTTTGAATATAAAATCACTTTTATTTTGCAAGCAAAATCTTATCAATACCGTCAGCCAAATCCCTATCTTTTTGGGTTATGGTATTTCCTGCGTCATGTGTGGTGAGTTCAATTTGGACTTTGTTGTAAGTGTTGCACCAAGTGGGGTGGTGGTCCACTTTTTCAACCAATTGAGCAACTTGATTCATAAAATCCCAAGCTTCTGTAAAATCATGAAATTTGAACGATTGTACCAGCTTACCATCTTTTTCTTTCCACATAATTGTTTATTATTTTAAGTTATTCTTAAATTCCATTTTCATGAAATTTCAATATAATCCAAATCCTTATCAAAGGTCTCTTCTACTCTCCAAGTGCACACAAACGCCAAACCCAAGGCGATTACACCAATTACAGTTGCGGCATAAACGATTGAATTATTTCCGGCCAAATACTTGAATCCTAGGGTCATTGGAATGACACTTCCTCTTATAAAATTAGGCGCTGTGGTGGTAACTGTCGATCTTATATTGGTACCAAATTGCTCAGATGCCATAGTAACAAAGAGCGCCCAATAACCTGTTGACAATCCCAACAGAAAGATTAAAAAATAATAGCCGTCCGTACTGTATCCTCGACCATATAGGAAAAGCAAGGTGACGAGCGTCGAAAATAGTATATAACCCATCACTACCTTCCTTCGGTTTTTAAACCATTGACTCAACACTCCACTCAACAAATCACCCAAAGACAATCCAATATATACCCACATAACACTATTGCTGACCAGAATTTCGCCCTTAACATCAGAATAGCTTCCAAATCGATTGGAAAGCGCTACGAGTATTCCGATGACATACCAAATGGGCAATCCAATCAATACGGTCTTGATGAACTTAGTAAATAAGTCGAACCTCGAAAACAACATCAGGAAATTTCCTCTTGAAACACCAGATATTTTAACTTCTTTGAACATACCTGACTCAAATGTTCCAGCTCGTAAAGCCAGTAATCCGAGCCCCAAACAACCTCCAATAATATAGGTTCCTTGCCACCCGAATACATTGCCTACCAAGCTTGCAGTGACTGCGCCTAAGGCACCCAAGGTAACAATAATCATGGTGCCAATACCGCGCTGCGTGCGATGCATGGTCTCCGCGACTAAGGTTATTCCTGCACCCAATTCGCCTGCAAGCCCTACGCCTGCTATGAACCTACAGATAGCGTATGAGTTAACATCCGTTACAAATGCATTGGCAATATTGGCTACACTGTAAAGTAAAATAGATCCAAACAATACGGTGATTCGACCCTTTTTGTCTCCCCAGATTCCCCACAATAAACCTCCCAAAAGCATACCGATCATCTGATAATTAAACAAGCTGATTTCGTACTGTTTGAATAGTTCGCCAGTGTAGCCTAAGGACTCCAGTGATTCTTTCTTTACGACGTTGAATAAGATCAAATCATAGATGTCAACAAAGTATCCAAGCGCAGCAACAATAATGAGACGCCATGTATTTCGACTAATTTTTGATGGTTGTTCATTCATGATGGCATGAAACTAATACCTTTGCCTTTAAGTTTTAAAACTTTTGATCATGAAATTTCTAATAGCTTTAATATTTTCCCTTTTGGTCATTGCGAACATCAGCTCACAAACTACCACAAACAAAGCTGACATTAAGGAACTTTACAAGATGATGAGTGGCAAATTCAATAGTAAGGCACAATCCGAAAGAGACAGTGATTATTACCATATCAGCCTAATCATGACTCCAATATGGAAAGAAAAGAAAGGTGAATATTGGTTGTATGTGGAACAAGCTGTTGCTAGCTTGATGGACAAGCCCTACAGACAGCGTATCTATCAATTGGTTCAAATTGATGATCAACATATTGAAAGCAGGGTTTATACACTCAAAAATCCTGAAAAAACTATTGGTGAATGGAAGAAGAAAAAGAAAGCTGGTCGGACGCTCACACTATCCGACATTGAGCTTAAAGATGGTTGCGCTATCCTACTTTCCAAAATCGACCACAAGCAATACGCCGGAGAGACTGGCAAAAATGGCTGTCCAAGCAACTTACGCGGTGCCAATTATGCCACTTCCAAAGTCAAAATATTTCCTAAACTTCTTGAGAGCTGGGACCAAGGATTTGACACAAAAGAAGCACAAGTTTGGGGGGCAACCAAGGGGCCATACCAGTTCATAAAGACTGGAAAATAACTCAATTGTTGCGTCGCATCGGTCTGTTATCAAGCTTGCGATTTCTTACTGCTTCGACCAATCTTTTCTTGAAATCTATTTCTGCTTGATACAATAAGGCAATCTTTCTTATGGAGATTACGTCTTTCATTCGAGCATAATATTTCTTTTCAAGTTGCAACTGACGGTCTTGTGAGGAGAATCTCTCTGTTATGAATTGTTCAGCTTCCTTTTCGGTCATATCCTGCAGACTTTTCTCAGGTTTGCCATCTTGTTTGATTTTTCTTTCATCAGCTTTGAACTCGTTGTAAACGGGCCAAAATCTTTGTGCTTCTTCTGTGCTCAGGTTCAACTTTTCGGTGATGAAAGCTATGCGCATGGATTCGATGCGGTCCCTGCCTTTTTCCTTCATACTGCCTCGGTCAATTTGGGCAGTAAGTTGTACCGCCATGACAAAAAAAGCCGTGAGAAACAGGTATTGGATAATATATTTCATGTTTGTTAAATTCAAAATTGGGTTTAAAGAATATCTTCTATTTCTATTGATTCAAAAGCTTCATCTATCAGTTCATCATTGTTGATTGGGACCAAATCTTGCATGATGCTTTCCATTTCAACCTCAGTCAATGTGCCGTCTACTATGGCTTCAACATCGTACTGATCTATGTGTTGTGTTACTTCTGCAAAGGCATCTTCTTGTGATATTGCAATTGCGGCAATTGGCAAATTGGAGTTTTGTGTTCTAAAATAAATCACCGAAACGGTTATAAGTATCGCAATACTCGCCATTGCAAATGCCAATTTAGGAGCAAATAATGACAACCACCAAGCATTTGGTTTTTTTCGAACAACTTGCGCAGGCTCGATGTCCATTTTAAGAATCAGCCGATCCGCAAAGCCTTCAAAATACATAACCGGAATCGAATCCTGCAATGGTCGGTCCATTTCAGATAAAGTGGAATCCAGTTCAATCAACTCGTCTCTTATTTCCTTCTTCATGTTATTCTTTCGTTTTAACTATCTTGAAACTTCATTCTTACAAAACTCCAATGCGCACATTTTTGGCTCATTTGAATCGCTTTTGCAACCGTGTTCATTTCATGTCAAGTCTTGTCGTTTTATTATAGCTTCAATTTTTTTTACTGCATGGTGGTATGAAGCTTTTAGGGCTCCTACCGAGGTTTCTAATACTTTCGAAATGTCTTCATAAGGCATTTCATCATAGTATCTCATGTGAAATACCAATTTTTGTTTTTCGGGTAGTGTACTCATCGCATATTTCAACAATTTTTCAAGATCCACTGAGCTTAAGTTCCCGTCCTGACTCCCTGTTTCCAAGACTGAGCTCAACGGCTCCAAATCGTCCGTCATCCTTCGTTTTTGACCTTGCAAATGGGTCAGGGCCTCGTTGGTTGCGATCCTGTATAACCAAGTGTACAAGCCTGATTTGGCTTCAAAGCCTTGAATATTCCTAAATACCTTGATGAATACATTTTGCAGTACGTCATCAGAATCTTCGTGAACTTTAACTATCTGCAAGACGTGGTAATACAGTCGTTCCTGGTATTTTTTTATCAGCAGCCTAAAGCCAGCATTCACTTGCTGTGGATTGCACATCATGGTGACAATCGTCATATCCTCCTCAGCAGGTGTCAACGGCATTGATTGGTTACTAATTTGATGGTAAGACTATTTCATGAAGCATAGGTTTAAAGCAGCAATAAAAAATTTCACGTTTGAATCACTGAAACGACATCGCTGACTTTCTCTAGTTCGAGGATAAATAGACCTTCATCATTGTTATGGTACATTGGTGTAAACTTTACATCTCTTTCCATTTCGTTTAATACATACGAATTTCGGCTGCGCACTTGTTGGTTGAAAGTTTCGTCATAACCCTTTACATCGATCAAAATTTCAGCGTGCAGTTCTTCAAATTCTTCAGGAGTGAAGCCATAAAGGGGACTGTCTTCATTGTACACATGCACAATTGTCCAGTTAAGTGGAAAGAGCGCCACGCTATCCCGCTCTAGGGCCAAGTTATGATATTCCCGTTTTTCGACGCCATCAATCACACGTAACCAGGTCAGAATCAAAGCAACTTTTATGTCACTCAAGGTCGTGTCACGTGTACTTACCATCCGAAACATAACCGCTTTACCGTTATTGTAAGGTGCAAGGATCAGTTGACGGCTGTATCTGATAAAAGAAGTGGGTTTGGCTAATCTCGCAAATAAAAAACCGGTAATAATGGCAAAGGTCATCAAGCCTAAAAATGAAATGAAGGAAGAAACAACATTGGCAAAGAAGGTATTGGGACTCATGGCGCCATACCCAACGGTAGTAAATGTCTGGATGCAGAAGAAATAGTATTGGATAAAACGATCAAGGAATTCCATTTCAGGTACACCTCTGATTTGATTGTTGCCCATCACGGCAAATAGCAGCGCAAATAAGACATTCAAAAAGAAATAGAATCCGAGTACAATATACCAGAATTTTGCCCAACCCATTTCGATCAATTCCAAGTAAAGATGGTGGCCTGAGCTACCAATTCGCCTTACGTTGAATTGACCACTGTCCTTGATCAGACGAGAAGCACTGCCACCGCCTTTATTTCCAAAGCCTATATCTTGCTGTTGATTTGCCTTTGCCATTGAATGATATTTGAACGATAAATATACTACAAACAACTCTACAGCAAATAGGATATCTTTTATTTCATGAAATGAAAGATATAGCCTTTTGAGTTTATGAAAACATGTAATACTTCAAATTTACTTCAGAATTTTTTGGTAGCGCGCTGGATTGTTCAATAACTCAACCGCTGATTTGATCTCAGCATCATTGTCCAAACGTACCATTATCCTTCCTTTCTCATAAAAATAACGAGAGGCGATCTCGGATGAAATCCAGCTTAGAATGCGTTCTTTATTGGCCAAAAGCGTTTTGGACTTTTCCAGTTCAATTTGAGCCCTCAGGGCAGCCACGTTGTTTTGGAGTAGATTGTCAATCTTTTCCTTTTTAGCTTCTGCCACCATTTGATTCAGCAAGTCCTCGCTTTTAATGGAGAAGCTAAATTTTTGGTCTTTGCAATACTGTTGAAATTGATCAAAATCTGTAAACTTGAATCCTTCAATGTTAGTTATTGGCGGGTTGTTGAGTGTATATTTAGTAGCAAAGTCAAAAACCATAAAATTGGCATCCAATGCCTTTAATAGGTTAAGATTGTCACTCACTTCAATTTCCACATCAGGTTTGACGCCACCACCATCCATGACTTTACGGCCATTTTTGGTCTTAAAAACCTGACGCAGGGAATCTGGAATATGAACAGGCTCGCCATTCTTGTAGGAGATGGCCTGAATGCATCTGCCACTTGGAGTATAATATTTGGCGGTTGTCAATTTGATACGAGAGTTGTAACCTGTTTCACGATGATTCTGAACCAAACCCTTACCATAACTTAATTGCCCCATGATAACAGCCCTATCCAAATCCTGAAGTGTACCTGATACAATTTCAGATGCAGATGCACTTCCTCTGTCAATCAGGATAACGAGCGGAATTTTTTCATCGAATGAATTGCCTGTAGTTCTGTATGTTTTGTCCCAGTCCTTCACTTTGCCGCGTGTCGAAACTACTTCGGTACCTTTGGGAATAAAAATATTACAGATATTTACCGCTTCGTCCAACAATCCGCCACCATTACCACGCAGATCGAGAATCATACCTTTCATAGCAGGATTGATTTTCTTCAAATCATTGTATGCAGCAGCAATGTTGCTGGATGCTCCACGTGTGAAGGTAGTGAGGGCTACATAGCCAATTTCGGGAGTGATTAATTCGAAGTGTGGTACATTTTTGGATTCGACTTCACCTCTCGTTACCTTCACTATTTCTTCCTTGCCATTCGGTCTTTTGACTTTCAGGATGACTTCAGTTCCGGCAAAACCTTGCATAATTTCGTTCAGTTCTTCCTCCGTTCGCTTGACAGCAGTTTTGCCATCAACTTCAAGAATCACATCGCCCGATTTTAGTCCCGCTTTGTCAGCAGGGCTATCTTGCATAGGAGCAATGATTACGATAAAGTCACCTTTTTTCTTGAAATTAACGCCAATACCGTTGTACTTCCCCTCAGAAATGAAACGAAATCCCTCTATTTGAGCCTCCGATACATAATTGGTGTAAGGATCCATTGAATTCATAATTGCATCGATACCAGTGCGCATCACCTTACCGGGGTCCAATTCATCTACGTAATAGGTATTGAGTTCCCGGTATATATTGGCAAATATTTCAATGTTTTTAGTGATTTCAAAGTAATTGCCTTCATTGGCCGCTTTGCCAGCTGCCATGAGCAGGGTTGCAGTAATTATGAGCCCCAGAGTATATTTCGTTATTCTTTTCATAATAGTCATGACAAATTGAATTGCAAATTTACTGTCTTATTTACAAGCGTGAAGTACTAAACGACGAGTGTGCACATTTTGTTGGTGAAAGTAAGGTTAAAGCTCAATTCAGTATTAGCGGATTTTGCCATTTTTGTGAATCCAGATTTTCTAGATGAATTGTTTAGTTGTTTATTTGTTTATTGTTGATTGTTGATTGTTTATTGGTTATTCGTGGATACGTTTATTGGTTTATTGGTTTATGGTTTATGGGTTTATGGGTTTATGGTTTATATTTAATTGTTTATTCGTTTATTCGTTTATTTGTTTATTCGTTTATTTGTTTATATTTAATTGTTTATTGTTTATTCGTTGATACGTTTATTGGTTTATTGGTTTATTCGTGGATATGTTTATTCGTTGATACGTTTATTCGTTGATACGTTTAGTTGTTGATACGTTTAGTTGTTGATACGTTTATTCGTGGATACGTTTATTCGTGGATACGTTTATTCGTGGATACGTTTATTCGTGGATACGTTTATTCGTGGATACGTTTATTCGTGGATACGTTTATTCGTGGATACGTTTAT
>Ga0136636_10002152_pt1 | contig 11743 bp, 9 predicted proteins | sample AntDrymUQ8522106_2_FD_104653 | JGI IMG/M metagenome (GOLD analysis project Ga0136636, IMG submission 104653) | Polar desert sand microbial communities from Dry Valleys, Antarctica - metaG UQ852 (21.06) | ecosystem: Environmental > Terrestrial > Soil > Desert | place: Antarctica: Dry Valley... | reverse complement strand
TATTCCAGGAGTTGTATACACGTGGCCCGAAGTGGCTGCTGTAGGACAAACAGAAGAGCAGTTAAAAGCAGCTGGAATCGAATACAAAGCTGGAAGTTTTCCATTTAAAGCATTAGGTCGTGCAAGGGCAGGGGGAGACTTAGACGGTTTTGTAAAAATTCTTGCTGATGCAAAAACAGATGAAGTTTTAGGTGTTCACATGATTGGAGCACGTTGTGCTGATTTAATTGCCGAAGCAGTAACTGCAATGGAATTTAAAGCATCTGCCGAAGGTATTTCTAGAATCTCGCATGCTCATCCTACTTTTGCGGAGGCGATGAAGGAGGCTGCGCTTGCCGCTACAGACAATAGAGCGTTGCACGTGTAGTTAAAATTCAAATATTTTAAATACCGATTTACAAAATAATAAATCCCAAATTCCACAATGTATTAGTTGGAATTTGGGATTTTTTTATTTTGAGATTGACTAGATTTTATTTCAAACTTCCCACCATATCTTCGGGTTTAACCCAAGCATCAAAATCTTCTGGAGTTACATAACCTAAACGCACCGCCTCTTCTTTTAATGTTGTTCCGTTTTTATGTGCCGTCTGAGCAATTTCAGCCGATTTGTAATATCCGATTTTAGTGTTCAAAGCAGTAACTAACATTAAGGAATTATCTACTAATTCTTTGATTCGTTTGTAGTTTGGTTCAATACCTTGAGCGCAATGTTCGTCAAACGAAAGACAAGCATCACCTAATAAACGAGCTGATTGTAAAAAATTTGCTGCCATTAATGGTTTGAAAACATTCAATTCATAATGACCTTGCATTCCTCCCACAGAAATGGCGACATCATTCCCCATAACTTGTGCACAAACCATTGTCAAAGCTTCGCATTGGGTTGGGTTTACTTTTCCTGGCATGATAGAAGAACCTGGTTCGTTTTCTGGAATAAGGATTTCTCCAATTCCGGAGCGTGGTCCTGAAGCTAACATACGTACATCATTAGCAATTTTATTCAATGAAACGGCTAATTGTTTTAAAGCACCGTGTGTTTCTACAATTGCATCATGTGCAGCCAAAGCTTCAAACTTATTTTCGGCTGTTACAAAGGGATGTCCTGTAAACTCCGCTATGTATTCCGCTACTTTTACGTCATATCCTTCTGGAGTATTCAATCCAGTTCCTACTGCTGTGCCTCCTAAAGCTACTTCTGATAAGTGAGCTAACGTATTTTTAACTGCTTTTAAACCATAGTTTAATTGCGCCACGTATCCTGAAATTTCTTGCCCCAATGTAAGCGGAGTAGCATCCATTAAATGCGTACGGCCAATTTTTACCACTGTTTTAAAATCAGTAGCCTTGGCGTGCAAAGTGTCTCTTAATTTTTCAACAGCAGGAATTGTAATCTCCACCACTGCTTTGTATGCGGCAATGTGCATTCCAGTTGGGAACGTATCATTTGAAGATTGTGATTTGTTCACATCATCGTTTGCTTTAATGAATTGTTCGCCTTCGCCAATGTTAAATCCCTTCAATACCTGAGCGCGATTTGCAACTACTTCATTTACGTTCATGTTACTTTGCGTTCCTGAACCGGTTTGCCAGATAACCAATGGAAATTCATTGTCAAGTTTACCGGCTAGGATTTCATCACAAACGGCCGCAATAGCATCTCGTTTTTCGATTGGTAAAACTCCTAAATCACAATTAGCGTAAGCAGCTGCTTTTTTTAGATAAGCGAAACCTTCTATAATTTCTTTCGGCATCGAAGCAGATGGGCCAATCTTAAAATTATTACGAGAACGTTCTGTTTGTGCGCCCCAATACTTGTCAGCGGGAACCTGCACTTCACCCATGGTGTCTTTTTCTATTCTGAATTTCATGTTGATGTTATTTATAAATATGTAGTTTATTCGGTTTTTAGCCCCGATTGTCCCGAAGCTTCGGGAGGAAATCCTTTTCTTTTTTTCTTTAAAAAAGAAAAGATTGGAGTGCACAGCGGGAACAGCTCCAAATTCTGAGTTCAAAAATACGGAAAATTCCTTTTTTATAAAAATTCATAGGTAGTTTTTATCCTTTTTTATTGGTATGAAAAGGAATTAAACTTACATTTGTGGCTACATTCAAAAATTCCGGAAAACATGTTTGAATTTTCACAGTATTTAGGCTTTTTACTTTTCTTAACCATTCTTACTATAGGGTTTTGGTTGATGTTCTTTTTAGTTGGTTTTGTATCCTATTGGATAGGTGGAGCATCTTGGGAAGCATACAAAGAGAAAAGAGATAAAAAGAAGCAAGAGCAACAAGCAGTATAATCTGTTTTGTTACGGAAAAAGGACCCGTTTTTACGAGTCCTTTTTTTATGCTTCTTAGTTTTTAAAATCGCGTTTTAATGCAAAAAAAACAAGGACTCCTTTTCGGGAGTCCTTTTTTTTATCCTTGATAGTCACCTTCGCCCTCATTTTGATTTTGTCTAGGTCTTTCTCTTTCGTTTTTTGGTTTGTTAAAACGATACGTAAACGATAAACTAAACTGTCTTTCTCTCCATTGCATTTCACTGTATGAATTTACAATTCCTGGAAGATTGTTTTCCATGATTCTTTTTCTGGAATTGAGCACATCACTAATATTAAATGAAAGTGTTCCTTTGTCCTTCATGATGTCTTTACTAAAGGCCAAGTTTGCACCAAAAACACCTAAACTCCTCCCTTGAGCATTATTTTGTGGACCATTATAACTAGCATTAGTTTGCCAATCGATTTTGTATGGCAACGTGATTTTAGAGGTTAATCTTGTAGACCACGAAGTGGCTGTATTGTCAAAATTCTGTGAGATTTTATTATTGTTAAAGTCGGTATACGTGAAATCACCTTTTGTTTCGTTTCTAAAGAAATTAAAATTCCCATTTAATTTCCACCATTTGTAAGGAGAATAGTTTAAAGTAAATTCAAATCCTGTTCTGAATTCCGTTGCTAAATTGATAGGCGTGCTAATAAGTATAGGGGTGCCGTTAACAAAGTTACCAGATTCTCTTCTGGCAAATTGAAACGAATCATTTGTTTTATTGAGGTATAAGGAAGTATTGAATGTTAATTTTTCCCATCTTTTGATATAACCAAAGTCAATGGCATCAGTAAATGCTGGATCTAAATCAGGATTTCCAACAAAAATATTGATATTGCTAGATAAGTTAGTGAATGGATTTAAGAATCGGCCTCTAGGTCTTTGAATTCTGCGACTGTAACTGACTGAAGTGCTACTTTTATCTGAAATTTCATAAGTGAAGAAGGCACTAGGGAAAAAATTATTGTATTTTTTAGTATTGAAATCATTCGTGGCTAATTGGTTAATTTCAATATTTGAATCTTCAAAACGCAACCCAAAAAGGGCTGAGAATTTTTTAATTTTTACGCCATATTGTGTATAAAGAGCATTTACTTTTTCTTTATATTCTAATGTGTTAGTAAAGTCGTTGTTGATCACTCCGTCATTATCCACTTGATAATCCGTTAGTAATTTTGAAAAATCACCGCGATATCCTGCTTCAAACTGACTTCCTTTTCCAAAAGGTAAAACATAATCCATTTGAAGTAAATTTCTACTTTGAGTTTGATCATTTCGAGTATTATCAAATTTAACCAGACTTGTTCTCGTGTCTTTATCTGTAATTATAGCATTATTGACATCATCATTAGTAGAAAAGGATCCGTCAATTGACAATTTGTGTCCGTCTTTTTTGAATTTTTTAATGAAGTTGGTAGCAAATTCTACATTTTCACTGTCGCTATTTTCATTATTTATTCGATTGCGAGTGTAATCAAAATTAAAACCTGAATCATAATAGTTTTGAAAAACGTCATCTTTATTCTTTCCATTGCTTTTATGGTAATTAATGGAATTGGTCCATGATGTTGATTTGTTCAAATACCATTCTACACCAAAATTTCCGTTATAACCCTTGTTGTTTCTTGCGTTTTCTCTAGTTTCATAAATGTAATCTCGAGTTGTATTATCAGCATTTAAATACCTTGAGTTTGTAAATGCATTTCCAGGATTATTACGATCATTATAGGATTGTGTGGTAAAGAGATTGAAATTGTCTGATTTATAATTTAAAGTACCGCTTAAACCGTAAATTTCGGGATACCCCGTTGAGGCTATAAAGGTTCCATTTAAACCTAAGTTTTTACCTTTTTTTAAGATGATATTTAATAGACCCCCACCACCTTCAGCATCATATCGAGCGGATGGGTTGGTAATTACTTCCACTTTTTCAATGGCATCAGCAGGGATTAAACGCAATGCTTCAGCTATGTTTATCGCGTTTGATGGTTTTCCATCTATCAATACTCTAACATTTTCATTTCCGCGCAGGCTTATGTTTCCTTCAACATCTACTGAAACCGAGGGAATATTATCTAAAACATCACTAACCGTTCCACCTTTAACCATAAGGTCACTACCTACATTATATACTTTTTTATCTAATTTGATCTCAACCGTTGTTTTTTCAGAACGAATGACAACCTCATTCAGTTGATTTGCATCTTCCTCTAAGCTAATTAGGCCTAGACTTGTATTTGATTTAAGGTTTTTCTGTTTGATCTCGTTCACCTTGAAAGATATAAACTCAATTTTTATATCATAGACACCTGGTTTAATATCAATCTCAAATTCTCCTTTTGGATTTGTAATGCCACCTGCAATGGGTTTGGGATTGTTAGGAGCTAAAAAAGTAATCGTAGCATATTCTAGAGGTTGTTTGCTGATTTTTTCTACCACTCTTCCTGTAATTTTAATTTTTGGAACTGTAGGCCCTTGCTGGGCAAAACTAAAAAGGGTATTAAATGAGAGAACAAGAATTAAAACAGATTTTATTTTTTTCATTTCTATAAACATTGGTTAAACAACGTTAGACGTTAAAAGTTGGTTTTTGTTTAATGCCTACTGTCATAAAAAAATGTTAAAATTAAGTACTTGAATTGTTACGAAATGAACATGCTCACTTTTTCTAAATCTCGTCCTATAATTGCCTTACTTCCCTTGACTACAATAGGTCTTTCAATTAGAATTGGATACGATATCATGGCTAGAATAATTTGTTTGTCATCTAATTTTTGGTCTTTATAATTTTCGATCCAAATTTTTTCTTTTTGCCGTACTAACGCCATAGGTTTTATATTTAGTTTTTCAATAATAGTAGACAGCTCTTCAAATGAAGGTGGATGTGTAAGATAGTGGATGACTTCAAACTTTTTGTTTGAACTTTCTAACAATACTAAACAATTTCTGGATTTTCCGCAGCGCGAATTATGGTATATTTGCATCATATTAATTTGTATTTCGTTTGTTATAATTTTCAAAACAATGAATTTTAACATGTAACAAAAATACGGTTTGTTAAACTAATCAGGGATACAATTAAAGTAAAATTCATGTTTATAGAACAAGGTGTAAAGTCAGAAAATAGGTTTTGGAAGTATATTTGGGGTTCGGTATTACTCGTTTTGGCCTCGCTTGTAGGTCAGCTGGTATTTGTTGCGGCTTTGTTTTATGAAACATTTACAAGTGACCGTTCTTACCCAACTAACAATGAGGCATTGATGAAGTTTTTTGAACCTAATTTAACCTTGTTTTTAATATTGATTTCCTTTGTTTTCATTATGCTTGGTGTTATTTTAGTGGTGCGCTATTTACACAATCAAACGCTACTATCTGTAACTACCGCTAGAAGTAAAGTGGACTGGAATCGAGTCATTTTTTCCTTTGTAGTTTGGTCCGCAATCACAATAGTGTCTACACTGTCATTTTATTTTTATGAACCCAATGACTTTGTACTCAATTTTAAACCAATTCCCTTTGCAATTCTTGCTGTAATTGGAATACTACTTATTCCAATACAAACCAGTTCTGAGGAATATATTTTTAGAGGATATTTGATGCAGGGATTTGCTAATTTGTCTAAAAACAAATGGTTTCCTCTACTCATGACTTCCCTTATTTTTGGGGGAATGCATATTCTTAATCCAGAAGTGGATAAAATTGGATATATTATATTGGTTTACTACATTGGGACAGGCTTGTTTCTTGGGATTATTACTCTTATGGATGAGGGACTGGAACTCGCCTTAGGATTTCACGCTGCTAATAATTTGGTTGGCGCTTTACTAGTGACTTCGGATTGGTCTGCCTTCCAGACACATTCTATTTTCAAAGATGTTTCAGACCCTTCAGCAGGTTTTGATGTTATTCTTCCGGTTATTATTATTTACCCGATACTTTTATTTATCTTTAGTAAAAAATACAAATGGACCAATTGGAAAGAAAAATTAACAGGAAAAATTTAGTATGTTTATCTTTCAATAATTTAAAAAATCACAGAACTATGAACGATGCCATATCCTATAATAATGTCCATAATTTATTTAAATTGAATGGATTTCACTTAAATCGCAATGATTTATGCAGAGTAGCCTACAGCTTTATCAAAGAAGGTGAGGAGTTCGAAAAAGCATTTGGTGATTTTATTCTTGATTGGTTTGATGCTAAGTCCTATCTGGAAATGAATACATCTGGAACAACAGGAACGCCTAAAGTGATCCGAATTGAAAAACAGGCAATGGTCAATTCAGCGATAGCAACAGGAGATTTTTTCGATTTAAAACCAGGAGATAAAGCGTTGCACTGTTTACCTACTAAATACATCGCCGGAAAAATGATGTTTGTAAGAAGCTTTATTTTAGGTCTCGATATTGATTTTGTAGCACCAAGTTCACATCCTTTGCTAGATAATAATTGTAAATATGATTTTGTTGCTATGGTGCCTTTACAAGCTCAAAATTCTTTGTCGGAATTAGAAAACGTAAAAAAAGTAATCATTGGCGGTGCTAAAGTGAATAATGTTCTTGAAAAAGCACTATCTAAACTGAAGACAAAAGTATATGAAACTTATGGTATGACTGAAACGATAACTCATATCGCTGCAAAGCAAGTAGGAGCAGAAGCTTTTTCAGTTTTGCCAAATGTAAAAATTGCTATGGATGACAGAAATTGTCTCGTAATTGATGCTCCTAAAATTTCAAAAGGGTCTATCGTAACCAATGATCTTGTAGCATTAATTGGGGAGAACCAATTTGTGTTTTTGGGACGAATGGATAATATAATCAACAGCGGCGGAATCAAATTGATACCAGAGAAAATTGAAGCTAAATTATCCCATAAGATTCATGCTAGATTTTTTGTAGCGGGACTTCAAGATACTGATTTAGGCGAGAAATTAGCTTTAATAATAGAGGGTGAAGAGCAAGTTCTAGAAGATACTATTTTTGAAGGTTTAGATAAATATGAAAAACCGAAAGAAATTTTTTATGTGGCAAAATTTACAGAAACTGAAAACGGAAAAATTAAACGCAAAGAAATCGTAGAAGGTATTTAAAGAAACTACTTATTTCTTTTTCCGTATTCTAAAAAGCATCTTGTGTGAACAGATGCTTTTTTTATTATGACCTTTTTTGGTTTTAAAAGGCTAGTTTAAAAAGCGGTAATTTAGTTTGAATCCAAGACTATTTTCAGCATGGCCAAGAGCTAAGAATTGAGTTAAATTCATGGATATGCCTATTTTATTTATTTTAGGATTGATAACAAAATACCTCCCCATATACAAGCCGGAACACAGCCCGAATTGCTGATCACTGGCATATTCTGACACATAACCCAGTCCAATCTTGGGATCTTCATCTGAAAGCGCATAACCAATACCCGTTTCTGCACCCCAAAACCAATGTGAATTCATATTAAATTGAATGTTGGGTTTGATGCAAAATAGACTGAAATTATTGTGACTGGCTCTTTCCGCGAGCGTACTTTCAGCAGTTAGTATTCGCGTATTTTTTTTAATGAATCGGTAGTCATAGTCAAAACGAATGCCTAGTTCTACTTTTCGGGAAACTATTTTTCCAACTCTAGCGTTTATGCCAATTCCCATTCTGTGCGTTCGGTACATTTGTATATGTACGGGTAAAGATGCGTTGATTCCGGATTCAAAATAAACGGATTTTTTTTCCAGTGCAGCATTGGAAGGCTCTCCATTAGTTTGGGCAGCGATGAACTGACCTTGGAGTAGTGCAGTAGCAAGTAGTAAAACCGAAATCTTTTTCATTTGTCTCTAATTTTAAATTATTAAAATGAATTAGGTTAAGATTTTTTGGGCTTTGTATAACAAGAAAGGCTGCTTTGCAACTACCTTAAGTAAATTGCAGAACAGCCATAAATGTACAAAATAATTATATAAGTACTTTAAAATCAGCGTTAAACTTGAATGACACCCAAATTAAATTTCTTTTCGATAGGAGCGTGGTTTGCCGCTTCAATACCCATTGAGATCCATGTTCGAGTATCTAAAGGATCGATTATGGCATCCGTCCATAATCTGGAAGCAGCATAATAAGGGGAAACTTGTTCGTCATATCGGGCTTTTATTTTGTCAAAAAGTGCTTTTTCTTTGGCTTCATCCACTAATTCTCCTTTCGCTTTAAGCGAAGAAGCTTCAATTTGTGCCAATACTTTTGCCGCTTGAGTTCCACCCATAACAGCCAGTTCTGCACTTGGCCAAGCAAAGATTAATCTTGGGTCATACGCTTTTCCGCACATCGCATAATTTCCAGCACCATAAGAATTTCCAACAATTACAGTAAATTTTGGAACAACTGAATTACTAACAGCGTTGACCATCTTTGCGCCATCTTTTATAATTCCGCCATGTTCGGATTTAGATCCTACCATGAAACCGGTAACATCTTGAACAAAAACCAAAGGAATTTTCTTTTGGTTGCAATTCGCAATAAAACGAGTAGCTTTATCTGCTGAATCGGAATAAATTACACCGCCAAACTGCATTTCACCATTCTTTGTTTTTACCACTTTACGCTGGTTAGCAACAATTCCTACTGCCCAACCATCAATTCTGGCATAACCAGTAATGATTGTTTGTCCGTAACCATCTTTGTAAGCTTCAAACTCAGAGTTGTCCACTAAACGATTGATGATTTCCATCATATCGTATTGTTCATTGCGAGCTTTTGGCAAAACTCCATAGATTTCTTTTTCGTCTAATGCTGGTTTTTCCGCTTTAATTCGGCTGTACCCTGCTTTATCAAAATCACCTATTTTGTCTACTATATTTTTTATTTTATCTAAGGCATCTTTGTCATCTTTGGCTTTATAGTCCGTCACGCCTGAAATTTCACAGTGTGTAGTTGCGCCTCCTAATGTTTCGTTGTCGATGCTTTCGCCAATGGCAGCTTTTACTAAATAGCTTCCTGCCAGAAAAATACTTCCTGTTTTTTCAACAATCAAAGCTTCGTCACTCATAATAGGTAAATACGCACCACCGGCAACACAGCTTCCCATAACGGCTGCAATTTGCGTGATTCCCATACTGCTCATTTGAGCATTGTTTCTGAAGATGCGTCCAAAATGTTCCTTATCTGGAAAAATTTCATCTTGCAAAGGCAAATAAACGCCTGCACTATCCACTAAATAGATAATTGGTAAACGATTTTCCATTGCAATTTCTTGCGCACGTAGATTTTTTTTGGCAGTGATAGGAAACCATGCACCTGCTTTTACAGTAGCATCATTGGCTACCACAATGCATTGTTTTCCTCTAATGTATCCAATTTTAACCACAACCCCGCCTGAAGGGCATCCTCCATGTTCAGCGTACATTCCTTCTCCAACAAAGGCTCCGATTTCAATACATTTCGCTTTGGGATCTAATAAGTAATCGATACGTTCTCGAGCCGTCATCTTGCCTTCGTTATGTAATTTTTGAATGCGTTTTTCACCACCACCCAATTTCACAACACTTAGTTTTTGTCGCAAGGAAGAAAGTAAAAGTTTATTGTGGTCTTCGTTTTTGTTGAAGTTCAAATCCATGATGCAATATTGTTAAAAATAATTTGGGCTAAAATACAAAATCCAATGAAATAAATTTTACTATTTTGTGGCTTTAGAAAGGAAATCGAATATTTGTATACTGTTAAAACAAAAAAACAGAAGTTACCTCCTGTTTTTTTATGAATTTAATAAAAAGCAAACTATTTTTTTTTGGATTCATTTACAAGTCTTTTGAGAATCGCCCATTGTTTTAATGCATCTCGAGCCTCTACAGCCGGATAACCTAACATTGTTTTTCCGGCAGGAATATCTCCTGTAACTCCAGAACCAGCGCCTACAATAGCTCCATCGCCAATAGTAGTGTGGTCTTTTATGGATGCGCTTCCGCCTATAATTACACCGTTTCCGAGTGTTACTGAACCAGCAAGTCCGCTATTACCAGCCATAATACAAAATTTCCCTAATTTACTGTTATGGCCTATTTGGACTAAATTATCAATTTTGCAACCATCTCCTAAAATGGTAGAACTAAATTTCCCTCTGTCGATGCACGAATTGGCTCCAATTTCTACATTGTTGCCAATAATAACATTACCAATTTGTGGAATTTTTACCAAGCCTCGTTGTGGATCCGGTCGAAAACCAAAACCATCGGCACCGATAGTAGCATTAGGATGTATGATACAATCATTCCCAATATGACATCGTTCCCGAATAACAGTTCCTGACCAAATTACAGTGTTTTTCCCCACTGTAGATGCATCAAGAATGGTAACATTGGGATAAATCGTTGTATTGTCGCCCAGAACCACATTTGGTCCTATGTAACAGCCCGCACCAATTCTTGCGCCATTGCAAATAGTGGCTGTGAGATCAATCACAGCGGTTGGATGGATGTCAATAATAAATAAAGGTGCTGGAGGTGCAAAAAGTTCTAAAACTTGTGACATCGCTAAATCAGCATCCTTAACTTTAATAAAAGCCCTATTTTCTCCTGGTTCTATTGCAATATTCTCATTGACAACTGCAACACAAGCTTTAGATGTTTCCCAAAATTTTTCGTATTTTTTGTTTCCAATAAATGAAATTTCAGTCGCGCCAGCCATTTCTAATTGTTCTGGAGCAGTAATATTTTCAGAGGTATTCCCGACAATAATTCCTTGTAGAATCTCATTTATTTCTTGTACTGTATAGGATTTCATTAGGTGTAAATATGGTTTTGTTATTTAATAATTTTCAAATAAAAGAATTTAGGGTTAATATTCCTAATCCTATCCCTTTCTTTAAAAAAAGAGAAAGTTTGCGCACTAGCAATTATCAACTCAATTCTCTAACGAAAAATAAAGAGCAAAGAGTATATTTGTAAATTATTAATTTTGTCATTCTTATGAGATTCTTTAAATTTAAAATAGCATTATTCTTTTTATTATGTTTTTCTAGTAGTGCAAATGCACAAATTCAAGCGCTTTTCAATAGCAAGACGCAATTGAGGGACTTAACGGAACGTTGGGAATTGGATACCACTTCAACGAGAGGAACTTTTTTGGTTACTCCTTATAAACCAATGTACGTACTGCCCGTTCGATGGACAAGTAATCCCAATGAAAAACCAATTTCTGGGAACTTAGATCCTGATTATGTAGCCCCGCCGGGAGTTAATTACAATAATATTGAATCTAAATTTCAATTGAGTTTTAAGACTAAGGTAATGCAGGGGATATTTTGGGGTTATGGTGATTTATGGGTTGCTTACACACAAATATCGCACTGGCAAATCTATAATAATGCTCTTTCTAGACCTTTTAGAGAAGTTAATTATGAGCCAGAACTAATTTTGAATGTACCTATTAAATTTAAT
>Ga0136636_10002151_pt1 | contig 11745 bp, 11 predicted proteins | sample AntDrymUQ8522106_2_FD_104653 | JGI IMG/M metagenome (GOLD analysis project Ga0136636, IMG submission 104653) | Polar desert sand microbial communities from Dry Valleys, Antarctica - metaG UQ852 (21.06) | ecosystem: Environmental > Terrestrial > Soil > Desert | place: Antarctica: Dry Valley... | reverse complement strand
TATATAGGTCAGTCTGATCAGCATTTTTTAACACAGGTGTAATCAAACCGCCGTCATCCATCGCCACCGCTACGGCAACATTAATATTGCTCTTATACTCGATACCGCGATCGCTATAACTTGAGTTGATCAAAGGATGTTTCTGCAAGGTCATAGCCACCGCCTTAGCCAGTAACGCGGTCATCGTTACGCCCTTAGGTTTAACTTGTTTGTAAAGAGCATCTAGCGCATCAGTGGTAATCGTGTAACCAACACGGAAAACAGGCACTGATAGGCTCTGATTCATATTGTTGATTACAGCTTTTTGGAAAGTAGTCAGGGCTTGAGTAGTGCCTAAAGCCACGGGCGCTGATGCTTTTGGCGCGGCAGCAGCAGGTGTAGGAGTGGAAGTAACTGCGGGAGTAGCCACTTTTAGAGGGGCGATCGCAGGTTGCAGAAAACCCTCAACATCAGCAGCAGTGACACGACCATTGGGACCAGTACCTGCAATCAGGGTTAGATCGACTCCATTATCTTTAGCAATTCGTTTAGCTCTCGGAGACACGATCTGACGACCCGATGCGACGGCAGGTGTGGATTTGCGAGGAGTTGATACAACAACATCAGGAATCGATGCGGTCGATGCGGCGATGGGAGATGAGACTAGTTTTGCAGGTGTTTCTTCAGTCCTAGCTACTTTGGGAGTCTCTACACCATTTTGTCCAGATACTTGACCAGATGCCTTTTGCTTAGCTTCTTCAATTTCTTCTTTGGTTTCGGCAACGTAAGCGATCGCCGAACCAACAGGGGCGGATTCACCAGCAGGGGTAATAATTACGCCAAGATAACCTTCATAAAAGGTTTCGACATCCATATCAGCTTTGTCAGACTCCACGATCACGACAGTTTCGCCTTTTTCCACCTTGTCACCAGGCGACTTCACCCAAGAAGTGATTTTACCTTCGGTCATGGTTGAGCTAAGCGCGGGCATGAAAATTTCGTAAATCATAGGGGTTTATAAATATCTAAATATCAAGTCTAAATATCAAGCTGTTATGGCTATCAAAATATGGCTACTAACAAAAGCTATCAATGCTTTAAGCCGTAATGCCATCATAAATCTTAACGTGTTTTTGCGATCGCGATGTGTATTTCCTATTTTATTGAGTTACATAACGCTTTGCGCCTTTGTAAAACCAGAGATATTTTTGAAAGTGTCGCTTCGCGGCACTTTCAAAAATATCTCTGGTTTTAAGGCTATAGAGAGTAATAGCGGCTTATTCATTCATTTCACGATAAATAGTTGCCGTGGAGGGAGATGCTTGAGTGAGGTATTGGAAAATCCAAAATTTAAATAAACCATCCAAAAATACAGGCACAGTAGAAATAAAAGACTGCGCTAAAATTCTATTTTCAGGTAGTCCAAAATGTTGAAAAACAACAGTTAAAAGTGCATCCCAGCCTTCGCTAGAGTGAAATCCTACAAAGGTATCAGTCGAAATGATAATCAAAAAAGCCTTAGCATTGTCATTGAGACTATAGAGAACTTCATCTAGAAACTCTTTAATAGTCATGAATTCTTCTCGTCCTGAGATCAAGAATAGATAGAATACAAAAGCTGCCATAATATCAGCCAACAGATTTTTAACTCCATTAAGGCTTTCTTGGTTGTACTTCTTAAGGATTCTAATGGACTCGTTCTGAATCAATTTTTCGACATTATTTTCTTCTAGCTCCGTTTTTACTAAATTCTCAAGCACCTTCTGTTGATCTTTCTCTTGTTCTATTTCATTTTGTTCCCTAAGAAATGACTTAACTGTAAATTTAAACTCAATTCTTTCCTTAGCTATTCTCAACTCTTCAAAGGCTCGTTCTTCAATCGCAGGACTAAACTTGACAGAAATGCTACTGGGATCAATCAAGCTGTTAATCAGTGGACTAAAAAGCAACATTTTCGAGAAAAACTGCACAGCTATTACCACTACTACCAGAATAATTATATATCTAGAAGCTTGCTTGATCCGTTCTCTAGACTGTCGAAGCTCCTCAACAATATCCTTCTCATAGTCTGTGTAGGAACCACTGAGGTTACGCTTGACCCGATCAAAGGCTTTAAAGAATGAACCTGGTAAAATACTTTTTTCTATGGAAGTAGACGGCTGGGCATCTCTTTTGTAGTTTTTCGGGCGATCGCGTCTAAAGAGTTGAAACTTATCTTCTGTGGATGAGTCAGGCTCTTCTTCGCGATATTCTCTATTTCTATTGAGACTTTCATCGGGTGAGGGTTTTGCAGGTATGTCAATTGTGCGACCGCGCGGACTATATCGCTCAAGGGTGTAATCAATAAATGCTAATTTTTGATAGATCGAGAATTTTTTCGCATTTCCCCGCAGCTGATTTGCTGATAACAGTCCACTACCAACAGGATCATTATTTTGATCATTGGGTGCGTATTTTGCGATCGGGTTATTAGGTGACTGTTTTGAGCCTTGAGGCTGCAAATATGGAAGAGAGGCACTAACTTTATAAAAATTTAGCCGACCCTTGATATTACTGATATTTTTTTGAAGCTGAATCTCAAATACGCTAAATACATTTTCACCAAAACTACCATCGTTGTAGATCTTATTGTTGTTAAAGTTCTCTTCTTCTATCTGTTTTATGTTAACAGCAGACTCAAAAGCGGCATTAATTGATCTTTCAGGGGTATTTTTGACCCAAGCAAAGACATTTTGAAGGGGTGAAGAATTTTGATCTGAGGGAGATGATTTCATTATTTAACGCTAGCAATTTGGGATTTTATATCAGCTAAGTAGATACTCCCTTTCCAGTGAGAGATTAGCGAAGCGCCACAGCCTTTCGGGCTTTAAGTTTTCTTTTGCGTACCTAATTATGTTGGCAAGCTAATCGGGATTTCAATTCTAAACTCAGTACCTTCCCCGACTTTAGATAGACACTCCAGTCTACCTTGATGCTTCTCTACAACAATCTGATAGCTAATTGATAACCCCAATCCAGTTCCTTTACCCACGGGCTTAGTCGTAAAGAAGGGGTTAAATAGTTTGTTTCGCAGATGTTCAGGGATACCTTGCCCATTGTCAGCAATGCGAACGATCACCATATCTGGCTGTGTATCTGTTAATGACTCTTGAAATTCTGTGACCACCGTAATCTCTCTGTTAATGTGATTTTCATCTAGTAGTTGATCGGTTAGCTGCTCATCAATAGCCTCGATCGCATTACTTAAAATATTCATAAATACTTGGTTAAGCTGTCCTGCATAAGCATTTACAAGGGGAATATTGCCGTAGTGCTTGGTTAGACTAATGGCTGGGCGATCGCCAAAAGCCTTGAGTCGGTTTTGGAGAATCAACAAAGTACTATCTAAGCCCTCATGGATGTTAAAGGGTTTGCGTCCTTCCTGATCTGTGCGTGAAAAATTTCGTAAAGATAGAACTATTTGACGAATCCGCTCTGCGCCAATTTTCATCGAAGTCAGCATTTTGGGTAGATCTTGCTTGAGAAAATCTAGATCAATCTCATCTAAAAATTTAGCAATCTCAGGAATCGGCTGCGGATAGTTTTTTTGATAGAGAGCGATCGCCTCTATCAAATTTTGGACAAATCGACTGGCGTGGTTAATATTGCCATAGATAAAATTGACAGGGTTATTAATTTCATGGGCGACACCTGCGACTAGCTGACCTAAACTTGACATCTTTTCAGTTTGAATCAGCTGACTCTGGGTTTTTTGTAGGTCAGCCATAGCCTGCTCAAGTTGCAAAGATTGAGCATTAGCGGCGGCGGCATTGGCTTGCGCCGAGTCAAATAATTCGGCTTGATCGATCGCGATCGCCAATTGGTTGGCAACTGCCTGTAATAACTCCACTTCATCAGCATTCCAAGGACGACTACCTTGGCAATGGGCGGCGACAATTACTCCTAATTTTAGCGATCGCGTCTTGATCGGGACAAGTAACTGCGATGTGAAGCCTTTCTCGGCCAATAGCTCTCGACTAAAATCATCAAGTCCACTATTTGCATAAATCAATTGAATTTGTAGAATTTCTTGTTTTAGTAGTCGCTTTCCTAGCGCTGTCAACTGCGATAAGGGGTAAGTTGGCTCTGAAGCGAATAAGCTTTTGCTAGTGGCAAAATGGACTAGCTGAAATTCTGGAGGGTCGGTTTCAGGAATGTACCAAAAGAAATTGCATAGATCGATTGATAGTAAGTCTTGGACTTCATTTACAGCAGTTGCTAAGATCGTATTTAGGTCTAAGGAGTTGCGAATCTGGCTCGTCAGACGACGATTTAGCATTTCTTCACGCCTAACTAGCTCCTTATAGCTTTGTCGCGATCGCTCAAGTTCGCGCTCGGCACGTTGACGTTCTGACTGATCTATTTTGCGATCGCTAATGTCATGGGCAACAATCACAATATTTTGAACATTGCCTTGATCGTCACGCATCACATAACCAGAAGACTGCAAAATACGCCAGCTACCATTTTTGTGACGCATTCGGTATTCTAAGACCTTGCCAACTCCAGTCTTTAAAGTATCCGCGGCGGCGGCTAGTACCTGAGCCTGATCGTTCGGATGAATCTTATCGTATGCCCAAGTTCCCTCTAGCTCTGTTGGCAGGTAGCCCAAAACCTTCTGGTAAGAGGGACTATTGTAAATGCGATAGCCGTTGGCATCAACGACAGCGATCAGATCAGCCACATTTTCCATAATCGCTCTAAACAAGCGATCGCGCTGCAAAGTAGGTATATCAGCGAGCAAATTTAATTGCTCCGTAGCTTCATTTGCGTTAATCGAATCTATGTCCAAATCATCAGCCCAATCCGTAGCCAAATCACTAGCGCGACCGCCATTAAGATCATCTTGATCCGCAGCCGAACTATTCACCAAATTCTTGATACTTGGATCGTTCATGGTGATTTTTTAGTGAGTGGAGCGCATGAAATCAACATGAGTTTGCCTAACTGTGTAACCAAATGCAATAGCATCTTAATTAGCTAGTTTAGTTTTTGGTGCAATGTTAAATCTTAATTTAGATCCTAATTTAGATCGTATAGATCCCAGTTTAGATGTAGTCAACTATGCTAACCGAGCTTTGCGTAAAGCTGGGATAAAGTCTTGCATAAAGTCTGGGATAAAAAACATAGCAACAATTACGGTTTTGGTGATCATGTCTTGCTATTTGACAATAGGTTTAGCGATCGCCCCTAGTATGGCAGCTTTACCCACTAAGAGTGCCATCAAAGATGCACGCATCATCTTGCGTAATGCTTTGCCGATTGACAATGAAGTAACCAGATATATTCAACTTACTCTAGAGCAAATGCCTCGCCAAGCCAACCTAAAGCGTTGGGGCAGTCTCAAAAAAGATATTGAAACAATCAATCAAGAATTAACTAGCAATCAAGCTCAATTAATTTCTGGAGTTAATCCTGAGCTTAAAGATGCCGTGACTGAGCATCTGAGTAGTCTGACAAAAGCGCTAGTGCCATTGCAAGAAGCAATTTTGATCAAGGATCGCAACAGTGTTAAAGCCCTGTCAGAAAAAGCACTAGACTATGTTGGCTTAGTCGAAGCTGACTACATCAAAGAATTTCCCTTTCAAGTTCCTGCTAAGTATGCCGACCTCCCACAACTGAAAGGTCGAGCATTAGTCGAGCTAACCACTGAAAGAGGTAGCGCCATGATTACCCTTGATGGCTACAATGCCCCAGTGAATGCGGGACAGTTTTTAGATCTAGTTCAAAAAGGCTTTTATGATGGTCTAACTTTTACCCGTGCTGACGAAAACTATTATCTACAAACAGGCGATCCCGACGGAGATAGTGATGGATACATTGATCCCACTACTGGCAAAGATCGCACTGTCCCGATTGAAGTTCGTGTCCCATCTCAAAAGGCTCCTACTTACGGCAAGACTTTTGAAGAAATGGGGTTGTCGGGAACTCTCCCAGTGTTGCCTTTTGCGGCTTTCGGCACAGTTGCCATGGCGCATCCTAACGATGCACCTAATGCTGGATCATCTCAATTTTTCATCTACCTATTTGAGTCTGACTTAACCCCCGCAGGCTTAAATCTACTGGACGGCAATTACACCGTTTTTGGATATGTCACCGAAGGCAAAGAAACTCTATATAAACTAAGACTAGGCGATAAAGTTTTGTCTGCTCGCGTCATCAGCGGCGCAGAAAATCTGATCAAGCCATAATTCTTAATTAGTAAAAGATTAGCGTTGCGGCGTTTCGCGCTGCAACGCTAGTCCTTGGGTTTCTTATACTGGGAAGAGCGTATGAAACCAACAACGGTACTGAAAATACCAAAACCAATTTTTTGAAAGCTCACCGTTGGTGAGCTTTCAAAAAATTGATCTTTGATAACCTTATTTAGAGGAATCTTTAACTGCATGGGTACTACCCGCATCGAACCATATATTTTTAGCTTGCCTAACCCTAGTAGTGTGATTTGTCTAGCAGGAAACCGTGAGGAAAATATTAAGTTACTCGCGGAAGAAACTAATGTAAAGCTGGTTTTGCGTGGACTCGATCTCATGATTGATGGTAGTCCTAGCCAGATCAATTTATGTGAGCAAGTAATTAAGACTCTAAAGCCTCTGTGGTCTCAAGATCGGGCGATCGCGGCTGTAGATATTCGCGCCGCTAAACAAGCGATCGCTGAGCGCAGATCCGAAGAGTGGAGCGATCGCGCGACTATTTCTCGTAACCGCCGTGGCGACTCGATCCAGCCCCGAACCTATCGTCAACAGCAATATGTTAAAGCGATGGAGAGCAATGACCTGACCTTTGGGGTTGGTCCCGCAGGTACTGGCAAAACCTATTTAGCAGCAGTGGCGGCAGTTAGCGCTTTACAAAGCAATAAATTTGAGCGGATTATTCTTACTCGCCCTGCGGTCGAGGCTGGCGAAAGTCTTGGTTTCTTGCCTGGGGACTTACAACAAAAGATTGATCCCTACCTACGCCCACTCTATGACGCGATGCATGAAATGATCGGCGCAGACAAAGTGCCGCAACTCATGGAGCGTGGGATCATTGAGGTTGCACCCCTTGCCTATATGCGCGGTAGGACTCTTAGCAACTCCTTCATTATTGTTGATGAGGCTCAAAATACAACTGCGGCTCAGATGAAGATGGTGTTAACTCGCATAGGCTTCAAATCACGAATGGTCGTCACAGGCGATATCACTCAGATCGATTTACCGCGTCATCAAAAGTCTGGCTTAATCATTGCTATGAACATTTTGCAGGGTGTTCAAGGAGTTTCGTTTAATCTATTTGATAAAAATGATGTAGTACGTCATCCCCTAGTTCACCACATCATCGCTGCCTACGAACAAGCTGAAGCCGAATAGAGAATCCCAGAAATTAGGTTACGGCGTAAAGCGCCATAACCTAATTTCTGGGATTTTTAACGCTATTAAGAAAATTATGAATCACCCGATCCAAGTTACCGTTAAGTTATTTGCTATTTTTCAGGACACCTTAGCAACAGACCAAATCCAGATGGATGTGCAGTTAGGCGCTCCTGTGTCAGAGGTGTTTGATCACCTAGCCGCTCAGCAACCTAGCCTCGAAAAATGGCGATCGCTAACTCGTTATGCAATTAATTTAAACTTTGTTGAACCACAAACTAAGCTCCAAGGTGGAGATGAAGTGGCATTGATACCGCCCGTAAGTGGTGGTTAGTAACTCGTGTCGAAACGGGCTTGACCAGACCAGTCTAGCAAGCCGCTAAACTGCTGCAAGTCAATAAAGCTAAGCTGCAACAAAATCATTAGCAAAGGACCTTCTTGGCGCTCTTGCCAACGCTTAGCAACGGCTAACTGTTCTGGATCTACAACAGATAGATCAAGTAAATATCTTTCTAAATCTTCTTGGCGACTAGCGATCGCGTATGTCTGGGAGTGATAACTCATTGAGGTCAAACAACTAATTACTTAGGCAATTTGGATTAATAGCGTAGCGCACATTACCATATCTAACAACGTCCGTCAAAGTTATTTTTTTTCCCAGCGCGTCCCTTAAAACATAAAACCCCAAAGAGGGTGGCGGCGAGGAGCGCCGCCACCCTCTTTGGGGTTTTGATTTGTCCTGATGTAAGTGGTGATAGCAATAAAAAGAAAATAACCTATAAATTTTCTTTTTATTGTTGTCACAATCAGAATTACTGCCATAGAATTAGATAAACTGTTAGTGCTTTGCGAAGCCATTTACGTTATGGTCAAAAGACTAAATGAACAAACCCAAAGCCTCTGAAGAAATATCAAATAAAGACTCGCAAGGACTTCAAAAAGTAGTTAAAGAATTGCAAAAAGAAGTCAAACGACTTCAGTCAGAAAATAGTGACTTAGAAAATTCCCTACTGACAGCAGTTGAGCATGGAGATCTAGTTGAGTCAGAACTTCTAGATGTGAATAAGCGATTAAAAAGTGAGATTTTAGAACGTAAGATGGCGCAAGCTACACTACAGTCTATTTTGGAGATCGTCTACCGAGATAAAAGCGATCTTGAAATCATGCTTACTACTGCGACAGAACATGGCGACACGATCGAATATGAGCAATACAATCGTGCCGTTGAAACCATGCGTCAAAGCGAAGAACAGTTTCGCACGATCGCCGAGTCAACCAGTATGGCAATGCTGGTCAATCGTTTGTCAGATGGCAATATCACCTATGCAAATACTAGCGCTGGCAATATGCTTCAAGTAGAAGCTCAGCAGCTAATCTATCAGTCAATTACAGATCTATACTACCTAGAGTCAGAATGGCAGACCTTACAACAGCAATTTATCGAACATCAGCGAGTCTCTAACTATGAGATTCGCCTCAATCGGGGTAATCAAGAACCTCTGTGGGTACTTGCCTCATTGCATCCACTGTGGCTAAAGGGAGAACAGGTCTTACTTAGCACTTTCTACGACATTACACCACTCAAAAAAACAGAGATTGCCCTAAGAGAGTCAGAAACAAAGCTTAGGGAACAAGCCAATCTACTTGAACAAAGAGTGAATGAACGTACCTATGATCTGAATCTTGCTAAGGAAGCGGCTGAAGCAGCAAGTCGCTCTAAAGCTGCTTTCTTGGCGAATATGAGTCATGAGCTTCGCACACCTCTCAATGCAATCTTGGGCTTTGCTCAGTTGATGCTCTACGATCGCGAACTAAACGAACAACACCAAACTGACTTGCAAACTATCTGTAATAGTGGCAATCATCTATTGACGATAATTAATGACATTCTTGAGATGTCAAAGCTAGAAGCTGGCAGTGTCTTAATAAGAGAAAAAGAAAGCTATACATACGACATTATCGACTCAGTCAAAGATATGCTAACCCTCAAGGCTCAGGAAAAGCAGCTATCTTTTGATGTCAATGTTTCGCCTAAAGTCCCGACCTACATCTATGCCGATGAGGGTAAGCTACGGCAGATTTTGATCAATCTCATTAGTAATGCCATTAAGTTTACTGATACTGGACATATTTTTGTGCGTATGTTTGTACGCGACTTATCTGAGCATCTCCAAACATCTCATAACCAAATAGATGATAACAATGATCCTCAATCACCATATGATTGTCTACTGTGTGTTGAAGTAGAAGATACGGGCATGGGCATCTCAGAAGCGGAATCACTAACTCTATTTCAACCTTTTGTCCAAACTAGTTCTGGCAGGCGATCGCAGGAGGGAACTGGACTCGGACTTTCAATTAGTTACAACTATGTCTATCTTATGGGTGGGCAGATGTCCCTAACTAGCAAAGTCGGTGAAGGATCTACTTTTAGATTTCATATCCCGATTAGAACTTTCGATGCAGATAATACAGATTCAATTCATCGATCGCCTAATCGTGTGATGGGAATTACCAGTCAACAGTCATATCGCATTTTGATAGCTGAAGATATCCGTCTTAATCGCCAATTACTGACAAGAATCTTGTCTCCTCTGGGGTTTGAGGTGCGCGAAGTTAGTAATGGACAGGATGCGATCGCTGTTTGGCAGTCTTGGTCGCCACATCTAATTTGGATGGATGTCAGAATGCCCGTATTGAATGGCTATGAGGCTGCTTCTGAGATTAGAAAAATAGAAGCGGATCAGCAATCAAAAAATCCTCAAAGAGTCTGCATTATTGCCCTAACAGCCAACCTCCTTGATCTTAAAGAAGAAGACCTCTATTTACAGGGGTTTGATGGCTTTGTAGCCAAACCTTTTAACGAAGACACAGTTTTTGCGATGATGGCTAAACATCTAAATCTGCAATATACATACAGCTTGAGTGAATTTGACTTTGGCTGTAACTGATATTTACGAAGATGTATTTTAGTAATTTCGTTCTTGGGGTGTAAAGCGATCGCTAGCAAATTTGATTACTTTTTATAGATGTGTCATCATAATTACAGAGCTAATCCAAGTTAGAAAAGACTATGCGATCGCCTATTTATCCTCTATCAGTTTCTGAATACCTAGAAGCAGAATTAAAAAGCGAAATCCGCCATGAATATGTGGGTGGTGAAGTTTTTGCAATGGCAGGGGCAAGTAGGAAGCATAATCTTATAGCTGGGAATATTTACTCTCGGTTGCGATCGCATTTGCGGGGAAGTGGCTGTGAAGCTTTCATGTCAGATATGAAAGTGAAATTAAAATCCGAGATTAAGAAAAAAAGTATCTTTTACTATCCTGACGTAGTTGTAAGCTGTGAATTGTCAACTCAAGATCAATTTATCTTAAATTCTCCTTGCTTAATTATTGAAGTTTTATCTCCTAGCACCGAGGTAATTGATAAAAGAGAAAAATTACAAAATTATCAAAACATTCCGAGCTTGCAAGAATACGTTCTGGTTGCTCAAGATCGAATACGCATAGAAATTTATCGGCGGATTGATGAAGAAAATTGGACAAGAGAGACTTTAGGAAGAGAAGATAAGTTGCAATTAGATTCTGTGAATTTAATTTTGCCTGTAACTGATATTTACGAAGATGTGTTTTAGTATTTACGCTCTTGGAGAGTAAAGCGATCGCGATCTAAATTAATCAAACTCATGTCCACAGGGCGATTGTTCCTAATGCTAAACTATAAAAACTAAATTCTGTCAAAGGAGTTAAATTGTGAGCTATAAACAACAACTAATTTCTGAGCTTGACGGTCTAGATGACTCAATAATTACTGAAGTTCTTGATTTCATACACTTTCTTAAACTTAAACGAACCGAAGATAGTGAAGACATACTAGATGCTCGTAATGCTCTAGAGTCTGTCAGGATGGAAGGAACAGTATCTTGGGAAGTGCTAAAAGTAGAAATTGGTTTATGATTTATCAAATTGAATTTACCAAGCAAGCCTCCAAGCAATTCAAAAATCTTCCTTTTCAAGAACAACAAAGACTAGCACCTAAAATTAACTCTCTAGCCAATAACCCAAATCCAAATAATGCAACCAAATTAGTAGGAGAGGATAATCTCTATCGCCTTCGAGTTGGGGACTATCGAATTATTTATACTATTCAGAACGAGCAACTTTTAATCTTAATTTTAAAGATTAGTCATCGAAGGGATGTTTACAGATAATTTGTAGATTAAAAATGAGCTAATATTTTCGTTCTTGGGGTGTAAAGCGATCGCTTTCTAACTTAATCGAACTCATATTCACAGGCGATCGCAACTTAACCACAATTATTTTTTATTCACTTTTTTAGAAATAAACTTCCGTACCCCAAACAGCACTCCTAAACT
>Ga0136636_10002150_pt1 | contig 11747 bp, 10 predicted proteins | sample AntDrymUQ8522106_2_FD_104653 | JGI IMG/M metagenome (GOLD analysis project Ga0136636, IMG submission 104653) | Polar desert sand microbial communities from Dry Valleys, Antarctica - metaG UQ852 (21.06) | ecosystem: Environmental > Terrestrial > Soil > Desert | place: Antarctica: Dry Valley... | reverse complement strand
GCCGTGCCCGCCTTCATCGGCTACACCGAGCTGGGCCCGGCCGAGACGGCCGAGCCCAAGGTGGTGCGGGTGGCCACGCTGCTTGAATTCAGCACCGAGTTCGGCGGCCCGCCGTGGCAGAAGTTCATCATCTCGCCCGGCCCCGCCGGGGGCGCGCCCACGCTGGCCGGCGCCGGGCCTGCCACGGCGTACGCGCTCTACCACGCCATCAGCCACTACTTCAAGAACGGCGGCGGGCCGTGCTGGGTGGCGTCGGTGGGCAACTACCGGTCGAGCCCGGCCAAGGCCCATTTCAGCGCCGGCCTGGCGGCGTTGGAGCGGGAGGACGAGCCCACGCTGCTGGTGCTGACCGATGCCACCTGCCTGCTCAGTGCGCCGGCCTACTACGAGCTGTGCGGCGAGGCGCTGGCGCAGTGCGCCAAGCTCGGCGACCGCTTCACCATCATCGACGTGCATGGCGGTGACCCTGCTGCGCTGCGCAACGACAGCAACCTGTCGGCCAAGCTGATGTACGGCGCCGCCTACCACCCGTATCTGCAGACCTCGCTGCCGGTGGCCTGGCGCCCGGAAGGCGTCGACATCAACCGCGCTGGCGCGGCTGCGGTCAATGTCAGCGGCAGCCTGGGGGTGGGCGGGCCCAGCGGCATCGTCGTCAGTTACACAGGCGTGGCCGGCAGCAACCCGGGTGTGGCGATCACCGCCGGGGCCAAGGCGCGTGCAGCCAGCTTCAATGTTGCAGGCACCCTGCTGACACTGGTCGACGCCAACGGCAAGACCGGCAACGACATCGTCACTGCCTGGACGGCTTTCAAGGCCGCGAATGCCGCCGGCGGCTTCGACATCGCGCGCAGCGGCGAGGGCACCGGTGCGGTGGCCGCCGCCGCCGACGTGCCGCGCGCGGCCATCGTGCTGCCGCAGTCGCCCGGCGAAACCCTGGCCACCGTGGCCCGATCGGAAACCGGCCTGTACAACGCCGCCCGCACCTTGCTGGAAGCGCAGCGTGTGGTGCTGCCGCCCAGCGCAGCGGTGGCCGGCATCTACGCCCGCACCGACCGCGAGCAGGGCGTGTGGAAGGCGCCCGCCAATGCCGGCGTGATGGCGGTGTTCGGCCCGGTCAGCAAGGTGACCGACGACGAGCAGGACCGCCTGAACGAAGACGCCACCGCCGGCAAGTCGATCAACGCGATCCGCGCCTTCACCGGCAAGGGCACGCTGGTGTGGGGCGCACGCACCCTGGCCGGCAACGACAACGAATGGCGCTATGTCTCGGTGCGCCGCCTGTTCATCACCATCGAGGAGTCAGCGCGCAAGGCCTCCGCCTTCGCGGTGTTCGAGCCCAACGACGCCACCACCTGGCTGAAGGTGAAGGCGATGATCGAAAGCTACCTCTACGGCCTGTGGGAGCGCGGCGCCCTGGCCGGTGCCAAGCCCGAGGCCGCCTACTTCGTGCGCGTGGGCCTGGGCACCACGATGACCGCACAAGACGTGCTGGCCGGCCGCATGGTGGTGGAGGTGGGCGTGGCTGCGGTGCGGCCGGCCGAATTCATCATCCTGCGCTTCTCGCACAAGCTGCAGACCGAGTGAAGCCGGGCCTGCACACCCGCCAGCCCCGGCCACCACCCCTGACACCGTCACTGCAAGGCGCACACCATCATGGCAATGACCAAGGACCAGATCAAGGCCGCCTATCCGCTGCCGGTCTACAACTTCCGGGTTGAGATCGACGGCATGGCGATCGGCTTCACCGAGGTCTCCGGGCTGAACATCGCCTACGACACCATCACCCACATCGAAAGCGCCACCCAGGGCCCCGGGCCGCGCATCATGTACATGCCGGGCAAGCCCAAGATCACCACGCTCACGCTGAAGAAGGGCGTGGTCGCCGGCATCAGCATCAAGGTGCTGTACGACTGGATCAACACCGTGGCGCTGAACCGGGTGGTCAAGAAGGACATCATGGTCCGCCTGTGCGACGAGAACGGCGTGGCGGTGATCACCTGGAAGGTGCTGAATGCCTTCCCGACGCAGCTGGACGCGCCCAGCTTCAGCGCCAGCGCGAACGACGTGGCGATCGAATCGATGCAGCTGACCGCCGACGCGGTGCTGATCGAAGAGTCCTGAGCGCACGCCGCCAACGATGGCGCACAGCATCGCCGCACAGGCCGCCGCCTACCCGCTGGCGGCCTACAACTTCCGCGTCACCGTGGGCAGCGTGGCCATGGGCTTTGCCGAAGTCACCGGCCTCACACGGCAGTACGAGACGCTGACCTACCGCCACGGCCTGAGCTTTGCCGAAGGCGAGCAGATCGTGCGCTGGCGCATCGACCAGTACAGCGACATGACACTGCGGCGCGGCGTGGTCCGGGGCATGCCCGAGCTGCGCGACTGGCTGGAAAGCGGCGAGCTGCGTGCCCTGACCGTGAGCCTGTGCGACGCCGACGGCACGCCGGTGGTCAGCTGGCGGGTGCAGAAGGCCTTGCCGGTGAAGCTGGACGCGCCCGCCCTGCAGGCCGACAGCAATGCCGCAGCGGTCGAGACCCTGTTGCTGAAAGTGGCCGGCATCGCGGTGGAGACGCACTGATGGGCACCCCGATCCTCGGCATGCGCTTTTCGGTGCTGTTCCTGGCCGGTGGCGTGCTGCCCAACCCGATCGACCTGCGCTTTGCCAAGGTGTCGGGCCTGGGCGTGACGGTGGAGACCACCACCGTCACCGAAGGCGGGCAGAACCTCTACACCCAGCAGCTGCCGCAGCGCATCAGCCACGGCAACCTCACGCTGGAGCGCGGCATGGTGGTGGGCTCGCCGCTGAACCTCGAGTTCAACGCCGCTTTCAGCGCCTTCAGGTTCGCCACCTCCAACGTGCTGGTCAGCCTGCTGGCCGAAGACCGGCTGCCGCTGGCGGCCTGGCTGTTCATGAAGGCCTGGCCGGTGCGCTGGTCCACCTCCGACCTGGACGCCGGCCAGCCCGCCCTGGTGATCGACACCATGGAACTGGCCTACGGCCGCATGCAGGTGCTGCGGGTTTGATGCCCGGCACCACCGCCCCCAGGAGACCTTGCATGCCCATCGAGATCCGTGAACTGGTGATCCGCGCCGTGGTCGGCGGTGAGCGTCCGGCGCCTTCGCAAGACGGCCCGCACGGCCAGCTGCTGCCCGCAGGCCAGGCCGGGTTCGACATGGAGCAGCTGGTGCAGGAGTGCGTGCGCCAGGTGATGCTGGCGCTGGCGCGCGAGCGCGACCGCTGACGGCCCGCCCCGAGCCGCCATGTCGCTGGTCAACCTGTTCAAGCTGGAGAAGATGCGCATCGAGGGCTACCTCGACGAGCGCCGCCGCCGGCCGGCCAGCCCGGCCGAGATCACGCTGATGTTCAACCCGGCCAGCTACCAGCGCAGCCATGCCGTGGTCTACAACGACGCCAGGCTGCAGGCGCTGAACACCGAGGGCCGGCCGGCGCGCTATGCGCTCACCCAGCCCGGTGCGCTGAAGCTGCAGCTGGTGATCGACGGCACCGGCGTGCACCAGTTCGGCGCCGAGCAGTTGATGGGCCCGCCCAGCGTGAAGAAGAAGGTCGCCGAGTTCGAGAAGATGTGCCTGCGCATGAACGGCGACATCCACCAGCCCAATTTCCTGGTGGTGCGCTGGGGCGATTTCAGCTTCCAGGGCCGGCTGCAGACGCTGGACATCACTTACCAGCTGTTCGACGAATCGGGCGACCCGCTGCGTGCCGAGCTCGATGTCGGCTTCGTCGAAGACCGCGCCACCGAGACCGCAGCGCGTGCCGCCGCCAAGAGTTCGCCCGACCTGACCCATGTGCGCACGGTGCAGGCCGGCGACACCCTGCCGCTGCTGTGCGTGTCCATCTACGGCAGCGCGCGCCATTACCTGCTGGTGGCCCGGCACAACGGGCTGGACGACTTCCGCCAGTTGCAGCCGGGCCGGCAACTGCAGTTTCCGCCGCTGGCGGCGGCTGATGGCGGGTTGCAATGAGCGTTGTCACCGTCACGGTCAAGTCCGGTGGCCGGGCCATCGCGGCAGAGATCGAACTGGTCTCTGTCGACGTGCGGCGCGAGCTCAACCGCCTGCCCAGCGCCGTGCTGGTGTTTGCCGACGGCGATGCGACCACCGGCAAGTTCCCGGTCAGCGACAGCGGTATGTTCAAGCCCGGCGCCGAGGTCGAGATCCTGGCCCGCTATGAAGGCGGGCCGGGCCGCACCGGGCGCGACGCGGTGCTGTTCAAGGGCTTGGTGGTGCGCCACGGCATCGAGGCCGGTGCGCAGGGCGCGCAACTGCAGGTGGAATTGCGCGACAAGGCCGTGCGCATGACCCGCCCGCGCCGCAGCCAGGTGTCGGTGGACGCCACGGACAGCGACGTGTTCGCCAAGCTGGCCAAGGCCGCCGGCCTGCAGGCCGAGGTGGAGGCCACCACCGTGGTGCACCCGATGCTGGTGCAGTACGACTGCAGCGACTGGGACTGGCTGGTCACCCGGGCCGAGGCCCTGGGCCAGGTGGTGGCCGTCACCGACGGCACGCTGCGGGTGGCCCCGCCCAAGCTGCCGGGCCAGACGGCGCTGCATGTCACCTGGGGCACCGACATCTTCGACATGGCCTTCGCCTGCGACGCGCTGGGCCAGGACGCCGGCGTCGATGCCTGGAGCTGGGACGCCGCCACCCAGCAGCTGGCCAAGGCGCAGGGCCGCCGGCCGTCGGCGCCCACGCAGGGCGATCTGAGCGGCCCGAACGCCGCCCAGGCCCTGGGTTTCGACAAGGCGGTGCTGGTATTCCCCGGCGCGCTGGTGGCCGCCGAGGCCAGGGACTGGGCCAGCGCCGAGGCGGCACGCAGCCAGCTGGGCCTGCTGCGCGGTCGGGTGCGGGTGCAGGGGGTGGGCCACGTCGGCCTGCTCGACAGCGTGCAGATCCAGGGCCTGGCCCAGGCCTTTGTCGGCACCGCCCTGGTCACCGGCCTGTGCCACCGCATCGCTGCCGGTGACTGGACCACCGACCTGCAGTTCGGAATGTTGCCGCAGCCGCACCACCGCCGGCCCGACATCGCCAGCGCGCCGGCCGCCGGCCTGCTGCCGCCGGCTGGCGGGCTGCAGGTCGGCGTGGTCGAGGCGGTGGGCGACGACCCCAACGGCGAGTACCGCGTCAAGGTGCAGGTGCCCGGCCTGGGTGAAGGCCTCAGCGGCCTGTGGGCGCGCCTGGCCGCACCGGATGCCGGCAAGGGCCGCGGCTTCTGCTTCCGCCCCGAGCCGGGCGACGAGGTGGTGCTGGGCTTCTTCAACAACGACCCGCGCCAGCCGGTGGTGCTGGGCGCGCTGTTCGGCAGCAAGAACACGCCGCCGGCGGCGGTGCTCGACGCCAGCGACAAGAACACGCTGCGCGGCCTGGTCACCCGCAGCGGGCTGACCTTGGCGCTGGACGACGACAAGAAGCAGATCAGCCTGCAGATGCCGTCGGGCGCCAAGCTGCTGCTGGACGACGACGGCGGGCCATCGTGCTCAGCGACAAGCATGGCAACAAGATCACCCTCGACAAGAGCGGCATCGCCATCGCCTCGGCCAAGGACTTGCAGCTCCAGGCAGAGGGCAATGTCACCGTCAAGGGCAGCAAGATCGACATGAATTAGCTGCCCCGCCTGCCCGCCATCCTGCACCCCACCCTGCCCCCCACCCAGGCCGCCATCAACGCATGCCATGACATCACCCACCCCCACCACCCAGCACCACCCACCACCCAACGGCCCGCTGCGGCCCACGCCATGACCGACATCCAGCTGCGACTGAGCCTCGACGAACTGAACCTGGTGCTCGAAGGCGTCGGCCATCTGCCGTTCGCCCGGGTGTTCGCCCTGGTGGGCAAGATCCAGGCCCAGGCTGGCGAGCAGATCCAGGCCCAGGCCCAGGCCCAGAACCATGCCCAGACCCAGGCCCCGACGGCGCAGGCCGGCGCGCAGGCTGGCTGAGCCATGGCTGCGGGCGCTGACTTCCTGGGCACCGGCTGGGCCTTTCCGCCGCGCTTCGAGGCCGGCGGCGCGGGCGTCGCCATGGTCAGCGGCCATGACGACATCGCCCAGAGCCTGGCCATCCTGCTGGCCACCCGGCGCGGTGAGCGGGTGATGCGCGACGACTTCGGCTGCGAGCTCGGCGCCTTCCTGTTCGGCGAGGTCAGCCAGCGCATGGTGGGCCAGGTGCGTGACCTGGTCAGCGACGCCATCCTGCACCACGAGCCGCGCATCCGGCTCGACGAGGTGCGGGTGTCGGCCGAGCGCGCCGGTGACGGCGTGCTGCTGGTCGACATCGACTACACCGTGCGCGCCACCAATGAACGCTTCAACCTGGTCTATCCGTTCTATCTGCGCGAAGCCAGCGTGGCCGGGGTGCCGTGATGGGCGACAAGGTGCTGACCGATGGCGACATGGTGCTGTTCCTGCCGGTGTTCGCGCCGGCCATCGTGGTGGTGCAGCCGGGCCAGATTGCCGGCAGCGGGCCGGCGACCATCGGCGGCAAGAAGATCTGTGTCGACGGCGACGAGGCCCGGGTGTCGGTGCCCGGTTGCACTTACATGACGCCCAGCCACCCGATCCCCGGCGTGGGCACGTTGAAGATCGCCAGCCTGGCGCCCGACCAGAAGGCGATGCTGACCCAGACCGGCGGCAAGCTGGTGCTGCTGAAGGGTGGCATGTTCATCGCCAGGTTCGAGGTGCAGAGCCCGGCGCAGCAGCCCACGCCCGCCGGCCCGGTGCCCGACGCCACGCCGCAGTACAGCGGCCAGGGCCAGTTCATGCCGGTCAACCAGCAGGTCAGCGCCGGCTGAGCAACGCTGGCCGAACAACGCCTGCTGACCAACCCCGGCCCACACCGCCACGCCCGCCCGATGGACATCCCCCTGCACGACGGCAGCAGCCAGGCCGGCCGCCAGCGCCCGGCGCTGGACCCTGCCCATGCGGTGCTGGACAGCTGGGGCCTGGCCGATGCGCTGGCCTTTGCCCGCGCCTATGCCGCTGGGCTGGTGTATGTCGACGACACCGGCGACGACCGAGGCGACTGGCAGGCGCTGTTCCCGCCGCCGCAGCAGCTGGTGGATGCCGCCGACGCGGTGCAGCGCGCTGCGGTGGATGCCGGCGCGCCCGGGGCCTGGGCGCAGGCGCCCGGTGCCGTGCTGGCGCGCCCGCCACTGGCACTGCTGCTGGCCTGCCTCGACCTGCTGGGCCTGACCCGCGCGCAGCTCAACCGCTTCAGCGCCCGCCACCTCGACCACTTCTACCGCCAGGTGCTGCACATGGTGGCGCAGCCGGCGGTGGCCGACCGGGTGCACCTGCTGGTGCAGCCCGACGAGCGGCGCAGCCGCCTGCTGCTGCCCGCCGGCACGCTGCTGCGCGCCGGGCAAGATGGCGCCGGCCAGCCCAGGCTGTTCCGCACCGGGGCCGATCTGGTGGCCAGCCAGGTGCGGGTGGCGGCACTGTGCTCGCTGCGGGTGCACATCCGCCAGACCGGCATCGCCCAGGCCAGCCGCCAGTACCTGCAAGGCGGCACGCGGCAGCAGGCCTTCCTGGCGATGCTGCGCATCGCAATCGGCGCGCCCAACCCGGGTGACGCGCTGCCGGTGCCGGTCTGCCCCGGCCTGCCCGCCGCAGCGCCGGCCGGCCAGCCGCCGGCCGAGATCGACTTCGACACCCTGGTGCAGGCGCAGCAGGTGGTCGACTTCGTCGCCACCGGGCTCGGCATGCCGCTGTTCGATGACTTCCGCCGCCTGATGCAGCTGCGCCAGCACCGGCTGGACGGCGACGCCGCCGACTGGGCCGCCATCAACGCGCTGCTGGCGCAAGCCGGCCGCCGGCGCGACCCCGCCTTCCAGCTGCCGGCCGCGCGGGCAGACGACTTCCACGCCAACCTGCGCGCCGCGCTGGGTCTGGGCGTGCGCGCCTACGCCCGGCTCTACGACCAGCTGCCCGAAGTCACCCGCATCGAAGACGTGCATGCGCTGCTGGCCGACCGGCCCGAGGTGCAGACCTTCGTCACCGACACGCTGCGCCTGACGCTGCCCGAATTCCGCAGCCTGATGCAGACCAAGCTGCGGGCCGATGGCCAGTGGCGCGAGATCGTCAGCCTGCTGGAGACGGCAGGCCGGCGCCTGCAGCCGGCGCTGGTGCTGAGCGCGGACCAGCGCAGCCTGCGCGATGTGGATGCGCTGCTGGCCATCACCCATGGCCTGCCGGCCTGGCCGCTGCCGGCGCTGGGCGCGCTGGCCGGGCAGCACCAGGGCTTCGTCGCCATCGAGCAGTACATGGGCATGTCGGCCGAGGCCTTCCGCTTCGTGATGGCGGTGGCGCGGCGCAGCCTGGCACTGCCGCCCACGCTGCTGGCCAACACCCCGGCCGACGACGCCGACTGGGCCCGGGTGCATGCCCTGTGGACCGAGGCCTTCAGCGTGGTGCAGGTGCGCCGCCGCCAGCAGGCCCTGCAACGCGCCGCCGACCCCCGGCTGCGGCTGCGCGCACCGCTGCAGGCACTGGCCGACATGGTGGCTGCTGCCACCGGCCTGGCCCTGCCGCTGGATGCGGCGTGGTCGCGGCTGTCGTCGCTGGGCCTGTCGGCGGCCGACCTCGCCTGGCTGCAGGGCCTGGCGGATAACGCGGCAGCCGGCACCGCACCCGCTGCGGCCGACTGGGCCCAGGCGGCCGTGCTGCTGGAGCAGGTGCAGCGCAACCGCCCGGGCGGCGCCATCGGCGCGCCGGTGCAGCGCATTTGGCACCACGCCTACCCGGCGGCCGATGCCCGCAGCGTGCAGCCGCTGGCGCCGGTGGCCGACGGTGCCGCGCCGCGCTGGCAGCCCTTCGGCAACCTGGCTGCAGCCGGCCAGCGCCTGCCGGTGCCTGCGCCGGTGCTGGGCCTGGCCGTGGCTGCGCCGCTGCTGGCCCTGGCCGAGGGCCAGCGCCAGATCACCCTGGTGCTGGGCTTCGACGGCGACGCTGCCAATTTCGACGCCCGTGCCCTGCTGGCGCTGCTGGCGCCGGCCGATGGTGCGCCGCTGGTGGCCGGCTTCAACCCGTTCGAGGTGCAGCTCAGCGGGCCAGAGGGCTGGGTGGCGCCCGACACCCTGCAACTGGCCTGGCTGCGCCCGGGCTTCGACGGCTACCCGGCGGTGGCCGGTATCGAGACCGGCGCCCTGCGCGCCCTGGTGCTGCGCTGCGGCCTGGGTGAGCAGCAGCCGGCGGTGGTGGTGCCCAGCGCGGCGCTGCATGGCCTGCAGTCGGCTGCGCCGGTGCTGCGGCTGATGCTGCGCCCGTTCTGGCACGACGGTTTCGATTGCCAGCACAGCGCCTACCAGGCGCTGGCGGGCCTGCAGCTGCGCCGGCTGCAGCTGCAGGTGCGGGTTGTTGGCCTGGCGGCACTGGCGCTGCAGAACGACCAGTCGGTGCTGGATGCGAAGAAGCCGTTCGAGCCCTTCGGCAGCCAGCCCGCCAGTGGCGCGCGCCTGTCCATCGCCCACCCCGAGCTGGTGGGCAAGGCGCTGGACAGCGTCAGCTTTCGCGGCAGCTGGATGGGCGGCCCGGCCTCGCTGAAGGCGCACTACGCCAACTACCCGGGCAGCCCGTCGGGCCCCGGCTTCACCGTGCGGGTGGGCCTGCGTGACGGCGCGGTGTTCAACGCCGCACCGCAGCCGCTGCGCCTGTTCGGCGATGCCGACAGCCCGGGTGCGCTGCTGCTCAGCCCCACCGGCGTGGCCGAACCCGGCCGGCTGGGCACCGGGCCTGCAGATGGCGCGGCCGCCGCGGCCGACGGCCGCCGCAGCTGGGTCTGGGAGCTGGCCGGTGATCTTCAGCACAGCGTGTACCCGGCGCAGGCGCTCAGGCTGTCGCTGCAGCTGGCGGCGGCCATGGCTGCCGCCACCGCGCCCGGTGCGCCCAAGCCGGTGGCCGACAACTTCCTCGTCAATCCGCCCTACACCCCCAGGCTCAAGAGCCTGGTGGCCGACTACAGCGCCAGCCTGGAGCAGCCGGCCGTGCCGCCGCCCTTCGTGCCGCGCGGCGCGGCCCAGCCGCCGGCCACGCTGCACCATGTGCTGCCCTTCGGCCATGTGGCGCTGGGGCCGCAGGCCGGCCTCGATGCCGGCAGCGCCGCGCCGCTGCTGCCCGACCTGCCGGCCCAGGGCGAGCTCTACATCGGCCTGGCCGGCGTGCAGGCGCCGCAGCGGCTGTCGCTGCTGGTGCAGGTGGCCGAAGGCAGCGCCGACCCCGAGGCGCTGCCCGAGCCGGTGCACTGGTCGGTGCTGGACGGCGGCCGCTGGCGATCGCTGCAGCAGGGCCCGCTGGAAGGCAGCCTGCTGGCCGATGGCACGCGCGATCTGGTCAACGCCGGCATCGTCGAATTGCAGTTGCCCGCAGTGGCGCCGGGCACCGTGATGGCCCGGGCAGTGCCTCTCGATGGCCAGCCCATGCCGCGCAGCGGCCTGGTGTGGCTGCGGCTGCAACGCCAGCGCGCGGTGCCGGGGGTGTGTGACCTGGTCGGCCTGCATCCGCATGCGGTGCTCGCCGAGCGCCTGGATGCCGCCCACACCGGCGACGACCTGGGCCGCGCCATGCCGCCGCTGCAGATCACCGGGCCGGTGGAGCCGGTGCCCGGTCTGGCGGCGCTTGCGCAGCCCTACAGCAGCTTCGGCGGCCGGCCGGCCGAGCAGGGCGGCGCCTTCAACACCCGCGTGGCCGAGCGCCTGCGCCACCGCCAGCGCGCGCTCACGCCCTGGGACTACGAGCACCTGGTGCTGGCGCAGTTTCCGCAGCTCTACAAGGTCAAGTGCCTGCGTGCCGACGCCCGCTGGCAGCCCGAGCCCGGCGCGGTCGACCTGATCGTGGTGCCCGACATCACCCAGCGCCAGCCCTTCGACCCGTTCGCCCCGCGCGCCAGTGCCGAATTGATCGCCGACATCGGCGCCTTCCTGGCCGACAAGCTGCCCGCTGCCGCGCGGCTGCGGGTGCGCAATGCGCACTTCATCCCGGTGAAGGTGCGCTGCGGTGTGCGCTTCATGCCCGGCACCGACGAGGGCTGGTGCCGCCAGCAGCTCAACGACGACCTGAACCGCTATCTTTCGCCCTGGGCCTATGCCGACGGGGCCGACCTGGTCATCGGCGGCAGCCTGTATGCCAACAGCATCCTGCACTTCATCGAGACACGGGCCTATGTCGACTACATCGCCGGCCTGCGCCTGTTCACCGGCGACCAGGGCCGCTTCACGCTGGTGCCCGACCAGCCCGGACACCACGTCACGCCGCAGCGCGCCGACGCGGTGCTGGTGGCCGCCGACCGGCATGAGTTCGACGTGATCGCCGCGAACGACCAGCGCGTGCAGGGCTTCGAGGGCATCGGCAGCATGCGCATCGAGCTTGATTTCTCCATCGCATGAAACAGTTCCCCCCGAAGCGCCTTCGGCGCGACCCCCGAAGCGCCTTCGGCGCCAGCCCCCAGGGGGCGCCGCCAGTGGCCCGGCAGAGCCGGTTCCACAGCGTCTGCCTGGGTGCACGCGCCACTGCACGGCCGATTGCCAGCACCTGCTGCCAGGCCACTGATCCAGGAGCCCCGCCATGAAGATCGACAAGACCGGCCGCGAGACGCTGAAGTCCTACTTCGTCAAGAACGCCGTGCCCACGGCCAGCAACTTCGAAGAGCTGATCAACGCCGCGCTGAACCAGCGCGACGACGGCCTGGCCAAGCCGCCGGGCGAGCCGCTGAGCCTGCAGGCCGACGGCGACG
>Ga0136636_10002149_pt1 | contig 11749 bp, 17 predicted proteins | sample AntDrymUQ8522106_2_FD_104653 | JGI IMG/M metagenome (GOLD analysis project Ga0136636, IMG submission 104653) | Polar desert sand microbial communities from Dry Valleys, Antarctica - metaG UQ852 (21.06) | ecosystem: Environmental > Terrestrial > Soil > Desert | place: Antarctica: Dry Valley... | reverse complement strand
TCGTCAAATACCTCTTGGGTCCGATTGCACTCCAGCAAAGTGACATCGGCCTGCCCACGGTTTTGCCATAACCAACGCGCGTCCTCAACCGTAACAACGCTGTCTTGCAGCCCATGCACCAGCAAGACGGTACTTTGTTGTTAACGACGGGGCATACGGCGAATCAACGTGGCGCCAATTGGTAACAACGCAGCACAAAAAATGCCATCTTGAGCGGGGCATTTCAGCGTGACTCCGACATCACCACGCAAGGTAGGCATATCCTCGTTCTTGAAGTTCCATGATGGCGGCGGCACCAACGTCTTCAATTTTTGCGAACTCCACCATGTCCTCTGCGGTCCAACCCAGTGTATGCATCGTGTTGCCACACGCAATGAACTTGATACCGTAGGACTCCGCCATACTTTTGACTCGCTCCTGAAAGAGCTTTGGGACAGGCCGCTTTGGTTTCTTGGCCAGCAAGTGGATGCCAGGGCCCCAGACCACCACGGCAATGGCCACGTCATCGACGTACTTGGTGAGCATTGCACTGATGGAGTTAAAGATGGCTTCCTGATATGCCTCGTCTGATTTGTTGAGCTGGTAGACAATTTTGTGAAGCGTTGCATCTACTTCTGTAGCTGCTACAGGGGCCGAATTTACAGGTTTGGACACTGTCGCACCCGTAGTGGCGGCCACTAGTACGCCCGCAAGCAGCCTGCGCCGCGAGGTTGTCTCTCTACTCATAGCATACCTCGTGCCTAGTTGCGCTCAATGGTGCGGCTGAGTTGCCGGACGACCATACTTGCGTTGACGCCAATACTAACGGCGGTGTAGCCGCTTTGCTGCAAGAAGTCTGCAGCCATACCCGAGCGCGCATCTGGCGCGCAATACAGAATGATGGCCTCATCCTTACTCTTGGCGATGGTCGTGACTTTCTGGGAAAACTTATCTGGCGACCTGAGGTTAATGACCAATACGGCAGTCGGTACTGGACCACTTTCAGCAGCCAGCGCGGGCGGTAATGCTCAGAAGTAGTTCTGATTTGCAGCCTAGCTTGGACCAAGACTCTGGCGGCTGAAGAGCCATGGCGATCAGATTTCACTTGTTTTTGAGAGTAAGAATGCGGAAGCCGGAACAGGACAAAGCACGATGGTCTGGCCTAATTTTTATTCGTATGACGGTGCCTCAGGCTTGGCAACAGGTTTGCCTGCCGCCGCCCAGGCGTCAAAACCGCCCGCAATGGACTGAACATTCAGGTATCCCATGTCGTGCAAGGCGGCCGCCGCTAGGGCGGCGCGGCCGCTGGTTTTGCAGTACAGCACGACTTTCAGGTCGCGAGGTTGCAAGGCAGGCATGCCACTGAACCGGAACTCCAGCATTCCGCGGGAAATATGTACCGCGCCCGGTAAATGCCCTGCGGCGAACTCGTCCATCTCCCGCACATCGACCAGTGCATCCGCATCACGAATGGCTTCTTCGGCATGGGCTACGCTGATTTCCTGAACGCGGGTCTTCGCCGCTGCAACGAGATCGTGGGCTGTTTTCATAAAGATTCCTCTTTCGATTTACTATCAAATATATAGCTGTTAACCTAACAAATACATGGGCTAGCGACAACTTCAACTTGCTGCAGATGCGTCGACAGACATGGCCTCAAACGCATGCAAGGCCTCCGCGGTGTACATCAGCGCAGGGCCCCCGCCCATGTACACGCACACCGCCAGCATTTCTTCTAGTTCTTCGCGGGTGCAACCCAATTTGATAAGCGCCTTCACATGGAACCCTATACATCCAGAGCAGTGCTGGGTAATCCCAATGGAAAGCGCGATGAGTTCCTTATGTTTAGCACTGACAGTGCCTTCGGCCATAGCCGAGCGCGCCAATTGTCCGAATGCCTGCATGGCATCGGGCTGCGCTTTCCTGAATGGAGCCAAGCTGTTGTTGATACTGTGAATCAGTCCGGTGTGGTCAAAGGTGCTCATGAATTCTCCGTGAGTAATGATCCCGGGCTTTGCCCGCTTGAGGCTTAATATACCCCAGTAGGTATATTTTAACCGCTGACGACTCGCTAAGACTCTGGCGATGCGTCACGATCGGGAACTGCAGCCCTGCGCCGTTGGACTAGCAGCCAGAGCCGGTAAGCCAGCAGCACCAGCGGGCCGACATGCAGCACAAGGTCAAAGATATCAATGGGCTTGACCAGCGCGCCCGCCAGAAGCATCCTAACTTTTTCAATAAGATGCGGTTCAGGCCAAACGGGGGCTACAGCCAGCCAGGCCGCCGCCACTGCCAGCCACAAGATGGGTATGCGTTCAATCATGCTTTGACCATGGCCCGCGCGGTCTGCATGCGCTGGTCCAGATATGCCCCGTAAAAGTCTTCGATGTAGCCTCCTTCAAGGCGATCTGCCACTTCCTTACCCTTTGCGCCGAAGAACAACACTGTGGGTGCCACTTTGATACTCCAAGCGCGGGCCAAGTCATCGTGGGTACGGCCTACCCCCAGAAAATCACGCACAGGCACGGCCGAGCGCATGTCAATTTGCACCACAGGGACGCCTTCGTTGCGGCGCATCGGGTCAAGATAGTTGTTGCGCGCGATCCGGCAGAACGGACAACCCTCAAGGCTGACCAATACGACCAGCGGCTGGCGCAGTCTCAGAGCCATCGTAAGTTCATCAGCCAACGATTGGGCAGCGGGCAAAACCGCGTTAGCAGCCATCGACGGTCTCATGGCCATTAACGCCGTGACGCCCGACGCACCGGCCAGTATCTGGCGCCGCGTAAGTTGAGTAGGCTGCCGACTCATTGCGCTTCCTTTTCCATGAGGAGATAAGTGTTGTATGCATTCATGCGATTGGCCACACGAAACAATGGCAAATGCTCAAACTTCATCCAGTCTGCAGCCTTATAGGCATCTTCAAAGGGATCCATGTTCTTTGCAGCCTGCCCCATCACCGACCGCAAATAGACCAAATAATCGCGCGTGAGCTCCATGTCCTTGCGCGCTTCGGAAGACATCGGGCCATGACCGGGCACGATGGCGTAGGCATCAAAAGTCAGTAGCGTATCCAGTGCCTTGATCCAATGGCCACTATCCGCCTGGCCGACAAATGGAATACGGCTGCGAAACACCAGATCACCCGCAAACAAGATTTTTTCTTGCGGTAGGTAAACCACCAAGTCCTCCGGTGTGTGGGAGGGACCTACCGGCTGGAGCTTGAATAGGACGCCACCGACCACCAAGTCACGCGGACCGTCAATCCACTCGTCCGCCGGCACGAGTCGGGTGGACTCATCAATCCACGGAGCCAAGTCCGCTCGCGAGGCGATCATGCGCAGCCGCGCAGTATCAGAATTGAGGTATTCGCGCGCCGCCTTTTGCGCGATGATGCGAGCACCCTTGGCTTTGAATGCCTGCAAGCCATAGATGTGGTCGGCATGGTAATGGGTGACGATGACATGGGTCACAGGCAAGGGGGAAATCTTGCGGATCTCAGCCATTAGTCGATCCGCCAGTGCTGGGGAGCCCAGCGCATCGATCACGACAACTCCGGCCGGCGTGACAACGAATGCAGCGTTCGAGATGAAATTCTGGTTGGCACTGGTACCCAATGCAGACAGCCCTTCGACGTACCAGGAAGACGCCGAAACCAGCTGCACTTTCATATCCACCGGCGCCAAAGAAGCCGCCTGCACATGTGCGGCCATGGCGAGAGTCATAAGCACGGAGCGCGCCAGCGCGTGCCACAAATTCGAATGCATAGCGTCTCCTTGCTGCCAGGGGGCAGTCATAATTTCCTCACGATACCGCAACTGCTTACGGAACACTTGATTTTGGTCAACACAGAATCGACCTGCTGCCTCAGGAACCGCGTAATATAAGCGATTAACGAATTAATCGGAGCGTATGGTGGATCTGGCAAGCACTCTGGAGCACTTCGGTGATGGCACCGTATTGGCCTTGGGCGGAGCGGTAATCGGGGGTTTGTTCGGCTTCTTTGCGCAACGCTCACGTTTTTGTTTGCGTGCTGCCGTCATCGAGTTCTGGCATCGGAATTATGGCGAGAAACTCTCCGTGTGGCTTTTGGCGTTTGCGACCTCTGTCGTGGTGGTGCAGGCCCTGTTGCTCAGCCATAACCTGGACATCAGTAGCGCCCGCCAGATTGCCACACGTGGCAGTCTCTCCGGTGCGCTGATCGGCGGTCTGGTCTTTGGCGCTGGCATGATCATGACGCGCGGATGTGCCAGCCGGCTCCTCGTGTTATCTGCAAACGGTAACTTGCGCGCGCTACTCTCCGGGCTAATCTTTGCAGTCACGGCACAGGCCGCTTTATCGGGAGCTTTGTCGCCCTTGCGGGCCACCATCAGTGCGTGGTGGACGGTCGATGCGGGCCCTTCCCGTGACCTTTTGTCGATGATCGGTACCGCACCATGGGGTGGACTCGCTGCTGGCCTGATCTGGATGGCAGCCGCGCTGTACTTCTCCTGGCGCAGCCCTAAGCACAGCGGTTGGGTCTGGCTGGGTGCTGTAGGTACCGGGCTGACCGTAGCCGCAGCATGGTGGTTCACCTATTTCCTGTCCACCCAATCGTTTGAACCGATCCAGGTACAGGGTCTCACCTTCAGCGGTCCGTCGGCCGAGTGGCTGATGCGTATGCTGTCATCACCAGCACTAAAGATCGGGTTCGATTTCGGTTTGATACCCGGTGTATTTGTCGGGTCGTTCCTGGGTGCATTACTGGGTGGGGATTTGAAGCTCGAAGGTTTCAAGGATGGCTACAGCATGACGCGCTACATTGCGGGGGCCGTGTTGATGGGCTTCGGTTCGATGCTGGCGGGTGGTTGTGCCGTGGGTGCCGGCATGACAGGTGGCTCCATCTTTGCGCTTACAGCATGGATCACGCTGGTGGGCATGTGGCTCGGGGCAGGTTTCATGGACCGGCTGCTGGATGGTCCAAGCATGGACTCACAGATTTTTGATACACCCCTGCAAGATACCAAATTCCCGTGAGGGCCTGACCACTATTTACCGCTCAGATATTCCGCCACTGCCGCCATTTCCAAGGGCGTCATCTTGACAACGATGGAATGCATGACCGCGTTGTCATTGGTTCGCTCGCGTTTGTTGAATAGCTTTAGTTGGCTTTCGGAGTACAGCGCGTTTTGTCCGGCTAGCCGGGGGAGATTTAAAGTACCCAAGGCTTGGTCCCCGTGACAACTGGCGCAAGCCGGAACGCCACTGAACTTGTTCCCGCTATGGTAAATGTAACTACCGACTGCCGCCAACGCTGAATCCTTGGGGGGCTCTACAGGCGCTTTCTGCGTCTCATAATATTTTCCCAATGCCACCATTTCACTTGGGGTCAGCTTGGCCACCATGTCGGTCATGGCCGTGCTCTTGCGCTTGCCGGACTTGAAATTCTCAAGTTGCTTGGCGATGTATTCCCAGTGTTGCCCGGCAAGCCGGGGGAACACCTCACTTGAAGACTCGCCCTGTGTGCCGTGGCACAGGAAACAGCTACCACCCACAATTTTCTTGGCACGGGCCTCATCGGTCTGCGCTAGGGCACCACCGCAAAAAAGAGCGACGACCGCCGCCGTCAGCAAAACTGGAATCCGCTTCATTGTGTATGCAACCCCCTTTTTAAGCCAACGTGTCGGCCCAAATGTTGCGCGCCCATGCTAACGCGTAACGCCCTTCCAGTTCATTGGCGGCACTTGAGACACCGCCCGAGCCGGGGACCGTCAGCATGGTCTTCTTTTCAGCGTCATAGCGGTGTACGCTGGCAACATGCACCACATCCTCATCACTGACAAAGCTGTAGCAGGTATTGTTGTAGATAGGCAAGCTGTTGGGCTGTTTACCTGTCAAAAGCGCAACCACGGCAGCAGCACATGTCTTGCCATGCTGGTTGGCCATGTGGCCAGACTTGGGCATTGCAGGGGCAATTTGAATAGAGTCACCCAACACGTGCACATTCTTGAGCGCAATGGATTCAAACGTCAGGAAGTCTACTTCGCACCAACGCTTGTTCGCCGTAGCCAGACCGGTCTTCACCGCAATGTCCCCAGCGCGCATCTCTGGGATCACATTGAGCACATTCGCTTTCACGTCATCGTTGAACTCGAACTTGAGGGTGTTGGTATTCGCGTCCACGTCCACCGCTTTGTGCTTGGGGCGGTACTCCACAATGCCGTCATACCGGTCTTTCCAAGCCTTCTTGAACAATGGACCCTTTGATGTCACATCATCATTGGCGTCCAGAATCAGCACCTTGCTCTTTGGCTTTGCCTTGCTGAAATAGTGCGCCACCTGACAAGCGCGCTCATACGGGCCGGGTGGGCAGCGGTAAGGCGCCAAAGGTATAGAGAGGGCATAGACACCCCCGTCAGGCATCGCTTCGAGCTGTTTGCGAAGTGCAACGGTTTGGGCGCCGGCCTTCCAGCTATGCAAAACTTTGTCTTTGGCACCTTCTTTGGCCATCCCGGGAAGGCTTTCCCACATGAAATCGACGCCTGGTGACAGAATCAGGCGATCGTACGGCAGTTCATCGCCACGGGCGAGCATGACAATACGCTTGTCGGAGTCAATACGGGTGACCATGTCCTGTACGATGCGGACACCGTGACGACGCGTCAGGTTGTCATAGGGTGCTGTGATGTCCGCCAGCGTTTTCGTGCCCCCAATGACGAGGTTCGAAATGGGACAGGATATGAAACTGCTGTTCGGTTCAATCAGAGTTACATCGATGCCGTAGTCCGACCACAGACGCACATACTTGGCGGCCGTAGCGCCGCCGTAGCCGCCACCCACCACAACAACCTTTGGTCCGCCACCACTCGCGTTGGTCGCACATCCCGCCATCAGAGCAAGGGGACCGAATGCACCCAAAGCACCCGCACCGTGTACAAATTGACGCCTTTTTATCATGGTGATGCTCCTATTTCCGTTGAGATGCAAAGTATGCGGCCAGCGCGGCTAACTGCTCATCGGTGTAACCTTTCGAGAGCTGATGCATGATGGTGGCGGGCTTCTTGCCGCTCTTGAAATCGAGCATTTTTTTTAACAACTCATCCTTGTTGTTGCCAGCTAAGGATTCCATGCCAGGTTGAGCAACGCCAGCCGTTCCATGGCAGTTGGCACACGCCGATGCCCAACTTCGCACCTGCAATGGATCAACGTTTTGTGCTTGCGCGCCTGAAGAGACAAGAGCAAGTATGAGAATGAACGCACTAAGGGTGGTTTTCACTTTTTTGGTCTCCTATTGGGTCATGGGTGGATGTAGACAAAGCCCTCTTTGGCCTGCAGGCGCGCGACTTCGGCCACACCCGAAAGGACGATCTTCGCCTCCATCGCCACTTTGTTTTTGTCGATATCGCGCGAGGTCAATGTATTGCCGCAAACACGGAACTCGACCCCCCGCCCCGACAGATCACCAATATCGCCTGCGAAACTCTGCGCTTTGCGGTTGATTGCACCGTCCAGCAAAAAGTCAATGCCGGGACCGTGCGTTACTACGACGATCCGGACAGTCGTGTCCGCAGCTAGGTGATTTCGGATGTTGTTGATGGCGCGGCTGGCTTGAGGAATGCCCTCACTGAGGTGGTACACCACTTTGACCTGCGCCCATGACAGGGATGCGCAGAGCAGGCAAGCTGCCAATAACAAGTATCGCTTAATCATTGGTCTCTTATATAAAAGACCTAATGTATTACGATCAGCACAGCACCCTGTACGGTACAAACCCTGATCGACAGAATGTAGCGCTGTCAGGCAGCAGCAATCATTTCTGCGTCTGCTGCAACTTGTGTGCAAACCACTTTGCACAGATTGGCTACGCGCTGGTCGGCTATGCGGTAGTAGATTTGCACACCTTCCCGGCGTTTGGCCAATACACCCGATACGTAAAGGGTATTGAGGTGCTGCGACATATTGGGTTGCGTTGTATCGACTTCCAATAGGAGTTCGCTGACATTCTTCTCGCTCTCACACAGACATTTAATGATCCGCAAACGCATGGGGGCTGATAGTACGCGAAATAGGTCTGCGGCCATTTGGAAAATTTGGTCGACATCCTGATTCGGGATATGAGTCGACCTGGATACGCCTTTGACCATTGGGTGCCCTTAGCTTTCTTTCGGATGCAAATTGTAGTGCCGGAGACACGAATACATATCCCCCTGAATATTGGGTAAGGCGAGGCCATCAAAAAAAGATGTTTGGGCGCCCCCCCTACCCGCTGTACTACGTTGGTCTCTGCAACACAAACAGTTAGGACTTTGAGACCTGCAATGTCTGACAACACACCACGAAATAATTACTTAAAAAAAAGCCCACCGTAGTGAGCTTTTAGGCAGCGGCAGACCGCTCTATTTGGTTGCGAGAGAAGGATTTGAACCTCCGACCTTTGGGTTATGAGCCCAACGAGCTACCAAGCTGCTCCATCTCGCGGTAAGATGTTAGTATAGCCTATTCTGCAGCTTCAGCAGAATTAATTTCAACTTCAGCAGCACGATCAACCAATTCCACCAAGGCCATTGGCGCGTTGTCTCCAACGCGGAAGCCCATTTTAAGAATACGCGTGTAACCGCCTGGACGGGCTTTGAAACGAGGGCCTAGGTCGTTGAATAGCTTGGTCACGCTGTCGCGGTCGCGCAGGCGGTCAAACGCCAGACGACGATTAGCGACGGTTGCTTCTTTTGCCAAAGTAATCATTGGCTCAATAACGCGTCGCAGTTCCTTGGCCTTCGGCACTGTCGTCTTGATCGCTTCGTGCTCGATCAGCGAGTTCATCATGTTGCGCAACATCGCCAAGCGATGTGAGCTGGTGCGATTGAGTTTACGTAGTCCGTGTCCGTGACGCATGGTGGATTTCCTTTGAGTTTTAGATGGACAGCCGTATCAGGTACTGCCCTTTGCGTAGAACCCTTGTGGGTTAAAAAATTAACGCTTTTCCAGCGCCGCGGGTGGCCAGCTTTCCAGCTTCATACCCAGCGTCAAACCGCGGGAAGCCAATACTTCCTTGATCTCGTTGAGAGACTTGCGGCCCAGATTCGGGGTCTTGAGCAACTCATTTTCAGTGCGTTGGATCAAGTCACCGATGTAATAAATATTTTCAGCTTTGAGGCAGTTGGCAGAACGAACCGTCAATTCCAGCTCGTCAACCGGACGCAGCAAAATTGGATCAAACTGAGTATTGCCACGGGGTGCGGGCGCATCAAATGCAGCCAACTCACTGCCTTCCAACTGCGCAAACACAGCCAACTGTTCTACCAAGATCTTGGCAGACGCGCGAACCGCATCTTCAGCTGAAATGGCGCCATTAGTTTCGATTTCGACAACCAACTTATCCAAATCAGTACGCTGCTCGACACGTGCGCTTTCGACGGTGTAGCTCACGCGCTTGACCGGCGAGAACGATGCGTCCAAAACGATCCGGCCAATAGACTTATTGGGCTCATCAGCGTGGCGGCGCATGGTACCGGGCACATAACCACGGCCTTTTTCCACCTTGATCTGCATGTCCAGCTTGCCGCCATGCGACAGGTTGGCAATGACGTGACCAGGATTGATGATTTCCACATCGTGCGGTGTTTGAATGTCGGCGGCTGTCACCAGGCCTTCAACATCCTTGCGCAGGCTCAATGTCACTTCGTCGCGATTGTGCAACTTAAACACAACGCCTTTAAGATTCAACAAAATATTGACGACGTCTTCTTGAACACCGTCGATAGATGAGTACTCGTGCAGCACCCCGGCGATGGTAACTTCGGTGGCCGCAAAGCCTGGCATCGAAGACAACAGGACGCGACGAAGCGCGTTACCCAATGTGTGGCCGTAGCCACGTTCAAATGGCTCCAATGCAACCTTGGCACGGTTAGTGCCAAGTTGCTCAACACTGATGGACTTGGGTTTTAGCAAACTGTTTTGCATGCAGACTTCCTCTCAATACCCCCGACTCGTTACGTCGGTAAGGCTGGTGAAGCACCTTGACTGCAGTGCCCCACGGCCAAGGAACGATTTCAACGATTCAAACGCGATTAGCGTGAATACAATTCGACGATCAACGACTCGTTGATGTCCGCGGCAAACTGGTCACGATCAGGAACAGTCTTAAAAGTACCTTCGGCCTTTTCGATGTTTACCTCAACCCAAGCAGGCATACCGACCTGTTGTGCCAGCTGTAGCGCTTCAACCACACGGTTTTGCTTCTTAGACTTTTCGCGGACGGAAACTACGTCACCAGCCTTCACCATATACGATGGAATATTGACCGAGTTACCGTTCACAGTGATTGCCTTGTGGGAGACCATCTGACGCGCCTCAGCGCGAGTCGATCCAAAGCCCATACGATAAACGACATTATCCAAACGCGATTCCAACAAAAACAACAGGTTTGCACCAGTGTTTCCCTTGCGGCGATCAGCTTCTTCGAAATACCGGCGGAACTGGCGCTCTAGCACTCCGTACATACGCTTGACTTTCTGCTTCTCGCGAAGTTGCAGACCGTAGTCAGAGGTGCGAGCACCCGAAGTGCGACCGTGTTGGCCGGGCTTAGAGTCGAATTTGGCCTTATCTCCGATTGCGCGACGGGCGCTCTTCAGAAACAGGTCGGTGCCTTCACGGCGTGATAGTTTGGCCTTGGGGCCGAGGTAGCGTGCCACTTGATCTTCCTTTTATGTCATCTGCCGCACCGTAAGTGCGGGAGCCACCAGCGGTTGCTGATGGCGGTGGGCTTGTTAAAAATTGAATACGACGCGAAATGATTGCAACGCAATCAGATACGACGGCGCTTCTGTGGACGGCATCCGTTATGAGGAACTGGAGTCACATCAGCAATCATGTTGATGCGAATCCCAAGTGCCGCCAGTGCGCGAACAGATGACTCGCGACCGGGACCAGGACCCTTGATTTCAACGTCAAGGTTCTTGATACCTTGGTCCAAAGCTGCGCGGCCAGCCACTTCCGATGCCACCTGAGCGGCAAACGGAGTGGACTTGCGGGAGCCCTTGAAACCTTGACCACCCGAAGACGCCCAAGACAACGCATTGCCTTGGCGATCGGTGATCGTAATGATGGTGTTATTAAACGACGCGTGCACGTGTGCAATGCCGTCTGCAACATTCTTGCGGACTTTTTTGCGAACGCGCTGTGCTGCGTTATTGGCGGGAGCTTTTGCCATAGTGGTTTCTCAATCCCTTTTATTTCTTCAATGACGCAGCAGCCTTACGCGGGCCTTTGCGGGTACGAGCGTTCGTGCGGGTGCGTTGACCGCGCATGGGCAAACCACGACGATGACGGAATCCGCGGTAGCAACCAATGTCCATCAATCGCTTGATATTCATTGTTGTTTCGCGACGCAAATCGCCTTCGATAGTGAATTGAGCGATCTGATCACGGATTTTCTCCAGATCAGAATCAGTCAAATCCTTGACCTTTTTGGAATATGCAATGCCACAAGCTTCGCAAATTTTGCGAGCGCGAGTGCGACCGATACCAAAAATGGCGGTCAGGCCAATCTCGGAATGCTGTTGCGGCGGAATATTGATGCCAGCGATACGTGCCATTTTCGTCCTCTAAAACTCTTGCAATTAACCCTGACGCTGCTTGTGGCGTGGATCTGTACAGATCACGCGCACAACGCCTTTTCGTCGGATGATTTTGCAGTTGCGGCAAATTTTCTTGACCGAAGCCGAAACTTTCATATTTCTCTCCTAAAACCCTTCGCCCCGTTCCGACTTTGATTCGCGCGGAACATGCGCTA
>Ga0136636_10002147_pt1 | contig 11753 bp, 10 predicted proteins | sample AntDrymUQ8522106_2_FD_104653 | JGI IMG/M metagenome (GOLD analysis project Ga0136636, IMG submission 104653) | Polar desert sand microbial communities from Dry Valleys, Antarctica - metaG UQ852 (21.06) | ecosystem: Environmental > Terrestrial > Soil > Desert | place: Antarctica: Dry Valley... | reverse complement strand
TTGATAGAGGCTGTTGCAGAATCCTTGCTGGTATTCTTATCCAACGCCCAATTATTTTTATTGTTCTTAAATGTTTCTTCGAAAATAGATTTGCTGGTTTTATTACTTATTTTATGCAGCGATTTTTCCTGGATAACCCTGATTTTTCATTTAATACCTGATACTCATTTCCAATCTTTACCAATAAAAAATTATCGGCTTTTAAGAACCGCTTACCGTTTTGTATTTTTGACCAGGCCTGATTGGGCAAAAAAGATTTGAATGTTTTGTCAAGTTGGGTTTTAGTCTCATTGTATTTTCCTAAATCGCCTGTATTGGAAACATAAATAGTACCATTCAGCACCTGTGCCGCATAATCGGTGTTTACATTGGGCAAGCTGACAACATATCCGGATATTTTTTTTTCATGATAACGAAACAACTGGTAGTCAGATTTGCCTTCTTTCTCCAATTTGCAAAGTGAATAAATGTCAGCGTCGGTTCTTAAAAAATTATCAAATATGGTAAGTCCTTTGTCTTTTAAGTCATAATGGGTCAAAAAACTATAAGCTGGTGCGCCATTCTCCAGGCTTGCAGCAGTAGAAGTGGTTTCATAAGAACCAGATGTCTTTGATCTGCCATTCATAAATACATCATTGCCCCTATCTATTGCTTGCGAGTTAACGCTGATAGTCATATCAGGGTTTTTAGAAGAAGGTATTGTGCCGGTATAAACGGTATATACTTTAGATGGGTTGTCGTTATGAATTGCAAATATTTTAAGCAAATCATTTTTGAAAGTTCGCACCAATAATTTATCCTTATCAGCACCCTGGAACATTTGCGATACGGTGTATTTGTAGCCAGGCACCTGCAGGCCATTTACACTGAACGTTTCGTAGGGTGAGGTGCATTGCAAAGATTTATTTATTTTTTCGGTTGCTGGATTGAATTGAGTTACTATTCTATATCCATCTCCTTCAGAGGAAGAGGAATAATAAATGTATATTTTTGTAGCTGTAAAAAACATTGAATTCTGTGCCGCAAATTTGTCAAGAATTTTAATTGATTTTTCGGTGCTACCAGCTTGATACAAATAACCATTTGGAGAAATGAAATAGTACCAATCGCTTTGCTTAACGGCATTACTTGTTTTATAATTTCTGATATATCCATCGTTATTACTTTTTATCTCATCTGCACCGATAAGTATTAATTGTGCCAGGCTACAGTTTAGGCTACAAACAAAAAAAGTAAGTACGGCTATTGTTTTTATCATTGCTACTATTTTAAACGATCTGTTTTTTTTATGAAAATGATTTGCGCAGATAAAACCTGGCTAAACGAAACCAAGCAGCTTTTAGAATTCTTAATTCGGCTAATGAGAGCATGGTTTTGTCATAGCCTGACTTCTTCCTATTGTTTTTTAAAATACTTTTTAAAACCTATATAATTGATTAAAATAACAAACCCTGCAATAAAAATCTGACCAAGACCAAAAAAATAACTTAATAAAAATCCACCATTCCACAGGCCGTTTGCCTTTTTGAAATGAAACAATTGTTCTTCCTGATAACTGTTGGTTATTGCAATAAATACCGTACACAAAAATGGAATCCACAACCAAAATAATTGTTTGGTTTAAATGGCTACAATATCAACCCAAACCAAACTTACAAAACAAATAATAGCTCCCACAAGCCAAAATTGATTGTTAGCAGCTTCTTAATATGGGATAAAATCTTTTGCGCTTGCAAACTTCAAATCGTTTACCGTGTTGAATTTATTTGCTAAATAAAATAATATGCCAGCAAAAAGCAGCGTAATAATGTTGGTTATTTTTTGAACATTTTTTAAGTTGTAAGTTTTATTATCCTATACTTAAACAGGGATTAACAATTGTCAACAATATGATACTGGTGTTGAATGAATTGTTTCCTGTAAATAGTCTCATATTAATAGTTAGTTGCTTCTTGATTAGCAAATTGAATATCTCCTTCATTATCTGAACTGCTAACAAACTTTCTATTTACTAATATCGTATTCGCCTTCTGTAATTTCTTTACCATCGGGACTGTAATATTTTATATTTTTCTTGCTAAAAGACCTGCTATATACTTTCCCTTTATGTTTCTTTTTTTCAATCTCATTTACATACTGCATTATGTATCCTTTGGCGCTTGTAAGTATTCCCTTCCCGTCTAAGTACCCCTGTTCCCAGTCGCCTTTAAGCGTACTTCCATCTTTATAAGTTACAATTCCTTTTCCATCCCACGCTCCAGATTTAAATTGACCTGTATAAACAGAGGTATCGTAGTATCTGCATGTGCCCATCCCCTCAAAGGAACCTTTTTTAAAAGAGCCTTTATATTGATAGGTTAAATTTCCGCTGTAGCTTTCTTCCCCCTCACCATCTTGTTTACCATTAACCCAGTCACCTACATATAGATGGTTTGACCTGCTTTTATTTACCAGCGTACCTTTACCATGTCTTGCTCCGTTATCAAATTCACCAGTATAGTCATCTCCCTCATAAATAATCCGGTTTTTACCATCACCTATATTTTTTGCTGAATAAGAACGGCCGCTTCCGTGTAAATATCCATCTTTAAAAAAGCCTTCGTACCTATCGCCAGTGGCACTTTTATATTTTCCCTTCCCGTTTGGTTTGCCATCTTTGATTTCGCCTTTGTATGTATCCCTGTTTTCAAAAGTAATAGTGCCATCTCCATCCTCTTCTTTTTTAAATTCCTCTTTTAGTGCGTTGGTTAAATTTGGTAGCTTCTTTAAATAATTTACCGCATCATTATCATCTCTAAAGGCCCAGGCAATATATTTTACATTTAGCTTACTTGCTGTAGCAATATCCAACCACTGTTGTGCAGAAAGGGAATCAACAAAACCAGGATAAATTAATTTTATTTCATTGGAGGCAGCTCTCAACATTTGATCGGCAGAATACCTCCAGGTTGCCTCCTTAAAACCTCCGGCAGGCAAGATATAGTCTTGCTGTATTGTAGCAAGTGTATTGTATAAATAAGACAGCCTTTTGGCACTTGTTTTATTTGCTAATGGCAGGTTACTGGTGGCATATTTATAAAATGGATTGAAGCCGTGCCTGCAATTTCCTGCCATTTTTAAAGCCATTTCGGGATAAGCCGATTCTAATTCTTCAAACCGGTTAAGAAGAGCCTTTTGTTCCTCACCACCCATCATCTCAAAACCGCATAACGGATAGGTGTAACCGATAGGGCTGGATACATAAGGAGTACTTGCACCAAAAAAATAGGGCATTATTTCCAGTTCTATCTTTTCCATATACTCTTTTTTTGTTGGAAATTGTTTTTGCAACTTTTTAAGGTAACCAATACTTGTGGCCGGAAAAAGCCTGCTATTCCAAATATGTGTTAACAGTGTATCAAGTGGCATAGTAAGGGAATCGGTCAGTATTTTACTTATTCCTCTGTCTACTGCATTCATATACCTATCAAACCCCTTAGGAACTCTGTTGTCCTGCCTAAAATAAAAATAGTCTTGAGAAGCAATTCTTAAATCAATATCCGAGTAATAAACATTCTTTTTTGCAGCATCGTAAAATTGCGTAATCGTATTTTGCTTATTAGTAGCATTTTCCTGTGCTATTCGTTGCAGATACAATTGATGGCTGATTATCCTGTCTTGCTCCCGTTCGTATGCAGCCGCCTCCCGCTGCTTTACATCGGCTAAATAAGCCGCATCAGCAGCCTTTTGCTCCTTGGTTTTCATAAATTCAGGAGTTCTGCCGTCTGAGCCTGGAATAGTAACCGCTTTGCCCGGCTTCATATTCATATTGTCCACTATTCTTTGCCTGTAATCTGATTGGTATTTTGCTTCTGCTTTTTCCCAATAGTTTTTTTGTGCAGTAGCTTGTAATGCAATTAAAAAACTGCATAATAAAATAATGATAATTGATGCTGGTTTCATTGTGTTTATTTTAGCAAGTAAGTTAAAATAAGCCGGTTGTATATCTTGATTTAAAAATATAGTCTTACGTTCTATTCTTTAATTTTTGAGTATGGGTTTAAATCAACATCGTAGTAACCCAGGTATAATTTTTCTTTCTTTTCATTGACCAGGTATTTTATCAAAAACCCATTTTCAAACATCCAAAATCCATCTTCGCTATTCAGTACTAATTTTCCGTTATTGTCATAAATATATGTTGCATACTGCTTCTTTTGACCATCAATTACTTTTACTAAATAATATTTATCAAAAGCAATACTCCAATCCTCAATTTTAATATATTCTGGTAAACTTATATAGTTAATATTATTTGCTTTCCCTGTTTTTGCATCATAGATATACCATTGTAATTCCCTGCGAGCCGTAGTAATTTTCATAAAACTATTAGGGGAGTTACTAATTACAAGATTTCCTTTTCCAAGAAAGAAATCCGCTATTTTTTCACCTTTTTCATTTATCATATAATCTCGTCCAAGTGAATCCTTTGCTTTAAATATTGCATCATTAAATGAATTTATTTCTTTGTACGAGTCACTATTCATTGTAATTACCCCTCCGCTATTTACAATTACATTCGATTTTAATTTACTTTCAGCATTACATAGCTTGTTGCTATAGATAGTAACATCATTTGTGCTAATGGCATATCCCGATGCTGTTATTTTAAACAGGTCGAATTTTTCCTTTTTTATACAAAATAAACGATTCCCAACTTCTTTACCCTGTGGGGTATGAAATATAAGCTCGTAAATATTTTTAGTATTATCAATCAATCGTTGCCCAATTATTAAAGATTTTTTATTACTGCCAAATTGAAGCTTATTATAGGTTACTGCGTTTAATTTTTCACCTTTTAAATTATAAATATTATTAAAGCCGTCATATTCACTTTTGGCAACAAAACATTCTTTGGCTTCTTTTGAAATATCCTGGTATTGTTTTCGCTCAATGATAACCTTTCCTTGTTCATTAATAACACCCTGTGAGCCGCCACCCTCCGTTACAACATAGCCATCTATATTAGCAAACCTGCCTTCCTCTGCAATGATTTTTTTTGTATTAATATTTTTAAAAGAATATGGTTGAAAATTGTTCGGGCCTCTAAGCGGCATTTTGATGGAAACTATGTTGCCCCGTATTTCAGCAACGTCTTTTGTTTCGATACTGTCCCAAATTATTTTCTGAGTTTTCACATCCATCATTTTAGTTCCATATACTATATAGTTTTGGTTTATGATTGATGGAGTGTTAGTATAAAATACAGGTGTGAATACAATCTGTCTACTCTCTGTCATGTATCCCCATTTTGCATTGTAATCCCATTGCTTTTGGCTTTGGTTTTGAAATGGGATTAATTTTTGAGCAGCAATGTTTCCTACAATCAGAAGGATCTGTAATTGAAGAATTAATACTTTTTTCATTATTATATTTTTATAGTTCTTATTATTTTTATAACTAATTTTTTACTCCTCGAACGGCATCTTTATCGGCTTCGCTGTATTTCCATTTGTCCATTTCGGCTTCCACAAAAGGTTTTATCTTTTCACCTGCTCTAAACATTTTGCTCAGATTGGTTTTTCGGGTTATCTTAACTACATCAAGGTCGTTCCTGGTACTATTAAACTTATCAAGCCATTCGTAAATTTTAACTGCTTCATCTAAATTGCCAAGACCGATTTCACTATCCATCATCAATCTAATTCCCTTGCTGCCTCTAATCATTACAGGTTGTTCTCTCAACAATGATAAGCCTTCGCTATCAACAATGTCAGCTACCTGTAACCACCCATTCTTTTTATCTAAAATGCTGTCTTTCTGAACCGCTAATAAACTTAAATTCATAGCAGTTTTAAGTGATTCGTAACTAAGCGAAATTGTTGATTTGTCTTTTAGGCTTTCTATTGCCGGTGTTTCAGCAAGCCCTAGATTTGCTTCATTGTTTTCGATTGTGAATGCTTCGTAAACCGAGTATTTTCCGGTTTGTTTATTAATCATTATTACGTTTCGCTGCTTATTCTTTTTTGAAAATTCTTTGGCAAGTGGCAATTTGTCGAACAAAGTTGTTGTTTGCTGATCGCCTTTAACTACAAGGGCTATAGCAGTTTGCATTCTGAGAGATTTAGTATCCATCTGATAGCCTGATGACAAATCTGTCGTATAGATACTGCCAACGATCTGGGTATGGTATGAAGCGACTGATTTTTGTGCAAACGTATTTATTACAAAAAACAGGATTAGTAACTTAAGAATTATTATTTTTTTCATTTTATTACATATTTATTACCGTACAACTATTTCCAGGCAAGATGAATTTAAATCAATTGGAAAAATTATTCTGCTTAATACCTATCAATTTTTAACAAGTGTCAATGTATATTCAGGCGTTTCAATTTCAAGAATTAACGGACAAATAGGATCATCCAAAATCTGCATTTTGTTTTTCCCGTCATCACTTTTGAAAAGAAGTTTTTTTATATTTTTGATAGTGTAAGTTCCAATTGGAGCGGTTAAACTATACTTGAAACTCATTAGTTGCGTACCACTTCCCAAATCTATTTTTATTTCTTTCTTATTTTTTAAATCTTTATAAAGTGTTTGGCTCAGGATAAATGCAATTTCTTTATCTGGTAAAATTGCAGATTTGGTATTAAAAAAATGAACGAATTTGTTTGCAGATACTATTGCATTTACAGTGATAAATAATTGCTCCGATTGTTCTTTTTTAGTGCTTTCTTTCCATCTAAACGCCAATTTTTCGCCGTCTTTTATAAATTCAATTTGGTAACGGAAAGTTTCCTCAGACTTCCTCATAGTTAATATATAAAGCAAAGGCTTAGCTTCCATGTATTCGAATTTCCCGTTGAGTGTTTCCTGTAAAAGTATAGCGGTTTCTTTGGCAAGAGCGTTTGAGCTAGCCTCCATGGGGTTAGTAATAGATTGATTCGCCTTTGAAATTAAAATACCATCTTTCCAGGTACCTTCTCTAAAGGAGTTGGTTACTTTATTAAATTCCTTTCCATAGCCATTTGGCATATTATCTTTAAAATCGCCGGTATAAAAGCTTCCGTCTTTGTAGGTGTAAGTTCCTGGCCCTCCTCTTACACTATTTAAGAAATTCCCTTCATACTTATCGCCGTTGATATACATAGATATACCCTTACCATTCCGCTGGTCATTTTTTAACTCACCTTCATAAACTTCTACACCTTTAATTGTAAGAACCCCCTTTCCTTCACGCTTGGAATTTATAAAATCACCTTCATAAATATTTCCGTTAGCATAGATATATTTTCCTTTACCTTTTACACAGTTGCCAGAAACGCAACCGGTGGTAACAGTTGGCGATGGTTGAATTGGATCATATTTTGCAGCGTCACCAGTTACTTTAATTAAATTTTCAATTTGTAAAATAAGTTTTTTTTCTTTTTCTATAGATTCTTTATACTTTGATTTAGCGTTTTGAGATAAGTCAGCCCCGTTAATGGCGTCACTCAAATACTGAATCAATTCGTTTTGCTTTTGAAGAATTTCCTGGGCGGCTTTTAGTTTTTCTGAGTTGGTTTTATTTATTGGAAAAATTTTCCGCTTCAACTCAACTTCAGCTTTTCTTGCGGCAACATTTGCATCTACGTCAGCTTCTTTTGAATTACTCAAGTTACTTTTATTCCCTTTTGATGAAGCGTCTGAATTTGATGGCAGTGGAGCTATTTCGGTAGCAGCATTCAACAACACACCGTCTTTCCAAATTCCGTCCTGCACTTCATTGGTTGATTTAGAATAAAATTTTCCATCTCCATTTTGATAATTGTTTTTCCACTCACCGGCATAAGCATCTTCATTTTTATAGGTGTAAATTCCTTGCCCCTCTCTGTTACCGTTAACATAGTCACCTTCGTAAACATCTCCATTGAAATATATGTTTTTGCCTTTTCCATGGCGTTTACTCTTCACAAAATCACCGTCGTAAATTTCACCATTGGTATATTTAATTTTGCCTATTCCATTAAATTCATCCTTGGCAAATTGTCCAATGTAAACTACGCCGTTTTTAAATGTATAAGTTCCTTGTCCCTGTTTTACACTATTGACGAAATCGCCTTCATAAATATCGCCTCCATCAAGGTTAAATTTGCCTTTGCCATTAAGGCAATTTCCGGAAACGCAGCCGGAAGTAACTGTTAGTGTTGAGTAGATTTTATATCTTGACAGGTTATCCCTCGCAGCAATATTTGTTGGATCAAGTTCAATGACTTTTGTAAAATCAGCAACTGCACCTCCATAGTCAGACATATCGGCTTTTGTTGTTCCACGGTTGAAATAAGGTTTGATAAATGTTGGATCAATTTCAATTGCCTTGTCAAAATCAGCAATAGATTCTCGTCTATCTTTTGTGCCGAGCGAAGACTTAACAAGTCCACGAATATTATATGCAGCAGCATTACGCGGATTTATCGCAATTGCAGTGGTAGCATCCGCAATTGCTTTTTTTCGCCGTGATGTCACTTCAACCATCACAGCCGAATTTGCTTTGTCCTTATCGGACATCGTTTTCGAAATTTCGGAAAGGATAATTTTTTCATCATTTGTATCATCAGCACTTAAATATAAACACCTTGCTCTTTCTACTAAAGCAGCATCATTTTTTGGTTCTCTAATAATCAGTTTAGACATTTCTTCTATACACAGTGCGAAATTTTGCTTTTCAAATTCAACTTTTGCCTTAGCAGAAAGTAGTTCGGCTGGTTGAGCAGGAACTTGAATGTTCAATATAATTGTTGTAAAAGTTGATAAGATGATATTTTTCATAAAAACACTATTTGATCGTTTATACAATATTAAACACTACAAACAACTGTAACGAAATAGCAATTGCTAAACAACCGACCCATCCCCAAAACCATTTTGTAGCGATGGCTGTTTGCTTTACTACGTTGTAATAAAGTACAATCATTACCATTACTGCAACGATTAAGGAAATTAAAAAGCTCTTATCTGTCAATCGTATTTGTTCCAGCAAGCAATAGGGTAGTAGTATGCAACTGCCTGCCAAACAGGTGAACCCAATTTTTTTAATAAAGAGCCATTTTTTTTCTTGCAAAAAGAATAACGCAGCTACAATTTGGATACCCCATTTTGTACCTGCAATCGCACAGGATAAAAACATTTTTTCCTGGGAGAAGTATAATAATTCTGCTTCTTTAATAAACCACCAGGTAATGATGGTTGATAATAAAAAGTAGATAAATGCTAAAGCGATGTTTTTCAAATCCAATAATTTTTATTTAGTCTCTAAAAGAAAAACAACTTTTAAATCGTTTAATTTATTGGGCGTAAGCAGGTATAATTTTTTTTCGCTTGCACCTAAAATATAATAAGTAGCAGTGAACTTACTTGCACCCATGTCTGCAAAAGCTTTACTTTCCCCGGTAAGCGTGAGCTTTATGCCCTTGGGCTCATTTTCTTCGCTGTTATTATTGATAGAAAATAGCTGTCTTTCAGCATCCATACCCGTGGCGGTTGCAATACTATCGTTATTGAATGCAATGGATATTTTCAATTTGTCTTCATAAAACGATTTCAAAAATTCCGACTGGTTATCAGCTTCTTTTTTAGAACCTAACCAATTTAAACTTTCAACAGCCGGAGCAACCACTGTTTCGTTTTTTGGCTGATTGTTGTCAAATATCGATTTTCTGCTACCTGAAATTGTGGCTACGTCAGTAACTTGCCAAACTTTTTCTAATACTAGAGTTTTAGCTTGTTCGACTGTGCTAACTGGTGGCGGTAGTTTTTCTGATTGTTTACAAGAAACAATAAACAGAGACATAGATAAAATTGCGGAGTTTAGGATGATTCTTTTCATGTTGTAAACATACACTGATAGTTAATTCCATTATATACCGTATGGATGGTATTTTTAAAGTACAAAAGAGTCAATTTTGCTTTTCTTCCATTGTTGAGGTTAGCGCTTGAAATTTCCTTTTAGCGTATTAACGCATTCGATGTACGGGATGATGGCCGCCTGACCGTCGGGTGTAAACGGGTTTGTAACATCTTATGATAAGTAGAAGTTACCGCCAGGACTAACGACAGACACACTTTAAATTGGCGCCCCTTTCTCATTGGAGATTTTACCCGTTAAGGTTCGCTCCTGTGCAAATGCGCACAGTTTGAGCATAAATAAAACAACTAGCGTTGTCAGACATTTTTTCATAAATGTTAAGTTTAGGCTTAGCAGCGATTTAATGTCGTAAATTGTTATTTGGTTGTTTTTGGATTCTTTTAGCTTACGAATTTGGGAAATAAAAACAATGAACCTTTTTAATAATACTGTAACACCGGTCTCATACCTTAGCCCGTAGCCAGTTTCGCCATTGATTAAAGTTATAATTTGTTGATATTTAAATTTATTATATTTATTTTATACTATTTGATTATGCCGATTTTCATGGATCTCCATATTGTTCCGGGTGTAAATGCGAAGGATGTCGCTGAAGCACCTGGCAGTGATGTGTTTCTTGAAAAAAACCACAATTGTAAGTGTCTTGCTTATTGAATTGATGAGCTGCGAGGCCATGTGGTTTGCTTAATTGATGCACCCCAACAAGGAGACAGTATTTGAACTGGACAACAGGTCGCATACATAATTGGCCCATAAAATTATTGAAGAAAAGTATTTTTAATTACTGAAATCCTATTCAGTTTTCCTTCAGATTCGAACCCTAATTTTGTAAAAAGCTTTCAACCATGAAGATCCTGATTGTAGAAGATGAGAAAGAGTTGAGTAAAAGTATGATTGCTTACCTGAAGGCGGAAAGCTATTCCTGTGAACTGGCAGGGGATGTAAAAACGGCCACGGCAAAAATAGAAAGCTTCGACTACGACTGCATCCTGCTGGATATTAGCCTTCCGGATGGCAATGGCCTTACAATACTGGAAGCACTAAAGGCGGATAAAAAAACGGACGGTGTGATTATTATCTCTGCAAAAAACTCGATTGATGACCGCATTGCAGGGCTCAATCTTGGTGCCGATGATTATCTTCCCAAACCATTTCACCTGTCTGAACTGAGTGCAAGAATTGCGGCAGTGATCCGCCGCAGAAGATTTGATGGCAATAATGTTTTACAGCTCAATGAAATCAGCATTGATACGGTTGCTAAAACGGTTTACATCCACACCATTGCCCTTGACGTTACCCGCAAAGAATATGACTTGCTGCTCTATCTTGCTGCCAATAAAAATCGGGTAATTTCTAAAAATGCCATTGCAGAACATTTAACGGCCGGTGATGCTGATGGCTTTGATAGCTTTGATTTTATTTATGCGCATATTAAAAATCTGAAGAAGAAAATGGCACAGACCGGTTGTACCGATTACATTAAATCCATTTATGGCATGGGTTATAAATTTGATATTTAAGCAAATGAAACTACTCAATAAATCCATGGGGTTATACATGCTATATGCTATCGTGGTATTGCTGATTGCCATACCTGTTTTGTATGCGGTCATACAGCATCGCATTTTACATGAGATGGATGAAAGCCTGGCAGAGCAAAAAGCTATCATCACCAGTAAACTGGAAAACGCAGATGAAGCTGGTATTTTAGCCTGGTTGCAAAACATCCAGCCAGGGGTGACCATTGTGCCATCGGTAAAACAAACCAATGGCAAGGATCGATTTTATACCATCACCAGTTACGATAAAATCAGCGATGAAAACAGTCCTTACCGGATTATGGAGTCTACCATTCAGCTTCACAACA
>Ga0136636_10002146_pt1 | contig 11756 bp, 10 predicted proteins | sample AntDrymUQ8522106_2_FD_104653 | JGI IMG/M metagenome (GOLD analysis project Ga0136636, IMG submission 104653) | Polar desert sand microbial communities from Dry Valleys, Antarctica - metaG UQ852 (21.06) | ecosystem: Environmental > Terrestrial > Soil > Desert | place: Antarctica: Dry Valley... | reverse complement strand
TTATTCATTATTCATTTTATCGTACCTTTAGAAGTACTAAATAATCCATTAAATCCAACCAGTCATGATCCAATTCGAGGCTCTTTACAAAATCTCCTACGGTTTATATATTTTGAGTTCGGGTAATAAAAACCGTGGAAACGGATTTATCTCCAATACCTTTTTCCAAGTAACCGCCGAGCCGCCAAGGTTTGCATCCTGCTGCAATAAGGATAATTACACAGCCGCTTTAATCCAGGAATCAGGTGCTTTTGCGGTTTCTGTTATTCATACCGAAACCGATCCTGATATCATTGGCCGCTTTGGGTATAAAAGCGGGAAGGATACAGATAAACTGGCCGGATTGAAACTGAAATACGGCGAAACCGGCGTTCCCATCGTTTTAAACGACTGTATTGCCTTTCTGGAATGTAAGGTAATTCAGGCCATCGACCTTGGAACTCACTTTATGTTTATCGGCGAACTGTTGCAATCCGAAATTATTGATGATACCAAAGAAGCACTAACGTATGAATATTACAGGCAGGTTCGCAAAGGGGTTGCTCCTAAAAATGCGCCTACATACATCGACAAATCAAAACTACGTTCAAATCCTTTCGCAACCGACTTTAAAATGTTCGAATGCACTGCCTGTGGCTATATTTACGACGAAGCCGAGGAAGATGTGAGGTATGCGGATTTACCCGAGGATTGGGTATGCCCGGTGTGCGGATCGGATAAATCGGACTTTATTGAGGTGAAATAATGAGTTGAAGTGATCAGTTTTTGTGGTTGATTTTGGATTTCGGATTTGGGAAATCAGATTTCGGATTTCACATCGGAACAAATATAGTACTGATTACCAATGATAAGAAGCAACCTAAAACGTTGAAACCAATGAAACTCTATAACGGCTTCTCCCCTGTGAGTTCTTTTACATCTTTAAGTTTCCTACGACTCGGATCCGGCCAGATCAATGAAGCAACAACACTTGTTCCAAGTATAGCTATTATAACTAACAGAGAATGAATGGTTGTAAATCCCCATTCAGCCAACTGAACATGCACCAGCATTTTAAAACCGATAAACGAAAGCAAAACTGCCAGGCCATGTTTAAGGAACCTGAACAAACCTATTACATGTGCCACCACAAAAAACAGGGACCGCAATCCCATGATGGCAAATATGTTGGAGAAAAATACGATATATGGATCCTGGGTAATTGAGAAAATGGCCGGAACCGAATCTACAGCAAAAATCACATCTGTAAATTCGATCACCAGAAGCACCAGGAACAAGGGTGTAAAGTACAACCGGTAATTGTCGTATTTGTTACGAAACCAAAAATGCTGCCTGAAATAAACAGGATGAACCGGCAAATACCTGGAAACAAACTTTACAACCGGATGATGTTGTGGGTCCACTTTATCTTCATTATTCCTTTCGACAAACATTTTGATACCGGTAAATACCAGGAAAGCTCCGAAAATATATAAAATCCAGTCGAAACGCTGTATAAGCGCGGCACTCAGAAAGATAAAGATAAACCGCATGATCACTGCTCCGATAATGCCCCACATCAGCACACGCTTGTAATACATTTTCTGTACACCAAACGAAATGAAAACCAGGATCATCACAAAAACATTATCGACGGAGAGCATGTATTCAATCAGGTAGCCGGTGATATATTCGAGAGCAAGGTTGTGCCTGTAAATATCAATGGCTTGCTGAGTATCTGTTATGCCAATAATATTGTAGGTATGCTTGTACATATCAATGCGGTGCTGCACATCCTCAATGGTTTTAATACCATGCAGGCGGTCGCCGAAATAAAGAAGCAGGAAATAAAATCCAATTGCGAAACTTACCCACACAAAAGTCCAGATCAAAGCTTCGCTGAATTTCACTTCATGGCTCTTTTTGTCGAATATGCCGAGGTCGAGCGCAAGTATGGATGCAATGAAAAGAAGAAATCCGGCAAAGATCAGATGTTCTGATGTAATCATAAAATTCGGTTTGGTTACTGTATACTTTAGAAGCGTTCAAAATTAGTCATTTTGAACGGATTAAGGGCAAATTTTTATTGTATACCATATAAAGTTGCTACTTTTGCCGCACTTTTAGCCAACCCTCCTGCATGAAAAACCCTTTTGCCAACAGCCTTACCGAGATGAATCCCAGCTCATTGGTGCAGTATCTTAACAAGCCCAGTGATGAGTTTACCAAAGCCGACCTGATCAGGTATATTGACGATCATAATATTTCGATGATCAACTTCAGGTACACCGGCGGTGATGGCCGTTTAAAAACCCTCAATTTTGTAATCAATAGCCGCGAACATCTCGATAATATCCTTTCAACCGGCGAACGTGTTGACGGATCAAGCCTTTTCCCTTTTATCGGAGCAAGTTCGAGCGATTTGTATGTTTTGCCAAGGTATAAAACTGCATTTGTTAATCCTTTCTCTGAAATCCCAACCCTTGATATCCTCTGTTCATATTATGATAAGGACGGCAACCCGCTCGAAAGCTCGCCGGAATATATTCTGCGTAAAGCTCATAACGCTTTGAAAGAACACACCGGCCATTCGTTTGAAGTGATGGGCGAACTGGAATATTATGTGATCAGCCCGGAAGAAAAGCTTTTCCAGGCACCCGACCAGAAAGGATACCACGAATCATTTCCCTTTGCCAAATGGGAAAAACTCAGGGCCGAAGCCATGTTTGCCATTGCACAAACCGGTGGAAAAATAAAATACGGCCATTCCGAAGTTGGGAATTTCAAATTCGACGGAATGGAATATGAGCAGAATGAAATTGAATTTCTGCCAGTAGCCCTCGAAGATGCTGCCGACCAGTTGGTTATAGCCAAGTGGATTCTGCGCACGCTTGCATTCAAATACGGAGTTTCTATAACTTTTGCTCCTAAAATTACCGTTGGCAAAGCCGGAAGCGGAATGCATATCCACACCCGCCTGATGAAAGACGGCGACAATGCCATGGTCGAAAACGGCAAACTGAGCGATACTGCCCACAGGGCAATTGCCGGATATCTGGATCTCGCTCCTTCGCTTACAGCCTTTGGAAATACAAATCCTACCTCCTATTTCAGACTTGTTCCGCACCAGGAAGCACCTACCAACATATGCTGGGGCGACCGCAACCGTTCGGTTCTCGTTCGCGTTCCGCTCGGATGGTCGGGAACCAACAATATGATTTTTCATGCCAATCCACAGGAACCAGTTGAGCCTAAAGATTTCACCAACAAGCAAACTGTGGAATTCCGCTGTCCGGATGGCTCAGCTGATGTTTACTCATTGCTTGCAGGACTTACCGTTGCAGCCCGTCATGGACTGGAAATGGAAAATGCGCTGGAATACGCAAAGCAAACTTACATTGATGTAAACATCTTTGATGAGGAGCATAAGGATAGAAGTGCCAAACTTGGTCAATTGCCGATCTCGTGCTGGGATTCGGCCGACAGGCTGCTTGAACAGGGTGAGATATACAGGAAATACAATGTTTTTCCACAATCAGTAATAGAAGGATTTGCGGACAAACTGAAGTCATTCAACGACAAAAACCTTCGTCAGGAACTCGAGAATAACAACGAAAAACTGATGGAAATCGTGGAAAAATATTTCCATTGCGGATAGAAATTAGTTTTCCTATGAAAATAAATTGCCGGTGAACCCGGCTTTTTTTGTGTCAATTCTTCACTTATCGGCCATATTGGCACATATAAAATCGACAACATGCCATAAAGGCGCATTTTTTAATCAAAAATAATAGTTTTCTCCAGTGGCACCAAATTTGAAATAAGACTAATCACTAACAAAAAAAAGTCTAACAAAAATTAAAAAGGAGAATATACCATGAACAACTTACAATTTGCATTCCGCCCGTTTTTACCTGCATTGTTCAACGAAGTTTTTGAACGCCAGTCGAACCAAACCGAATTAACTTACAAACCCGCTGCCAATGTAAGCGAGGATGAAAAAAACTACGCCATCGAACTGGCTCTTCCCGGATTTTCGAAAGAAGAAATAACTATTAAATTCGAAGAAGACGTTCTTACCGTTACAGCAGGTCATCAGCCTAAGGAAGACGAAAAAGGTCCGAAATACACCTGGAACGAATTCGGCTACAAAAGCAAATTCGAACGCTCATTCCAGCTACCGGAAACCGTGGATGCCGATAATATTGGCGCAAAATTCGAAAACGGAATCCTGATGATCACTTTAACGAAGAAAGAAGTTCAGCCTTCGACAGTGAAACAGATTGTGATCGGATAATTATCTGAGCACGCTTTAAGCAAAAAAAAGAGAGGCTGCCCCGGAAACGAGGCAGCCTCTTTTAGCAAACGAGAGTGTGAGTAAAACGAGTAAGTCAGTAATCAGTTAAGTAATCGAGTATATACAAGTGCGGGTAATTGAGTCAGGCAAGTAATTTCAGTGAAGGTTAAGCGTAAAATAAAATCTGAATCTTTAATAGTTTATTGCTTTTTTTCTGAAAAGTAATAAACTCAAAACGACAACATCTGTTGAGACAAAGTGTCAGAAAATCGTCCTGCAAATAGTATGATAAAAACAAAGTGTTATATGATAGCACTATTCTATCTCTCTATTTTTCAGTGTTTTATTACAATTTTAAATTATTGCTTTCGAACTGGAAAATTAATAATTCTGACGCTTCCACATCCATCTCAGCAATATTATCATTACCCGATTTAAATAAATATTTCTAAATTAACCATTTCTGAACCCTGTTGCCAGGTTTTTTGACCCGTAATTCTCAAACCGATTTCGCACCTTTGTATGAAAAATAAAAAATGATTCATAAAATCACGCTTTGAAAGTAAATTATGTTTACTGATTCCGGCAAATAGCCCTATGCTTTCTGAAAAAAGCACTGATTATTTTAACTTACAAAAAGCAAATCCTAAACCTCAACTCCTATTTAAGGCATGGCAAAACAGAACCTACGTGCTCATCTTTCCATGCTGGCAGCTACCCTGTTATTTGGTGCCAATTACTGGATTGCCAAGGGATTGATGCCGGATCACCTTTTGCCGATGCAGATAATTTTTCTGAGGGTACTGGGAACCCTGATTATTGCATGGATTATACAACTCAGCGTAAAAGAACTTCGGGTATTAAGAATTGACCGAGCTGATTATCCGCGCCTTATACTGACAAGCTTATTGGGTGTGGCGATAAACCAGATGATGTTTTTTACCGGTCTTAACCACACAACCCCGGTGGATGCAGCAATTATCAACTCCATAAATCCGATACTTGTACTGGTTTTTGCAGCATGGATACTTAAAGAACGTATCGGGAAATCAAGGCTTGGCGGCATTTTACTGGGAGCAGCAGGAGCATTGATGCTTATTTTGCTGGGCAACCCGGTAACAATTAAAGGCAGTCACCTCACGGGCGATCTGTTTATTCTCGGGAATACGGCTGCCTGGAGCCTTTACCTTGTGATATCAAAGCCGCTTATGGTAAAATACAATCCTTTTGTCATGATGCGCTGGATGTTCCTTATCGGGTTTATAGGCGTATTTCCTTTCACCATAAAACAAGCTTTGGAAATTGACTTCCCGTCATTCGATGCATATACCTGGTTTTCCATTCTTTATATCATTATCGGCACAACCTTTATGGCGTATTTCTTTATCACTTATTCGCTGAAGCGACTTTCGTCGTCGGTTGTTGCTTATTATACCTATATCCAGCCTATCATTGTTGCAGCTATTGGCATTATTGTATTTGCAGAGATAATTTCCTGGGTTAAAATCGTGTGCGCACTCCTGGTATTTGCCGGAATATATCTGGTAACCAAAAAGAATAAAGCATGAAAATTCCATTGAATTATGAATATGGAATAAAGAACAAGCTTGCCTGCTGCAAGCAGGGAATTATGAAGTTGAAAAACATCAGAATCGCTTTCCCTAAACCCTAAATCCCAAACCCCAAACCCTTTCTAAAACATATGCCTGAATGGAAGCAGTAACCAGCCCAAAACCTTTTCGATCCTGGGGCGGCGCATCCAGCTCGCATGGTCAAATTCGAGACAGTTGAGCATGGTTTCGTCCACATGACGCTGTATTTCTTCTACAATTCCTTTGTGTGTGCCGAAAAGCATAACTTCATGCTGGTACCGGAAACTCCGGTAATCAATATTTGGCGATCCTATGCCAAAAGTTTCGCCATCAATAAGTAAAAGCTTGGCATGTAGGTTATTGAGTGAATAAAAAAGAAGTTTAATATTATTAGAGTAATAGAATCCGAGGTATTTGCTGCTTAACAGATCGATAGAGCGTACATCCGAATGCATAGGGAGAATAATTTTAACATTCACTCCTCGTTTGGCGGCATTAGCAAGAATTTTCCGCATTTTATGGCCGGGCAGGAAATAAGGTGTTTCGATAATAATTTCCCTTTTTGCTTTAATGATCAATCGTTCCAGTTTGTTTTTAATACGCTGACGGTAAATCGAAGGCATATCTTCCACCAGCTCAAACTGATCGAGGAATTTGGATTTTTTATAGGTAAATTTATTGAAGAAATATTTGTTGTATATCTTATAACTATCAAGAAATGAGCGCTTGAACATCATGGTAATACCACCGGTGAACCTGATCATCGATTCGCGCCATTGAAGCGAATAACCAGTAATATTGGCTGAACCCATGTAACTGATATGATCGTCAATCAGGAGGAACTTGCGATGGTTTCGTCTGTGGTTTTTCGTAAAGAAGTCGAATGTATATATAATTTTTCTGAAAAACCGCACTTCTCCTCCATGCGATATCAGTTCACTAAAAAAAGATTCGTCGTACGAAACACCCCAGGAATCCAGGAGTAATTTCACATGAACACCGCGCGCTGACGCTTTTGTGAGCGCTTCCCGGAAACGAAGCCCGACTTCATCGTTGCCGAATTTATACATTTCAAGATAAATATACCGCTCAGCCTGTTCAATATCATGGAGCATAGCTTCATAAAACCGCGGAGGCTCGCTGTATAACTTATGACTCGTAATATTTGCTGCGTGACGGTTCATGATCGCTTAAAAATAGGCATCTCAAATGTAGGATATTTATTGCAAAGTTGATACATCTGATTTTTGGGAAAACTGCAACTAAATAATATTTTGATGTGCTGGGGAAAGAATAATTGAGTCAAAATTCTTTTTTTATTGTTTTTTATCCTTTTGTCTTTACACAAAAGGGCCAAAAGGTCAAGGCGTAATATAAATTTCACACAGATGTACGACTCGGTAAGGCTCGCAAAACAAGGCTTGACAGATTTGTCGGGTTACCTGGCCTCACGTGAAGCTGTATTTTGATACGCATATGCCCGCGCTGTTTACCTTCGTCTATATCTGTTGTGAAATTTCTATAAGGCCGTTTCCTACACCCTGAAAATCAACGAAAAAAGTCAAACCATTGTTCCGCTATGTTGCCATAAGATGAGGCTCTCATAGAAGGGACCGGTCTTATAAAAATGCGCCTGCGGTTCTTAGCCGGAGGTATGTGCGAATGCCTGCCTGCAGCAGGCAGGGCATGTGAGTAGCAATACACTGCAAGGTAAACTGTCAGGATTTGTTGCGTTCCTTCATGCCTTGTATTGCGAGGAGATACCTCTGGCTTAGAAACGCCAGCATTGTTAAGCCTTTATCTTTTGGTACTTTTCTATTAAGGGAAAAGTACGAAGAGATAAACATTAAACCAATTTTCAAATTAATACTTGGACCTCTTATGAATTCTATAAAAACGATATCTCTTATGATACCTTAACCTTTCTTGCACAGCCAAATATAATACTACCAAAACTGCCACCCGCTGCAACACCCAAACATCGTATCTTTGCCCATTCAAAAAAGAACTATGATCAGATCAATGACAGGCTTCGGCAAAACTACGGCTAGCCCGGGCGGACGTACAGTAAATATTGAAATACGAACACTGAACAGCAAGCTGCTCGATGTAAATACCCGGATACCTTCGTTATACCGCGACAAGGAATCCGAAATACGTGCCGAAATCAACCGTGTACTCGAACGCGGGAAAGTTGATTTTATGATCACAGTCGACAGCGATGCAGATGTAAATGAATTTGCTATCAACCGCCCTCTGGCAAAAAAATATTTTTCTGAAATCACTCAACTGGCAAAAGAATTAGGCTTAACAGTTGAAAATAATGTTATTTCCGATATCCTGAAAATGCCTGATGTGCTTAAAGCAGGACGCGAAACTCCTGATGAAACCGAATGGGCACAAGTGAAAACAGCAATCACTGAAGCGCTTGCATTGACGGAAGCATTCCGCATCGCCGAAGGAGAATTATTAGGAAAAGATATGATTGGCAGGATAAAACTCATCCTTGATCTTCTTCTGAAAGTTGAGCCTCTGGAAGGAGCGCGTATCGGAAACCTGCGAGACCGTTTCCAGCGCAACCAGGACGAATTTCTCGAAAAAACCACCAAAGTTGATAAATTCGACGAAAATCGGTTCGAGCAGGAGATATTCTGGTACCTCGAAAAACTTGATATTACCGAAGAAAAACTCCGGCTGCGCAAACATTGCGATTATTTTATCAATACACTTAATTCCTCCGAATCCAATGGTCGCAAACTTGGATTTATCACTCAGGAAATCGGCCGCGAAATCAATACGCTCGGATCAAAAGCATACGATGCCGAAATCCAGATGATTGTAGTTCAGATGAAAGATGAGCTGGAGAAGATAAAGGAACAGGTGAGTAATGTACTATAGTTGGCTGAGGAGTTTGATGGGTTTCATGATCTGCAAGCCTTAAGCTGAAACATGAAACATGAAACATATTAAATAGCAATATAAACAAGCATACTTTGAACAATCCCGACCATAAGATGATCGTCGTTTCCGCTCCTTCCGGTGCAGGGAAAACGACTATTGTAAAACATCTTCTTCATACTTTTCCTCAGCTAGGTTTCTCAGTTTCGGCCACCAGCCGGAGGATGCGTGAAGGCGAAAAAGAAGGAAGAGAGTATTATTATATTTCTTCAAATGAATTCCGCTTAATGATAGACCTTGGGAAATTGCTCGAATGGCAGGAAGTTTATCCAGATAAATTTTACGGCACTCAGGTTTCGGAAGTGGAACGGATCACAAAAAACGGCCAGTTCCCGGTATTTGATGTTGATGTAGTCGGCGGACTGAATATTAAAAAAATGTATGGTGACCAGGCACTGACAATTTTTATCAGGCCGCCATCGTACGAAATCCTTGAATCACGTTTGCGTTCGAGGGCTACAGACAGCGAGGAAAGTCTGCAGAAAAGGCTGAATAAAGTTAGGTGGGAACTTTCGTTCGAAAAAGATTTCGACCAGGTGATTATAAATGATATCCTGGAAGATTCATTCCGCAAGGCTGATACGCTGGTGAAGAATTTCCTTGGCATACAATCATAATTCAACCAGATCATGAAAAAGACCGGTCTCCTATTTGGCTCATTCAACCCCATACATATCGGACACCTGATGATTGCCGGCTATATGTATGAGTTCAGCGACCTGGATGAATTGTGGTTCGTGGTTTCACCGCTCAACCCGCATAAGGAAAAGCAATCACTGCTGCATGATCATCACCGTTTGGAAATGGTTAATCTTGCCATTGATGACGACACCCGTTTCAGATCATGCAATATTGAATTTAAATTACCCAAGCCTTCGTATACCATTCATACGCTTACTTACCTCCAGGACAAATATCCTGAGCGTGAATTTGTAATTATTTCGGGCACGGACATTTTCCCGACATTTCACAAATGGAAAAACTGGGAGCAGTTGCTGGAGTTTTATAAGTTTTATGTTTACCCCCGTAATGGGTCGCAGGATCATGAGCTTACCAGGCACCCGTCGGTAAAAGTGTTTGATGCTCCCATGGTCGAAATATCAGCAAGCTTCATCCGCGAAGCCATACGCAACGGTAAAAATATGTCGTATTTTCTCCCCGAAAAATCATACAAATATATCCGCGAGATGCACTTTTACGAAAAATAATTTATTTCGATCATATTTCAAGGTTTTATTTCAAGGAAAAAGGATGTTGCCTTACAGAGAAAAAACCGCCTGAAAAAATCAGGATTACGGAGAACCAAACCCTTGATGTTCCATACTTACTGAACCAGCAGTCTGCCACCTGGTAAATATATTTAATTGGACAACTGTATTTAATAGCTTAATTTTGTATTCTTAAGCCTGAGTTTGTCTCTCCCTTTTCCCACCTGTGGGACATTAAAATCGGAAGCCTGTTTATGAATATAAGAAGTCTGCTGCTAACGTTTTCAGTGTGTGGTTTTTTGGCGCATCTCAGTGCGCAGAATATTCCTGTTCATCCATCCGAAACTGGGTCAGGTATATTTTTAGGTAAAACAAAACCCCTGCGCAATATTCCTGAACTTACATCTGAAGAAAATACACTTCTTAAGCTTAAAGCTGAAGCAAAAGAGCTAAATAAAAAACTTCGCGTCAGGACATACCCTTATGCAGCCACAGCTCTTCCGAAAGGTGATGATACAGTTTGGCAGAAAACCATGGGAAAAGCTCCTTCGAAAGTGCCTGAACTTAATTTCGACGGACAAAGCACTTCGTCCTATCCACCCGACGCTAATGGAACTGCGGGTCCTAACCATTATATGCAGGCTGTCAATACAACCTATGCCATCTACGACAAATCGGGCAGAAAAGTTGCCGGTCCATCCAAATTATCTGTGTTGTTTAATGGCGTTACCGGGGCTAGCTGCGATGATGGTGACCCGATAATTCTTTATGATGAACAGGCCGACAGGTATGTAGCCTGCGAATTTTCAATATGCGGATCTAATGACCGTTTGCTGATATCGGTTTCGAGTACTAACGACCCCACAGGCACCTGGAATGCATATTCATTTGATGTTGCCGATATACCCGACTATCCGAAGATCAGCGTTTGGCAGGATGGGTATTATGTGGGCGACAACAACAGTACCGGAAACGACATATATGTTTTTGAGCGTTCGCAGATGATTGCAGGCGCTGCCAGTCCTCAGTTTGTCGGGTTTAAAAATAATTTGCGTCCCGGCTCAACGGATGGCTTTATGTGTGTTCCGCCGGTTGATAACGACGGGACATTTGCGCCTGTTGGATCACCCGGGCTTTTTATTGCCATGAGCGATGATGCTTTTAACAGCGGAACGGATCAGCTTTGGATTTACGAACTGTCAGTAGATTGGGCCAATACGGCATCTTCATCTTTTAGCCGCATTCAGCAACTGAATGTAGCGGCTTTCGACAGTAATTTTGGCAACGACTGGACAAATATCAAGCAATTGGGAACAACCCAGGAACTTGATGCAGTGCCACAGGTTATTATGAATGTGCCCCAGTACAGGAACTTTGGCGCCTACCAGACAATCGTTTGCTGCCATACTGTGGATGTCGATAAAACCGACCACGCCGGCGTTCGCTGGTACGAATTGCGAAAAACCCCGCCTGCCACCACCTGGACCGTTCGCCAGCAAGGCACGTATGCCCCGGACACTCACTCACGCTGGATGGGAAGTATCATGCTTAACGGTAATAACGAACTTGGTGTGGGTTATTCAATCTCGGGTACTGAACTCTATCCGGGTATCCGTGTGTGTGGACAGACAAAAGCCGGATATGATAATGCCAGCGGAATACTCGATTTCGCGGAAGAGATAATACACGCAGGTACTACAGCACAAACCGGAGCCGAACGCT
>Ga0136636_10002145_pt1 | contig 11756 bp, 9 predicted proteins | sample AntDrymUQ8522106_2_FD_104653 | JGI IMG/M metagenome (GOLD analysis project Ga0136636, IMG submission 104653) | Polar desert sand microbial communities from Dry Valleys, Antarctica - metaG UQ852 (21.06) | ecosystem: Environmental > Terrestrial > Soil > Desert | place: Antarctica: Dry Valley... | reverse complement strand
TTTTCCAAATGCTCTGAAAGACTCCGGTGGATCCGGTGAAATGAATTCCGCCGAAATCGGGAGATTGAAGTACCACATCGGCTGCAGCAGGACCACCAACATAAACCAGGTTAATCACTCCGTCAGGCAAACCTGCTTCCTGAAAAACTTCCATAATTACTGCAGCAGAATACACGGCAGTTTTCGAAGGTTTCCAAACCACAACATTTCCCATCATTGCCGGAGCTGCTGGCAAATTACCTGCAATTGAGGTGAAATTGAAAGGAGTGAGCGCAAAGATGAAACCTTCCAGAGCCCTAAATTCATTGTAATTCCAAATTCCGGGAGCCGATTCGGGTTGCATTTTATAAATATCGGTCATGCAACGTACTCCGAACCTGAAAAAATCGGCCATTTCGCAAGCTGCATCAATTTCAGCCTGAAAGGCATTCTTCGATTGTCCCAACATGGTTGCAGCATTGATTTTAGCTCGGTATGGTCCGGCAAATAAGTCGGCAGCTTTCAGAAAAATAGCAGCACGATGATGCCATGCCATCGAATTCCATTTCTCACGGGCAATCATAGCCGCATCAATGGCCATTTGCACATGGGAAGCATCACCCTGGTAATAATAGCCGAGTGTATGATTAATGTCATGTGGAGGCGCAATTCGAACCCTTCGGTCGGTGGTTACTTCTTTACCTCCGATGATCATCGGAAGCTCAAGCTCTACTGACCTCAATTCGTGAAGCATTTCCTTCAACTCTTTTCTTTCCGGAGAACCTGGAGCATAGCTTTTTATTGCTTCATTCTTAGCAATCGGAATCTTAAAAAATCCTTTTGACATGGCTTATCTATTTTTAAATTAACTTAGTAATACAGCCACAAAACTAAAATTTCAGAAGCGGATAATTCCTAATAAAAATCACATTTCAAAATTCTGCTTAAATTGTACGAAATACAATTGGAATTTAAATTTTACTATATTTATTGCCTCTAAAAGACCGAATGTTGTCGCAATTCAATGCTAAAAATAATAACTAGATCAATAATAAGTCGTTATCATGTTGAAGCCAAAAACGAGATTCTAAAAATCGTTGGTCTTCATGTGTTTCTGATTCTCGGACTCTTAACCGGGATCTTCATGTTTACAACCGATTTGATAGGCATTTCGACCAATGAATGCTTGCCAGGCGATGTTGCAATCGTTACTATTTTTGGAATTGGTATTTATGGATTGCGTCACATGCCATTAAGATGGGTCGTACGTTTATTCTTTTTGGTGCCAGTTATTACCTATTTTTTCTTCATTTCCAACGCAACCTCAATTTATCCAAACCATCTTTCGCTTTCATATTCTTTATGGTCCCTTATTCCTTTTTTTGCTTTTTTCCTGATTTTTAGCAATGACAAGAAAGACCTGACCATATTTTATGGCCTTTCTGTTATTACTCTATTCTTGCATATTTATATGGCTGGCTTCTCCGATCTATTATTTTCATTTCGTTGGGAAGAAACCGATATTTCTTTTCATCCAATCCTGACACTTACCGCATTTTTTCTGGTATCGCTTTTGGTTTTCCTGAACTTTCAGTTTACAATCAACCAATTGACCGAGGGAAAAGAAGAGGTAGAAAAATTAATCAATCAAACCATTCGCAATTTACCGAATGGCATGATGCTGTTGGAAATTGTCAACGATGAATTCGAAACGCCTTCACACCTTGTAGTGCGAAAAACAAATCTGGCCTTTGAACGAAATTTCAGGATTACTTCCCGTGAAATAAAAGATCAACAGGCAGATATTGTACTCCCCAAAATTTTCAGGGATGCATTCGATTGGAACAAGCAATACTTAAAATCTAAAAAGAATCATTTTTCATTCTATCTTGACCGACTCGATAAATATTTCGAAGTCGATACATTCACCCTTGGAAAAAATCAGATTGTCAGTTTATTTTCAGATGTCACTGCAAAACAACGCACAATTCTTGATCTTGAAGAGAACAAGCTGCGCTATCAGGTTCTATTAGAAGCTATTCCTGATTTATTCTTCATTATCGATAAAGATGGAATTTATGTGGATTTTGTTTTCAAGGCCACTGAAGGACTACAAATAAAGCCAGAGGACATTATTGGGAATTCGATTTTTGAAGTTGGATTTTCTGAAAAAATGTCGAGTAAAATTATTCAGTGTATTCAAAATTGCATCGAATTTGATTCCATTGAAACCATTGAATATGCCCTCGAAGTGGCAGGTTCATCAGCTTTATTCGAGATGCGTATCGCTCGTCTGAATGATCATTCGGTAATTTCTCTTGCCCGCGATATAACCAACAGAAAATTGGTCGAAATCAAATTGGAAGAAGCCAAAAATAAAGCTGAAGAAGCTGACCGCTTGAAAACTGCTTTCCTTGCCAATATATCGCACGAAATCCGTACACCGATGAATGCCATTATCGGATTCTCCAAAATGATCGGATCATCAGACTTTGACGATGAAGAGAAGGGCAAATTTGTTGAAATTATTATTACTAACGGAAAATTGCTTCTCACGCTGATAAACGACATGATAAGCCTGTCGAAAATTGAGAGCAACACCTTGGTGGTTAAAAAGTTGCCTTGCAAGTTAAACGACCTCATGGACGGATTGTACAAAGAATTCGGTTATGACTTGGAAGACCGCAAAAACATCACACTTAAGCTTGTGTGCGACAGTTTAAATCCGAAATTCATGGTAACAACCGACCCTGTTTTGCTTCAGGCCATACTTCAAAAACTAATAGACAATGGTATTAAGTTTACCGAAGAAGGCGAAGTTGAATTTGGGTACAAAATCCTTGAAACCAATCAACTGGAGTTTTTTGTTCGGGATTCGGGAATTGGAATTGCCGAGCGTGATCAGGAACGGATTTTCGAACGTTTTCACCAACTCGACAACCGCACCATCCGTGCTTATGAAGGAACTGGTCTTGGGTTATCAATTGCACAGCACTACGTGAGATTATTAGGTGGAAGTTTGCAAGTTAATTCCAAATTGGGCAAAGGTTCGGTATTTGCATTTCGCATGCCATACGTCAGAGAAGAAAGTCCGTTGAAAATCGTCCGCTAAAAATTAGTTTTCAGTCACATTCGAGATCAACCAAAATTCGGAACCAATCATTAAAACTTCTTATTTTACCGCTGAATTAGCAATTACGAATCCTACCAAACGATCGTAACGACTTGCCTGATCGCGGTAATAAACCAGAATCTGATATTCATTTTCGGTAATAAAAAATGATCCTTCAATATTTTCGGCATCCGCTTTTTTTGCACCGTCGGCCACATATACGTATTGATAATTGTAATAACCCTGTTTAAGCAGCAATGCCAATTCGTATCCCCCACGCTCATAATTCCATTTCATTCCGTTGGTTTTATTGGCATTCCATCCGGTTAGAGCGCCAAAAACATTCACTGAACCTCCAAGTAACTGACTGGGCAGCGGCAGGAAAAAATGTACAAATTCATAGTCACATTCCGTATCGTAATCTGAAACCCGATCCTGACTTTCAATGATATAATTACCGTTCATTTCCTGATAGGGATTGTAGGTTTTATTGCTTCTAAGCTCATCAGGAATTAAGGCAGCGTGAAAATACGGTCTGACAAACTTGATTTCACCAACATTCTCGCCATTGTGACGTGCCGTTCGGATATCAAAAAACCGAAACTCGTTTCCACCGGGGAAAACATTTTCTTTGGAATAATCATAGCTTAAAATTTTGTCCTGAATATTGCTCGGTTTTAAATTACGAATGGCACTGTCCCATCGGCGATTTTGCATCAGCACAACTTTAATTTCATCCCGGGGATTCAACAACCGAAGCTTTTCATGAAAGATTTTAAAATCAACCTCCTGATTTGCCCCATTAAACGGGTCGAAGGTTGCCTTTTTAACCAGAGGTTCAATACTGACCAACTGCTCAACGACGTAAAACCGTTGAATTAAAACCAGATTATTGCGATCATTGTCTTCGAATACGACCAGTGCGTAATTGCCTGATAATTTGGGGTTGCAATCTTCATTGGGTATCTGAAGCTGATAATTGACAAATTTAACGGTTGTATTTTTGCTCACGGCAAAATCCGTAATTTGATTATCCTGAATTCCATCGATATATTCGCTTTGCTGCAAATATGTTTCATTCCAGTCAGCATCACAATGAATGATTGTATAGGAATAATTTTTGGTATCTTCGGCGAGGTCATCAAATTTGAGTACAAGCGCAACATCGCTGCCTAACACATATTCAGGGTTCGAAAGTTCACTTCCCACGCGGTAAAGCTGCACTGTCTTTATTTCTTCGTGGTAAATGGCATTCTGGTAATAAAATTTTTCTGCTTTAGTTGAAGCACCTGAACTCAATGTAAAAAAGATCAGTAGAATGGTGAAAAAAAGTATTGATTTTCGATTCATGTGAATGCTATATTTTTATCCGGACAATCCAACAAATTGGCTTATATCTGAAGGTTTATAATTAATCATGCGCCTAAATAACGCTTGCAGAACGATAAATATTTCAGATCGTATAAGTTTATGAAACAAAGATTGTGAAAAGATCTTTAATTTTTTACTTTTAGCAACCTATTATTAACCATACGAGGGAACACCATGTCAAAGGTTATCAATTTAAAACGAGGATTAAATATACGGTTGAAAGGGGAAGCCGGGAAAGTTCTTGAAACTTCGTTTGAAGCAGTCAGGCTCGCACTTAAACCAACCGATTTTCCAGGACTTTCACCAAAAATACTGGTCAAAGCCGGTCAGAAAGTCAAGGCCGGGGAACCCTTATTTTTCGACAAAAAAAATCCCGAAATTCTATTTACATCACCTGCCAGTGGTGAAGTTTTGGCTATCAACCGGGGCGAACGCAGGAAAGTACTTGAAATTGTCATACAAACAGATGGTATAAACAATTCAGTTGAATTCACAAAAGCTGATCCGCAAAAACTAACCCGCACAGAAATAAAGGAACAACTTAAGAAAAGCGGCTTGTGGTCATTCCTAAAACAACGTCCGTATGGAACTGTGGCAAAACCTGAAAGCACACCACTTCACATTTTCATTTCCGGGTTTGATTCGGCACCTCTTGCTCCTGATTATGAATTTATCCTGAATGGACAGGTTTCTTCTTTTCAGACCGGAATCAATGCGCTTGCCAAATTAACAGATGGGAAAATTCATGTTGGAATTAGTCCCAATCAGGCTAATGGATTTTTCTCCGGAATAAAAAACATTGTGATCACCCAATTTTCAGGACCGCATCCGACCGGAAATGTTGGCATACAGATTCATCATGTAAGCCCAATCAGTAAGGGCGATTTAATCTGGACCATCAGTCCTCAGGAAGTCATCTACATCGGACGGCTGTTCGAAACAGGCAAGATCGATCTCACAAAAATCATTGCATTGGTCGGATCAGAAGTAAAATTTCCAAAATATTATCGTGTAACTCATGGAGCCAACCTTTCAGGCTTGTTGAAAGATGCCACAAAAAAAGAAGTTACGGAACGTTTTATCTCAGGAAATGTGCTGACAGGTTCACACATTGAATATGACGATTACCTGGGATTCTTCGATCAGCAAATTACGGTTATTCCTGAAGGTGATTATTCCGAATTTTTAGGTTGGGCTATGCCCCGATTGAACAAATACAGCATTTCCCGATCTTATTTTTCGTGGCTGACCCCCAAAAAAGAATACAAAGCAGACGCCAATCTGAATGGGGAAGAGCGTGCATATGTCGTTACCGGACAATACGATAAGGTTCTCCCGATGGATATTCTACCCGTATTTCTGGTAAAAGCAATCATTGCTGAAGACATTGACAAAATGGAACAGCTGGGCATTTATGATGTGATTGAAGAAGATATGGCCTTATGTGAATATGTATGCACATCAAAAACTGAAGTTCAGAGCATATTACGAAACGGCATCAATTTGATGATCAAAGAACTGGGTAATTAATACGCAAATAAAGTCATTCGAAATAAATGAAATCACTCCGGAAATATTTAGACAAAAAGAAGCCGCTTTTTAAACCAGGCGGTAAACTGGCCAAATTCGGTTCAACATTTGGTGCCATTGAAACTTTTCTGTTTACGCCCAATCATACCTCCAAATCAGGAACTCATATCCATGACGCCATTGATTTAAAACGGACAATGACCGTTGTAATCCTGGCTATGGTTCCGGCATTGCTCTTTGGAAGTTGGAACATTGGCTACCAAAACGGCCTTGCTTTTGGCATTGAACGGGGACTGCTCGAAAACTTCATGTTTGGATTCCTGAAGATACTTCCGATCATGATTGTCTCCTATGGAGTTGGTCTTGGAATTGAATTTATCGCAGCACAAATCCGGGGACACGAAGTGAACGAAGGATACCTGGTAACCGGAATATTAATTCCACTCATCCTACCAATAAATATTCCGCTTTGGATGGTTGCCCTTGCCGTTGCATTTGCTGTAATTTTTGGCAAAGAAATCTTCGGCGGAACCGGCTATAACATTATGAACGTGGCGCTTATAGCCCGTGCATTTTTATTTTTTGCATATCCTTCGCAAATGTCGGGCGATGCAGTATGGGTATACGAATTACCATCAAAAGTTCCGGTCGACGGATTTTCCGGAGCAACCCCACTGGCGCAATTGGCGCAGGAAGCAGGTTCAAAACTGCACTCATTTTACGACATGTTCATGGGTTTCATCCCAGGTTCAATTGGCGAAACATCAACATTGGCTGTTTTAATCGGAGCTGCAATCCTGATTTTCACAGGCATCGGGAGTTGGAAAATAATGCTCTCAACGGTTCTTGGCGCGCTGGCTATTGGATTCCTTTGCAACATACTTGCAGTGAATGAATATATGGCTTTACCTCCTTATTTTCATCTGGTTATGGGAGGTTTTGCATTTGGAACCGTATTTATGGCAACCGATCCGGTGACTGCTGCCCATACCGAAAAGGGCAAATGGATTTATGGATTCATGATCGGAGCATTGGCAGTTTTGATCCGGGTATTCAATCCGGCGTATCCCGAAGGAATGATGCTTGCTATTCTGCTTATGAATGTTTGGTCACCGCTTATTGATTATTTTGTGGTCGAAGGGCACATCAAACGCCGACTGAAAAAAGCCAAACTGAAAGCAAACGATTAAAAAGGAAAACTATGAAGAACTTTAGTAATACTTATATTTTCACCTTCTCCATAATAATGGTTGTCATTGTTGCTTTGCTATTATCGCTGGCGGCCATGCAATTAAAGCCATTTCAGGATAAGAATATTGAGATTGAGAAAAAACAAAATATTCTCGCCTCCATCCGCATTAAATCTACGGTTAAAGATGCCGTTGATTTATATGCCAAATACATTACCGACAGTTATGTACTCAACAACAAAGGCGAAAAACAGGAAGGTATTGATGCATTTACCGTTGAACTAAAAAATGAATTGAGCAAACCTGCCGCAAAAAGAATGCTCCCGGTATATGTTGGCACACTCGACGATCAGACAAATGCATATGTAGTGCCTCTCCGTGGCAAAGGACTTTGGGGCCCGATCTGGGGATACATTTCATTGCAACCGGATATGAATACTGTTTATGGAACAGTATTCGACCATCAGGGCGAAACTCCCGGACTGGGCGCTGAAATTTCTACTGAATGGTTTCAGAAACCTTTTATCGGAAAAACTCTGTTTAAAGACTCTACTCAATTCGTTTCGATTAAAGTACTGAAAGGTGGAGCAAAAAAAGAAGATCCACATGCGGTGGATGCCATCTCTGGAGGAACAATTACTTCAAAATCGCTTGAGGCGATGCTGGATTCCTGCCTGATTCAATACAAACCGTATTTCATTCAAACCCGTCACAATTAAAACACGATAACAATGAGCATAATCTCTTCAAAAAACTTTAAACTGCTGGCGAATCCTCTAAATTTAGAGAATCCGGTAACTGTGCAGATTTTAGGAATTTGTTCGGCCCTGGCCGTCACAACCAAGCTAAAACCAGCGATTGTCATGGGACTATCGGTAATTGTTGTTACCGCGTTTTCCAACCTGGTCATTTCAGCGATGCGAAATTCTATACCTCCGCGTATCCGCATCATTGTTCAATTGGTTGTGGTTGCGTCTATGGTAATTCTGGTCGATCAGCTTCTGCGGGCTTTTGTATATGATGTCAGTAAACAGCTCTCTGTTTATGTCGGTTTAATCATCACCAACTGCATCATCATGGGACGCCTTGAAGCTTTTGCGATGAACAACAAACCCTGGCCTTCATTTTTTGATGGAATTGGAAACGGGATAGGCTATGCAGTGATATTGATAGTTGTAGGCTTAATCCGTGAGATTTTTGGTGCCGGAGCAATCCTGGGATATCAAGTTGTGCCACAATCGTTTTACGATGCCGGATACATCAACAACGGAATGATGATTATGCCCACCATGGCATTGGTTCTTGTTGGAGTGATTATTTGGATACAGCGCAGCTTTAATAAAGAACTGATTGAAAAAGAATAATTCCATAAACTAAAACGATTATGCAAGAAATTATAAACATATTCATACGGTCGGTTTTTATCGACAATATGGTCTTTGCTTATTTTCTCGGGATGTGTTCCTATCTCGCGGTCTCGAAGACAGTAAAAACCGCTATTGGACTTGGCGTTGCTGTGGTCGTTGTACAAATCATTACAGTTCCGGTCAACTATTTATTATTGAAATATGTCATGAAACCGGGAGCATTAGCCTGGATGGGTGACAGCTTTATTGATGTTGACCTTTCGTTCCTGAGTTTTATGGTTTTTATCGCAACAATTGCTGCAATGACTCAGTTGGTTGAAATGGTTATTGAAAAATTCTCACCAGCTTTATACAATTCACTCGGGATCTTCCTGCCCTTGATCGCTGTAAACTGCGCTATTCTAGGAGGATCATTATTCATGGAACAAAGGGATTACAAAAACATCGGAGAAGTTTTATCCTGGGGTTTAGGTTCAGGAGTGGGCTGGATGCTCGCAATCGTTTCCTTGGCTGCAGTCCGCGAAAAACTCAAATACAACAATATTCCTGCTCCTCTCCGGGGAATTGGAATTACATTTATCATTACCGGTTTAATGGGAATTGCATTCATGAGTTTCCTCGGAATTAAAGTTTAATGAGAATAAAATCCAAATCCAATGATATTAGGTTCAGTCATTTTTGTAATAATTTCGAGTATTGTGGCCTTTTTAGTCATCGTACTGGTATTGGTTTCAACACTATTGTATGCCCGCGCCAAACTCACTGCAGTTGGTCAGGTAAAAATCACCATCAATGATGAAAAGGAAGTCATCGTTAATCCGGGAAGTTCGCTTCTTTCAACCTTATCCGAAAGTGGAATATTCCTTCCATCGGCCTGTGGTGGTGGCGGCACCTGCTCACAATGCCGTTGTCAGGTCGTTGAAGGCGGTGGTTCGATTCTGGCAACCGAAACCGATCATTTCACACGAAAAGAACAGCACGAACATTGGAGGCTTGGTTGTCAGGTTAAAGTACGCGAAGACATGAAAATTGAAGTTCCGGAGCATGTTCTTGGCGTTAAAAAATGGGAATGCGAAGTTGTTTCGAACAACAATGTGGCCACATATATAAAAGAATTTGTGGTTCGCCTTCCCGAAGGTGAAATCCTCGATTTCAAATCGGGCGGATACATTCAGATTGATGTGCCGGTAATCAATGTCGATTTTAAAGATATGGTCATCGGCGACGAATATCGTCCTGAGTGGGAAAAATTTGGAATGTTCAATCTTAATATGAAGAATCCTGAACCTACTTTCCGTGCCTATTCAATGGCAAATCACCCTGCCGAAGGAAACATTGTGATGCTGAATATTCGTATAGCTACTCCTCCTTTCGACCGCGTCAATGGAGGATTTCAAAAAATTAATCCCGGAATTTGTTCTTCATTTATTTTCTCGCGTAAACCAGGCGACAAAGTAACCATCTCAGGTCCATACGGTGAATTTTTCCTTCAGGATAACGATAACGAAATGATGTTTATTGGTGGTGGTGCCGGAATGGCTCCCATGCGTTCACATCTTTTCCATTTGTTTCATACCGTAAAAGAATCCAAAAAGAAAGTCACCTTTTGGTATGGCGCCCGTTCGTGGAGAGAAGTGTTTTACTACGAAGAGTTCATGGACATTCAGAACAGGTTTCCAAACTTTTCGTTTAATCTGGCTCTGTCCGACCCTCAGCCGGAAGACAATTGGACCGGATACAAAGGATTTATCCATCAGGTAATATACGATCAGTATTTAAGCAAACATGAAGAGCCGGAAGAGATTGATTACTATCTTTGCGGCCCGCCAATGATGAACAGTGCCTGCAATAAAATGTTATATGATTTGGGCGTGCCTGACGAAAATGTTCGGTTCGATGACTTTGGAGGATAAAAAGAGAATATGATCTATCACCGCGAATTTCTACATCCGAAATCGAAAACCTGGGTTGTTTTTGTGCATGGAGCAGGAGGCAGCAATGTGGTCTGGTTTCGCCAGCTCAAAGATTTCAAGAAGCATTTTAATGTTTTGTTGGTCGATTTGCGTGGACATGGTAGATCAAAACCAACTCTTCAGGATGAAAATTCGGAGTATTCGTTTGATGAAGTTGCATTGGATGTAATCGGGATAATGGATCTTCTTAAAATCAAAAAAGCGCATTTGGTTGGGATTTCGCTGGGATGTATTGTTGTCAGGGCCATTGACAAATTAGCTCCCGGCCGTGCCGAGTCGATTATTCTGGGTGGTGCCATTATTCAATTCAATAAAACCCTGAAAGTTTTGATTGGTATGGCCAAAATTCTGAACTCAGTTTTGCCATATATGTGGCTTTATAAATTGAATGCCCTGATCCTGATGCCATACCGGAAACACCGTGATTCGCGAAACATTTTCATTAAGGAAGCGATTAGGCTGGGCGAAAATGAGTTTCGGAAATGGATGAAAATGAATCGCGAAATTAAAACTAATCTGGATGATTTTTTAAAGCGTGAACCCTCTGCCCCGGTTTTATACCTCATGGGCGATGGCGATCATATGTTTCTGCCGATGGTAGCTGATCTGGTCAAGAAACATGTCAATGCTAAACTTGAAGTCATAAAAAACAGCGGACATTGCTGCAACCTAGATCAGGCAGACATTTTCAATGAAATCTCCATTCATTTTATCCAACGAAATTCAGGAAAACAGGAGATTCTTCAGCTCAAATAAGCTATACCGGGATTGTAAAATAGAAAGTTGATCCGATCCCAAGCTCTGATTCCACCCAAATTTTCCCTCCAAACATTTCAACAAGCTGTTTTGAAATAAATAACCCGATACCTGTACCACGGTATAAATGTTGTTTGTCGTTCTCAATTTTCATGAATCGGTCGAAAATGACTTGCTGATGATCAGCGTGAATACCAATTCCGGTGTCCTTAACCCAAAAAGTATTGAGCTCTTTTTCTTTCCGGCAACCGACTTCAATTCGTCCTTCCGGAGTAAACTTAATGGCATTCGATATTAAATTTCGGAGAATTTGTTCCAATCGGAGAACATCGAACCTGATTACAAAATTGGGGAAAGTAATTTCACCTCAAATGGAACTACTGACCTGCCAAAAATCAGATTTTGCAGACTCGTCATATATGATTTGATTGCTTTCACCCGATTATAAATTGCTTTTTATCTTGGTTTGATCGATGAT
>Ga0136636_10002144_pt1 | contig 11757 bp, 10 predicted proteins | sample AntDrymUQ8522106_2_FD_104653 | JGI IMG/M metagenome (GOLD analysis project Ga0136636, IMG submission 104653) | Polar desert sand microbial communities from Dry Valleys, Antarctica - metaG UQ852 (21.06) | ecosystem: Environmental > Terrestrial > Soil > Desert | place: Antarctica: Dry Valley... | reverse complement strand
ATATTGAGTGTGTAGCAAGGTTGGTGCTTAGAGCTGTTTAAAGAAGCCTAAATGTCAGGGTTTATAAAAAGGCATAATCATTGGAGTTTTTTGTGAGGAAGAAAAATTTAAAATTTAACTAATGTCATTTAATAATTTCGGAAACAGTTTTCAGCGTTCATCTACTGCAGTAATTAATTTAATTATCATAAATGTGTTGGTGTTTATTACACAATTAATGTTTGGCGGAATGCAAGTGGAAAGTAGGGTTACAGATCTATTTGCATTGCACCATTTTAGATCTGACGAATTTAATATTTACCAGATAATAACACACATGTTTATGCATGGTAGTTTTATGCATTTGCTTTTTAACATGTTTGCACTCTATACTTTTGGTACAATGATAGAAAGAATATGGGGGCCAAAGCGCTTTTTGATATTTTATTTTGTTTGTGGTATTGGCGCTGCTTTAGCCCAATTGGGTTCTTACGCTTATGAATTACAGGTGTATGATAAAATGCTGATGAGTTTAGATCAGATAATAGAATACCAGGGCGCATTGAGGAGAAATGCAACTGTTGGTGCATCGGGCGCCATTATGGGAGTGGTGGCAGCTTTTGGCTATTTATTCCCTAATACAGAAATGATGATCATACCAATACCAATTCCTGTAAAGGCAAAATGGGCGGTAATTGGAATTATTGCAATAGATTTATTTAGCGGCATAGCCGGAAGACCTGGAGATAATGTAGCCCACTTTGCACATTTGGGTGGCGCTATTACAGGTTTTTTAATTGTGTTATTTCAAAATCGCAGGGATAAGAGTACGTTTTATTAAAAGCTATTTTTTTAAGAACAAAAATTGATCTCATGAGAAATCTATCAGTAACAAATTTTAAAAGGCAATTTGTAACAGTAATAAAATTGGTTAAAGCTGGCGAAGAAATAATAGTAACTTCTGTTAAGCAAAAGCAAATTGTCGGTATTTTTAAGCAACTGGTTATAGAAAAAATGCCAAAGAGAAGAATATGTATTTTAATATGCCGGGTTATAAAATGGACAAAGATTTTAACAGAACAACAGACAAAGAATTTTCAAATTATATTGATTAAAATTACCATCACACCTATCTACTCAACATCAGTTTGTATTTTTACATAATAATTACTACCAATGGGAGAAACGGATCGCAATCATAGAAATGAATACAGAAAAAGAAACCGCAGCCGCTTTACGTTAGGTGCAGATGGAAATGCATTGATGGCTTTGTTTGCCATTAACGTAATCTTTTTTTTAATTTTAATGGTAATACAAGTGGGCGTTTTTGTAGGCGAAAAAACACCGGAATTTTTTTACACTCATGTTGTACAATGGTTTGAATTGCCAGGTAGTCTAACCCGTTTTTCAGAAAAACCCTGGACTATTTTTTCGTACATGTTTACAGATACCGGCGGCGGTATTATTCGTGCTATAAGCAATATGATATGGTTATGGGCTTTTGGTTATATTTTACAACAAATGGCCGGCAACGATAAAATAATACCGGTTTATATTTATGGCGGCTTGGCAGGTGCAGTTTTTTTTATAACAGCGCATTATATATTACCGCCGCTAGGCCCCTTAAAGGAGAATGCAGGTTTGCTTGGTGCCAACGCCGGTGTATTGGCTGTAGCAATGGCCACAACTACGCTGGAACCTAATTATCGTTTTTTTACGCAAATAAGAAACGGCATACCGATTTGGGTTTTAATGACGATTTATATATTAATTGATTTTGTGGGAGTGGCAGGCTTTAGTGCTGCTTACAGTTTATCTCATTTGGGCGGTGCACTTGCCGGGTTTTTGTTTGTAGTTTTTTTAAGAAGGGGTAAAGACGGGAGTGTATGGATGAATAAATTGTACACCAGATTTATTACTTTATTTGAGCCAAAAAAGACACCAGAAAAAAAAGATAAAGACGATATATTTTACAATAGCGGCAACAGAAAACCATTTACAAAAACCACCAATGTAACCCAAAAAAGGGTAGATGAAATTCTAGATAAAATAAACCAAAAAGGATATCATTTTTTAACTGATGAAGAAAAAGACTTTTTGAAAAAAGCTGCGGAAAATGAGGAGTTATAAATTTATTGCTTACATTAAAAAGTCTATCATAATATATTGATAGCTTCTTATAAAACTTAGTACTTCGATCTAGGTATAAAAAATGAGGTTTCAATAGTTACTTTAATAGAAAACGGCTGCCAAAGAATTGACAGCCGCTTCACTTTTCAACTAGGGATTTATTGTTTTTTGTAGATTCCTGAATCTTTAGTAGTATATTCAGTTCTACCAGATTTCTTGTCTGCTTTTCTTCCTAATATATAACCACCTGCTGCACCAATTATACCACCTATTGCTGCGCCTTTAGCACCTTTACCAATTACAGCACCCGCCACCGCACCACCTACGCCACCAATAGTTGCACCTTTTGCTGCCTGGCTCCACCCTTCATTCTTTTTCTCTTCTACTGGAGTGGTGCCTACATTTCCATTACCTGTGCCGTCTCCCGTTGTTCCGGTGCCTGCAGTGCCTGTAGATGGGTTTGTGTTACCAACCGGCTCGGGGGTTTCTACTATAACCTGTGGTGTTTCTTTTACCACGGGTCTTGCAGCCGATTGTCTTTCTTTTACCCTCACTATTTTTGTTATAGTTCTTACTTGAGTAATTGGAGCTGCTTCCTGTTTTTCTGCAACCATTACGGGCTGTGTATCTGTAGCCACGTCTGTTGAAGCATTTACATTTCTTAGCAAAGATGTATCAGTGAATATTATGTTTTTATCAACAGTTAAACTGTCTTTTTTTTCGGTGTTACAAGCAGCAAGTAAAATGACTGCTGCGGGTATTATAAGTAGCAATTTTTTCATCTTAAATTTATTTAATTGTTTACAATTTGGTACCTATAGTGCAAAATAATGCCAGCCTTTAAAAAGTAAAATCTATTGGGAAATTTTTATGTTAATTACTTTTAACTTGTTTTATCTTTAAACCATGGCAGGAGGTTTTTTAAGAAGATTCACCAAAACAATTTTTGTACTGTGTAATGTAATTACAGCGGTATTATTTCTTTTGGGTTGTTATGCATCTTGGTTCGATCCGCAGCATTTTTGGTTTATAGGTTTCTTAACTATGGCATCTTTTTATTTGTTGCTTGCGCTGGTAATCTTTATAATTTTCTGGTTGTTTGCTAAAAGGAAATTCATCTTTATAAGCGTCATTGCTATAGTACTTGCATGGAAACCATTAGGACAATTAATAAAATTTGTGCAGCCCAATAATTTTAAACTCGCAAAACAACCAAATACACTTAGGGTGATGAGCTGGAATGTAGAACACTTTGATATTTTAGAGCATAAAACCAAACCGCAGGTAAAAACGCAGATGCTGGATTTAATAAGCATGTACCAACCTGATGTTGCCTGTTTTCAAGAAATGGTAGGAAGCGATTTTGATAGTACTGCTATTAATTATGTACCTTTTTTTGGTGAACGTTTACATTTTCCTTACAATTATTATAGTTATAACAAGCTCAGCGATTTTGATGCGAAGCACCATTTTGGTATTATTACTTTTAGCAAGTATCCTATAATTGAACGGCATACCATCAGCTATGATAAAAATACCTACAACTCTATTTTTCAATATGTAGATATCTTAAAAGATAATGACACTTTTAGGGTTTATAATTTTCATTTACAATCACTTCGATTTACAACCGAAAATTTAAATTTTATTAGAGATGCTACTGCAGACGGGGAAATAGATTTAAGAGGTTCTAAAAATTTAATATCAAAATTTAAAACCGGTTTTATATTAAGAAAACTACAAAGCGAACGTATAAAAAAATCAATGAATGAAAGCCCTTTTCCAGTAATTGCCTGTGGCGACTTTAACGATGTGCCTAATAGTTATGCCTATAATACTATTGGCAATGGATTGAACAATGCATTTGCAGAAAAAGGTAGCGGTATAGGCAGAACGTTTTCCGCTATATCTCCAACACTTCGTATTGATAATATTTTTATGGATGAAAGATTTAATGTGGAACAATACACTAGAGTCAAGAAAAAAATGAGCGATCATTTTCCGATAATTACTGACCTAAAGTATGAAAAGTAAACAGCAAATACGATACATTACAATCAATAATTGTTGTTACAGTAGTTTAATATATTTGCACATCATATAACATAATTAAAGCTAAACTTGCCTACCGGCAGGCAGGTATTTATTTGAAGATGAAATGTGCGATCCTCCATTTTGGCGGAAAAGCTGCCACTGCAGCTCCACATAGCTACTTCTTTGCCCGGCTAAAAAAATAAAAAGATGGCATTAGAAATTTACAATACGCTAACCAGAAAAAAAGAAATTTTTAAACCGCTTGAGGAAGGCTACGTTGGCATGTATGTTTGCGGCCCAACTGTGTACAGCGATGTGCATTTGGGTAACTGCCGCACGTTTATATCGTTTGATATTATTTACCGCTACCTGCGCCAGCTTGGTTATAAAGTGAGGTATGTACGCAACATTACAGATGCAGGACATTTGGAAGGAGACCGTGATGAGGGCGATGATAAATTCAGCAAAAAAGCAAGATTGGAACAACTGGAACCAATGGAAATTGTACAACGCTACACGTTGGGTTTTCATGATGTGATGCAGTTGTTTAATAATTTGCCGCCAACAATAGAACCTACAGCTACAGGGCATATCAGCGAACAAATAACGATGACGCAGGAAATACTTGCCAACGGTTATGCTTATGAAGTAAATGGAACTATTTATTTTGATGTTGAAAAATACAGCAAAGAAAAATCGTATGGTGTATTAACTAACCGAAAGCTGGAAGATTTGCTGGAAGGTACCAGAGACCTTGGCGGACAGGATGAAAAAAGAGGAAGACTTGATTTTGCACTTTGGATAAAAGCAAAACCTGAGCACCTTATGCAATGGCCTAGCCCTTGGGGAATGGGTTTCCCCGGCTGGCATATTGAATGCTCTGCCATGAGCAATAAATATTTGGGTAAAAGATTTGATTTGCATGGCGGCGGTATGGACCTTGCAGCAACGCACCACACCAATGAAATTGCCCAAAACGAAGCTTGTTTTAAAGAAAGCCCTGCGCAAATATGGATGCACACAAACATGCTTACTGTAAATGGCACCCGCATGAGTAAATCGCTGGGCAATGGTTTTTTGCCGCATGAATTATTTAACGGATCACACCCTTTGCTAGACAAAGCATATTCGCCGATGACGGTACGTTTCTTTATGCTGCAAACGCATTACAGAAGCACGCTTGATTTTAGTAATGAGGCTTTGCAGGCATCTGAAAAAGGATTGAAGCGTTTATGGGATGCTTATGAAACGCTGCAGAAAATAGTGTACGCTGCCGGTGAAGCAGATGCTGAGCTTGAAGAAAGAATTGTAAATGCTTTACAGGGCATATCAGATTCTATGAACGATGATTTTAATACTGCAAAAGCACTGGCAAATATATTTGATATTGTTCCGGTTATTAATTCTATAAAAGATGGATTGATTGATGCAGGTGCAATGACTGTCCGAACATTTGAAGCAATAAAAACAATTTTTAAAATTTATCTGGAAGATGTGTTTGGTTTAAAATCAGCCGCAGAGGCAAATTCAGGCAAAATGGGCGAAATAATGGAATTACTGATAGATATAAGAAAAGAGGCGAAGACAAAAAAAGATTTTGCCACATCTGATAAAATAAGAAACAAGTTAACTGCCATCGGTATAATAGTAAAAGATGAGAAAGATGGAAATGTGAGTTGGAGTGTTTAATAGATTAAGGTAAAAAATCAGTGCCGTAAGGGAACGGGGTTTTTGAATTATACTCCACTTCCCTAAAAGTCAAACGACGCCGAAAGAGACTGCATATTTTAAAAATAGCATCTTTAAGTTTGCCCCTTAAAATCTAATGGCACATTTTAAAAGAGGTTGAAGTATCATCGAAAACATTTCATTCAACTTATTATACGGTTCACGAAATTGTATATGCCTTTCACTCCATTAGCAGTAAAAACTTTTTGCATGGGTTGTTATTTTACTACCTAAAAAAACAACCAACATGAAACGTTCAAAATTATTTTTCGGCCTTTTTTCTGCAACAGCATTATGTGCCACATTATTGTTAACATCTTGCGGTAAAGACGATGATGTACCACCACCACCACCACCGGTGGTAACAAATACCATTACAGATAGAGTGGTGGCAGATGCATCTTTAAGTTTATTAAGACAGGCAGTAGTTAAAGCAGATCTTGCAGCAACCCTTAGTGGTGCCGGCCCTTTTACTGTATTTGCACCTGTTGATGCTGCATTTACAAGTGCAGGATTTACTTCTCCCGTTATTGCAAGTGCAGCCGTAACGCCCGCCGCATTGCGAACAATTTTACTTTATCATACTATCCCCTCTAGAATATTGGCTGCTCAGGTGCCGGCAGGCCCAAATGCAAAAGTGATAACTGCAGGGGGTGATTCTGTTTTTGTAACCAGAAATGCTGCAGGCGTTTTTGTAAATGGTGTAAGGGTTACCGTTGCAGATATAGCTGCGGATAACGGAGTTATACATAAAGTTGGAAGGGTTATAAATCCACCGACAGGTAATATTGTACAAACAGCTATTGCAGCAGGATTAGATTCATTAGTAAAGGCCGTACTTCGTGCCACTAATGCACCGGGTGGAGACCCAACCCTTGCAGGTACTTTAAGTAACGCTACGCTCACTGTTTTTGCGCCTACCAATGCAGCATTTACGCAGCTGTTAGGTATTTTAGGTGTTACAGATATTAATCAGATTCCTGTAGCAACCCTTTTAGCAGTGTTAAGGTATCATGTTGTAGGTGGCAGGGCATTTTCATCTGACCTTGCAAATGGTTCTTTAACAATGCTTGCCGGTGGAACAACTACCGTAAATGTTACAGGGGCAGCTTCCATTAGAGGAACCGGCAACGGTGGAAGCGCATCTAACATAACAGCTACAGATATCATGTGCAGAAATGGTGTAGTGCATTTAATTGACCGGGTTTTAAGACCTTAAAATTCTACATATCAAAATCTGCTAACTAAAGCACCTTCGATCAACTATATTTTTTGGTTTATCGTTGGTGCTTTTTTATTAATTTGTACCATGTTCAACCACAGATACCGATACTACTTTGTGCTAGCTTTATCTTTTTACACTTATCTCAGCACTGTATTTTGTGAAGTATATAAGTATTTCAAAATTCCTATCGAATGGTATTATGCAGCGGGCACTATTGTACTTGTCACACTTTTAATATGGGAAACAGGGAGGCTTATGGAGCCTTATTTTATTAAGAAAACTTTTTTTAATAAAAGCAAAATCAGAAGGCTTGTTATTTTTTTTGGTACTAATACAGTCACTACTATCATAACTACAGTATTTGTCGTAATGGTTGTAAGTATGCTGCTACACAACTTCAATTTTGCACAAACAGTAATACCACTAAAATTAATTTTAATATATGCGCTACTTGCAAACCTGTTGTTTCATTTAGTAAACGCTATATTTTTTTATTTTAAAGAATATGAAAAAAAATGGAAAGAAGCAGAGGAGTTAAAAAGAATAACTACACAGGCTGAATTGCAATTAGTAAAAAGCCAAATAAATCCACACTTTTTATTTAATAACTTAAATGTATTATCTGCATTGGTAATGAAGAATAACGGGGAAGCCAATAAATTTATAGAGGAATTTTGTAAAGTGTACCGTTATATTTTAAACAACCAAGATAAAGAACTGGTCAACATAAAAACAGAACTGGAATTTATAAAACCATATATTTTTTTGCTGGAGAAAAGATTTGTAACCGGTCTCTCCATCAGCATTAATATTCCAGAAAAGTACAATGAAAAATTTATTATTCCAGCATCGTTGCAAATGCTTATTGAAAATGCCATAAAACATAACGTAGCTACTACTGTAAAACCATTGCATATAATTGTAGAAATAAAAGAAATGAACAATTTAGTGGTTTCAAACAATTTACAACTGCGGGAATTTGTAGAAAACTCTACGGAAATAGGATTGAAAAATATTATTAAAAGATATTTTTTAGTAAGTGGTACAGAAGTGATTGTAAATAAAACCACCACTGATTTTACTGTATCGCTGCCGTTACTTAGCTTAAATTAATGGAATGAATATATTGATAATTGAGGATGAAATGCTAGCCGCAGAAAGGCTGCAGATGCTTATTAATGCATACGACCCCACTATCAATATTTTGGGTACGGTGGAAAGTGTGGAGGAAGCTGTTAACTGGTTAAACAAAAAAACACAGCCAGATTTATTGCTCGTAGATATTCACCTGGCAGACGGGCACAGTTTTGAGATCTTTAAAAAAGTATCTGTTACAAAACCCATCATCTTTACTACTGCTTATGATAAGTATGCACTCGATGCTTTTCAACTGCTGAGTATCGATTATATTTTAAAACCGATAACCGCAGAAGCTCTAGCAAATGCCTTTGGCAAATACAAAGCACTTACCCAAAAAAATACCTTACCAAACGATTATGCAGAGGTATTAAATTATTTAAAAGAAAATTTTTCAAAAAAATATAAAAGTAGGTTTTTAGCAAAAATAGGACAACGAATATATTTTATCCCTGTACATGAGGTGGCTTGTTTTGTAGCAGACGATAAAATTGTGCAACTTGTAAACAGAGAAGGCAAACGGTATTTAAAAAATGCTACAATGGAAAAACTGGAACAGATTTTAGATCCTAAATTATTTTTTAGGGTAAACCGCAAAATGATTATTCATATAGATGCAATAGAACAAATAAAACCTTATGACAATAACAGGCTATCCGTTGTTTTAAGAAACATTACTACCGATCAAATTATTGTTAGCAGAGAAAAGTCTGCAGATTTTAAATTATGGGCCGATAATTAATTTTACTCTGCCGTATTTAAAAAATCAAGCATTGGCTTAACTGCGGTAAAAATGCTGACTATGTTTTTAAGATAATTTTTGTCTAACAGCTCCGCATCAGTAATCTTTTTACTTACAATAAAACTTTTCAGTTTTAAATATTCTATGGCAGGGTTTTCTTCATCATACCCTTTTGGTGGGCGTTGCAACGTATCTTCTTTTGATAACCCTTCTGTAAAATGCTGTTTAAATTTTTTGGTTGATAAAATCTTTTCCCAATCCTCTAAATTATAATCTATTTCCTGGCGCACACTTGCGAGTTTTTTTGCCTCAGGGTTCCAATACCCGGCTGCCACAAATGCACCGCCCGGCTCTATGTGCACATAAAAACCTGCCGTGTCAGCTTTCTTTCCACCCTTTGAAAAAATAGCAGAAATATTACTTTTATAAGGAGCTTTGTTTTTAGAAAAACGAACATCTCTATTTATTCTAAATGTGCATTCCTTAACCTGCAATTGCGCAATATCTTCATCATGCACTCCAATGGCTTTTATTAATTCACCTGCAATATTTTGAACATCTTCTTTGGCGGATTCATATCTTTTTCTGTTGGCATCAAACCATTCTTTGCTGTTGTTCTTTTTTAAATCTGTAAGAAACTGGAGTGTTGTTTTTTGTATCATGACGGAGATTTTCGTAGAATAATTATAAAATTAATGCATTGGTTTTTGTAAGATTTAATATAAACGGATTTCGAAAACCTTACGTTAATCTATAGTATAATTAAAGCTGCCAAAAGTGATAATGATGAATGGAGCGTCGCCAATAAAGATCCTCATAGCTGCTTCCTTGTTCACTAACAAACCTCACCCCGCCTCTCCAAAGGACAGGAGCCAGTCTCTGAAAAAAATAAAATACTTTCAAAGTATCAGAGACCTAAGCCCCTCCCTCGGAGGGGTTTGGGGAGGCAAGTTTTATAAACTCATCCTCACTAATAATATTTATTGTTGCAATTTTTTTTGCCTTTTCCAGCTTACTTCCAGCATCTTCCCCAACTATTAAGTAATTTAATTTACTGCTTACGCCGCTTAAAATTTTACCGCCCAGGGCTTCTGCCATTGCTTCTGCATCGTTTCTTTTTAGTTTAGATAATGTGCCGGTAAATAAAAATGTCTGTCCGGTTAAACCGCCTTCTATCTTTTCTTTTGGTTGAGATTTCATTTGTAATCCTGCCTCCTGTAACCGCTTCAGCATTTCAACATTGTCTTCATTTTTAAAAAAATCAGCGATGCTGTCAGCAACTTTTACGCCTACATCATCCATCATTTTTAATTCATCCTCCGTTTTATTTGCAAGTTCAAAAATATCAGCAATATTTTGGGCCAATGTTTTTGCAGTGGTTTCACCAACGTAACGAATACCTAAACCATAAATTAAACGATGCAGCGGTTGTTGTTTAGATGCTTCAATTGCATCAATTAAATTGGTAACAGATTTTGCACCGAAGCCTTCCATATTTCCGAGCATATCTGCTTTTAAATCATAAATACTTGGTACATCTTTAATTAAACCCAACGTATAAAATTTCCGCACATTGGCCTCACCAAAACTTTTTATATCCATGGCATCTTTGCTCACAAAGTGAATAATTCTTTCTGCAACCTGTGCTTCGCAATTTATATTTACACAACGCCAAACTGCTTCACCTTCCGGCCTTACCAATTCATCTTTACATACAGGACAAACTTTTGGAAACGCAATTTCCTGTTCATCACCAGTTCGTAATTCCGGTAATGATTTTACTATTTGTGGTATTACATCTCCGCTGCGTTCAATTAAAATTGCATCACCAATTTTTAAATCTTTTTCTTTGATATAATCTTCGTTGTGTATAGAAATACTGGTGACTGTAACACCGCCAACCTGCGCCGCGGCTATCTTGGCAACAGGCGTAACTGCACCGGTACGACCTACCTGAAACTCTACGCCCAACAATTTACTTGTAGCCTGCCGTGCTTTAAATTTAAATGCAATTGCCCATCGTGGGTGGTGCGAGGTCATGCCCAATTGATCCTGCATATTTAAATCATTCACCTTTATTACCATCCCATCAATTTCGTAAGGAAGCGCATCTCTCCCGGCTTCAAATTCGTTTACATATTTTATTACCGCCTCTATTCCCTGCACCACTTTCATTTCTTTTTTAGGAGATTTCAAACCGAGTTGCCAGAGCATTTCAAGCATACCGGAGTGGGTGGTTGGAAGTGGGAATTGCGAATTGGAAATTGGATTGTAAGTTGATTGGTTGATTGGTTGATTGGTTACTTGCAAGGTTGTCTGTCGTCCGTTGTCCGTCGTCCCTTGTCTTGTGTCTTGTGTCTTTTGTCTTGTGTCTCGGTTCACATAACTCACATGGTATAAAAAAGCCTCCAGATTTCTTTTACTAACAATAGCGGGATCTTTCATGCGAAGTGTTCCTGCTGCCGCATTACGGGGATTAGCCATTGGCGGTAATCCTTCTTCCATTAAACCTTTGTTATAGGCAGCAAAATTATTTTTATTAATCAAAACTTCGCCACGAAACTCAATTGTTTCAATTCCATAATTTGAAAATGCTGCGCTTAATGGTAAGGAACGAATCTGTTTTATGTTGGGTGTAATATCATCTCCCACTTCTCCATCACCTCTGGTAATACCTGTTAACAGCTGGTCATTTTCATATACCAAAGAAATGCTTGCACCATCAAATTTTGGCTCAATGCAATACTCAATATTTTCCTGTCGGGAAAGTTCTCTTACCTTT
>Ga0136636_10002142_pt1 | contig 11763 bp, 8 predicted proteins | sample AntDrymUQ8522106_2_FD_104653 | JGI IMG/M metagenome (GOLD analysis project Ga0136636, IMG submission 104653) | Polar desert sand microbial communities from Dry Valleys, Antarctica - metaG UQ852 (21.06) | ecosystem: Environmental > Terrestrial > Soil > Desert | place: Antarctica: Dry Valley... | reverse complement strand
TCGATTTTCCATGGAAGTGCAAGGGTTTTGAGCCTCTAGACGCTTTAACCTTGCACTTGTTTGGGCAAAGTAAGCTCGAAACCATTGGCTATCATAGCTCTTGTACTTATTCAGCAAGCCCTATTTATAGCTGTCGCCAGTCTTGTTAGGGTATAAAACCCAAAAGAAGGTAGCGGTGCGCTGCCACATTCTTTTGGGTTTTATGCATCAAAAATTGACATTTGGCTTTCTGGTGATTGCTTTTGCCGATCGCCAGACTTATCTTTAACTTTGTGCTTTTCCTTGCTGCCATTGCCCGATCGCAAACCCGTAGCAATATGACTATTGTTGGCAATTTGCTCTAACACTTGCTTCGCACGGTTAATCACACTAGGTGGCAAACCTGCCAAACGACCAACCTCGATTCCGTAGGAACGATCTGCCCCTCCAGCTTGAACTTGGTGCAAAAAGACAATTTCATCTTCTAGTTCCTTCACCGTCACTTGAAAATTTGCAACATTTGGCAGTAAGCTAGCCAACTCGTTCAGTTCATGGTAATGGGTCGCAAAAATACCCCTTGCTTTGATTTTATTAGCAATATATTCGGCAACCGACCAAGCGATCGCCATGCCGTCAAAAGTGGATGTGCCGCGCCCAATTTCATCAAGTAATACTAAAGAGTTCTCTTTAGCATGATTAAGAATGTTGGCAGTTTCATTCATCTCTACCATAAAAGTAGACTGCCCTGTAGCTAGGTCATCGACCGCGCCAACTCGCGTGAATATGCGATCGCATATTCCTAAGGTCGCCGACTCCGCAGGTACAAAACTACCAACTTGTGCCATGAGTTGAATTAGCCCCACCTGTCGCAAATAAATACTTTTACCACTCATATTTGGTCCCGTCAGCACTATTAAGTCTGGATAGTCTAATTCCTTTTGATCATTCGACTGAGTGGAATCAAAACCTAAATAAATGGAATTGGGAACAAAGAAGCCTGCGGGAAGAGACTGTTCAACAACTGGGTGACGACCGTTAATAATCGCGAGGGCGCGATCGCTGGTTACTTGAGGACGGCAGTAGTTGTAAGTGACAGCAACTTCGGCAAGGCTGCATAGCACATCGGCGGCGGCGAGAGCTGTGGCAAGGGTTCGCATTGGTTCAATATGCTGGGCGGCAAGCGATCGCAACTCCAAGAACAAATCATATTCTAATTGTTTTAATTCACTGTCAGCATTAAGAATTCTGGTTTCTCTCTCTTTTAACTCTGGTGTAATGTAGCGTTCTTCATTAGTAAGAGTTTGTTTGCGAATGTAATCGGCGGGAGCTTGTTCACTTTTGCCACGAGAGATACTAATGTAATAGCCAAAGGCTTTGTTAAAGCCGACTTTGAGTGTATTGATGCCTGTGCGTTCCTTCTCCTGCTTCTCAAAGGCGGCTAGCCAATCCACATCATCCCGACTTTGCTGGCGAAGCAAGTCTAGTTGTTCATTCACACCCGCACGGATAATATTACCTTCAGTAATATAGATCGGCGGTTCTTCTACTAGAGTTTTTTGCAATTGATTACCTAACTGTAATAACTCTGACGGTACTGACTGCAAAGCTTTTAAATAGATAGAATTCGACTTAGCCACTACATCGGCAATATCACGCATTCTCTCTAAGGAAACAGCCACAGCAATTAAGTCTCTTCCGTTTGCTGTACCTGCACCAATGCGACTGCATAGACGCTCAATGTCATAGATTTGACTGAGGCAACTTCGTAAGTTCTTTCTGAGGGAATGTTGTTTAAATAGTTCGGTAATCGTATCGAGCCGCTCATTGATGGCAATAATATCTTTGAGAGGTTGCAATAGCCAACGTCGCAAGGCGCGACTCCCCATGCCTGTGGTGGCTTTATCCAACGCCCATAGGAGAGAACTGTAGAAAGTGCCATCACGCACAGTTTGGGTGATTTCTAGATTGCGGCGAGTTTGATTATCGAGAACTAAATAATCGGCGATCGCATAGGTGAAAATTCCTTGTAAGGGCATCTTCACGGATTTTTGGGTAGATTCTAGGTATTCTAAAATCCCACCTGCGGCTCTGATTGCTAGGGGCAAAGACTTACAACCAAATCCCTCTAGCGATCGCACTCTAAAAGTGTCGAGAATCCTTTGCTTAGCTTCCGCCAAAGCAAAGCCAAATTGCGATCGCGGTGTGTAGCAGAAACTCTCAGGTAAAGTACTGTAGGGTTCGGGTAGAGTAGATTTATTCTTTTTGGATATCCCTTCCCAAAACACTTCAGCTTTATCAGCCTTAGAGCCTCGAAACAATTGAGGATTGGGAACATCAATAGGAATTAGCACTTCCGCAGGTTGCAAGCGCAATAATTCTTGAATTAATTGTTCGGCATTATTTAACTGAGTAACAAAAAATTCTCCTGTCGAAATATCCGTGCAGGCTAAGCCCCAATTGTCGCCGCCATTGATGATCGCCATTAAAAAATTATTTTTCTTCGCCGCCAGCATTCCTTCTTCGATGACTGTGCCTGGGGTAATTACTCGCGTTACTTCACGGCGAACTAGTCCCTGCGCCTCGGTCGCAGATTCCATTTGATCACAAACCGCGATCGAGTAGCCTTTTTCGACTAGTTGATTGGCATAGCGATCAAGGGCATGGTAAGGAATGCCAGCCATGGCAATCCGTCCGATCACTTTACCCCCATCACGCCCTGTTAAGACTAATTCTAGTTCCCGTGAGATTAGTTCAGCATCTTCAAAAAAAGCCTCAAAGAAATCTCCCAATCGATACAACATCACCGCATGGGGATATTGCTCTTTCATTTCGATGTAATGCTGCATCATGGGAGTGAGAGCAGAGCGATCAACCTTAGCCGATGATAGAGCCAGTTCAGCCATGCAAATTTTTTTCTTCAAACAATATATTTAACATATTGTATCGCTTTCGCCACAAAACTCTTGCCAATCTTGAGTAACCTGTTGGCTATAATTTTTTGCATATTCCATCACTTCCCTTTTCCATTCAGCCTGATTAGTAAAATCAATTAACTGATCAGCGATCGCTGAACCTTGTCTTCCGCTACTCCGCAGATGTGACCACGCGACCACCTGACCCAATGAACGCATTAGCCCCTCTGACTGAGGCAACCGATCATCCCATTTCCTGATTTTTAGATGATCGGCGGGACTTTGGGTCGATTGCAGTTCGCGCATGACAAACGATTCGCCATTAACTGTAACTGAATGTAAAAAGGCGATCGCTAAAGCTTGCGATCGCTTTTGAATAGAGACAATGCGATTACTTTGACTTTGCCATCGTGGTTGTTCCCAAACAAGATATGGCTCCAGAGATGATGGCAGAGATTTTTTCAAATCAAGCAGATAATTGCCATCGGCTGAACCTTCGCCTTCGATCAACAATACATAGCGCTCAACCCCCAAACTCCCTTTACCCGCAACCCTTTGAGCAACATCTAATAATTTAAAAAATTGTGGATTTGGTTGCTGCTCGGCAAAACTTTTCATAAAATCACTGACTTTTCGCCTTTGCCGATCGCTAATTGGGATAGCCTTTTTGCCATCAATTTTGAGCGATCGCCTTGTACCTTGAACGTTTAATTTGGTGCGCTCTTCTAGTAATTCCTTACGCTTAACTTGAGTTTTGACACATAAAAGATCGGCGATCGCTTTGCTAGCAGTATCAATACCCATCCAATAGGCTTTTCCCTCAGCGATCGCACCCGTATAGCCGTCAAGAATCTGTTGGCAGAGATTTTCGGCAACTTTCTGCTTAACGTCAAAAGTATCTGAAGCCACAAAAATGCTCGTAAGCAAGCGTGAAATTTCCCAAGTTATTGGGGCTAACACGGATTCATCAAAGTCAGTAATATCAAAATAAACCTGACGATTATCGGCTCTGAAGTTACCAAAGTTCTCAACGTGCAGATCACCGCAGATCCAGACTAGAGGAGCTTGCTCAAACCAAGACTGTATTGGCAAGTCCTCATAAAAAAGATGACAAGTCGCCCGAAAAAACACAAACGGGTTTTCTTTTTTAGCGGTCATAGCCACATATTTAGCCTGAAGCAGTTGTGGATCACGCGGTTGGCTAAGATTAAACTTGTGAATGCGATCGCTTATATTTCGTTTAGACATAATTCGTAATACAACTACTTGAGCTTTGAGGCTTTCTGCAAACTCATAAAGTTGCGCCCCATAGGGGCGCAACTTTATGAGTTTGCTTCTAAATTATCCAACTAGTTTTAGAGTTTGTAAAACCGCAGGTTTTACAAACTCTAAAACTGATTTTGTGTTCTCTCATTACTTGCAACGATCCCCGCAAAGATAGACAATGTTGGCATTCAGAAAAATATGCATATAAAAAAGCCAAGATAACCCGAATAATTTATGAAAAATGTACTGGCTATCATTCTAGGCGGCGGACAGGGAAGCCGACTATACCCCCTCACCAAAACACGCGCTAAACCCGCAGTTCCCGTAGCAGGCAAATATCGCCTCATCGACATTCCTGTGAGTAACTGTATCAACTCAGGCATTGAAAAGATTTATATTTTGACGCAGTTTAACTCCGCATCACTAAATCGCCACGTTAACCAAGCCTATCGCCCCGCCTCTTACTCCGATGGATTTGTAGAAATTTTAGCCGCCCAGCAAACACCTGATAGTCCAGAATGGTTTCAAGGTACTGCTGACGCTGTGCGCCGCTATGCTTGGCTTTTAGAATCTTGGGATGTCACGGAGTACTTGATCCTCTCAGGTGATCAGCTATATAACATGGATTATCAAAAGTTTGTCCAACATCACCGTAATACTGGGGCTGATATTACCTTATCGGTTCTACCTGTAGATCAAAAGAAAGCCACAGCTTTTGGCTTACTCAAAACTGACGATCAAGGTCGGATCATCAAATTTCTCGAAAAGCCTAAGGGTGAAGCTTTAGATTCAATGCGTGTTGATACTACCAGTTTAGGATTGAGCGCTGAAGAAGCGAAATATACTCCATTTATTGCATCAATGGGTATCTATGTCTTTAACAAAAAAGCCATGTTGAAGATGCTGAGCGATAATCCAGACTCTACTGACTTTGGTAAAGAGATCATTCCCAATGCAATCAATAGCGCTAACGTTCAAGCCTACCTATTTTCAGGCTATTGGGAAGATATTGGAACCATTGAATCCTTCTATCAAGCTAACTTAGACTTAACTCGTCACCCCGACACCGCCTTTAACTTCTACGAAACGAAGAAGCCCATTTATACCCGCGCTCGTTATTTGCCACCCAGCAAAGTTCACGACTGCAAAGTTAAAGATTCCATTATTGGCGAGGGTTGCCTTCTCAATCAAGCGACAGTCACCAACTCTATTGTCGGTATTCGGATGCATATTGATAGCAACTGCACGATTGAAGATACATTGTTAATGGGCTGCGACTTTTATCAACCTCAAGAAGAACCTGCTGCTGATCTTGCTTCAGGTAAAGTCCCTATGGGAATTGGTGAAAATACAATTATTCGCCATGCAATTATCGATAAAAATGCTCGCATTGGCAAAAATGTGCAAATCATCAATAAAGACCGAGTCCAAGACGTAAATCGCGAAGATATCGGTTATTGCATCTGCAACGGCATTGTCGTTGTTGTTAAGAATGCCGTGATACCTGACAATATGATCATCTAAGCAAAATAAAAAAGGCGGCGCAATGCGCCGCCTTTTTTATTTTTGTAAGCCCTAAAATTTAGAGAGTTTCATCGGTTTCTCAAATTATGAACGCAGTGTTAACGTCTCAGGAAATTTTACGCCGCTATGCTCAAGGCGATCGCGACTTTAGTGGGGCTAACTTGACAGGTATTAAGCTCAGTGGCGCAAATCTCAACCGTACCGATTGGCTAGACGTTAACTTTTCTAGAGCTTATCTCAACAGCACCGATTTAACCTTTGCTTGCTTGACCAGAGCCAATATGCGCTCAGCCCTGATGGTAGGGGCGCAACTCTGTGGTGCAAATCTCAACCAAGCAAGTATGAGCAATGTCAATCTATCTAATGCCGACCTGCATGGAGCTAGTCTTCAGGGTGCGACTCTATTTGGCGCAAACCTCAGCCTCGCCAATTTGATGGATGCTAACTTGATTGACGCAGATATGCGAACGATTAACCTTAGTGGCGCAAACTTAGTGGGAGCCTGTATGCGTGGTGCAAATATGCGGCAGGAGAGAGCCGTCGGCGATCAACATGAGGTAGATGCTGGCAAAAAGAAGCGCAGTACCGCCAACCTAATCGGTGCAAATCTGGCAGGAGCTGATCTCCGTGGCGCAAATCTATCGGGAGCAGATCTGCACAAAGCCGACTTACGCGGAGCAAATCTGCAAGAAGCTACCCTGAGTGGCGCAAATCTCAGTGAAGCCAAGCTCAACAAAGCCAATATGCGAGGCATATTTCTAACTGAGGCAAATCTTAGTTGCGCTAGCCTTTTGGGAGCCGTTTTAGATGGGGCTAAGCTAGAGCGCTCCATTTTAATTGATGCTGACTTTCGCGGTGTCTCGATGCGTGGGGCGGTGATGCCAGACATTAAAGCAAGTCGCGTAAAAATGCAGGAAGCTGACCTTACCGATGTTAAGTTTTCGAGAGCCGATCTCAGTCGTGCCGATCTTAAGGGTGCAATTATGGTGCGGGCAAATCTGATTGAGGCTTATCTAGCCCGCACTAATCTTATTAATGTTGATTTGACTGACGCAGTTCTCAATCGTGCTGAGTTAAGCAGCGCCAATCTCGTTGGTGCAATCTTGACTGGTGCAACGCTTCCTGATGGGAAAGTACATAAGTAAGCTCTAGGGTTAAGTAGGCAAACCCAAAAAGCCGTAGCGCACGCTGCGCGTGCGCTACGGCTTTTTGGGTTTTGGGTTTAATTATGCTTGCCTACTTATGAATCAGATTAGTTGTGGCGTGGTGCGCCGCAACGTCTAATCTTTCACTAGGAAGGGAGTAGCTACTTAATTGCTGTAATGACTCTCAATTAAGTTGGTAAACCACTTTTCTAGGCGATCGCCCCACACTTCTAGAGAATATTCGGATTCCAATTGCTGGCGACAGGCAAGACGATCAATTTTATCTAATTGTGAAATTGCTTGAATCAAACCTGATACATCGCCCATATCCACCAAAAAGCCTGTTTGGCGATCGCGCACAATTTCTGTAAGACCACCAGATCGGTAGGAAATAACGGGAACTCCACAGGCAAAAGCCTCGATCGCTGCATTGCCAAAAGCTTCAATCCATCTTGGTGTCATCAATAGAGCCGTACATTGCCCTAACTTGCTCTGAAGCGCATCGGTAGACAGAAATCCCTCGTAACAAAGTTCAGCTTTAGGGAAATCTTTCTGAATCTGCTGCCAGTAAGCCTGATCTTGAATCAATCCAAAAATATGTAATGGCAATCCTGTACTTTGAGCAGCACTCGCCGCATCCTCTAGCCCTTTTTCGGGAGAGATGCGTCCAACCCATGCTAGCTTTGGTGTGCTTGGTAGAGCGACAAATTGATATTGACTAACATCAATCCCTTTGCCCATAATCATCAAGCGATCGCCTGCGGTGAAGGTGTCCGCACAAGCCCTAGTATTCACTGCGATCGCATGGGGACACAACTTCACTGTCTTGCTAATCATCGCATCAATCACAGGGGAAAGAGATGACATACTAATCCAATGGGCGACTGGAATTTGCAAGAATGGGGTGAGATAGAGGGGCAGCCAATCGTAAGCAAAGTTGAAAATTAAGTCAAATTGATGTTGTGATTCTCTCGCGTAAGCCCACATATTCTCTAGAACTGAGTTTTGAGGCAATGTCACCATATCAGCGCCCACTTGGGTCTGGGCTGATATTTGCATCGTTCCTGCAATCTGAGTTAGTTTAGTGACGCTGGTTTGGGAACCTTCAGGTGCAACTATTTCCACAGTATGCCCCTTGGCGATTAGCGCCTTCGCCGCGTTCTGCAAAGTTAGCTCCACTCCACCACCAACGCCCGAACCCAGCGCCCCCACAGGCGTAGATAGAAAGAGTAATCGATAAGTTTTTTTATTCATTCTTATGTATGTTGAAGCCTGATGTTAAAGCCTAGCTCATCCCCGGAATCAAGCCCTTAGTTAGTCGCTTAATGGCGGCGGCAGCCACATCACGGTAGCGCATTTCTCCGCAGAGAATCTTGCCCATACGTTGAGTTGCACTAGGGCGCTTCACCCCAATCTTATAGGCAAAACTTGGGACACGGTAGAACATTCCTGCGATCCTCTGTGACCACACCATATCTTCGCCCCATTCTTGTTGGACTGTTAGCGTGTATTGTTTGAGAGCATCACTATTGCCAGCGATCGCCTGATCGATCGCTTGTCCCGCCAACATCCCTGTATAAAGAGAAGGACGAATCCCTTCCGCCGTAAAAGGATCAAGAATGCAGGCGGTTTCACCTGTCAGCAGGGCATTTTGGGTATGGAGTTTTTGATTCCCATTCCATAAACAAATTGGATGCTCAGATTGCACCATTTCTGAATTTTCCAAGCCAATATGCTTTATATAAGTTGCACATAGATCAAACAGATTCTGCTTCTCATTACCCATGAATGTTGCCGATCCAACGGAGTAGCCATCAGCTTTAGGGAAGCTCCAAATAAATCCATTTTGCATCGAACCAAAATCAAAATTAGAATTTAAGTTATCGGCAAAAAGTTTTTCGTCAAGATGTTGAGATAAGTCAGCTTTAATCTCAACCATTACGCCCATTCTCCGTTTAGGTTCTTTAAAACCTAGCCACTTGGACATACTTCCCTTTGCTCCATCCGCCGCAATTAAATACTTCGCTTCAAACACATCATCAGTGGTCTTAACTAACCAACGATCGCTCTTCCATTCAATTCCTGTAACAGTAGTGCGATCGCGCAGTTCTACGCCCAGTTTTTGAGCTTGCTGCACCAGATAGTGATCAAAAATATCACGCCGCACCATCCACACTGGTTCTTGGGTTCCTAACACCACCCTTTCGGGATCGCCCATCTGCCACGTATAGTTAATTTTGTTAAGCTTTAGCGACACTGCTGGCGAGAAGTCAAAGTCAAACCACTCTTGCACAACTGGAGATAAAGCACCGCCACAGGCTTTATATCGAGGGAGGCTTTCTTTTTCAAGTAACAAAACTGAGCGTCCAAGCTTGGCTAGATGATAAGATGCTGAGCCACCAGATGGCCCCGCCCCGACGACGATACAATCGTACATAAGAAAAGTACTGTGATGAGTGAAAAAAAGCATAAAACAAGTTCTTCATATTTTAGCGTTAGAACCCACGTAAGTCTAGAGAATGGCTAACTTCGGATCGTGTGATACTAAAAGGAAAAATGGCTATACCATTTTTCCTTTTGGAAAATTGTTAAGTAGCTAGGTGAAATAAAACCCAGAATCCAAAAAGCTGTGACGCACGCACAGCAAGCGCCACAGCTTTTTGGGTTTTAAGGTTTCTTTTGCCTAACTGTTTAATAAATCGTAAATTTTTCTGTTTTTTTTACTGTGTCAAGAGCCGTATTTGCTATGAGATGGAATTACATTAAAAAATTGATGATCAAGCTGCTGACAGGTAGTTTTAAGGCGGACGATGCTTGGGTAGAAGAGAAAATTAAGAATATGAGTTTAGCTGAGGCGATCGCTAAGGTTGATCGGGTATTTGGATGCGATCGCTTACTACAAGAGTTTGATCAAGATCTCACAATTCCTTACTATATTCAGAGTGAATGGGCTTATCAAACATTTCACTCTCAAGATGGCGGTATTCATCTTGCTCTAAATTTTGATGGAGTGTTTAATCCTGATGGATACTATGCCCAACCGCGCATAGTGGGTGAACAAATTATCAAGAATCATGCTAAACAAGTTTTAGAGCTAGGTTCTGGAAAGGGCTTCAATGGAGCTTTTTTGGCAAATCAATATCCAGATGTAAATTTTGTGGGTATTGATGTAACTCCATTACATATTGAAATATCCAATCAGAAAGCTAAACCTTACTCTAATCTGAGATTTCAGCAGGGAGATTTCAACCAATTAAAATTTCCTAATGATTCCTTTGATCTTGTGTTTGGAATTGAATGCTTATGCTATGCCCAAGATCCTCAGGCTTGCCTAGCCGAGATTTATAGAGTGTTGCGTTCTGGGGGACAATTAGTTGTATTCGATAGTTATCGATATTCTAAATTTACTAGTTTCTCAAAGCTATTCCAAACGGCTACTAAGCTTGTGGAGATGTCCATGGTAGTAAGGTCTGGATTTGACGAATTTCAAGATTGGTCATCGGCGGCGGCTGTAGGCTTTGAAGTTGAGGTGGTGGAAGATCTATATTTTGCGATTTTACCGAATGTATTGAGATTGCAGAAGCTAGCGGCGTTGTTCTTTTTATCTTCTTGGCGGGCTAAGTTATTAGCTTATTTATTGCCAAAATATTTAATTCAAAATTCTGTCGCTGGCTTGCTGATGCCTTTTACGCTTAAGCCTCCTGAACGCTCTTTAGCCTATTATCAAATAATTTTAAAAAAGCCCATCAAGTAGCCCAAATAAAAAACAAAACCCAAAAAGCTGTGACGAACGCGCAGCGTGCGTCACAGCTTTTTGGGTTTTGTTTGCATACCTACTTATAAGCCTATCGTTTACTGTGTTTTCAGATTAGAAAATGGCAACGCCATTTTCTAATCTGAAAACACTACGGCAATTTGGCGGATGAATGCTAGGATGCTTGCATGAAAATTTTAGGAATCGATCCAGGATTGGCAATTATTGGGTTTGGCTTAATTGAAGTTGAAAATCCTGCTTCACCGAAACTATTAGAATTTGGCACAATCGTTACACCAAAGCAAACACCGATTGGCGATCGCCTGAAGACCATCTATGAAGATATGCATACGCTAATCGAGCAGTTTCAACCGCAAGTAGTGGGAATGGAGAAACTATTCTTCTATCGGATGGGAAATTTAGTTAATGTAGCTCAGGCTAGGGGCGTGATTGTATTAGTTCTCAATCAGCATAATATTGAACCAATTGAATTTTCACCGCCACAGATCAAACAGGCTCTGACGGGACATGGGAATGCTGATAAGAACGATGTACAGGAAGCTGTTAAGCGGGAACTTAGCCTTGATGTAATTCCCCGTCCTGATGATGCGGCGGATGCGATCGCTGCTGCCCTAACCTGCTGGTTGATTGCTTAGTAGCTAAAAACCAAAGAGCTATGGCGATCGCGCAGCGTGCGCCATAGCTCTTTAGGTTTTATTTCGCTGTCACTCTAAACTATGTGATTGATTTTTGAGTGAGATAGCGATCGCAAAGTACTAAAGCGACCATCGCCTCCACCATAGGCACAGCGCGGGGCAGCACACAAGGATCATGACGACCCTTGCCCATGAGAGTAGTTTCTTCCCCTGCGACAGAGACAGTCTTCTGCTCTTGCAAAATTGTTGCGGTTGGCTTGAAGGCGACCCGCAAAATGATATTTTCACCATTGGAGATGCCGCCTTGAATGCCTCCAGAGTTATTGGTACGAGTGCGTAGGCGATCGCCTGACTTGTAAAACTCGTCATTATGTTCTCGTCCCGTTAGTAGAACGCCATCAAAACCTGAGCCAATCTCAAAGCCCTTGCTAGCTGGCAAAGACATCACCGCTTTCGCTAGGTCTGCTTCCAGCTTGTCAAACACAGGATCACCGAGTCCCACAGGTACATTTCGCGCTACACATTCG
>Ga0136636_10002141_pt1 | contig 11767 bp, 6 predicted proteins | sample AntDrymUQ8522106_2_FD_104653 | JGI IMG/M metagenome (GOLD analysis project Ga0136636, IMG submission 104653) | Polar desert sand microbial communities from Dry Valleys, Antarctica - metaG UQ852 (21.06) | ecosystem: Environmental > Terrestrial > Soil > Desert | place: Antarctica: Dry Valley... | reverse complement strand
GGCACCGACAGCGGCTGGCGCTGGCGCAATCGGCTGCTACTGGCGCAAGCGATTCTGTGGCTGACCGCGGCGGCATTGTTTGCTTGATCGGGTTATGGTGATCGGGTTATGGTTGATGGGGTATGGGATATGGTGATCGGGTTATGGTTGATGGGGTTTGGGTTATGGTGAACGGGTTATGGTGAACGGGTTATGGTTGATGGGGTATGGGTTATGGTGGGGACAGCCCCGCCCACCTCCCACCGCACCTTGATTGCATCCTGTTCGCTCCTGGCCCATGGTGAATACAGCCCCATCCACCATACCCCATAACCCAACCACCATAACCAGGTGAAACCTTGATCCCCATCTCCCTTTCTTATCGCGGCGAGCTGCGCTGCGCGGCCGAACACGGTCCGTCCCACACCACGCTGATCACCGACGCGCCGGTGGATAATCAGGGCAAGGGCGAGTCGTTCAGCCCCACCGATCTGGTCGCCACCGGCCTGGGGACCTGCATGCTGACCATCATGGGCATCGTCGCCCGGCGCGATGGCGTCGCGCTGGAGGGTGCCACTGTCCAGCTCGAAAAGCACATGACTCCTCCGCCCCGGCGCATCGCCCGCGTGGTGATGCACTTCGCCATGCCCGTCGGCATCCCGAGCGAAGCTCGGGCCAAGCTGGAGCATGCGGCCCGCACTTGTCCGGTGGCGTTGTCGATCCATCCCGACATCGCGATCGAGGCGGATTTCTCCTGGGGCTGATCGGGATCAGCCGCGGCCGCCCAGGCGGCCGCGCAGGAATGCGTCGAAGGGCAGGGGGATGGCGTCCGCTTCGGCCGCGGCGGCCTGCGTTTCGAGCGGCCGCAGGTAACGGGGCAGGGGCAGCAGGGGCACCACCACGGTGGTGAAGGCGCTGCTGCGCTGACCCGCGCTGTCGACCGCGGTGACCTGGATCAGGTAGACCCGACCGTTTCCGCGGAGGTCGAGCTCGGCGCGCAGGCGCAGGCCGATAACCGCGCCGGTGGCGGAGCGCACCAACTGGGCATCAGGCGAGAGCCCCGGCAGGACGCCGGTGGGCTCGTCCTGGGTGACTGCGACCTCGATGCGCGCGATGCCATGATCGTCGCTGGCCACCCAGGTCAGGCCCACATCGACGAACTGAAAGAAGGGCGGCCACAGCACGTCACGTTGCACCGCGCAGGTGATGGTGGGCGGCAGATCCACCGGCGCCTGGATGGTGACGGTGAACAGCACCGCAGCGCTGGTGTCATCGCCGCCATGCGCCGTGCCACCATTGTCCATCAGCAGTACCGTCACCTGGGTGCTGCCCGCCACGCCCGTGGGAACGAACGAGAGCACGCCTGCAGCGTTGATGGCGGGCGGTTGGACGAAGAGTCCGGGCTGGGTGGTGCTGACCTGGAAGGACAGGCCCTGGCCCGTCTCATTGGCGGGTCCGGCACTGATCAGCGTGGCCCAGGGCTGGCTGAGCGGGCTGCTGGCGTTGACCGTCACATCGCCACCGGCCTGAAAGCTGGGGGCGTCGTTCACGGGGATGATCTCCAGCAGGAAAGCATCCATGGCGCTGCGCAGCCCGTCGGTGGCGGTAGCTTGGACCTGCACCATGCCGAAGGCATCGGCGACGGGCGTGATGGCGAGCTCGCGCAGGGCTCCGCTGCCGCTGAGCACTAGTCCGCTGTCGCTCACGAGCAGCTGGTCCGATGAGGTCGCGCTGACCGTGACGGGCGGAGCCACGCCCGCATCGGGGTCGATGAGGGTCACGGGAATGATGGTCCCGGCCTGGTCCTCCAGGATGCTGGTGGCGATAAGGCCAGATGCGATGCTCAGAGGGGCGACCAGCTGCAGGCGGGCGACAATGGGATCATGGTCGCTGACCTGATCGGCGAACTCGGCGTTGACATGGACCACGTCGACCTGGGCGCCACCCAGCAAGCGGTCGCTGACCAGGATGTGGTCAAGGGACTGGGAGTTTCCGTCAAAGACGTAGTCGTAGCGCTCGCCCTCGGGCAGCAGATCGATAAGATTGTGGAGCTCATCGGACCCGCGCAGGATGGACATCGTCTGCGAGAACTCGAAGTCGTTGAAGTCGCCCGCCACCACCACGTTGGCCAGGGGGTCGACGGCGAGCAGGTTGCTGACGAAGTCGTTGAGGATCTGCGCCTGCTGGTGGCGTTGGACCTCCGAGCTGCGCACCGGCGGCTGCCAGCGACCGAACAGCGGGTCGTCCCCGCCCTTCGAGTTGAAGTGGTTGGAGACCACGAACAGGGTGCGGCCCTGGAAGGTGAACTCGCCAGCCACGGGCTTGCGGCTGCTGGTGAAGGCGCTGTTGGTCGGATCAATGCGCCCCGGGCTGAGCGCGAGCTGAGGGCCGGCCAGCACGGCGTTGGCGGCGGTGGCGCTGGGCGTACCGCGATCGACGAAGGCCACCCCGCGATCGGTGCGGTAGAGGAAGCCTTGGCGGATGTTGCCGCCGGGTTGACCGCCATCCTGATTATTGGTGGGGGCGATATCGCGGTACTCGTAGGACGCTCCGTCCGGCTGGGCAGCGATGGCGGCGATCAGGTCGCCCCAGGTCTGGCTGGCGGACACCACGCCGTTGTTGGTGGCGCCGGTGTTGTCCTGGATCTCCTCGACGCAGATGATGTCGGGATTGAGGAGGTGGCCGACGATGACCGCGGCATGAGCGGCGAAGGTGCCGTCCGACGGATCCAGGTTCTCGACGTTGTAGGTGGCCACGGTCAGGTGGGTGGCATCGCCGGACAGAGCGGTGGTCTCCCGGACCAGGACGTTATCCGTGACCGACGGAACAGCGGTGAGCAGGAGCTTGAAGTTGCCGAACGAGTAATCGAGCACCCCGCGAAGCACGGGGAAACCGTCGCCAACATCGAGGGTTTCGGGCAGGCCCGGGCTGACGACCAGGGTGTCGCTCAGGAACACCCGTTCCGGATTGGCATCGCCGGCGGTGAGCAGGATGCCGCCGCGCGGGGTACGCGTTGCGGCGCCCACACCGCCACTGGGCAGAACGGTGATTTCGCGATTGAGGCTGGCACCGCTGCCGAAGGCGCGGATGGGCCCGGTGGCGACGGCATCGTCGATGCGCAGGCGCATGCCTTCCAGGCTCTCATAGAAGTCGATGCCGTCTTGAGCGGGATCGAATACGCCGCCAATCTCGACGCTGCCGGCGGCATCATCCTCGATGACCGTGCCGGGGGCCTGGCGGCCACCGGGGCCAAGCAGGGTCTCGGGCAGGGGATTGCCGGACGACAGCACGAGGATGAGAGGCGAGGTCAGTTCGGTGGTGGTCAGGTTGTCGCTGCCGCCCGAGCCGCCCGGCCGGAACTCGGTGACCGTGCCCGCCACCGCCACGGCGTCGCCGACCATGACGGTTGGGGCCGAGCCGGTGAAGACGAAGAGGCCTTCCGAGGTCGCGGGATCGGCGTCAGGGGCGCTGTCCTCGAACCAGAAGCCGTTGCTGCGCACCGCGGTGACGATACCGGGCACCGACGCGACCGACGCGCCTTCCAGCGGAGAACGGTGGGCCGCACCCTGGATGTCATGAATGCGCGCCTGGATGCCGCCCAGGGCCACTAGGTCGCTGCGGAATTTGCGGTGGCGCACTTCGGGCAGGGACTTGGCCTCGATGCCATCGCCGTACCAATCGCGGCTGCCGTTGTCGCTGAGGATCTGGATGGTGGTGCTGGCCGCCGCGAGCGAGCCCGCCGGCAGGCCGACGATGGCTTCGGGATTCAGGCCGGTGAGGTCGGCCGACCGCTGCTGGGGCAGATGTCCGGGCTGACCGTCCCAGGTGAAGAGGCGGAAGCCGAGCACGGGGTTGTCATCCACCGGGCCGGCGACGATGAGGAAGGTGCCAGCGTCGTTGCGCGCCAAGTCGCGGATGCCGCGTCCGCCCAGGTCGAGTTCGATCGGTGCGCCCAGCACCGCGCTGCCCGCGATGCCGCCGCTGGTGCCGGAGGCGCCGCCGCTGACCGCCAGGCTGGCGAAGTTGAGTACCGGCACGATCAAGGCGCGGGTGCGCGCACCGGGCACGGCGAGCGGGGCGCGAAAGGCGACATAGGCCGCATCGCTGCTGCCGGGTGCCATGGCCAGGCCTTCGATGTTGAAACCGTTGGCAAACGGCGATTCAGGAATGACTCCGGCCGCAGCGCTGGCCGCGAGGCCGAAGTGATTCGCCCCAAGACCGTGGGTATTGCCCTGGTCCCAGGCGATCAGATCGGCCTTCAAATGGTCATAGCGCCCGGCGAAGCTGAGGGTGGTCGCCGCGCCAGTGCCGGCGAGGTCGGTAGCGAAGAGGCGCGAGCGGTTGGGCCGGGACGAGCCGCCCGAGGAGTTGCTGCCCGAGCCCAGCCAGAAGATGCGGTTGCCGACCCGGGTGGCAGCCTCGATGTCGACCTCACGGGGGAGGCCGCCACTAGCGTTGAGGAGCTGAAGCGGCGCGACGTTCACGCCGGTCGAGAAGTTGGTCTCGGCGACCGGCAGGCCCGAGGTCGTACGGGGGAACACGCGCAGTACCTGGTCCTCGTCGATGCCCACGACCATGAATGCAGCGTCGATCGCCACCGCAGCCGAGGCATCGGCGCCGCTGGCATGGAAGCGGGTGCTGGGCACGCCACCGGCCGAGGCCGCGTAGTTCAGCGTGGTGTCAGCGAAGCCGCCCTGGGGGTCGGTGACGCGGATGGTCAGGGTGGCATAGCCGATGCCGGCGGGGACCACCGCCACCGAGGCGCTGCCGTCGCCGGCATTGACCACCGTGGCGTTGGCCAGCGGAGCAACCACCGGGTTGCTGGTGGCGATCACCGCCAGGGCCAGGGTTGCTGCTGGGGACTCTGCGTCGCCAACGTTGAAGGTCGCAGTGGGATTGGTGGGATCGCCCAGCGCGTTGGCCAGGGCGGGGATGGACGAGATCATCGGCGGGGTGTTGGTGCCCACGTCGTTGTCGCTGATGGTCACCGCCACGGTGGGCAGCGACAGGGTGGCGTAGCTGGCCGGGCCGCTTGCTACCGCATGGGCCACCAGGCCGTTATGCAGGCCTTCCACCGTGCTGTCATCGAAGGGGGTAACGGCGATAGTCTGGGCAATGGTGCTGGTGAAGGCGCGGGTCACGCTGACCCCCGGGCCCGCGCCCAGGTCAAGCTGCCCATCCGGGCTCAGCACGATGGTGACCGTCGATTCGGGGATGGTGGTCAGGCTGATGGCATAGGTGGGCGGTGGCCCGCCTTCGGCCGCAGCGAGGGCCAACGGGGTGATCTGCACTGCCGGGGCAACCACTGGTGCGCTGGCGCTGGGGGCCAGTGCGACGCCGCGGAAGGCGGTGTTGGGTGCTGCGCTGGCGATGGGAGTGACCGTACCTGCCAGCATGCCGCCATGACCGCTGGCATCGACCAACGTGCTGAGGGTGCCGCCACCGCTGGAGCCACTACCCCCAGTAGTCACGAATACCGTCACCGTCCCGCCGGCCACCGTCGTGGCGAGGCCACGCGCGGCAGCGGAGGTCGCACTTCCGCTGGGTGTCCACAGGCCGCCGGTCAGGGAATACTTCTGCACCGTTCCGGGCGCATCATCTGCGACATAGAGGACATCGGGGCCGGGGATGGCTGGCGACAAATCGACCAGGGCGAATCCATAGGGGCTACCGGTGAGCGGCACGCCGGGCAGTGTCGCAATGGTCTGGCCCGCGGCGGTGGGCAGGCCGGTGCCAACCGCGCCAATGCGGACGGTGGTGCCCGAACTGGTCGACACATACAGTTGGCCGTCGACCACCTGGACCTGGCGCAGGTTGGTGACCGTGCTGCTGAGCTGGGTCGACGTGCTAGCCCCGGCGGCCGCGAAGCGCACCCCACCAGCTCCGCCGGCCAGATAGAGGTCGCTGCCGTCAACGCTGGCTGCGCTGCGCGGGTTGTTGCCCGAGGCGAAATCGGCGAAGCCGGTGCTGGTGTCGACCACGCCATGCTGGTCGATCCGGCCCACCGTGCGGTTGATGGTGCTGCCCGTGGTTCCGGACAGGCCGGTGGTGGGAATGGCGGCGTCATAGCCTGCCAGGATCAGGAACCGGCCGTCGGCGCTGCGCGAGAGCAGCCCCTCGGAGGTGGCCGTGCCGCTGGCGATGAGCCGGCGGTTGGCGCCGCTGAGCGTGGTAGGCAGCGGGATGGACTGGACCAGCGCGCCGCTCGGCGAGTACTCGTCCAGGTAGACCGCAGCCCCGGTATTGGCCAGGGGCGCAATCCCGTCGCCCACCCGATAGACGACCACATTGCCGGCGGTGAAGTCCGCCGCCCCAGCGAACGTGGCAGTGGCGAGCAGCAGCAGCAGGCAGGGGGAGCAGCGCATGGGGCCTCACGGGTCAGGAGATGGTTGGCATCCTGATATCCGCGATCGTGAAGCAGGAGTGAACTTCCTATCAACACTGGACCGGGATCGACGAGTCCGTTCGGCCCGGCCGCTCTTTCAGTCCGCCAGGCGGACCGCCAACCAGTGTGCAGGCCGATCCGACCGCAAGTCCATTACTTGTGGCAGCTGCCTTGGCCGCGCTTCTCGAGATACTTCTGGTGGTAGTCCTCTGCGGGCCAGAAGGTCGCCGCGGGTTCGATGCGGGTGGCAATAGGGCGCGTGAATTTTTTCGCGGCAGTAATGGCAGCGATGGTGTCGGTGGCAGCCTTGGCCTGCTCGGGACTGTGGGGGAAGATGGCGGTGCGGTACTGATCGCCCACGTCCGGGCCCTGACGGTTCATCTGGGTCGGATCGTGCATGGTGAAGAACAGATTCAGCAGGGTCTGATAGCTGACCTTGGCCGGATCGTAGGCGATCTCCAGGGCTTCCGCATGACCGGTGCCGTGGCTGCAGATATCGCGGTAGGTGGGGCGCTCGGTCGCGCCACCGATATAGCCAACCATCGAAGAGAGCACCCCGGGCACCGCATCGAACTCGGTTTGCACGCCCCAGAAGCAACCGGCGGCGAAGGTGGCCTTTTCGGTGTTGGCGGGCAGGGCCGAGGTGGTGGCCGACGCGCTGGCGCTGCCCGCGCGGAATTCCAGAGACACCGCATTCACGCAGTGACGCTGGCCGGTGGGCGCCGGGCCATCATCGAAGACGTGGCCAAGATGACCATCGCAGCGCGCGCACACGATCTCGGTGCGGGCCATGCCATGGCTGCGGTCCACATGGGTGAGGACGTGGCCGGGGATCTCCTGAAAGAAGCTGGGCCAGCCAGTGCCGGAATCGAACTTGGCCGCTGAGCTGAACAGATCCAAGCCGCAGCCAGCACAGTAATAGGTGCCGGCGCCATGAGTCTTGGCGGCGGTATAGGCGGCGCAGAAGGGCGCCTCGGTGCCTTTGCGGCGCAGCACCTGATACTGTTCAGGGGTCAGCCGCGCCTGCCATTGGGCATCGGTGAGGTCAAGTTTGTTGATCATGGGGTTGGACTCCGCAGGGGGTGTCGGGGGGGAGGCCGGGGTGTCCTGGCTGAGCGCAAGGCCCCCAAGGACGATGGCCAGCATCACCAGGAGGACGAGAGGGAGGGGGCGCATAGTGGATGTACGTGCGCCGCAGGTCCGCTGTGGGGAAAATTCCGAAATGTCGACTTGGACCCCAAGCGAGCATTCGAGCATAAAAAACCTCCCCGACGCTTGCGCGCCGGGGAGGTTGTCTGCGGAACCGCCTGTAAGCCGGGTTCGGTCGAGGACGGCCATTTCTCTCGCCGCCACTGTTGCCAGTGGTGATCATGCGCCCTGTCGCGGATCGTCGGCGCGGGCAGCGCCTCCCCGCATGTCGGGCTTGCTCTGGGTGGGGTTTGCACTGCAGGCTTCCTCACGGTCGCCCCGGTGGGCTCTTACCCCACCTTTTCACCCTTACCTTGACGGCTTGCGCCGTCCTGGCGGTATAGCTTTCTGTTGTACTGTCCCTATCCCCCCGCCACGGGAGACGGCTGCATTTGGCAGCCACCGTGCCCTGTAGAGCCCGGACTTTCCTCGGCTGGCGCCCACCTTGCGGCAGGTACCAGACGCGGCCGTCCAGCGGTGCTGCGCTCAGGGTATGTAGATGGGTGGGCGGACAATGGGCGGTCGCCATGGAGCACCGGGCCGAGCTCCAGCTCGCCTAGGCGGTGGCCCATGTGCCACTTCCTGAGTCAGCCGATCGCGATCCGCTGTTGTCCGGCGGTGGCGACATGATTGCCACCAGCCCAGGTGGGCCAGTTCATGGAATCGCTGCGGTCGAACTGCTGGCCACCAGCGTGAAGGGTACCGCGAGCGGCGGCAGGGGGCGGTCATCCGCGGCGATACGCTGCCGGATGGCGCGCGCCGCCTGGCGTCCCATTTCCGCCATGGGATTGATCGCGCAGGTGAGCGGCAGGCCGCACCGGGTATTGGTCAGGAGGCTGAATGAAGCGATCGAGAAGTCCCGGGGCACACGTCGGCCGAGTCGCTCGACGCCCAGGATCGCCGCTCCGGCTTCATTGGTGTCATAGGTGATGGCGGCCGTGTAATCGCGCAATGCTTTGCCCAGCCAGTCGGCCAGGTGGGCAAAAGGGATCGCCCGCTCTGGCAGGATGGGCAAGGCCGGCAGACCGCCGGCCTGCATCCCGGCGCGATAGCCGGCCAAGCGGTCAGCTCGACTGTAATGGCACTCTGGGGTGGTCTTGAGCAGGACGTCGATGTAGGCGATACGCCGATGTCCCAGCGCGAGGAGGTGCTCGGTGAGCAGCCGTCCGCCCTGCTGGTCGTCGGGGTGGACGCAGTCGGCGTCCTGCTTGGAATTGATCCAGATGGCGGGGATGGCGTGGCGCTGCAGATGCGCTGAAAGCTCACCCGGGATATTGGTCTCGTAATTGATCAGGATGCCGTCCGCAGACAGCTCGCGCAGGGTGCGAGGCAAAAACTCCTCGTCGGCCGCCAAGTGGGTGTCAGCGAAACGCCCGGCAGTCAGGGCGATGCCGGCCTGCTGCAGTTCGTCTTCAATGCCGTGCAGCAGTTCCTGTGGCAGATAGCTGAGGACATGGTCTTGGGACTGCAGCAGCAACACGGTGTCGAAGCGGCCGGTGCGCATGGCGCGCGCGCCGGTGTTGGGCCGGTAGCCCAGGCGTTCGGCGGCGGCGATGACCCGCGCGCGCATGGCAGCGGTGATATAGCCTGGCGCGCCAAAGGCTCGGGAGACGGTTTTCTGGCCGACTCCGGCAGCACGGGCGACGTCAGTCTGGGAGGCTTGATGGATGCGGGCCATTGATGGCTTGGCTTAAGGATGTCCCACCAGGGTCAATGTGAGGCCGAGGGCCGGTGGCTGAGGTGCATCGTCCACGGCGTCTGGCGTGACCATTCAGCCGTCACATTTCGCGCTGATGCCGTTCTTGTGGTACGATGCTAACTCGGCATGCTGCCAAGGCTTGCCATCACCTTTGCGGTAATTTCAAGGAAGTCTGCGCATGAACGAGCCCCGTCGCCCCGCGCCCATGCCGTCTGAATCTGCGGCGCCACGTACGCCCGCCGCCCCCGCGTCCCCCGCCGCACCCGCACGGGCTCCTGCCCCCGCTACTACACCAGCGGCCGCGACTGCGGCTCCCCGTCCGGCGCCGGCATCAGCGCCGGCCCCGGCCCCGGCCCCGCGGCCAGCTGCCAGTCCCGCGCCCTCCCGCCCGGCTGCGGGTCCGACGGCCCCGGCCGGCCCGCGCCCGCAGTCCGCTGCGGTCGGCCCCGAGGCCCAGGCCGATCGTGAGGCGGTCACCGCTTTGCAGGCGGGTGTCAAAGCAATCAAGACCGAGCTGGCCAAGGTCATCGTCGGTCAAGAGGAAGTCGTCGAGCAGTTGATGATCGGCATCCTCGCCAAGGGCCACTGCATGCTGGAAGGCGTGCCCGGCTTGGCCAAGACCCTGCTGATTTCGACCTTGGCCAAGGCCTTGGATATGAGTTTCCGGCGGGTGCAATTTACCCCCGACTTGATGCCGTCCGACATCCTTGGCACCGAAGTCCTGCAAGAGGACCCGGTGACCCGCGCGCGTATCTTCCGCTTCATGAAGGGTCCGATTTTCGCCAACATCGTGCTCGCGGACGAAATCAACCGTACCCCGCCCAAGACCCAGGCCGCGCTGCTGGAGGCCATGCAGGAGCGCCGCGTCACCGTGGGCGGCGAGGTCTATCCGCTCGACAAACCGTTCTTCGTGTTGGCCACCCAGAATCCCATCGATCAGGAAGGCACCTATACTCTGCCCGAAGCGCAGCTCGACCGCTTCCTGTTCAAGATCAGCGTCGGCTATCCCGATGCGGCTGAGGAGTTGGAGATCATGCGGCGCGTGGCTAGCCCGGCGATGGGCAAGGCCGAGGGCGCCATCGCCAAGGTCATGACCGGCGCCCAGGTGCTGGCCTGCCAGGAACTGGTGCTGCGCGTGCCGGTGGCCGATCAGGTGCTGGAATATGCCCGTGCGATCGTGCGGGCCACTCGGCCCAAGGACGAGGATGCGCCGGATTTCATCAAGGAGTGGATCACCTGGGGCGCCGGTCCGCGCGCCTCGATCTCGCTGATCATCGCTGCCAAAGCCCGCGCCGTGCTGCATGGCAACTATCATGTCAGCTGGGAGGACATCGACGCCGTGGCGGCGCCGGTGATGCGCCATCGCATCGCATGCAGCTACACCGCCCAGGCCGAGAACATCACCACCGAGGATGTCATCCGCAAGGTCCTCAAGACGGTGAAAAAGGGATGAGAGCGCTTCGTCTGGCCGCCCCGTTGGCCGGATCCTGACCCATGTCCTACCTTGATCCCGCCATCCTGTCGAAGATCGGCCGCCTCGACCTGAAGGCGAAATATGTGGTCGAGGGCTTCATCAGCGGCCTGCATCGCAGCCCGTTCAAGGGCTTCAGTGTGGAATTCGCCCAGCATCGCGGTTACGTGCCTGGCGACGATCTAAAACACCTGGACTGGCGCGTCTACGGCAAGTCCGAGCGCTATTACATCAAGCAGTACGAGGCCGAGACCAATCTGACCTGCCATGTGCTGCTCGACGGTTCGACCAGCATGCTGTACCAGGGCACGCGCGCCGCGGCCGGCCTCAGCAAGCTGGAATACGGCAAGGTATCGGCCGCGGCGCTCAGTCATCTGGTGCTGTCGCAAAGCGATGCCGCCGGCCTGACCATGTTCGATGGCGACCTCGCCACGGTGGTCGCGCCCAGCACGCGCAAAGCCCACCTGCTGCGCCTGTGTGCGGTGCTGGAAGAGCACGAGCCGAAAAACAAGACCGCCATCGGCGAAGTCCTGCACACCATCGGCGACCGGGTGCGTCGGCGTGGCGTGGTGATGGTCATCAGCGACCTGCTTGACCAGCCCAAGGACATCCTGGACGGCATGCTGCGGCTGCGCCACCAGGGGCACGAGGTGGTGGCCCTGCACCTGATGGACGACGACGAGTTGGACTTCCCATTCGAGGGCAACATCCAGTTCAAGGGGCTTGAGGGCGGCCGCGAGCTGCGCGTGCACCCGCGCTCGGTGAAGCAGTCTTACCTGGACGAATTGCACAAGCACATGACCGCGCTGGAATCCGGCTGTCGGAAGTGCGGCGTGGACTATGTGCTGCTGCGCACCTCGCAGCCGCCGGATGTGGGCCTAGCCGCCTACCTGGGCATGCGTGAGCGCCTGCGCACCGGGGTCAGGCGATGACCTTCCTGAATGCGCTGCTGCTGGGCTTCACCGCCCTGGGCGCGATCCCGATCATCATCCATCTGCTCAATAAAAGCCGCTTCCGCGTGGTCGAATGGGGCGCGATGGAGTTC
>Ga0136636_10002137_pt1 | contig 11774 bp, 9 predicted proteins | sample AntDrymUQ8522106_2_FD_104653 | JGI IMG/M metagenome (GOLD analysis project Ga0136636, IMG submission 104653) | Polar desert sand microbial communities from Dry Valleys, Antarctica - metaG UQ852 (21.06) | ecosystem: Environmental > Terrestrial > Soil > Desert | place: Antarctica: Dry Valley... | reverse complement strand
GTGCTACCTCTACCTGCCAACCGGTAATTTTCGTACCCTCAATATTACTCCGAAAAAATACACCGCTATTGCCATCAGCTTCCTGCTTAAAGGAAAGGGTCAATTCAAAGTCGGTATAAGATTGGTTGGTAGCAAGGTAGCCATATTGTTTATCCGGGCCACTTTCACCCACCAGCATTCCATTTTCAACATACCATTTTTTGGTACCGTAAATCGTCCAGCCAGAAATGTCTTTCCCATTAAAAAGCGACTGTTTTTTTTGTGCAGTACCTGCTAACGACCACCCAGCTAATACCAAAACAAATACATATTTGAAAGTAATCATCTTTTCACGATTTTAAGGTTTTTAAACCATATTTCACTTCCATGATCCTGTAGAGAAATCAGGCCGTTTTTAGAAGTACCATAATCAGGAAAAGCATCCCATTTGCCACTGTTTCTTTTGGTAGTCCACTCATCACTCCAGGGCACAAAACTTGCCGTAATTTCTCCGTTGAGTGAATAAGCAGCTTTTTCCGGAGTAAATAAGATACTTGAATGATTCCATTCACCTGCCGGTTTCTGTTTTTTATTGGCTGGGGGTGGGTACATGGCGTAATCCGCACCAACCGATTGCCAGTTCTCAAGTGAATCAGGATAACCTATATCATCTATCAACTGGTACTCTGGGCCTGTAAAGTATGGTGCTTTATATTGGGTGTCTTCCAATACATGGTACATAACGCCGCTATTACCTGCGGGTGCTATTTTCCAATCAAAAACGAGTTCAAAATAATCGAAAGGCTCAGTGCCGTACACGATATCTCCACCAATATCGCCTCCAATTCCACTTGCTTTAAGCATACCACTATCTACCATCCAGCCTGCAGGCATTGAATCTTGCTGAAAACCCCGCCAGCCGTCAGTCGTTTTGCCATCAAATAGCAGTTTCCATCCATCTCTTTTTTCTGCGTCGGTAAGGGTATTATCCATCGGCATGTCGGCTTCGGACTTGCAGCCTATGGTCATAAAAATGACTGCTGATAAAAGGATATACTTCATATATATTTTTATTTTTAATGATTATATAATGATTTTTGGTATAGAAAATAAATGGATGCCAGTTATCCATTGGTTTAACATTTACCTTGTTTTACACAAGCGGATGCTCCATCTCAATATACAGGTACGCAACCTTTGGCTACCAATAGTTCTGTATCCTGCTTATACCATTTTCATATTTTCAGGATCCCAGTTTATAAAACCTCCATTAAAATAGCTGTCGTTGCAGAGTAAAGCAGGCGCGCAGGCCCGGAAACCAAAAACAGGATCTTCTGTTATTGTACCGCCTTCACGAATAGCCCGGAACCAATTGCCAAAATGGTCGTAATGCGCTCCTTTCCAATTAGATTCGGCCTTATAAACGGTTTCTCCTGGAGGGAGTATTTTAGCACGGGATTCTCCGGCTCCGGTATTCTCCTTTCCCTTGGCAAGCAAAAAAGGATCACTTGTTTCGGTTTGGCTATTCAACCTAACCACCACTTCTTCCCATTTTACATCCATGCTGCCCTTGCTGCCAACCAGTTTCAGGTAGGTTGTTCCACTTGTTCCATCTACAAAATTGCAACGGAGGCTTAAATTAAAAGCGGGGTGTGCTGCTACCTTAGGATAATCGAACATACCCAAAAGTACATCGGGTACATCGCGGCCATCTTTCCAATATCTTAAACCTCCCATAGCGGCTATTTTTGTGGGACCAAGGCTGCTTGTAATAAAATGCAGACTACTGAATAAATGCACAAACAGATCGCCGCTCATACCTGTTCCATAATCAAGGTAATTGCGCCAGCGGAAAAAACGCAAGGGATCATAAGCATGCTTTTTTTCTATTTCATAGCGGTTCCAGGCCACGGTTTGGGCAGAAGCGTCTGCCGGAATCTTATATTGCCAGGCTCCTTCAGGGCTCATCCTTGCCCAAAAACCTTCAGCATAATTTAAATCACCTATGGTGCCTGCTTCCAGTAATTCCTTTGCCTTTTCATTGCCCAGTGAACTTAAACCCTGACTGCCCACCATACACACTTTGCCACTTTTGCGCCAGGCATCAATCAATAGCATGCCTTCCGATACATGATGTACCATTGGCTTTTCCACATACACATGTTTGCCTGCTTGCAAAGCATCCACCGCAATGGAGCGGTGCCAATGGTCAGGAGTACCAATAATGACAGCATCTACATCTGCCCGCTTTAAAAGTTGTTTGTAATCGTTGGTTACAAAAAGGTCTTTACCCCAGCGATTCTTTGCTGCATCTATCCTTCCCTGATACAAATCGCAAACAGAAGTGATACTGGTTTCCGGATGCAACAAAGCGGTTTTCATATCTTCGCTGCCCATACCTCCTGCGCCAATAAGCCCCAGCCGAACCGGGGCGGACATACCAGCAGGTTTTCCCGAGGGTGACTGCATAGGGATGTAGGATGAGCCGGCTGCAAGGAGTGAACTACCGGTTGCAAGACCTGCCCCAGCCAGTCCAAGTTGTTGTAAAAATTTCCTGCGATTGTTGCTTTTTAGCATTAGCTATGGCTTTTTATAAATAGGGTTCAAAAGGAAATAATCTTCCTGACGAACCCATATTGAAATGTGCAGCAATATAATTAAAATGAAGTAAATAAAGCCCTTGATACTTTGTTCTACCGCCGGAAACCCAGCCATACGCAGATTAGGACTAATAAAAATTGGTTTTGTAAGGATAGCGGATGGCGTACAACTCCCTTACTTTATCGAGTATTTTATTACGCAACTCTTCAATATTTATTTTTTCGGTAGCGGAAACAAACAGAGCGTTATAGTGTGTATCGTTCTGCCAGCGATTTTCCAAATCCCGGAGCAGTTGTTGTTTTACTTCCGGCTCCAGCCATTCATCAAAATTGAGTTCGGCATACCGATCCAGTTTATTAAAAATGGTAAGAACTTGTTTATCATGCACCCCTAATTCCTGCAATGTTTTATTTACCACAGCATATTGATCTTCATATTGCGGATGACTAACATCCACCACATGCAGTAATACATCAGCTTCTCTCACCTCATCAAGAGTGCTTTTAAAACTTTGAACGAGATGGTGAGGCAATTTGCGGATAAAACCTACGGTATCACTCAGCAGGAAGGGTGTATTTTCAAAAACCACTTTTCGGGTGGTGGTGTCGAGGGTCGCAAACAGTTTGTTTTCAGCAAAAACATCGCTTTTACTCAGCAGATTCATGAGGGTGCTTTTGCCCACATTGGTATATCCTACCAGTGCAACCCTTATAAATTCGCCACGCTCTTTGCGTTGGGTGAAAGCCTGTTTATCGTAACTTTTAAGCTTCTTTTTAAGTAAATCAATTTTTTCCCGCACAATCCTGCGATCCGTTTCAATTTCTGTTTCGCCTGGACCTCGGGTACCGATACCTCCCCCTTGTCTTTCCAGGTGTTTCCACATACCCCGCAAACGGGGTAGTATGTATTGGTATTGAGCCAGTTCAACCTGCGCCCTTGCTTGAGCCGTTTGAGCCCTGCGGGCAAATATGTCGAGAATCAAATCGCTTCGATCGAGGGTAATGATTCCGGTTGCTTTTTCTATATTATTTATCTGACTTCCGGTAAGCTCATCATCAAAAATGAGCATATCGGCTCCCTTCAACTGAGCCATAGTGGCAATTTCTTCCAATTTGCCTTTCCCTACGAATGTGGCACGGTCGGGACGTGGCAATTTTTGCCAAATCCTTTTTACCGCTTTAGCTCCGGCCGTTTCAGCCAAAAAAGCTAATTCATCCAGGTATTCATGGGTTTGACTTTCACTTTGCCCTTTTTGAACAAGCCCCACCAGAATGGCACTATTGGTATCTTTTATTTGTTTTTTTTCAATCATTGGTAGCATCAAAGATAAGTGAAATATATGGAGTGATACCGCCCCTTACGCAAAGCTTACCTTGCTTACCAGTATTCCTTTTTTTCCCATTATATTGAAAGCTAAATATTTCCGTTTCTAATTGGCTTTTAGCCTGAAAGGCATAACCGAAGATCCAAACCGTCCGAAAAACCAAACCGGATTGTTGCCGTTTTGAATACGAACCATGCTGCGTACATCACCCCCGGCCCAAAGTTGTGTAACCCCGGGATAGAGCGGTTTAAATTGTCCTTTGCCCGTGCCCTGCAATACCCAGCCATAGCTGGCATCCATTTGTCCCCACTGAATACGCCATGGATACATGTTGCCTGCCAATACAAGATCTTGTTTACCATCACCGGTTACATCGTACCAATCAGCAGCCTGCACTGGGGCAAACTGTACTTCTACCGGTAAGCTTTGCCGCAAAAAGTGGCCGGCACCATCATTTTTCCACCAGCAGGTTTCCATAGTTTTCAATAAATGGCTTTTTGCATTGTTACGTACCTCATCAGTAAAAAAATCATTCCATGTTGCAGCGGCATAATGGTGGTATCGTGCAAATTGCTTTCTTATTAGAGGTACCTGTTCAGCCACATCATCCAGGGTAAGCGCCGGTGCAGTTTGATTCTCTATGGTGTAAACTAAAAATGGGTCAATGGATCCGTTTCCATCAAAATCATTGTACCAAAGGGTTGCGGGTTTTTGGGCAGATACACCAATAGGAAGATTAAGCCCTGCGTTACCTCCTAAAAGATCAGTAAATCCGTCACCGTCAAAATCAGCGGCCATCAGGTGACACCACCATCCATCTGTATTAGCAAAACCGGCCAATGTATCCTCTACCATTTGTCCTTTTATATTGCGTAATACCCGGACAGGCATGCATTCGCCAGCCACTATTAAATCATCCCAGCCATCTCTGTCCACATCCATCCAAAGGCTGGTAGTAACCATCCCCGACTGTCGAAGAGTAGCGGATTGCTGCTCCCGGGCATACTCAAATTTTACCTTACCTGCAGAACTGGTATTTTTCAAAAGATAGCTTACGGGGATAACAGGATACCTGCCGGGAATAACGCGTCCGCCTACATACAAGTCAGCCTTACCGTCTTGGTTGTAATCTGCCGTGGTTACCGTAGTGCTGTTTATTTGCATAGGCGGTAAAGCATTTATAGCTTCTGCAAACAAACCTTTACCATTATTCAGGTACAAATGGTGCTGATAGGCTGTATCTCCCTCAGGTAAAGCCATCCCCATTTTTGCCAGGTACAGATCCAGATCGCCATCGCCGTCGGCATCTAAAAAACAAACCCCACCATCGGGAACGGTGCCATACCGGTTCCATGGTTGTGTGGCTGACTGTAACCAGTTGCCGTCTTTCTTTTGCACAAAAAGAGTAGTAGGGGTTAGTCCGTTTCCGGTTATCACGAGATCCTCGGTACCATTGCCATCCACATCGGCCTTGGCCATAAAGGGTCCCTGACGGCTGATCTGATGAGGCAACAAATAATTTTGTTTGAAATCAACATAAGCCGGAGCCTGATGCTGAAAAGAGGGTAAACCAGAAGCTTCAATAAAAAGTGGTGCAGGTGTTTTTGCTGGCTGGTTGATCGCATTATTTTTCCAATTTACCTCAAGGGTACTGTTTATATGCGGAACCTTTTCCCATTGCATTTGGCCATCGGGCCACAAAATTTTTATAGAATCTATCTTACTGAGCAGGCCTAATCCGATATGCAATATGGGCTCCACACTGGATAAATACCCTTTGTTGGGATAGAGTTCGTACAACTGTAAAGGGCTGCTATCCTTTGCCGGCAATAAAACCTGCGTTCCAATCCCGGCTGTATTTCCTGGTGGCCCTTTTAACTTCACCCGTAAAAAATTACCTCTTTTATTTTCAATTGTATGGTTATTAAATACTGAGGCAGTGGCATTGGTGTTATTGGTAATTAGTTCCAGGTCGCCATCCTCATCCAGGTCGGCCCAGGCTGCGCCGGTGCTTACCACAGGCAGGTACAGGCCGGCATTCCGGGATACATCTTTCATTTGTAAATTCCCTTTATTTTTAAACAGATAATTGGCGACCAAGGTTCCTTCCAACTTTTGAACGGCTTCCCATACAGGCAATGATTCGCCGGTTTGGCGGGCAGCCGCCTGTGCTTCGGGGAAGGTGTATTTTAAAAAATCGAGATCGGTAAAGTTTCGTACATACCCATTGGTAATAAACAGATCTTTTTTTCCATCATTATCATAATCAGCTATCAGGGGCGACCAGCTCCAGTCAGTATTGCTCATACCTGCGAGTTGACCAATTTCACTGAAAGCCGGTTTTCCATTGGGTAAGTTTCCCATATTCAGTTGCAGCATATTACGCATTTGCTGGTGGTGAAACCCACTATCTACCAGTCGTTTGTACACATCATATCCATCCGGCCCCTTTAGTATTTTCTGTCTGTAATGATCCTTTGGCAGCATATCAAGAGTAACCAAATCAGTACGGCCATCGTTGTTGATATCTGCTGCATCGGTACCCATGGAAAACATGGAAATATGATTCATGCTCGTTTTAATAGCTTCGGTAAACGTACCGTTTGCATTGTTGAGGTACAAGAAATCTTGCTCATTGTAATCGTTGGTTACATAAATATCGGGCCAACCATCGGCATTAAAATCTGATAGAGCTGCCCCAAGTCCAAAATTTACATTACTGCCATCAATACCCGCTTCCTCGCTTATATCAATAAAAGTACCTTTTACATTTTTGTAGAGCCGGTTGCCGGTTTCGGGGCTCCGCAATCTTCGCAACCGGGTAGTGTTGATAAAAACATTGTAAAATTCTATGGCATGATTTACCAAAAAGGCATCAAGATCCCCATCCCGATCCATATCGAAAAAAACCATTTGAGTACTGTAAGTGCCTGAGGCATCGAGGCCAAATGCAGCAGCTTTTTCTTCAAAAACCGGGATGCCATTGCTAACGCCCAGATTAATATAGAGTTCATTGGCTCTTTCAGCCACACTCCCAGCACCGGAATAGCATACATATATATCGAGCAAACCATCTGCATTTACATCGGCCATGGTAACGCCGGTGCGCCATGCCTTCTTTCCACGCACTCCTGCCACAGAAGTGATATCTTCAAATTGAAGATTCCCTTTATTCAGGTAAAGACTATTTGGCACCATATTTCCGGCAAAAAACAAATCGGGAAGATTATCGCCATTTAAATCGCCTGCTGCCACACCTGCTCCATTATAAAAATATTCATATTTTGTAATATTATCATCTATCGTTTCGTTCAATAAATTATTGAACACAATCCCGGAATTTTCGGCTTCCACTGGTTCAAACCAAGGTACCTCTGGGTTTTGATTTTTACATCCAGGTAAAAAAGTTACTGCTGCTGAAAAAAAGAGGAAATAGTACTTCATAGGCTTTTATGAGAACTGCAGTCATATTTTAATTATTACGAAGCTACTAACTACATGCAATTAAATAATAATCAGTTTACCACATTACAAGCTTAGGACCAGCCTTCTTTGGCTTTTGAACGCAAAAAAATTAAATGAGAACAATAGGATGACATCACTGAACGGCCTTATTATACTACTTGTAGATGACAATGTAATTAATCTGATAATAGGGGAGCGACTGCTTACAAAATCTGGTGCCAAAGTAATAAAGGCAACCGGAGGTTTGGAGGCTTTACAACTTTTAGAACAGGAATCAAACATTGATTTGGTTTTGCTGGATCTGGAAATGCCCGATCCAGACGGATATACCACCGCCCAACTTATTCGTAATTCCGGGCATGACTTTGCCAAAGTGTTGATAATTGCCTTATCGGCTGCGGAGGACGACGAGAGTAAGAAAAGGGCAACGCATGCCGGTTTTTCATTTTTTTTGAACAAACCCATTCAACCACAAGCATTGCAGCTACTTTTAGCAAAACAGGAGCCGGCTTCCACCAATACAAGTTCTTTTTCCCACATTCAGGAAACTCTTTATAACCTTGATTACCTTGAAATGGTAACGGGAGGGGAGCATGATACCAGGCAAACCCTTGCCGGTCATATTTTAGATTCATCGCCCCTTTTGATAGAAGATGCACTGGAGGCAACCCGAAACCAGGACTATAAGAATACCGCCTCTATTCTGCATAAACTAAAAGGACAACTTGGCATTTTTACTATGACTTTATTAATAGAAAATATCTCAGTCATTGAGCATCAATGTATGAAAACAGAAATTGACGCCTCAATAATAGAATTCCAAATAATGCGTTTAAAGGAAAAGGTGTGTTCCGCGTTTGAAGAAATTAAGATGAAAGTAATTACAAACATGAATTAAAGACATTATAAAGAGGAATCTAAAAGTAAATAAGATTCTTGTCTCACACAAAATGAAGCAACTGGAATTTTAAAAATAATAGAACTCTATAGCTGAACAGTAAAATTTAGAAAAATGGAAAAAACGAAGCCGTCATTGCTTTTAATTGATGATGAAGCAGCAATTGGGATGATTGTTCGCATACAGTTTGAAAAAGACTACGAGCTAACCATGCTAACTAATGGACTTAACGGTATGAAATGGATATCGGCTGGAAATATACCAGATATTATTGTGCTCGACCTGAATATGCCAGAAATGAACGGCATTGATTTTTTAAAGGAAGTAAGAAAACTCAATTATTTCAAGAAGACTCCAATGATAGTGTTATCAGGGGAGGATAGCAGTGCCAAGAGAATAGAAGCCTTTAAAAACGGTGCTGATGATTTTATCAACAAACCTTTTAACCCCATTGAATTACGGGTGAGAATGGAGCGTTTCTTGAAATAGTTATAAATCAAAATGATTATTATGCAAAGCATTATTTACGTAGATTTAAGCCCTATCCGTCTAAGAAAGTTAGAAAATTTACTGCAAGAAAATTTTTATACCAATACGCTTAATAGTGGTTTTGCGCTGGTTGAATTTTTAAATTCGCGGCCAAAATTTGACCTCGTTGTATTTTTATTGGATACCATGAATGGTGAAATGATTCAGATCATTGAAAAAACCATGCCATACCTGCACAAATTGGATAAGCCTGCAGTGGTGATAAGCAGTCAGTTCAAATTTCAGGACAAAAAGACAGCCGTAAAATTAGGTATAGCAAGTCTTTTTGAATATGATGACCTAAGCCATCCCGACTTTTGCAATGAACTATCGAAGATAGCCAAAAACCCTCCGATGCGGATGCATCATTGGAACAAAGAGGAGGTATTAGAAGAGCATGTTTCTTTTAATTATAAGCCAAAATTTAGCAAAAGAGCCTTTGATATGTTGGTATCGGGTGCAGTGCTTTTGCTTTGTTCTCCCATATATGGCATCATTTCTTTATTAATCAGGCTGGAGAGTAAGGGGCCTGTATTTTACACCTCCAAAAGGGTTGGTGCGGGCTATCAAATATTTAATTTCTACAAGTTCAGAACCATGGATCCTGATGCTGATAAGAAGTTAAAGCAGCTTAGCCATTTGAACCAATATGCTAAGGCGGGCGCTGTTGTGGCTGTGGGTGCAGTTGGGGAAGACTTACAAGATGAAGCAGAGTTTACCCATTGTGATGAATGCATAATAAAAGATATAGCTTGTACCAATCTTTTATATAATGACACAGGCCGTCCTCAATGTGAAAAAGTTTTCCTGATGCAAAAAAGAAATGCTAAAGACACTTTCTTTAAAATTTCGAATGATCCGCGGATTACCAGGCTTGGAAAGTTTTTGCGCAACAGCAGTTTGGATGAAATTCCTCAATTATTGAATGTATTTAAGGGGGATATGAGTATTGTTGGCAACAGACCTTTACCGCTATACGAAGCGGAAAAACTAACTAAAGATATGTTTGCCAAAAGATTTTTAGCACCTGCCGGCCTTACTGGTTTATGGCAAGTTACCAAGCGGGGCAAGGGCGGGCCTATGAGTGAAGAAGAAAGAATATCGCTTGACAACACCTATGCAGATCATTACGGATTTTGGTTTGATGTAAAATTGATTTTAAAAACAATTCCAGCACTTTTCCAAAAGGAAAATGTATAATGCAGGGATTTTTATCAAAAAGCTATGCTGCATTTTTCTATACTTACAAAAAATAAATTATATAAATCAAGGGCATTAAAAATAGTATTGGCTTGTTTTTTTGTAATGCATTTCAATGGGTTTATTTATTCACAAAAAGAAAATAATGGGAATTTTGGCGGACGTATAGCATTTGATTTTAAACGTGACATCCAGGATCAACTTCCCCCTTTGGATAGCCTGATGAATATAGCAAGAGCTTTTAGTCCTATGCTTGAAAAATTTAAAAACTATTCGCTGGCGGAGCGTGAAAAAATTGAGCTGGCAAGAAAAAGCTGGAGTTCTAATATTCAGATTCAGGGAAATTATGCGATGGGTAACCAAAGTCTTTTACTCAGTGGTTCAGCAGCAAGCGATCTCAATCAACTATCTAACGGTTATCGGGCAGGTATAAACCTGGGATTGCCCATTTACGAACTATTTACCAGACCCAACAGGATAAAACTAGCACAGGCTGAGGCAAATGCTGCAAGAGATCAGATGAATGAAGCAGGACTGCTGGTAGATAGGGAGGTAGCGCAAACCTATTATCAATTATTGGCGTCTTTTAAGCAGATGCTCGTTACTCAATCATTTACTGATAAGGCTATTGTAAACGATATGCTTGCCGAAAAACAATTGGAAAAAAATCAGGTTTCGCTTGCAGATTATACCCGTATTGCTGAAATTAGGGCTGGCTCGGAAGGCCGGAAGTTTGAAGCTGAAAAAAACTTCTACAATGCCTATTTTTCCCTGCAGATTATTTTGGGGGTTCCTCTTGATACCTTAAAAAGATAATAAAATGACTGGATTAAGGGTTATAAGAGCGATCCTCAAGAATCTTTGGATTTTAATTTTATTTCCTGTTTTAATGGGTGTAACGGTGTATTACCTTACCCAAAATGAAAGCAAGATTTATGACTCGAAGATGACCATCTATACCGGTATTTCTGCCGCCAAATTAGGCATTGGAGATGGCGGCGGGAAACTCGATTTTTTTACAGCCAACAACTCTATGGATAACCTTATTGCCCTGTTGAAAGGACGCAATACAGTACAGGATGCAGCTATAAGACTTATGGCGGCACACTTGTCACTTCCTAAACATGACCCTCTTTTTCTTTCCTGGGAGAGCTATCAGGCACTGCAAAAGCTTTTGCCGGATAGTATAAAAAAAGAAATTGCCGTGATGGGAAATGCGGCTATCACGGAACAAAAAATTATTACCTATTTAGAAACACACTCAAACAGCAAACTATCCACCATATTTATGGAGGATTCTCACTATGGAACAGAAAAGATTTTAGAGAAAATAAAAGCAGCACGCAGGGCTTCCAGTGATATGATTGATATCTCCTATGAATCGGACGATGCGGCTATTTGTGTGCTTACTCTTAAGTATCTTGCGGAGTCGTATTTCAGCCGGTACAAAGCCATGAAAAGATCCCAGAATTTATCGGCCGTTGAATACTTTGAAGCACAACTGAGAAACGCTTATTTAAAACTACGTATTTCAGAAGATGAATTAAAGGGATTTATTTCCGAAAATAATATATTAAATTATTACGAGCAAGGTAAAACGCTTGCTAACTACGAAAAAGAAGAGGAACAGGAGGAACAGGATGTACGCCAAAAGGCAAAAGGTGCAGACAAGGCCCTTTCCTCCATCGAAGAAAAATTATTTGGAACCGGAGACCGCAAGCTTACTATTGATTCGCTTGCTTACCTAAGAGAAAATATTACCGATACCCGTCAGCGGCT
>Ga0136636_10002135_pt1 | contig 11780 bp, 8 predicted proteins | sample AntDrymUQ8522106_2_FD_104653 | JGI IMG/M metagenome (GOLD analysis project Ga0136636, IMG submission 104653) | Polar desert sand microbial communities from Dry Valleys, Antarctica - metaG UQ852 (21.06) | ecosystem: Environmental > Terrestrial > Soil > Desert | place: Antarctica: Dry Valley... | reverse complement strand
GGCTGGGCCGGCTCCCGGATTTCGCCCGCTTGATTTACCGCGCATACCGCGTTGCTGGCTGGCATGCATGTCCTCGAAAGTCTTCTTTTGCTCGGCGCTCAGGCTGCCGTAAAAGCTCTTGAGCGCGCCGACATATTCGGCCATGTGTTCCTGGCGAGCCTTGCCCAGTTCCAGCATTTTTTCAGCCCGCTCCGGCGTGCTCAGCTTGGTCCAATCTTCCGGCTTGGTCGCGCCGGAGGTTGATGGCTTGGCCTGTTCCGAATCCATCAGTTTTTTCCAGCCCGGCTCCTGTTCTGCCGTCAGCTTCAAAGCGTCGTGGAGTTGTTTGTGGTGCTGCTCGATCATTTTTGCTTGCTGCTCGGCGTGCGCTTCATGCCCGACCATAGCACCGCAATTGGGTTCAGCAAAAGCCGGTGTGGCGAGAAAAGCACCCAGGCCAGTTGCGAGCAAAAGGGATTGGGCGAGTCGGCGGTAAGTGTTCATTTTTTTCATTGGTAAGGCAGATCTTGTAAGGGCTTTGGGCATGACGTTCAATTTATGGGTAGAACAAGCCGGATTTATTTTCAACCCGAAGTGTTCATGCGAGACAGCCAAAAAGGCGGCGATATCACTGTGTTTAATGTTGAGTTCTTGAGAATTCATGGGATCTCCCTTTTTTAAACCCAATCAGGGTCGCCATCATCAGGACTGAGTGCGTCGAGATCATTCGAGTTGTTGCTGGAATCATAGTCGGAACTCGCAGCCAGTTTTTCAGCCGGCGCTGGCGTCACTGGCGGCGTGTTTTCAGAGAGCAAACCAGACTTGTTGCCGTGATTGCCCATCATGTTTTCAATGCCGTGGTAGAGGAAGGAACCGGCGACAACACCAACTGCCGTACTGGCCACAGTACCCAGCATGCCTGAATTGAGAAATGATGAGCCGGCCGGTGCAGCGGCGACGGGAGCTGGCGCAGGGTTATATGTTGAATTTCTCGAGACGGGAACAGCGGCTTGTGCCGGCGAGTTTCCCCAGGCGTTGTTATCGAGAAAACTAGCGGTATTGCTTTTTGGGCTTTCCAGTTCTTTCTTCAATTTAGCAACTTCAGCCTGCGCGTTTTGTAGCGCCTGATCCAGTAAAAGACAGCGCTGTACCAACAGGTAGTGCGCATCCGGCTGGCGGCTACAGGCTTCCCGTATCAACATCTCTGCATCGTGATCTTTGGCACCGACTTGGGCCTGCGCCAACTGTTGCATGAAGCTGGTCAGCTTCTCTTGTTCCTGTACGTTCAAGGCATAGCTCCAATCATGGTTTTTGGCGAAGCTGGATAATGGCCTGAAAGCCGGCATATCCCCGTAGTCACATTGCAACGGTTTGTATCAGTATGTTTCCACCCTGGCACCCAAGCGGCGCTGAGTGCACCGGCAAAGTGCTACGGTCAACCGCTAAAAATGGTGATTTTCAGCGGTTGAAACACAGCAAAATCAATCACAAATCAGATCGCCATACTCAGCGCGCAACAATCACCCCGCAGGCCACGCGCTTACCCGAATTGCCGGCGGGCTGCGATTTGTAATCATCGGGGTCGGCATGTACAACCACACTGCGCCCGATAATTTCATTAAGCGTCAAGCCTTTAACCTCAGCCCCCAAACGCGCCTCACCTTGGGCATTGGCTGTCAGGTTGGGCAGATCGCCACCATGATGTTGGTCAGTATCGTGATGACCATGCGGCTTGCCCGCGGGGTTGTAATGCCCCTTGGCGGTGCTCGCATCCGGCGCGCTGCAATCGCCAACTTCATGGATATGGAAACCGTGCTCACCGGGCGTCAGACCCGCCAACTGCCCGTCAATCCGCAAACTACCGCCCCGTTCGGTAAAGCTCAGGCTACCGGAAACCGTACTCCCTGAGCGGGCGACCAATTGCGCGTTGGCTGATGGCCCGGAGACAGGTGTGGCGCAGGCGCCAAGCAAGGTGGCGGCAAGTACGCTAACCGCAATAACAGCACTATTTTTCATGAAAATCTCCCTAATTTTGAGGTTGACCGTAGCATTTATGGAGCTACATTGATTAATGACAAGTTTGTACTCCAAATGTTTCAAATAATCATTTGATCAACTTTGCCGGCTTCCGGTTAAGCCAGCAACATCAGTCAAGATGCATCTGGCCAGCTATGCTTGCAACAATTCGACAATTCAGGATTCGTTAGCTATAACGATTAAATGAATCGCCCGTCAGAGAGGCTTCATCCAGCAGCAATCGCAGAGTCGGCTTAAGCCGGCCAGGGATGAAAGGGGGCGTTGAATGTGTTCGTCCGTCAGGAGAAAACGCATGAAACGTACTCGACTGGCCGCGCTTGCGGCAATTATCTTCGCCGCCGGCATTGGGGCATTCCAGCTAGGTAGCCGCCCACTCAGTGAAGTCCATGCCGAGAATACCCCGGCTCAAGTCGCCACAGCGCCGCCGGGCAAACTACTGCCGGAACCCTCCGCCATTGACCAGGACGCGCCCTACCATGAGGCTTGCGCCCGCGAGGGGCTCAACGAATCCGAGTGCGTTGGCCGGCTGATCTGGTTCAAGGCGACGGCCGGCAACGACCGCTTCCACACCTACACCTTCCAGCAGCGCATCGGCGTGCTCGTCGACTGGTTCCGTGTCCTCCGGGCCGACCAGCGTGACGACCGTTTCTGGGCCTGGGGCATCATCAACGACCCGGCCTGCTGCAAGCCCGGCGATCCAAACTGCCCGGCCAAATCGGCCGATGAAACCTATGGTTTCGACTGGTGCCCGGGCGATGACGTGCTGCTCAAATACGTCGGCAAGCTAGGCTATGTTGACCCAGCCTGCGGCCTCAAGGATGCCGCCCTCGACCCGGACGACCCGCACAGCCAGGGCGGCAAGGTCGACCAACGTGCCTCCGCCTGCGATCTCAAGTTCGGCACCTCGACTGGGGCGCTCGGCCTGCGCAAATTCCCCAACCCGCGCTTCGACGCTGCCCGCTGGCAAGCACTCAATGGCGGCAAGGCCAACTGGTCCGGCTTCAATGCAACCAAGGCCGCCACCACCGGTATTGAATCCGACAGCCGCGTCTCCAAGCTGGCCGATGCCTCGGTCGAACCGCCTTTCCTAATCGGCACGTCCTGCGGCTCCTGCCACATCGCTTTCGACCCGCTCAAACCGCCGACCGATCCGGCGCATCCGAAATGGGAAAACATCAAAGGCCTGATCGGCAACCAATACACCCGGATGTCCGAACTGCTCGGCTCAGGCATGCCGAAGAACGCGCTCGAATACCAGATGTTCGCTCACGCCCGCCCCGGCGTCACCGACACCTCGGCCATTTCGCATGACCAGATCAACAACCCCGGCACTATCAATGCCCTGATCAACGTCGGCCAGCGCCCGGTGTTCAAGGGTGAAATGATCAACAAATGGCGCAAGGCCGCCACCTGCGGCGCCGAGAAGGATGAGGATAAATGCTGGTGCGAACCCGGTCGAGACGGCAAGTGCTGGCAGAAGAGTACGCGCGACGACGATACGACCATTGTTTTCCTCGGCGGCCAGAAGGTCGCTCTGCCCGGCGTCCATCACATTCTGAAAGGTGGCGAGGATTCGACCGGCGCCCACGAGGCCATCCAGCGCGTTTATTTCAATATCGGCTCGTGCTCCGAGCAGTGCTGGGTCAATCATTTTTCCGACATGCGTCAGGTCGACCCGGAACAACGCGGTTTCGGCCAGACCTCATTCAACGTTGGCCAGTGCCGGCGAGACTGTCCGAATTTCCGGGCCGTCGAGGATCGCCTGCAGAACGTGCTCGATTTCTTCGCCTCGGCCGAATCGGACGAAACCAATCTGCAGGCCGCCCGGGCCAACAGGAGCAAGGCCGGCGCGTACACGCTGGCCGACCTCAGCGCCGATCTGGAAAAAGAATTCGGCAAGGGCGCCGTCGGCCGTGGCCAGACGGTCTTTGCCGACAACTGCGCGCGCTGCCATTCGAGCATTCCGGAAAGCACCGGCGGCGCCTTCAAGAACCGCGATTTTGCAGCCCCCAACGACGCTCACCCGCGCAAGGTGCGCGCTGACTTTCTGAGTAACGAGCAATCGACGCCGGTCACCGAAGTCGGCACCTTCCGCTGCCGCTCGCTGCATTCCAACCACCGCGCCGGCCATCTCTACATGGAATACGCCTCCGACACGTTGCGCCAACGGCCTGTCGTCGCCGACATTCCCGAACGGCCCGAACTGAAGGACGGCGGCCGCGGCTACATGCGCAACATTTCGCTGGTCAATGTCTGGGCAACAGCGCCGTTCATGCACAACAACGCCATCGGCCCCGAGATCTGCGGCAAGCCGGCCAACGCCGACAATGATTTCCACCGCGCCCGCTACGTCGACCGTGACGGCAAGCTGCTCGCCGCCCAGCCCGACTGCCTGCGCTACGACCCGACAGTGGAAGGCCGCTTCGATCTCTACAAGCGCTCGATGCACGAACTGCTCAACCCCAAGGAACGCGGCAGCAAGCGCACCCTGACCAATGCCGACCTGATCATCGACGTCGGCATCCGCCCACTTGAGGGCAAAATCGAGAAACCGTTGAGCGGCTTCGGCCAGGTCAGAATCCCGGCCGGTACCAGCGCTGGTTTCCTCAACGGCCTGCAGCACAAGCAACTGGTCGGCGATCTCTTCCACGCCAAGCGCCATCCGGACAAACTGGAAAGCGCCGGCAAGAAGGCTCAGCTGCCGACCCTGCTGGCGATGGCCGATGACATTCTCAAGAGCCCGGCCCGCTTCGTCGACATCCTGCGCGAAAAACGCGATTTCCTCAGTGCCAATTACGAGACCTGCACGCAGGAGATCGAAAACGAGGGCCACCGCTTCGGCGAAGACCTTTCCGAAGCCGACAAGAAGGCGCTGACCGCCTTCCTGGCGACACTGTGAGCAGGGGAGATCATCATGACACTGACGAAAACCGGTCTGCTCACCGCCGCCCTGGCGACCCTTGCCACTCTCGCCGCCTGCTCCAAGCCGGAACCGCCCAACATCGGCTACGCCCCCTACGACAAGGGCTACCAGTCGAAAATGGACCTCGCCCAAGTCGATTACAAATATCCGATTCCGTCGGCCGAACTGGCCAAAATCACCCCGGACTATCTAGCCAAACTCGATCAGGAACAGCTCGACCAGCTCTACGGCCGCCTCGCCGCCGGCCCCATTCCGGACGGCGCCTTCGACGGCCGTATTTTGTTGCCGCGTGGCGAAAGCGGAAAATTCCGGCTGACTGAACTGGTCGGCGGCTTTACAGGCACGCTGCTCCATATTAAGGGACTGGTTATCGAGGACGTCGGCGAAGCCCTTTGGCGCGGCAAGGTTTTTTTCCGCGACGAACGGGTGTTGCGCAACCGCATTGACGACCTTTCGATCCTTAAAAAAATTGGTCTCGTCGAAGGTGAGCCGAAAAAGATGACTTACGGCGGCAAGGAAACCTGGCTGCTCTTCCCGGCCAAGCTTTATTGCGGACAAAGCCTGCTCGATGCGCGGCGCGAATCGATCATCATCGATTACTTTTTTACCGACGAAATCCCCGGCTACCAAGAAAGCCCGGACTATCTGGCCGGCCGCCGCGGCCTTAAGGTACGCGACGAAATCCGCATGATCCGCCCCGGCCTCTACCTCGGCCGCGCCTACCTCGACAAGGCATTCGCACTCAACTTCACGCTCTACGACAAGGCCACCGACGACAAGGCGCGCGACGACTTTGTCAAGACCGGCACAGTGCAGCAAGACTGCTGGCCAGGCACCCAGGCGCGCGCCGTCACCGTTTCGGCCAAACCGTGAGCGATGGCCGGGTCATGGATATCGCTCATGACATGGCACCATTCGATACTCGCCGGCCTGCTTGCCGTGGCCTGCGGGTCGGGAGCCAGCATGCCGGCGGCAGCTGAAACCGGCTCGGCGACGCCGACCTGGGTCGTCACGCCCAGCGTCGCCGGCGACAATTTACCGCCGAGCGGCCGCTCACTGTTCGATCAGATGTTCGCCGTAACGCGCCACGGCCGGAGCAACATCGAGCTACCGTGGCCGTTTGAAGCCCTGCTCAACCGCCTCGACAGCGAACTGGCCCGCGACCCGAACAGCCCTTTGCCGCCCGCCAAGCGCGTCCTCATTCCGCTCGGCAGATCCTTGCAGCGCACAGCCGCCGCCCCGGACTATTTCGCGTTTCCGCGCGTCGTTGTCACGGTCGACTCGGAAAATGGCCCAAATTCAACCTTGTTTCTGAAGGATCGCCTGTATATCGGCTATCAGGAAAAATCCGCAGTACTCGAAGTCATCAGCTACAACGAAAGCGCCGGGCGTTTCGAGTTCCAGCTGGTCAAGGACTACCGCGCCGGCGGCCAGCCGCAGGTCTTTTACGCCAACCGGAATCTCTGTTTCGCCTGCCACCAGAACGGCTCGCCGATTTTTTCCCGTGCCCTGTGGGACGAAACCAACGCCAATCCGCAGGTCGCCCAGCTGCTTGCCGCCGAACTTGTAAGCGCTCACCGCAGTTTCTACAGCATCCCGCCCGGGCGTGGCGTCGACATCCCCTACGCCATCGACAACGCCACCGAACGCGCCAACGGCTTTGCGCTGACCCAAAAGCTTTGGCGCGAAGGCTGTGGCAATGACGACGGGCCGGCGCGCCGTTGCCGGGCCGGGCTTTTTGTCGCCGCCTTGCGCCATGCCCTGTCGGGCGGCCAGCGCTGGACGCCGGATGACAACTTCCGGAATACCGTAGCCGATCCCCTGCGCCGTGAAACGACTCGCCGCTGGCCCGGAGGCCTGGCCATCGGCAACCCCGACCTGCCCAACCGCAACCCGCTGGCCGGCCTGACCGATTGGCCAGCGGACAAGCCAGCGCGCATTGCCCGCGCCCACGTCGCGGCGCGCTTCGATCCGCTGCTGCCCCGCCCGTCGCGCGAAACCTGGCACCCCGCGGCAATGGAAGCAATCAACACCTTGATCGCCGGCATCGCCGAGTTCGTTTCTGCCGCCGACAGAAATGGACTCGAAATAGCCATGGCGCGGCAGCCCGGCCTGACCATGGACCGGAAATCGGCAAGCTGCCGCATTGAGCCGGCGGCCTCGCGTTGGTCGATGCAATGTGCCCCGAGCAGCGGACAAAACGGGCCGACGCTGAGCGCCACGCTGGCGCTCAAAGCGGGGCGTCCGATCAGTGGCCGGGTAAGCCGGCTCAACTTGCCTGGCGGCACGGCGCTGAGTAACCTGGAAATGAAAGCCTCGTCTGGTAAGGCAAGCTTCGCGTTGCGCCAGAACGGGCACGTGCCGCGCAGCGCCGACGGCGACGCGCTGGAGCGCTTGCGCCTGCGCCTCGATCCGGCCAACCCAGCGCTGGCCGAATTGACACTGGAAATCCGGCCGGATTTCGCCAAGGTCGAACAAGCCGTAGCGGCGATACTCGACTCAAGCGACGGTGAACGGCTTTTCGCGGCCGGCCCAATTCCCCGTGCCGACTTATTCGCAGCCTTGCTAGCCCGCCTTGGCAGCAAACCCACGCCAGCCTGCTGTGCGGCGGCCGATGCCCTGCCGCCGCCCCGTCTAGAAGTGCCCGCCGCCCTGCCCGGCGGCAGCGCCAGCACGCCGATGGAAGCCGGTATTCAGGGCTTTTATCCCTACTGCGCCGCCTGCCACCAGTCGGCCGAAACCTTCCCACCCAATTTCCTGAGCGGCAGTGGCCAACAGGTCACCGCCCGCCTGCACCAGTGCGCGCCGCGCCTTTACGTCCGGCTGGCCATGGCTGATCTGGCGCCGGACCAGCGCGACAAGACGCCGATGCCGCCGGAAACCCTGTTGCCAGCCTTCGCCACCGATGTTGCCGGCTGGCGGAGCAGCCCGGCCCGCCAGTCTCTGCTCGCCCAGGTTGGCGACTGGCTGCGGGCCGAAACTGGCCGCCCGCCGAAACTCAACGAATTGCTGGCCGGCGGCTACGAAGCCCTGCGGCCCTGCCTACCCACACCATAACGCCAAGAAACCAAGGGGAGCACCATGAACGAAGAATTTGAACAGAGCCCCATCAAACAAACGGCCAGCCCCTGGAAGCGCCGCTTCCTGATTCTCATCACGCTCACTGTCATCATTCCCGGCTTCATCGGCCTGCTACTGCTCAAGCGCTTCGGCGAGGACATTGCTGTCGACTACGCCAGCCCGACCGAGCACTTCAAATACGGCTCAACCGGCGGCGAGCACGAAATGGGCTTTCCCTACTGGATCTGGCGCGCCTTGCCCGAAATTTGCCCGCAATACCTGCCGGGCAAGGGTTATCAGTCGCTTGGCATGATCTACGAGAAAAACGCTGACGGCAGCGAGCGCGATGTCCCGGTCGGCACCTCGAAGCGCCGTTATCAGGGCATCGACCGCGTCTTCGTCAATTGCGCCGCCTGCCACACCAGCACCGTTCGCGCTGCCGCCGACCAGCCGCCCACCCTCGTCCTCGGCATGCCAGCCGCCACTTTCAACATGAAGGGTTTCGAGGAGTTTTTCTTCCGCTGCGCTGCCGATCCGAAGTTCTCCAAGGAGTTCATCCTGCCGGAAATCGAACACCAGGGTGGCGACCTCGATCTGCTCGACCGCTACCTGGTTTACCCGATCGCCATCGCCATCATGCGCGACCGCGTGCTGGCCCTAGCCGGGCGCTTCGATTGGGTGTTCAAACAGCAGGAATGGGGGCCGGGCCGAGTCGATACCTTTAACTCAGCCAAAGTGATTTTCAACTTTCCAATGGCTCATCTCGACCCGAAAGAGTTCGATGCCCCGGCCGATTTCCCCTCGCTCTGGCGGCAACGTCAGCGCAAGGAACCGAAGGAAATGCAGTTGCATTGGGACGGCAACAACACAACCGTCGAAGAGCGCAACAAGAGCGCCGCCTTCGGCACCGGCACGACGCCGCCCACCATCGACATCGAACGCATCAAGCGCGTTGAGGCGTGGATCATGGACGCCACGCCGCCCAGTTTTAGCGACTTTTTCCCGGTCGACCGCAGCATTGCCGCTCAGGGTGCGCCGATCTACAAGACATACTGTGCCGCCTGCCACGGCGTCTCGGGCAGCGATTTCAGCGGTGAATACGTCGGCACCATCGAGCCGCTGGCCAAGATCGGCACCGACCGCCGCCGGCTGGATTCTTACTCCTACACGCTGGCGGTCAATCAGGCGACGCTCTACGCCGGCTACCCGTGGCGCTTCACGCATTTCCAGAAAACCCACGGCTACGCCAACATGCCGCTCGATGGTCTGTGGTTGCGCGCCCCCTACCTGCACAACGGCTCGGTGCCCAGCCTGCGCGACCTGCTCGAACCGGCGGCCAATCGCCCGAAAGCCTTCTACCGCGGCAACGACGTTTATGACCCGGTGAAAGTCGGTTTCGTCTCAAACATCACCGAAGCCGGCAACAAGAAATTTTTCCGCCTCGATACCACGCAACCCGGCAACGGCAACGGCGGCCACGAGGGCAAGGCCTACGGCACCGAACTGCGCGCTGGCGAAAAGGCCGCGCTGGTCGAGTTTCTCAAGACATTCTGAGAGGATGACATCATGACGACCGCCTGCTCCTGCAAAACTTGGCTGAAATATGCCGCGCTCAGCCTCGCCACCGTCGCCGTCATCGGCGCCATAATCGGCTACGACCGCGGCTTCCGCGAACATCCGCAAGCGGACTGGGTGACGGCGACGCCCGACATGCGTTTCAAATACGGCTCGATTGGTGCCGAGCATGATTCCGGCATCCCGTACTGGATTTTTTACGTGCTACCCCGCGTCTTTCCCGAAAAATTCAGGGAAGACGGCAAAGTCGTTCCCGGCGGCTACGCGGCGCTCGGCGTGCCCTGGGAATTGGGCCAAGAACTGCCGGTCGGCTTCACCAAAAAGACCATCGGCTTTGACCGCGTCGCCAACAATTGCGCCGTCTGCCACACCACCACCTACCGCGTTTCGCCGGATAGCAACCCGGTCTTCGTCGTCGGTGGATCAGGCCACACCACCAACGTCCAGGCCTTCTTCCGGGTACTTCTCGACTGCGCCAGAGACCCGCGCTTCAATGCCGACATCCTGATGGCCGAGATCAATCGCGTTACGCATCTCGACTGGATCGACCAGTTGCTCTACCGCTTCCTGATCATCCCGATCACCAAAAAACGGCTGCTCGAACGCGATGCACAGTTCGCCTGGCTCTACCGCCAGGATTTCCCCGAGTGGGGCCGTGGACGCGACGACGGCATGAACCTGACCCGGTACTTCATGATCAAGGCACCGATGGACGACAACTTCGGCCCGGCCGACATGCCAGCAGTGTGGAACCTCAAAAAATACAACCCAGCCATAGGCAGCCGCCCGAATTATGCCGCCGACACCCATGACGTCCATTCGGTGATCATCGATTCGGCGCTCGGCGTACTCGGCGCGCCGCCCAAAGATAACGCCCGGTTCATGGAACAGGTTGAGTGGCTCAAGACCTACCTGTCAGAATTGCAACCACCGAACTACCCCTTCCCACTCGACCAAGCTAGGGCCGCCAGCGGTAAAGCCCTTTTCGCCACGCACTGCGCCGCCTGCCATGCCAGCGAGAAAACCGGCACGGCGCTGCCGCTGGCCGAGGTCGGCACCGACCGCGGCCGCCTCTCCACCTGGAACAAGGACGCCGCGATCAAGGCCAACAAGGTCGTCAAGGAAATGGGCCTGGAGCGCAAAGGACTGGTCGAGGAAGACTTGGTGGGCTACCACATTCCCTTCCTCGAAGGCCTCTGGCTACGCGCCCCTTACCTGCACAACGGCTCGGTGCCGACCCTGCGCGACCTGCTCGAACCAGCCGCCAATCGCCCGAAAGTCTTCTGGCGTGGCTATGACGTTTACGACCAGGCAAAAGTCGGCTTCATCACCGACACACCGGAAGCCCAGCGCATCGGCACCCAATTCGATATTGCCAGCAAAGGCGGTAGCAATCAGGGGCACGAGTTTGGTACCGGGCTGTCTGCCAGCGAAAAGGACGCCTTGGTTGAGTATTTGAAAACACTGTAAAGCGCTCCAGGCTAGGCATTGACGATGCCCAGCCTGGCGTATTTTGATGCCCTTCAACGAACACCTTACGGCGCCGAAGAAGAAAGGAAGGCTTCCGATGAAAACCTATTTCCTGATCGCCAGCATTCTTCTGGCCTTTACCTGCACCAGCGTACTCGGCGTGCCCGAAAATCTCTCGCCAGCCGATCAAACTGCCGCCTTCAAGGCTGCTGGCTTCAAACTCAAGGGCAAGCGCTGGCAAGCCTGCGACGACCCATCACCCAGCTACACGCCCGGCGCCATCGAAGACGTCCGCGACCTCAACGGCGACGGCCTGCCCGAAGCCATCATCACCGAGGGCGGCACCTACTGCTACGGCAACACCGGCGCCGGCTACAGCCTAGTCAGCAAACAGGCCAACGGCGGCTGGAAGCTGATCACCAACGGCACCGGCATGCTCAAGATCCTGAACACCAAAGGCACCACCAACTGGCCCGACATCGAAATCGGCGGCCCCGGCTTCTGCTTCCCGGTCGAACGCTGGAACGGCCGGGAATACGCCATGCAACGACATCAATACGAAGGCAAGGCTTGTCGACGGAAATAGCTGGCTGATCGTGATTGCTACGGTCAACCGTAAATTTTGGCCAAAATTGAAATGAACAGGGATTTACGGAAGTCAATATCCGCTTTAAAAGAAAGAACCCGATAGAAACGGCAATATGTCCGGTTGTAGTTCGGCCATTGCGGTCGGTAG
>Ga0136636_10002134_pt1 | contig 11783 bp, 5 predicted proteins | sample AntDrymUQ8522106_2_FD_104653 | JGI IMG/M metagenome (GOLD analysis project Ga0136636, IMG submission 104653) | Polar desert sand microbial communities from Dry Valleys, Antarctica - metaG UQ852 (21.06) | ecosystem: Environmental > Terrestrial > Soil > Desert | place: Antarctica: Dry Valley... | reverse complement strand
ATAAGTCAAAAGCCCACGCCGTTTGGCGTGAGCATTTTGCTCATTGAGTCTAATCTTGTGTTCGCTTTATTGAAATTTCCTAGGTTTCTAGCGCGCGAACAATAGCAGAATGCTATTTATAAAATGTTGAAAATATTAAGGCAAGGCATGCCTTGTCTGTACGTTATTTATTGGTTTTTATTATTGTTTTAAGTTTATTTTTTATTAACGACTTCGCCTAAAGCGTAACTGTTACTGAAATTATAAGTTTGATTACCCTATTTATCGAAATAAACAGTGCTTAATCTGAATGCAAATTTAGGAATTTGTTTTGATAAAGCATTAATCTTTAAAAAAGATTCCCATTTTTCTTTGCTAGCTGGGGCGCAATTTAAAGTCGCACCTCGACTAATATGTTATAGTAATGTGAATGCTCCAGAGTAAAATCTTACAGAACGTATCCAAACGGCCAAAATTAGGTTCTGTAAACTTACAGAACGCATTCATTTCACTTTTTTTCTGTTCTGTAAGGTTACGGAAGCAAAACATTTCGGATTTTTTTGGTTCTGTAAGGTTACGGAGACCAACAATTCAGCATTTTTCGGTTCTGTAAAGTTACGGAAGTGAATCATTTCACTTTTTTTTGGTTCTGTAATGTTACGGAGGCAAAAAATATCAATTTTTTCGGGTTCTGTAACTTTTTGTCGGTATAAAGATGAAAAAGCCCCAAAGTAAAAACTTCGGGGCTTCAATAAAAATGGCTGTATGATACTCCTAGGATGACTTCTAACTATCCGAGAAGTAAAATACACTGTTATTGTTGCACGGCAACTGTAGTTGTAACTACTGTAGCAGGAACAACAGCTTTTTTGCGTGCTACAGATACATTTACTTCGTTGAAACGCTGTTCTACATTAAGATACAAGGTACTCCACGCTTCGGTACCTGCACTGTTAGCCTTCCATTTTAGCTCATCAGCATAGAGTTTAATAGCATTTTCCATTTCTTTACGCAGGTTACTGGGTGCAACTTTTGCCGCAGCATCATTTCCGCTACCCATATACAATTCTTCGTATCTACGCTGCAAGTCATCTAACGTACCAATTCTCTCGTTCAATAGCGTTCTGTATATCGCATCGTTATACTCGGGGCGTTTCAACGCTTCAATGATACGAATGTAGCGCAATGACTGATCGGCAATCTTCAAACTACTAAAGTTTTTTCCATACTTATTAACGACTCCAAAAAGTAAGGTTGCAGCAGTTCTCATTTCAACATCGGGCGATTTAAGCAACCCTTCGAGATACGAATAAGTTCCACCAAACATGGTTTTACGATCCATAAACAATGTTTTGATAGCTTCGGAAACTTCTTTATCGTTTCCGGGTTCTACAGCCATCTGATATCGGCCGTTTACCTCCACCAAATTCAGAAATTGTTTACTCTCACGCGCTTCATAAATGGCGGATTTAATTACAGTATCAATTATACGCAAAGCTAGTATAGCAAGCGATTGTGTGCCAACTCTGTTGGCTTTTGTTTTTAAATTCATGAAATTTTTTATTGAATTTTAATAATTAGTTGGTCACTGAAAAATATAAAGTTCATCAACCAACGATAATTTTCCCGGCTGTGCCACTAGGCGCTCCAAGAGTAAGGGATGAAAATTGATGAAACATATTACTATCAAGGCTTTAAATAGAAGCACCTAAAACAGTAGAGCTCATTTGGCTCAGTAATAAATGACACAAATAGGTGCACATTATTTCAAAACAAAAAAATCAATTTTCTGAGGGAAAGGGAAGGAATTAAAGGTCGAAAATGCGGGTAGAAGAAGTACCAAAAAAAGCAGCAAAAATATAAGAGGATTGTGTGCCACACAATCCGAAAAGCAACAGGATGGATGCAATAAGTGAATGCTTTAATCGAATCAAAGAAATTAAGGGAACCAACATGCGCAATTTCATTTCACGCAGTCGGGCTCTTAGCTCCAATGTTTCAATCAAATCGAAATTGCGGGTAAAACCTTCTACCCTTAAGTCTTCGAACCACGAAATATCTATCAAATCATTATCCCACACAAGATCGGCCAACTGAGCACCCAATAAAAACCCAAAAGGGTTATCATCTGGAGCGGAGGAAAGCTCAGGTGTTTCGGCGTAGTATGGATCAAATGGATAAGTCATCGTTAGATTATTTTTTATGTTACTGTTTGTATAATTTACAAAACGTATGCCAAATTACATTTAATGAAGTTTTGTCAGATAAATAGAGATCTGCATCTGCCAAAATTACACACTGTTATAATAGAAGAAATAATTCTGACAAAAATGGCAGTATTTGTCAGTCATCCCCAACTGAGATTATATACTATTGCAATCCACTTTCAATTAATGAAATATTTCTGTAATTAGTTACTCATTTACAACAGTAATATAAAAATTATTTGGTAATTTTGCGGTCAAATTCAAGTGCTAGTTAGCCAAGGATATTTTTGGTCTCAGAAATTAATCAATACACTATAATACAGACAATTGCAAAACAAACGAATAGGCAATTGTAAATTAAGAGTTATGAAACAGACTTATAAATTTGTAACGGCCGAAGAGGCAGCAAGCTATCTGAACGATGGCGACATTGTAGGATTTAGCGGTTTTACCCCCGCAGGATGTCCAAAAGAAGTTCCTACGGCTATTGCCAAACGTGCAGAAGCGTTTCACGCTGAAGGTAAAGAATTTAAAATTGGCATGTACACCGGTGCTTCTACCGGCGATTCGCTTGACGGTGCGTTGGCGCGCGCCAATGCCATTTTGTTCCGCACTCCTTACCAATCGAACAAAGATTTACGGAGTGCTTTGAATGCCGACCGTGCTCCATATTTCGATATGCACCTTTCGGTATTGGCTCAAGAATTGCGTTACGGATTTATGCCAAAACCAAAATTTGCCATTCTCGAAGTGTGTGATATCACTCCCGATGGCGAATTAGTTCTTACCTCTGGAGTTGGTATTTCACCAACCATTGCCGAGTTGGCCGATTTCATTATCGTAGAATTAAATCACAATCATCCGAAGGAACTTCGTGGTTTCCACGATGTGTACCAACCTTTAGATCCTCCTCACCGTAGAGAAATTCCAATATACAAACCATCAGATCGTATTGGTTCGGCAGTTTTGAAAGTCGACCCTAAGAAAATTTTGTGTGTGGTGGAAACAGATCGCGACGACGAAGTGGGTGGATTCTCTCCTACCGATGTGGTTACCGACCAAATTGGTAATAATGTAGCTTCGTTCCTTGTTGAAGAAATTAAATCGGGTCGTGTACCTGCTGAGTTTTTACCTATTCAATCGGGTGTTGGAAATATTGCCAACGCAGTGATGGCTTCTTTAGGCGTTAATCCGGATATTCCACCTTTCGAAATGTACACCGAAGTAATTCAGGATGCAGTGATTGATCTTATTCGCGAAGGAAACGTGAAGTTTGCCAGTGGTTGTTCATTAACTGTTACTAACCCTGTTCTGAAATCTATTTATGCCGATTTGGATTTCTTCCGCGATAAAATAGTTCTTCGCCCTCAGGAAATTTCAAATAATCCTGAAATTGCCCGTCGTTTAGGTTTAATTACAATTAACACCGCTTTGGAAGCTGATATTTTTGGAAACGTAAACAGCACACACGTGTTAGGTTCTAAAATGATGAACGGTATTGGCGGTTCGGGCGATTTTACCCGCAACGCTTACATTTCTATCTTCACTACTCCTGCTACTGCCAAAGGTGGAAAAATCAGCTCGATAGTTCCAATGGTATCACACGTTGACCAAAACGAACACTCGGTAAATGTTATCATTACCGAGCACGGCATTGCCGATTTACGTGGCAAATCACCAGTTCAACGCGCCGAAGAAATTATTACTAATTGTGTAGCTCCTGAATATCGTGAAATGTTGACAGAATATATCACACTTTCTAGCGGAACGCATACTCCACAAAATCTATCGGCTTGTTTTGGAATGCACAATCAATTTATCAAAACAGGAAGCATGTTGGGAACCAACTGGCAGGAATATAAATAGTTAGGAGTTAGGAGTTAGGAGTTACAAGTATCTTGTCTTGGTTATTTATTTTATATTAAATTAAATGACTATCCGCATAATGTACAATGAATTTAAATAAAATGGGCTTTGCCCAAACCCAAGAACAGTTATACAACTATTAATACACTTTACGGAGAATTATGAACGGTTAAAAACTAAGACTGCATACTATGCAGATAGTCATATTAAATTAAAAGTCAATCGAATAGCAGCAATGCTTCGGTTGACTTTTTTTTGTTGTTGGATTAACTCCAAACTTTATGCAGACTAGGTCTTGAAGTCCTCCGCCAGCTGGCGGAGATTTAGGGGACTGCATAGTAACGAATGTAATGTGCAATTGTATCTTTTAGCTCATCATTTCTTCTCTCCTCACACAGAGCCGTTTACTATTCTTGATAAAAAAAATGTTGCAAAGCATATTTATTCAAAACAGAACTATAATCTACTGAATATCAGAATATAATAACAGATATGTAGATCAATTATTGGCGTTGCAGAATAAAAACAATTTATTTTTTTATCAACTTAAGAATATTTTAGATAATCAATAAAAAAAATGTGTATCTTTGTGTGAATATAAAAGGCATATATGCCTGTATATGTGGTAATTAATGTAACGATATACAGCCAATTGCTACAAGCAAGTTGGAGTGATTGCTACAATAATAACAACTTCAACTAACTTAATAAGCCCGTTGTAATAATCTTTTAGTTCTGCTATTTTATGAAACGATCCAACACATCTGTCGCTGACTCACTAGATAGAAAAGCTGAAAAGTTGACCTCAAACAGCTATTCAGACACAGGAAAAGATTTCAAAAAAGAGGAATCAATGCTGCACATCCAACAACTGGAGTTGCGCATTGCAGAACTTGAGTTACAAAACGAAAACTTGTCAAAAAAAGTAGAATCCCAAAACCAGAAAAAAGCCGAGCTTCAAAAAAACGAAAATCTACTTCGTTCAATTATTCACAATATTCCCGATTTAATCTGGTTAAAAGATGTAAATGGATTATTCTTAGCATGTAATACATCTGTAGAAAGATTCTTTGGAGCAAAAGAAGCCGATATAATTGGCAAAACAGACTATGATTTTGTAGATAAAAAGCTTGCTGATTTTTTTCGTGCGAATGAACAGATAGTGATGACGGCAGGAACACCTCTTATTAACGAAGAGTTGATTCATTTTGCAAATGATGGTCATAATGCCTTCCTCGAAACCGTCAAAACGCCACTGTATGATATGGACAATAAGCTCATTGGCATTTTAGGTATTGGACACGACATTACCCTCAGAAAAAAAACGGAATTACAGCTCCTTGAAAAAGAAGTGCAGTATCTAAATCTGGCCAACTCAGGTTTAGCACTAGTTTGGACTGCGGGGCTAGATAAGCTATGTAATTACTTTAATAACAGTTGGCTCAACTTCACTGGACGAACACTCGAGCAAGAGATTGGAAACGGTTGGACAGAGGGAGTATTTTCAGAGGACTTGGATAAATGTATAGAAACGTATACCTCTGCATTTGATAAACGGGAAGCATTTCAGTTGGAGTACCGCTTACTCCACAGAAGCGGTGAGCACAGATGGATTCTGGATATGGGAACTCCAAATTACAATAACGCCGGCGAATTCATTGGTTATATTGGAAATTGTTTTGATATTCATGAGCGCAAACAGGTGGAAAACGCACTAAAAGAAAGTGAAGACAAATTCAAGAATGTGTTTGAAAATTCTATCATCGGAAAATCCATCACAAGTTTAGATGGGCAATTACAAGCAAATGCTGCCTTTAGTAAGTTAGTGGGCTATACAGAGGAAGAATTACAAAAAATGTCGTGGAGAGAAATAACATTTCCGAAAGACATACAGTACGATAACGCCTTAGTTGAACAGATTCTTTCTGGGAAAAGAGATTCTGCACATCGGGAAAAAAGATTCATCCACAAAAATGGAAGCCTTATTTGGGTAGATCTGAGTACTGTCTTGCAGCGTGACAAGAATAGCAAGCCACTTTTTTTTATAACAGAATTCGTAGACATTACCGAACGAAAACGTGCAGAAAATGCACTGTTAGAAAGTGAAGAAAAACTGAACACCCTTTTTACCTCCATGACAGAAATGATGGCTATGCATGAGCTTGTGTTTGATGAAAATGGTAAAGCTGTGAATTACATTATTACCGATTGCAACGTAGCATTCTCCAAAATTACTGGAATTGAAAAAAAAGATGCAGTAGGTAAACTGGCAACTGAAGTGTATGGAACGGATAATGCACCCTATTTAAAACAATATGCGCAAGTGGCTACTAGTGGGAAGTCATTGGTGTTTGATTCTTATTATTCACCAATGGATAAGCATTTTCTAATTTCTGTAATAGCTCCCGAAAAAAATAAATTTGCCACTATTGCCACTGACGTTAGTGTTTTGCAACAAGCTCAACAACAAATATTGAATAAAAACAAAGAACTTGAAGACTATCTTTACATTGCATCGCACGATTTAAGATCGCCGCTTGTAAATATTCAGGGATTTAGTCAGCGCTTACAGAAACAAACCAACAACATAAAATCTCAGTTGGCAAATTGCGGAATAGACCCGATTTTGAAAACAAACATTAGCAAAATTACCACAGAAGAGATTCCAAAAACGCTTAACTTCATATTCTCCAGTGTTGCAAAAATGGAGGCACTTATTAATGGACTGCTACAACTGTCCCGCACCGGTAGAATTAAAATGTATATCAGCAAGGTAAACATGAATAAATTGCTAGAAAAAGTTCTCTTTGCACATAGTTTTCAGATTTCGGAACTATCATCTCACGTTCATCTGGAGCATTTGCCCGATTGCTATGGAGATGAGCAACAACTAAATCAGCTCTTCTCCAACCTAATAAGTAATGCTATAAAGTACAGAGATCAAAACAAAGCATTGAAAATTAAAATAAGTGCGATTAACGATTTCAATAGAATTATATACAGCGTTACGGACAATGGAATAGGGATTGAACATAAATTTCAAGAAAAAGTATGGAACATATTTTATCGGATTGATCCACAATCGCAGATAGCAGGCGATGGTGTAGGGCTAAGTGTAGTAAAACAAATTGCTGAAAGGCATCGTGGAAAGGCTTGGGTAGAATCGGTAGAATCGGTAGAAGGACATGGATGCACTTTCTTTATTGAATTACAAAAAAATAATTGGGAATAAGGTGAAAAAATAATTGATATGATAGCTTGAAAATAACTTTCGGAGAATAAGACTTGTAACTCTTTACTAACAAACTTTTTGAACGACGATTTTTGAACGCAAAAAAAGCAAAAAAAGCAAATCAGAAATCTTCAATCAAAATAGACTTGAGATTAGTATTGTTTCTTGAAAATCTTCAATCAATTTCTGCATTTTTTTATTTTAGTAACGTAGAATTAATAGTTAGATTTGATATTCTCTAAATATACAAGCTTGGTCTTAAAGTCTCCGCCAGCTGGCGGAGGATTTAAAGGGCTGCTCCTAACTATTATTCTTATAACTATTTTTAGGTACCTTTTAAATTTAATTGATATGGAAAATCTCAAAAAACTTGTTATTCTGATAGCAGAAGATGACAATGGTCACGCCGAACTTATTCGGTCTGGCTTGGTAGAGTCTGGCGTTTGTAATGAGATAATCAGATTCTCAAACGGTGAAGAAATTTGGAATTATTTGCTTGACTCTAAAAAAAGAGAAACGAAGAAACGTAATCATTACTTGTTATTGCTCGATATCAACATGCCCCTAATGGATGGTATAGAAGTGCTACGACTTATAAAGTCGGACGATAAGCTAAAAGAAATGCCTGTGATTATGCTCACTACCACTGATAATCCAATAGAAATAGAAGAATGCTATCAAATAGGCTGCAATATTTATGTTACAAAACCTGTCGACTTTATCAAATTCACAGACACGTTGAACCGTTTAGGTTTATTCATTCAAATAGTAAAAGTTTAAAAAAGAAATAAGATGAAATCAAAAATAGACACAATACTTATCATTGAGGATGACCTGGGCTTGATTGAATTAATAAATGATAAAGTTCAAGAATGCGGTCAGCCAACAATTTGCTTTCAAACAGCAGCAACTGCTTTTGAATGGCTGGAGAACAATACGCCGATTCTAATGATGTTGGACTACAGTCTCCCCGACATGAATGCGCAGGAGTTTATAGCTGAATTAAAAAGAAGGAACAGAACCATAGCTCCATTTTTAGTGGCCACGGGCCGGGGCGATGAAAAAATTGCAGTAGAGATGATGAAACTGGGTGCTAAGGAGTACATCATTAAGGATACACTTTTCCTTGAAATGATTCCATTAGTTGTGTGCAAAAGCATTGCAGAGATAGAGAAAGACAACAAGTTATTGCTTACAGAGCAAAAGTTTATTGAATTAAGTCAATTCAATAAACAAATAATCGAAAATGCTCACGAAGGTATTATCGTATATGACAAGGAATTGAACTACCTGAGCTGGAATCCATTTATGGAAAAAATAACCGGTTATTCGGCAGTTGATATTATCGGCAAAAATGCAATAGAGCTATTCCCATTTTTGCATGAAGCAGGCGAAGCGGCGAATATTAGAAAAGCGATTGATGAGAAAACAATAATAGAAAATGAATTTAAGTTTGACATCCCTAGCACAGGCAAATTTGGCTGGGCAAGACAGACTTCCGGTCCATTGTACAATTTTGAAGGCGAAGTAATTGGAGCTATTTCTACAGTGCACGATGTGACCAAACGTAAAGAAGCCGAAAAAATTCTGGAACTAACGAAACAAAGCTATGTAGACATAATTAACACTGTTTCGGAAGCCATTTACGTTATGGATGAAAATGCAGTATTTATCAGAGTGAATAAAGGAGCCAGGGACATGTACCAACTAAGCGATGAAGAATTAGTTGGGAAAACCCCGGCCGATTTGGCCGCGCCCGGACTTAATGATTTAGAACAGGTTCAAAAGCAGCTACTATCCGTTTTCAAAACAGGAATTGCTACTACTTTTGAGTTTTGGGCAGTGCGCAAAAATGGGGAGATTTTTCCCAAAGAAATACTCGTGAACAAAGGTAGGTACTTTGAGAAAGATGTACTTATAGCTACAGCGCGAGATATCACCGAACGTAAAGCGGCACAATACGAGATTGACAAAATTGGGAAACATTATCAAGCATTGATTGAAAATGCCCCAGACGGCATTGTATTGATAAACGCTGAGGGTCAATTTCTATATGCGAGTCCATCGGCTCGTAAAGTTTTTGGCTACAATACTACAGAAGAACTATCAACTCACCCAAATGATCTTACTCACCCCGATGACTTAGAGTATGTTTTGCAAAATATAGATAAAACTTTAGAGAATCCTGCCTTTGTTCCAACCATCGAATATCGGTTTAGGGATAAAGCCGGCAGTTGGAAGTGGGTTGAGACCACATTTACAAATTTATTAGGTGATTCGATAGTATCGGCCATTGTTCTGAACTTTAAAGAGATTACCGAACGAAAGAATAACGAGGAAGCTCTTAAACAAAGTGAGGAAAAGTACCGTCATATTACTGAAAATATCTCCGATGTAGTTTGGATCATGGATTTACAGTTCAGATTAAGTTATGTGAGTACTTCGGTAGAAAAAATACTTAACGAATCGGTGGAGAAAATCATCAAAAGTAACCTTTTGGAAATTTTCCCTCCTGAATATATCGAAAATTTTGAAGTTTTATTAGTACAAGAACTTGAAAAGGAGCTGGCTCCCAATTCAGACCCACATCGTACATTAACTCTAGAATTAGAAATTTACAAAGCAGATGGTTCAAGGCTGTGGGTGGAATCTAATATTGCATTTTTAAGGAACGCAGAAGGTCAACCAATAGGCATTCAAGGTAGTGCACGAGATATTTCGGAACGTAAAAAAGCCCAGAATGCACTAAAACTAAGTGAGGAAAAATACCGTCATATCACTGAGAATATCACTGACGTGGTTTGGACATCAGACTTACAGTTCAATTTAAATTTTATCAGCTCATCTATCGAAAAGATGTGTGGCGAAACTGCTGAAGAGCATATGTTTCGGACTCCAAATGAAAAATTTAAGCCAGAGAGTTGGTCAAGAATTCTCACTGAATTCAACTTAGAACTCGAAAATGAAAAAGATCCAAGTATAAAAAAAGACAGAATTCATTTCATCGAAGTTGAACACATTAAAGCCAACGGCAGTGTGTTTTGGGCTGAAATGAGAATGACGTTTTTACGCGATGAAAACTCTAAAGCAATCGGCTTATTGGGAATTACACAAGACATCTCTGAGCGTAGAAAGTTTGAAGATCAAATAAATAAACTAAATAATTGCTTCATTGGTTTTGGTTCTGATTATTTGCAAAACATCAATTCATTGGTAAAGGTGAGCGGCGAGTTGACAAATGCTTCTTGCGCAATGTACAATAGACTTGAAGATAATAAACTATTTCCGATCGGTTGTTGGAATCTGCCTACTTTATCGAGCAAATTGGCACTTCCAGAAGAGTCAATTTGTTACGATGTTATCCATAGCGAAGATGATAAACCACTCATTATACATGAACTCCAACAATCTAAATATGCACAAGCCGAGTCCTTTATAAGTAAATATTTACTGGACACATATATAGGCAAACCAGTAAAGTTACAAGACATAAAAATTGGTTTGCTTTGTGCTGCTTTTCAACAAGAATACAACCCATCGAAAAATGAAATTCATTTATTGGAAATTATTGCTTCGGCCATAGGAGTTGAAGAAGAGCGAATGCAAGCACAAAAAGCAGTAGAAGTAAGTGAAGAAAAATACCGGACGATGATTGAGTATTCGAACGATTGGATATGGATGCTGGACAAGAACGCTTGCTTTACATTTTTCAATAAAACCGCTGAAGATGCAACTGAGTTGAATGCAAAAGATTGGATAGGCAAGCCTTTTACTCCACTTGTAATGGAAGAAGATCTCGATATGTTAACAGACGTATTCAAACGATCCATAAATGGAGAGATTTGTTCCTACGAATTACGTTTTAGAAAAACCGATTTATCAATTCTCACCATTTTAGTCAACACATCTCCAATTTATGTACAGGGAGTAATTATTGGAATGATTAGTTTCGGTCAAGATATCACTGAACGTAAAAAAGCCGAAAATGATATTATTAAAAATGAAGCATTGCTAAAAAAAGCACTTATTGAGAGCTCGGGCATGATTCAGTCTAACGATAATGAGATTGACTACCAACGCATCGCTAATTCGGTTTTAGAAATTTCAGATGCCAAGATGCTGGTATTCATGCTATCCGATAACGATGGGCAAGACTACAAAACTGTTGCTTTAGCTGGTGAAAAAGAAAACCTGCTAAAAGTCACGTCTATTCTTGGGTTTGATATCATTAATAGAAGATGGCAAAAAAATTCTTTCATAGTGGATATAATGAAGGATAAAACAATTGCTATATTTAACTCGATAAGAGATCTGACAAAAGATAGACTTCCAAAACCTATTTCTTTCTTATTGGAAAAAACCTTCAATATTGGTGAGACTGCGGTGGTGAAAATTACAAGAAACGATACTTTAATAGGATACTTAACTTTAGTTTACTCGAAAGGGCAAACACTCCAAAATTCCGAATTAATTGAGCTTTTTGCTAATCAGGTGGGACT
>Ga0136636_10002132_pt1 | contig 11789 bp, 9 predicted proteins | sample AntDrymUQ8522106_2_FD_104653 | JGI IMG/M metagenome (GOLD analysis project Ga0136636, IMG submission 104653) | Polar desert sand microbial communities from Dry Valleys, Antarctica - metaG UQ852 (21.06) | ecosystem: Environmental > Terrestrial > Soil > Desert | place: Antarctica: Dry Valley... | reverse complement strand
GATGCAGCATCTACCCTACCGGTAATGTTGGCAAAATACCGGTCCGATAAAGTGTATCCTACCTGTCCATAAATGCTATAAGCACTATTCATCTGCACACTGCTTGCAGTACTTTGCTGCGCTGCATTGCTTAATTCGCGTAATCGGTCGTAAGAAAAATTAGTACCTGAACCCCTGAGTAATTTGGTTTGCTGACTTAAAACTTCTATCCCCGAAAGAATATCAAGCTTGTGATTTTCGCCAATTTGCGGAGTCCAGTTTCCTTGTAAAAAGCCATTCCAGTTAAATGACTGCCGGTTGATAATTTGTAAAAATCCGTTTTGGTTTCTACCCGTTTCATTGCGTGGCGATTGATAAAGTTGTTGTTTGTTAATTTGCAAATCGGTACCCAAATTAGTACTGAACCGAAGATTGGGTAAAGCTTGAAAATCGAGCCTTACATTTCCCAGTAAACTCCCTCCTTCGCTGTAGTTCTGGTTTTGTTCGAGTACGGCTAAAGGATTGGGTACTCCAACAATCTGGTAAAAAGTACTGTCCGCATTGTAAGCAGGAAGATTGGGAATAATAGGCACCAATTCTGAATAAATGTTTAACCCATTCTTTTTGGTTAGCGTGGGTGCAAGCGAGGTAGATAACGTGAATTTTTTAGAAAGACGGTTATCTAGCCGAATCCGGAAAAATATTTTTTGAAAATCATTCCCTTTTTGAATAGCTTCCTGATTGAAAATGCTCCCCGAAATACGGAATGTACTTTGTGCAGAGCCACCACTTATTTCCACATCATAATTCTGAAAAAAACCTGTTCGGTTGGTCAGCCCAAACCAATCGGTACTCATTTCTCTACTACCAGCCAATCCTTCGGCTGCGGCCGGGTTAAAGCCTTCCGAAATATAAAGTTCTTTTGCCAGTTCGTGGTATTGTGCTCCATCAAGCCATTTTATTCGATTTATGGGGTTAGAAATGCCTGTGTTAATTTGGAAACCGAATTTTGTTTTACCGGCACGGCCTTTTTTAGTAGTAATAATAATAACACCATTGCTTGCGTTGGCTCCGTAAACAGCAGAGGCGGCGGCATCTTTTAAAACACTGATACTTTCAATATCATCCGGATTGATACCGGAAAGCGGATTGATAAATTCCTCTGCTCCAAACTGACTTGGCTCATCCCCTTTGCGCTGCTCTGTAACGGGTATCCCATCTATCACGTACAAAGGTTGCGAAGAGGTGGTTAGCCCCCGCCTTACCCCTCCAAATATTTCACTGATAGAATTTTGTCCACGGATATTTATGCGAACGGGTGCACCTAAATTGGTATTGGTTTCTACCTGAACCCCTGGCACCAAACCTTCCAGCATTTTGTCAAAGCTTTCAATCGGTCTGTCAACCAGCAACTCCTTACTACTCAAGGTGGATATGGCTCCTACTACTTCTTCTTTTCTTTTTGGTTTACCATAACCACTTGTAACGACAACATTGTCCAGTTCTTTCCCATCAGTTTCCATTACTATTTGAAAATCTGTTTTCCCAGCCATTGGCACGGAAAAATTCTTATACCCTATGTAAGTAAAAATTAAAATACCATTCATCTTATCAACGGGAATCTTTAAGGCAAAGCTTCCATCGGCATAGGAAAGTGTTTTTAATTTTTGACCTTTTAATTGAATGGTGACGCCTTGTAAAGGCGCATTCAGTTCAGAATCAGTAATTGTTCCCCGAATATCGGTTTGACAAAAGGCACTGTTACCTGCATAAAACAGCACTAGAATACTCAAAAATCCGCTATAAATGAAATAAAATCGTACTGACATAATTACACATCAAAAACCAGAAATTGGTTGAATTGAGTTGGATAAAGATATTTTTCCAAAAAAAGATATCTCAAAACTAATTAAAAATTTTAAAAATCAGGGTGATATTTAACAAAATAATTAAAATAAAAAACACTCTATTGGCTATTCTCCTAGATTTGCGTCCTAACAGACAGGCAAATGAATCAAAAAATAATAACTGCTCTATCCCTTTTTTTAGGGATAAAATCCGCTATTGGTCAATGGAATCCAAATACAAAAGAAAATAATCCAGTGGTGCTGGTTTCCAAAAAAGGCAATGCACAAATAAATTCTCTGATAAGTGTTTCAGATAATATGGGTGGCATATATATTGCATGGATTGAAAACAGAAACACGGCTACAGCCAATGATATTTTCCTTACGCATTTACTGGCAACCGGTGTCGCAGATCCTGATTTTCCAGAAGAAGGTAAATCTATTTGTAAAGCTATAGGGGCTCAAAGTAACCTTACTATGGCCGAAGATGGAAATGGCGGTGCAGTACTCACCTGGACAGATCCTCGGAACAATGCCATAAGTAGTAACGATATTTATGCGCAGCGGGTGGATAAATCCGGCAAAATAGTATGGGCCGAAAACGGGGTCCCCATTTCCCAAAGGAGTACTAATGAAACCGGGCCCGTTTTAGCAAGAATTTCTTCTACCCAAATGGCAATTGCCTGGCGTTTTTTTGCCAATAGCCTCGATCTTGCTTTAAATTACATTAATTTATCTGATGGTTCAAAAGCATTGGCAACAGATGTACAAGTAGTCAATCTTTCAAATAACCAAACCAATCAGAAATTGGTTGCAGATGGTAAAGAAGGATGTATCCTGGTATGGACCGATGGAAGAAATGGCAATTCTTCATCCGGAATTTTTAGCCAACGATTCAATAAATCAGGGGATCCGCTATGGGCTGCATCGGGCGTGGCGATACGTACAGCATCAGGATCAAATACAACCGCTCCACAAATTGTAAATGATGGCAAAGAAGGAGCCGTAATAACCTGGTCTGATAACAGAAATGGACCCACCAACGCCGATATTTACATCCAAAGGATCAACGGAAACGGAGAAGCCCTTTGGGCTGCGGAAGGCGTGCAGGCAACCAAGGCTACAGGGCAACAATTGTTACCAACACTTATTAAAAGCAACAATCAGTACATAGTTTCCTGGAACGACGGACAAAACGGTGCAACGAATATTGATATATATGCACAGGCATTTTCAGAAAACGGAAATACTCTATGGAATGCCGGTAACCCTCTGGCTGTAGTTACAGAAGCGGGAAACCAACCAAATGTAAACAATGCACCCATAATGATTACCGATGGTTTGGGTGGAGCCTTTGCGGTATGGGATGATCGCAGAAATGGAGCAGGCGACGATGATATTTATTCTCAATATATAAATGCTTCTGGTACAATCATATGGCCCACAATGGGAAATCCAATAAGTATCATTGCCGGCAGCAACCAAACAAGCCCTGTAGCAGTTGAAGGACAAAACGGAAGTATTGTAGTATCCTGGCGCGATAGCAGATCATCCGTTACTTTCGGAGAATTATATGCATCCAATGTGCAAAGAACTGGCTTGCTGCCCTTACAATTTCTGCAAGTAGCTGCACAGGTAAAAAATAAATTAGTTACCATTCACTTTACAACAGCAAACAGTTTCAATGTGGAAACTTTTGACATTGAAAAAAGCCTGAATAGCCGGGAATTTAAAACAATTGGAACAGTGGCTGCTTACAATACCCCGGCAAACAAAAATTACAGCTATTCTGATACCGACAAAGCAGAAGGGTCATTTTATTACAGAATCAAGGCCAACGATAAAGACGGCACTATGCAAATATCCAAAGTAGTAAAAGCTTCTATAGCATCCACCAACGGGGAAAATGTATCCATTTTTCCAAACCCGGTTAATAATATTTTACATATTGAAACCATTAAACTTGAGACCGGATCTTATACGTTTAGTCTCATTGATCTTTCAGGAAAAAACAGACTGAATACACGTTTTATTCAAAGCCAAAACAGACAATCCGTATTTTCAATAAACATACAGAATATTACCCATGGTATATACAAATTCCAAGTAATAGATGAAAAGGGACAGGTTGTTTTGTCAAAAAATCTAATGAAAAAATAAAAGGCAATTGCACTTTTAAAAGTCTTAAAATCTAAAAAAATAAAAAGAAGGGATTTTTTATTCAACAGAAAGTCCCTTCTTTTTAGATAAAAAACTCATGCCTGCAATAAATTATCAATTATTAATTCTTACAACAACAAGAAAAACATACTAATTTTAATAAAAAGCACCTAAAAAATTCCTTATATTTTGTTCATGAAAAGTTGCAATACTTTCTAAAGCAATGATACCAGTAAATGCTCTCAAAATTTTCTAAAAAAAAAGGTTACTCCACACTGGAACAACCACTTTCTTAAATATGTAAATAATTTTAACTCAACTTTTCTACCTGCATATAATTCAATTCTACTGGTGTAGAACGTCCAAAAATCTTAACAATTACCTTCAATTTCTTTTTCTCATCGTTTACGTCCTCAATTACTCCGTTGAAATCATTAAAGGCACCATCAATAATTTTAATCGTTTCGCCCATAATAAAAGGTTCACTCATGGTGATGCCTTGATCACTCATTTCATCAACCCTTCCAAGCATCTTGTTTACTTCAGCCTTTCTTAAAGAAATTATATTTCCCTTAGAACCCTTACCATCTGTGAGAAAGTGCATTATATTACTGATTCCACTAATATGTTGCACCATATCATCAGTAAGTTTTCCTTCGGCTACTTCAATCATAAGATAGCCAGGGTAGTAGTTTTTTTCGCGCATTACTTTTTTACCGTTCAGCACTTTATACACTTTTTCCATGGGCAGAAAAATCTGCTTAACCCTTCCGCCCCAGGTTTGGCGAAGTAAGTCCTTGTCAAGATATTCTTTTAAAGACCTCTCTTTGCCACTAACAACCCTAAGGACATACCATTTACTTTCTTCTTGTTGTTCTATTTCTGGTGTATCCATTACTTAAATAAAGAATAAATAAGTTTAAGGAGATTTTCTGAAGCTATATCCATCACCCATACCATAGCTGTAATGAGAATGGTAGCTACAATTACAATAACAGTACTTTGCTGCAACTGTGCCCAGGTAGGCCAGGTTACCTTTTCGGTAAGTTCATGCAAACTATCTTTTACGTAAGCGGTAATTTTGCTCATAAGAAAAAATCCATTTAATAAAGTAATCCTAGTGGACACTTCACATGTTACTATCTGATTGCACGGGCACGCGGATTCGAACCACGATCAAAGGTTTTGGAGACCTCTATTCTACCGTTGAACTATGCCCGTAAAAACAATTAGCTAATTGGCCAATTGGCAAATTAGCTAATTGTGTACAAATGTAGGAGAATTATTTTAATATCTCAGTAACCTGACCGGCACCTACGGTACGACCGCCTTCGCGAATAGCGAACTTGAGGCCTTTTTCCATAGCGATAGGTTGAATGAGAGTTATATGTAAATTGGTATTATCGCCAGGCATTACCATTTCAGTTCCTTCAGGCAGCATACACTCCCCTGTTACATCCGTAGTACGGAAATAGAACTGAGGACGGTACTTGTTAAAGAATGGCGTGTGTCGTCCACCTTCTTCCTTGCTCAGTACATACACTTCACCTTTAAATTCGGTATGTGGTGTAATAGAACCAGGCTTACAAAGAACCATACCACGACGGATCTGACTTTTTTCAATACCGCGTAGAAGCAAACCTGCGTTGTCACCGGCTTCACCTTCATCAAGCAATTTCTTAAACATTTCAACACCGGTTACGGTAGAAGAAAGCTTATCCGGCATCATGCCTACTATATCAATACCCTCACCCACTTTAATTCTACCACGCTCAATACGACCAGTTGCAACGGTACCACGACCAGTAATGGAGAATACATCTTCCACACTCATCAGAAACGGAAGATCAACAGGACGAGGAGGCAGGGGAATATAAGAATCCACCGCATCCATCAATTCATTTACCTTTTCAACCCACTGTTCTTCACCAGCTAAAGCACCAGTAGCAGAACCTTGAATGATAGGAGCATTATCGCCATCAAATCCGTAAACGCTTAACAAATCGCGAATTTCCATTTCAACGAGTTCAAGCAATTCAGGATCATCAACAAGATCAACTTTGTTCATAAATACAACCAAAGCGGGAACTCCTACCTGACGAGCGAGCAGAATATGTTCTTTCGTTTGGGGCATAGGACCATCGGTTGCTGCAACTACCAGAATAGCACCATCCATTTGGGCAGCACCGGTAATCATGTTTTTTACATAGTCAGCGTGACCGGGGCAATCCACGTGAGCATAGTGACGTTTGACAGTTTGGTATTCAACGTGAGCTGTATTGATAGTAATACCACGCTCTTTTTCTTCGGGCGCACCATCAATATCATCATACTTTCTTGCAGTTGCCAATCCTCGTGCTGCAAGGATATGTGTAATAGCTGCAGTTAATGTTGTTTTACCGTGGTCAACGTGGCCAATCGTACCTACGTTAACGTGGGGCTTGTCCCTCTTAAAGGTCTCTTTTGCCATTTTAGATGTTTTTAATAATTGTTTACACTTTTTAAATAATCACGAATTCCAGATGTTGTTGACCATCCGGCTTTCTGAGCCGTTGATGAGAATTGAACTCACGACCTCTTCCTTACCAAGGAAGTGCTCTACCACTGAGCTACAACGGCGTTGCTCAGTTGACAGCTTTTTTTATGACAATTTGCAATTAAACTAAGATGTGATTAATTAATACACCTGCTTACCTTCTATTTACAAACTGTAAACTGTTGCCTGAGCGGGAGACGAGGCTCGAACTCGCCACCTATAGCTTGGAAGGCTATCGCTCTACCAAATGAGCTACTCCCGCTTACAAAAACCATTTTAAAGAACCTTTACTTCAAAAAAGATATTATTCTCTTTCCTAATTCAATAATCGAATTTTAAAATGGAACTGCAAGTTACAACATAATCCATTAATTCGTCTTTTACTAATCTTGTTTTGACAAAAATATCCGGAAAATTGGAATTTTCATATAAATAACAAAGATCTGTGGGCAGTGGAGGATTCGAACCTCCGAAGTCGAAAGACAGCGGATTTACAGTCCGCCCCATTTGGCCGCTCTGGAAACTGCCCAAACAAATAAAATTCCAAAAAATCAAACTCCAAATTCCAAAGGTTTGGATTTTTAATTTAAGAATTTTCCTATGAGCCACTTGCCGGAATCGAACCAGCGACCTACTGATTACAAATCAGTTGCTCTACCAGCTGAGCTAAAGTGGCATTTTCAAAGAATCACCTGACCTACTGATTATCCCGCACCTGCGGGACTCCACCAGTTGAGCTAAAGTGGCATTTTCAAAGAATCACCCGACCTACTGATTATCCCGCACCTGCGGGACTCCACCAGTTGAGCTAAAGTGATCTGTAAACCTCTAACCATCAGTATTTCACATTTAGTTAAAGTTGTTTTCCCTGATACCTAAAGAACTGTCCCCGTTTTTGGGATGGCAAAAGTAAGGCAAAAGCTGATATGGCAAAAAAAATAGTTGAAAATCTTTTTAAACGTATGTGAAATACTTTTTTGGTCCATTTGGATTTTACAATAATGTATGCAAATTTTCGACAATTTTTCAATTTTTCACTTGCTTTCTTTCCCCTCTCAAACTCCCTGAGAGCCTTACAGAGAAGGTTTTAAAAGAAAATTCAATCCTTTTATTTTAATTTTAATAAAGAAAAGAGAAGACAGGTGTTAAAGTTGATTTCAATCAGAAAAAGAGATTTTTATTTTTAAAAGACTTGTCTTGAAATTACCTTTTTTAATCACTTTATCTTAAGAATTATCCATGGGTATAATAATTGCATACCCTATCATGGGTTCACAATGCAATGAACAAGAAAATCCGAATAGTAATAATGGATAAAAAAGATCAATACAAAGATGAAAAAGGAAAAAAAAGGAAGGCTAAGATTAATTGTAAGGCAATACGTTTGTTTGATATGTTTTAAAAAAACAAAGCCCCTGCTCCGAAAGAAGCAGAGGCTTTGTTAACTAGAGCAAAGCAATCAGTTCTGTAATTTTTCTTTTTTTCGTTTTATTTGGTTGCAAACACTATCGAAGGCTTCATCGAAAGAAACTTCGAATGACTTACTTGAGGTTTTTACAAAAATCTCATTTTTTGGGATCCGTACTTTAATCTCTGCAACTTTATCCTTAATTTGATGCACCACATTGTCCAATTTCAGAAATACATCCACTTTAATGATACGGTCGTGGTAGGTACTTAGCTTTTCCACCTTCTTCCGGATATGTTCTGTAAGTTTTCTGTCGGCATCAAACCGTACTGTCTGAATGTTCAGTGTCATAGTCAACACATTTTAAATGAATAAATAAAGAACTAAAAAGTAAATTTTGATCTTACATAGGCTTTTTTTTACTAAAGGAAAGGTAGGGAATTTTTCTTTTATTCGCCCACATAAGATATAAACGAAAAAAAACTCTATAAATTTTTCCCGCCGCGGGGATGAGCCTGTTCATGTACCTTTTTTAATTTTTCGATACTGTTATGGGTGTAAACCTGGGTAGCGGCAAGGCTGCTATGTCCCAGCAATTCTTTCACTGCATTCAGGTCGGCACCAGCATTGGTAAGGTGTGTAGCAAAACTATGCCGCAAGATATGGGGGCTCTTTTTATCTTGTGTGGTTACCAGTGCCAGGTATTTTTTTACCGTTTTATATACCCAGTGCCCTGCCACAGGCTTTCCGTTGGGTTGCACCAGTACATATTGCCGGTCAGCATTTTCCACATTCTTTTTATCCTCAAGGTAAGTTGTCACCAATGCAAGCAAATCTTTCCTAAGCGGCAATATCCGCTCTTTATTTCCTTTACCCAAAACCCTGATGGTTTGTTGATACAGATCAGTGTGGGTTTCAGTTAGCGAAATAAGTTCGCTTCGTCGCAGACCCGTTTCATATAATAAGCGGATTGCCAGTTGAGCTGTTTTACCCTCCCAGTCATCTTGAAAAATACCCGTTTGCCAAAGCTGAGAAAGTTGATTTTCTTCGATATAGACCGGCAACCGCTTACCCGATTTAGGACTATTGATGGAAGTAAGAGGCGAAACAGAAACCCACCCCTGCTTCATCATAAACTTATAAAGAGACCTAAGTGCAGATAGTTTTCGGTTGATGCTGCGGGGCGTAATGCCTTCTTCCCTCAATTGTGCCATCCAGGTGCGGATGAAGGGCGTTTTTATTTCGTTGCAGTTTACTACTTCAAAGGCATACTGTATGTATTCAGTAAATGTAAGAAGATCATTTTTATAAGCAATAAGGGTATGCTGCGATAAACGCTTTTCGAATTGCAGGTGCCTTAAAAACCCAAAAATCGCATCAGTTAATACCATAAAAAAAACAGTAACTATAAAGATAAGCCTCTATATGCTACTGTTGCTATAATATTTATACCCGATGAAGGGTAAAATTCAAATTTCTATTTTTCCACTAACAATTTGCTGCTTATAAACAGCTTTCAAAACTTCGAAACGTCGCTTAACTGAAGGCTTTGTAAAACTTTGACGGTCACGAAGCTGCATCAGAACTTTTGCTTTTTCAAACTTCTTTTTATACTTCTTAAGCGCTTTATCAATGTTTTCGCAGTCTTTTGAATCTATGATTAACATAATTTATATACCTCTTTTGAAAAATTTGAGGAGCGAAGATAACCATTAAGTTCAAACAGCAAAATTATTCAGCGATAAAAGTGAAAATTAATCTCATAAATTTATCCTTTAACAGGTTAGGAAGCCGAAATTGTCTTTTTTTTGCATTGCTTATAACAAAACCAGAATATGTTTACAGGAATTATAGAAACCATAGGAACCGTACAGGAAGTACAAATTTCGGGTACCAACCGTTCCTTTTGGATAGAAAGCGAACTGTCGGGGATGCTGAAAATTGACCAAAGTGTGGCGCACAATGGAGTTTGTCTTACAGTAGATGCCCTTCAAGACGGCAGACATCGGGTAACAGCTATTAACGAGACCCTTCAGAAAACGCATCTTAGTACCTGGAAAAAAGGATCTTCCATAAATATAGAGCGCTGCCTGATGATGGGTGGCCGGCTCGATGGACATATGGTTCAGGGACATGTGGACACGGTAGGGAACTGCCTTGATGTGCATGACCAAAATGGTAGCTGGCTATTTACGCTACGCTTTCCGGAAACATTTGCCCACCTGATGATTGAAAAAGGAAGCATTTGCCTGAATGGTATCAGCCTGACTGCATTTTCGGTTACAAAAAACAGCTTTCAGGTAGCCATCATTCCTTATACATGGGAACATACCAATATGCATGCACTCAAACCGGGAGATGCGATCAATCTCGAGTTTGATATGGTAGGTAAATACATTCAAAGATCACTGGCATTGCAGGCAAATGGATAAGCCCCATCCCCATATTGCTATTGCCATTCTAAATTATAATGGCCGGTACCTGCTTCAAAGCTACCTGCCATCAATTTTGGCTTTAAGCTACCCTAACTATTCGGTTTGGGTTATTGATAATGCCTCTACCGACAAATCAGCCGCCTATTTGCAGCAAAGGTTTCCCACGGTAAAGCTGGTACAAAACAAGGGCAACTATGGATTTGCACAAGGATACAATGAAGGCTTGAAATCTATTGAGGCAGACTATTATCTTTTACTCAACAGCGATGTGGAAGTAAACCCCGGGTTTATGGAACCCGTTCTGGCAGCCATGGAAAATGATCCTTCCATTGCTTTTGCCCAACCCAAGATACGCTGGTTGCGCCAACCCGAGTACTTTGAGTATGCGGGGGCTGCCGGGGGCTACCTCGATATTTTGGGCTATCCTTTTTGTCGTGGCCGGGTCTTTGATTTGCTGGAAAAAGATGAAGGACAGTATAACGACTCGCCTTTTGTATTCTGGGCCTCAGGTGCCTGTCTTTTTGCAAGGGCGGATGCCTTTTGGAAACTAGGTGGTTTTTATGAATATTTTTTTATGCATAGCGAAGAAATTGACCTTTGCTGGCGGGCACAAAATGCCGGATATAAAATACTGGCAAGTGGCAGCAGCAGTGCCATGCACCTTGGAGGGGCAAGTCTTACAAATGAGAATCCAAAGAAAGTCTATTTAAATTTTAGAAACAACCTGGTAATGCTCCTGCGTAATATGCCGGTAAGCAGGCTTCTGTGGATAGTTCCACTGCGGCTTCTTCTTGATGGGATAGCAGCTTTCGTGTTTTTAATAAAAGGGAAAACAAGCGCTTTTGCAGCCGTGTTCAAAGCCTGGTTCTCCGCTTTCAGGTGGTGCTTCTCCCCTGTTAAAAACCATTTCCCAAAGCACCGTGGATTCACCCATCTGTCAGGCGCTTTCAAAGGCTTAGCGTTATGGAAACGTTATGGCCCCTAAAATCGGGAAAAAAAAAGGCTGACCCATGACAGGACAGCCTTATGTTTTATGGGGTCATAACTTCTTCTTATTCACTTGTAAATTGCTGTTGAATGGTAAAACCTTGCCATACATCACCATAAATTTAGTACCCTGCAAACACCTCTACCGTTTCAGGTAGGATACACCCCCTACCCACTTTCGGGTCTATTATCACCTCATTACCAATCAACACCTTTGTAAATAGTATAATATTGATATTCCAATTGGTTGCTGTTTGATAGTTGCCATAACTACTTATTTACTTTAGCAGGCATGAAATTTCATGATAAAAATATCTTTTAGGTTTTGTATCAAAAGAGCTTTCAGGATAAGTCACAACATTCCCTTTTCAAAAGGCATTCTTTATTTATCGGGATAAAATGATAAAGGAGATTACATCACTCTTTCTTTTTTTAGT
>Ga0136636_10002131_pt1 | contig 11789 bp, 13 predicted proteins | sample AntDrymUQ8522106_2_FD_104653 | JGI IMG/M metagenome (GOLD analysis project Ga0136636, IMG submission 104653) | Polar desert sand microbial communities from Dry Valleys, Antarctica - metaG UQ852 (21.06) | ecosystem: Environmental > Terrestrial > Soil > Desert | place: Antarctica: Dry Valley... | reverse complement strand
CATTCGGGCGCAACTTGCCGAGCGGTTGGAAACCCTCATGGCGCGCGTCGGGCGCATTGAAGGCGAATTAACTCAACCGTTAAGCGCCGATTCCAAAGAACAGGCTAACGAGATCGAGGATGATGATTTGCTCGCAACGCAGGACAACATCGTGTTGCAGGAAATTGCCTCTGTGCGTGCTGCCATTGGGCGGATTGACGTTGGAAAATATGGGGACTGTTTTTACTGTGGCGCCGCAATATCGCAGGCGCGGCTCACGGCAGTTCCTGAGGCAACTTTGTGTACCGACTGCATGTAAGGAAATGCCGCAGTAAAAAAACCGCCGGGGTTTCGCCCGGCGGTTTTCCGTTTCAGGCCGAAGCCAATACGTCGTGACTAGAAATTAGAAACGAACGCCAAGGCCGACGACGGCCTGGTGCCGATCAACGTCGATCTCACGATCAAAGTCATCCTGGCCAATGTCGAGATTCTTGTAGTTGGAATAGCGATATTCCGCCTTGATGAAGCCGCTTGGTCCAAACAGGTTGAACTTCTGTTCAATCCCGGCGCCCAGACGGTAGCCATCCGCAGTAACACCATTGTTAAAGATTGTGCCCGCGCCATCGTTGAAACGGCCTTCGAACTTCGCATTGGTGTAACCACCCTTTGCGTAGATCATGGTTGAAGGCGAGACGGCAAAGCCAAGACGCGCACCGACATACAAGTCACGGTCAGTATTCAACCGGAACGAGTCGCCTGTGGTGATCAAGTCATTGGCGGTACCCTTAACGTCAGAATCGGCAAATTCGCCTTCTATGCCGGCAATCACGCCGCCAAGTTGGAAGTCATAACCAGCAGCTACGCCGTACATCAAATCGCCTTCGCCATCGGCAACATCGTCATATCCGACGAGAGCTTCGATATGTGGACCTGTGAAAGGCGCTGCTTCTTGCGCGAATGCAGGGGTTGCAAGTGCAGTGGAGAGGAGAGCTGCACCAATTAGGAGTTTACGCATTTTTATAATCCATTTTCAGTCAAACTGACGTCATCATTGTGACGCCACCAACCAAAGCCCCTCTCGGCGCGGATAGTTTCATGAATATAAAACAACAAGAATGCTGTGACATAATGGACACGATCTGGGCACGCCACGAACGATCTTGCGCCGCAGACAGGATTTGGACATGGGTACGCAATGGAAACCACGTCAAAGCCAGTCACCGCATTCAAGATCCTAACCGTAGAGCAATGGGCGCAGTTTCAAGCAGACGGAGTTTTTAAAGGCGCGCCAGTCGATCTGGCCGATGGCTATATTCATCTGTCCACGCAAGATCAGGTTCAAGGTACGCTCGACAAGCATTTTGCCGGGCAAGAGGGACTGGTTATTGCCGAGGTTGATCTCGCCTGTGTGCACGACAGCATCAAATGGGAAGTGTCGCGTGGCGGAGCATTTTTCCCCCATGTCTACGGCGACTTGCCGATGCATGCGATCATCGGGCATTTGACTCAGATCAAAGCATGAGGTGACATCAGATGGCATTCAGGGCTTCTCAACAAAGGAGCCTGCTATGGACATTCTACAAATTCCCGCCGTCGCCATTTTCACGGGCATGATCGTTTCTTTCACCATCGTCATGATGGCTGTCACATTGAGTGACGCGATCAAAGGCTAAAGAATAGGCCCGCCCTCCTTTCGGAGAACGGGCCCTTCCGCTCCTTTCGGCGGCAGTTCAGCCGCCTCAGGAAAACTGGTTTTGGATCAGTAGCTTTTTCCGCCACGATTACCGTGGCTGTCCACGTCGTCGGGTTCCAAGGCGCCCTCACCCAATGTGTCGGGCTCATCATCGTCGCTTCGTTCGCCGCGATAGGCGTCCATGTCAATTTTGCCGCTGCGTTCCATCTGGTTCATGTGATCGACAACATCCTGCGCGTCGTCTGGCTCGATCTGCGCGGGGTTAGTTACACCACCATGTCCGCTTTCGTGGGTGGAACCGCGGTCAGCCATTCCGCGGATAGCGTCGTCGGAAACGGTCTGTGCCTGCGCCGCCTCATCATCTTGTTCACTGTTAAAATTCTCTGGCGCATCCTCTGACCGGTCAACAGGGCTTTCATCGGCATGGTCGTTATCAATGTCAGCGCCAGTGGCCGTCATTGCAGCGTCGCTGTCATCATTTTCCTTGGTCCGCAAATCAGCATTGCTACTGACTGCTGAGGGATAGGCTGATGAGCCTGTCGTATTGGATGCAGGTGCGGTAGCAGCTGCAGCATCGGTAATCGGTGTAGCGCCAATGGGTCGGCTATTATCTGTATCGGTCACAGGCACATCCTTTCCTAGGTGGGGAGGTGCAAACGCAGATATGGAAAGCCAGTTCCCTTAAACGATTCAGATGGACCAGTGAAAGGTAGCACTGGTCTCTCCCATGCATACCCCTTCGCCATCAAACCGACGCTCGATGATCGATCCGGCTCCATCACGCTTGACCGCCAATATTGTGCTGCATCGCGTGCCGTAAACCGAATTGCGGATGAATATCGGGTACGCATCCACATGGTCCGATTGGGTGTCAGCAAGGCAATCAAATAACTTCATGGGATCGTCTGCCGCGCCGTCGAGCCAGCTTGCAACCGCGAGGTCCAAGCGCTCCTTGCGCGGCCAGCGCTCCCCGTTAATGACGTTGGAAAGCCCGTGAATACCGGTTCCCAAGGACTGACGAAACTCAGCAGGGCGGTTCGATAGATAATGGAGGCCGCGTTGATCACCAATCAGCAGGTTGAATGGATTGAACCTGTCCAGCGACTCAGGTATTTGACCTTTTGCCAGCCAATCAGTGACCAGCGCACCACGTGATGCCTTTTGCGGGTTTGCCCCTTGCGGATCGCGGATGTTGGTAACCACACCAAAGCGCCCATGACGGCTCACACCCATCCACGTGCCCTGCGAGGACAGGTCGCGGCCAGCGATGATAGAAGGGTCATTCACCCAGGCCCCCAGCGGAGCAGCTTGGCGCGCATGAAATTCGTCGCGGTTTCCCGCAACGACCAATTGCCAACGCGGATGGGAATCCCATGCGATTGAGACTACGCACATGTCTTGGTTCCTGCTTCATGAGGGTCAAGCAGTTGACAGGCGTCTTTCCAGTCAGCCGTCAGCCAGCGTTGTTGCTGCGGACCGTCGAGGATTAAAGTCGTGCTGTGTTTACCTTGTTCTACCGTGACAATCGCAAAGACCGGCATGTCAGTCAGATCCCGCCAGATCCCCGCCATCGCAAACAAAGACGGCGCGGGACTATCCTGTTTTGGGCGGATGATGGCCGTTGCAGGCACCAAACACCGCAATTCAACATGCCGCAAATTGCCTATCCAAAACGGGCTGGCCACGTTGCGGACGGTGGTCACCCATTGCACCTCACCCGACGGCGTCATGCTGTTGGGTGCAGGATAGCCCCAGACCATTGGCCGAATGAAACGTTCCGACGTTTTCGCTGACCGCACGATAACTGGCGCAAATTCGCCGGGCCTTAAGTCACCGCCGCCCCATGGGTCAGGGCCATGCCGTGCGCCAAATGCTTCGGCAATTGCACTGGACGGAGCGTCAAGGCGATAGGCGCGGATCAACCCAATCCGCTGCAGGATACATGACCTCTGTTATGATCCATCACAGCTGCTTTTCGTAAATGCGGTACACCTTGTTAATTTCGCCGTTAATCGCCTCGCCAACCGAACGCATGGGTCCATTATTATCGAGCACCCAGCCAAATTCGCCCCGTGATGCGCCAAATTTACTGGTTGCATCCTCGCGAATATAGGTAACGAGCATAAACGCCAATTGGCTTGCCATACGCGTGGCCTGCAGTTTTTTTACAACGCCCATCAATGGCACCCGCATCGTTCGTACCTTTGGAGCGCGCAACCACCAGAGCAATTTCGCCCAATTAAACGGGAACAATGATCCGCCAAAAGTTGAAATTTTCTCGTTAATATCTGGCCAAGTCATCATGAATGCCACAGGCTCCCCATCAACCTCGGCAATTCGGATAAGGCCGTCATACACGATTGGCTTTAGTTGCTTGCCGGTATGGGCTACTTCCGCATCCGTAATGGGCACAAAGCCCCAATTGCCGCTCCATGCATCATTTAGAATCGATAGGATGATCGCGGCCTCAGCGTCGAAATTTGCCTTGTTCACCTTTCGAATGACAATACGCTCATTCCGCTCGCCCGATGCGACTATGCGCTGCACCAAAGGCGGGAACGGCACATTGATCGGTATCTCATACGTGTAGAGGTCTTTGACCCCATTATATCCCGCCGCCTCAATCCACGCGCCATAGGCCGGGTTATGATGCCCCATAAGCACCGTCGGCGGGTGATCATGACCTTGCACCAATAGGCCCGGCTCTTCCCAGATCGAAAGGCTCAAAGGTCCAAGCGCGCGGGTCATTTTCTTGGTCCGCAGCCAGCCTTCAGCCGTTTCGATCAGCACTCTGGCAACATTGGCGTCTTCGGCTTCGAAAAAGCCCCAATTGCCCACGCCCGGCCCCATGCCTTGTTCCGGTGGCTGGGCCAAGGCGAGATGGTCTAGATGCGCGGAGATGCGGCCCACAATGCGTCCATCGCGCTCGGCCAAAAACAGTTGAGCTTCGCCATGTTCAAACCACGGGTTTTTGCCGGGCGTGATCGTCGCCAAGACATCGCTCTTCAACGGAGGGACCCAATTAGGGTCGGCGGCATACAGGCGGAATGGCAGGTCAACAAAGGCTTGCTTGTCAGCCTTTGTTGACACTGGGCGAATATTGATGCGAGTCATTCTGTAATCCCTGACATTCATTGCGCTAGGCGCTTCACCTTAAACGCAGGCGTTTGCCGAATTTGCCCAAAGCGGCTTTATCTTCGTCCGCCAATCCGTATTGCAACCCAAGCCACAATAAAGGCGAGAAAAGCAACAACAAACCAATGGCCCGCACCGGCGCGCCAAAGGGTGCAAGCGCTTCGCCCGATAGCCACAATGCCGCAAAGACGCTTATGCTGGCGGCGGCTGCGCGCCAGAATCCCGCGCCAAAGGGACTTAATTCGTCGCTAACCTTAAGCTCGACCACCGCCGCCCAAGCGGTCACCACGACTGCCACCGACACTGAAATTGCCATGCCAAACGCGCCATAGGCTGGCACCAGCCAGAGCGCGAGCAGCAGCCATATAACAAGCCCAATCGCGCTATTCAGCAAGGGCAAGGCGCGATGGCCGACCATCTCCACAATAGGCGTTGCTGGCCCGATAATAGCCTCCCCTGCACGTGCGGCCAGCAGGATCACCAATACCGGCAATGCAGCCGAAGCACCGGGTGCAAATACGCTTAAGATGTCCGGCGCGACGAGAATGAGAAATCCCGCCAGTGGCACCGCCAGCAACAGGGACATGCGCGTTGAAAATCGGTACATGGGCAACATCGCATTACGGTCAACAGCGGCCTGAGCCGAGGCAAGCGGTGACAACACATACAGGAAAGATTGGCGTACGATCAGCGGCAGCGAGGCAATTTTGCGGGCAATGCCGTAAAAAGCTGCAGCTGTCGCTCCTGCTGCACCGGGCACCATGAGGTTGAGCAAGATCGGCGGCAAATCATTATATGCCCGGCGCGCAATCGCAGGCGGCAACATTGCAGCGCCGCTGTTTAATACAGACTTGCGCAACAGGCGCGGCATGGGCGCCCGCAGCATTAGGTGAAGGTCATAATAACGACCAAGCAATTGCGCCGACAATATTGCAGTCAGCGCAAGCGAAAGCATATGGCCAAGCAAAAGACCCATAAGATCAAATCCGAACGCAAAAAATCCCGCCGCGAAGACCAAGCGCGCCAATTGCTCCCAGAATATCCGCAACCGGATTTCGGGGCCAAAGGCACGTTTGGCGCGCGCCGCCGCAGTAGCAATTTCAACGAAGATCCAGAGGGGTAAGCTCCAGGCGAAAATCGCAATCGCTGCAGGCAATCTGCCCGCTTGTTCTGGCGCACTCGCAACATAGCTGGCGAGCCAGTCTGCCGACAACGTCATCGCCAATGCGGCGACTATGCCCAGCCCCGTTCCCGTCAGTAATGCAAATTTCACTGCGCCATGTTGGCGTTCCTCGGACGATTCAGATGGCACAATGCGCTGAAGCGCTTGCCCCATCGCCAAGTCCAGAATGTTCGCCAAAATGTTAATGGCCGCCCAAAGCACGACGTAGACGCCATAGCCAGTAATGCCAAACATCCATGTATAGGCGGGCTGCGCCACAACTTCGATCAACGCGCCGAGGCGGGATAATGCGGCCAGGCCGGCGCCTTTGGCGACCTCTTGATTGCTGACGGCTGGCGCTGGAGGGACCAGCGCGTCCTCCAACGGACCGCTCACCGCCTGCGCCTCATTCTTCAGTGCGGACTAAAACCGTCTCGCCTATCAAGAAGAATAACAGGAACGGCCCCCACGCCGCAATCCATGGCGGATATGCGCCCAGATTACCCATCGCCAAGGCAAAATTATCGGCGACAAAATAGGTGAAGCCCAATGCCATGCCGATAACCGCGCGCAAAAAGAGTGCACCCGAGCGGGCAAGGCCAAAGGCCGCTACTGCGCCAAGCAAGGGCATAAGCAATGTCGACAGTGGTCCAGACAGCTTGTGCCACAATATGCCCTCAAGATTGTCGGTGCGGCGTCCAGCGGCCTTGAGATCGTCAATGGCACGCATGAGCGGAATGAAGGCAAGGCTGTCGCCGTCCACTTTGACCAAATTAAACCTGTCTGGCGTAATACCCTTGCCGATGGCCAGGTTGTCGGCGGTTGTCTCGGTGGTCGTCGCAACATTAAACGATGTGGTATTTTCAAGTTGCCAGGCATCGCCAGTGTAGCGGGCCCGGGTGGCAGTGATGACTTGCCGCAGTCCGCCATTAGCGCGCAGATAGATGCGAACGTCTTCAAGAACCGTTGCGTCCCCGGATCCAAGGACATTACCGGCGTTAATAAGGTCATCGCCCTCGCGCACCCAGACGTTGTTTCGTGAGTTACCATCAGGTGCCACCGCGCCATATTCCGCGGTTTGCCACACTTTCAACCGTGCGGTATTCGGCGCGACGACAACATCGTTGAAGACAAAGGAAATCAGCGCAACCCCAAGGCTGGCGACGAACATGGGCGCCAAGATTTGATGCGCGGACAATCCAGCAGCCTTCATTGCCACGACTTCGCTGTGCTGGCTTAATCCGGCAAATGTGATCAGCGTTCCAAGCAAAACAGAAAAAGGCAGGAAACGTGCGATGATCTGCGGCGCGCGCATGGAAACATAGTGCAGCACGTCGCCTTGGTCATTGCCCGGAACCGACAGGATTTTGCCGCTCTCACCCAACAGATCCAGCGTCATCAATATTAATACGAGCATCATCAACACCGCAAAACTGCGAACAACGAACAGCTTCGCCATATATATGGTGATATTGCGCGAGGGGAAGAATTGCATGGCCTATGACTCGGCCGTTGGGGCGGGCATCCCGATTGTCGCCAGTCGCGATTTTCGCCCGAACCGGAATATACGCTTGGTCCATTTGCCAGCTTTCGCGGCAAACACCTCAAGTGCACCAATAGGCTGCCCGCCGGGCACATGCGCGATGACATGATACATCCACAGGATTAGCCCTGCGAACAAAAGAAATGGCGCCCATAAAGCGATAAACGGGTCAACTATGCCCATCCCGCCAACGCTCTCGGCATACTCGTTGATCTTATGATAGGTCACCACCATCACAATCGACAAAAACACCCCAAGCGCTGAGGTCGACCGCTTCGGAGGGATCGCCAGTGCAAGCGCAAGAAATGGAAGCAACAGCATCATAGCAACCTCCACCAAGCGGAAGTGAAAATTGGCCCAAGCGCGGTTACGCTCAAGCGCAGGCTTTTGCACATCGCCGCCAATTTGCGTAAGTTCTGTAATCAGATATTCGCGATCCTTGCCACCGCGGGTACGGAAATTTTCGATTTGCGGCAACGGAATGGGCACGTCATGGCTGGTAAAACTCAACACGCGTGGCGATGTATAATTTGGTGCGTCATGCACAAGTGTGCCTTTTTCAAGGCGAAGCAGGATTGTGTCGGGGTCATCGGTGCGCAAGAACTGCCCTTGTTCCGCCGTCACCGCAATGGTCTGGCCACTGTTGCTCTGCGCAAACACAAACATGCCCGACAGTTCGTTGCCGTTGTTGCGGCTCTCATCAATGCGAACAGTCAGATTTTTGCCAACATTGTTGAATTCCCCAACGCGTACCTTCGCGCCAAAGGCACCCGAACGAAGTTCAAAGCGTAGTTCTTCGTAAAGATATCGCGCACTTGGCTGAATGAAGCCAACGATGGCAAAGTTGACGATTGCAAGGGTTATCGCGAGCATGAAAGGCACGCGCAACAGCCGAAAATAGCTCATTCCGACTGCGCGAAAAATATCGAGTTCCGACGATGTTGCCAAGCGGCGGAAGGCCAGCAGTATGCCAAGCAGCAAGCCAATGGGAATACCAAGTGAAAGATATTCGGGCATGAGGTTGGCGAGCATCCGCCACACGACACTCACAGGGCCGCCCTCTGCTGCGACAAAGTCGAACAGGTTCAGCATTTTCTCCAGTAATAACAATGATGCGGCGATTGCCAGCGTGGCAAGCAGCGGCAACATCACAAGCCGGAAGATGTAGCGGTCAGTGGCAGTTAGAAATTTCAACTTATGGTCGCCCTGTCACCCTAATTTGGCCGCAAACTAACCCGATAGACGCTTACAGGTTCAGGGGCAATATCGATGGTATGCTGAAAAGTCCGCATATCAGACATAAAGTTCCAGGAGTATTGAGATGAAGAAATGTGTCGCCCTTGTGGCTATGGTTGGTTTGGTGCTCGTTTCGGGCACGGCTGTCGCGAATCAAGAGCTAAGCAACGATCTGTCGCGGTGCACGTCGGGCAATGGGCCTGCTGTGCTTGTTAACGTGCGCGGCGTGAAGGAATCGAGCGGGAAAGTGCGCGTTCAATCCTATCCCGCTAGCCCCGGTGCATGGTTGGCAAAGGGCCGTTGGCTCCACCGCGTTGAAAGTCGCGCGAATGCTGGCAACATGAATATTTGTATCCCGGTCCCATCCGAGGGCAAATATGGCATCGCAGTCCGTCACGACCGCAACGCCAATGGCAAGACCGATATCAGCCAGGATGGTGGTGGTTTTTCGAATAACCCCAGCATCAGCATTCTGAATTTGGGCAAGCCGTCGGTTAACAAGGTCGCTTTTGTAGCTGGCCCCGGCGTCACGCGGATCACGATCAACCTGAAATATATGTGAGGGTTATTATTTGGCTTTAGTGGCGCTCCTGTCGAACCCGAATTCAACTGGCAACAGGTCGTTGTTGCCAGCCGTTCGAACCTATTGCGCCAAAAATCCGGATATATTCCATTATGAGGTCGAAGAAATCGGCCAAATTGCCAAAGCGCTGGAGATGATTGCCCGCGTTAAGCCAAAGGTGCTTGTTATCAATGGCGGCGACGGCACAGTGCAATCCGCTCTGACCGAGCTTTATCATGGCGGCCATTTTGAAGGCACACCGCCGCCCGTGGCCGTTTTGCCCAATGGAAAGACGAACTTGATCGCTTTGGACTTGGGCGCAGAGGGCGATCCTTTGGAAGCGCTGGCTCGGATCATACAAGTGGCGAAAGGCGACATGACGAAGCATATCGTCGTCCGCGAATTGATTGCGCTCAGCGATGGCAGCGAGGGTGCGAGGCCCGTGCTTGGGATGTTCCTTGGCGGCGCTGGTCTTGCCGAAACGATTCTCTATTGCCGGCACAAAATCTATCCGTTGGGGCTGCCTAATGGCCTCAGCCATTTTCTCACGGCGATTGCCGTCATGTTTTCGGCATTCATTCAAGTGAAGGCGAGTTTCCTGCCAGAGCGGTCCAAACCCGTCAGCATCTCGTTCATCCGAAATGGGGAACTGCATGGCACATTCTCCGTGCTGATTGTCACGACATTGGAAAAGCTTTTGCTTGGCGGTCAGGCTGGCAACAGCAAACAACGCGGGTTGATGAAGTTTCTGGCGGTTGACCAGAAACCCATGGCCATGCTGAAAATGATTACTGCGTCGCTGCGTGGCAAATTGGGTCAGACCGCCATGACGGGTGTACATTTCCAGCAGGGCGACGTCATTCGCATCGACAGCGAGCAAAGCAGCGTTGTCCTCGACGGCGAAGTGTTTGAGGCGCATCACGGCAGCCCCATCGTGCTGCGGTCGACGCCGCCCGTGCCCTTCCTCAAACTCGCTGCTTAACAAGCACCCTTAAAGGCGGCTAAGGCCCCCCGATATGCTCTCGCTAACGAAACTTGTGGCCGAAGAATTGGCAGCGCCGGTGCAGGCGGGTGTGGGCGATTTCGCTGCCCATATCGCCGCGCAATATGGCAAGGCTGCACGCGCAGTGTTGTTCTATGGCTCATGCTTACGATCCGAGCAATTGCAGAGCGAGATGCTTGATTTCTACCTGATCGTATCGGATTATGAAGCGGCCTATGGCAAAAACTGGCTTGCGAAATGGAACCGGCGGTTGCCGCCCAATGTCTTTCCGTTTCAGCATGGGGATCTGATCGCCAAGGTTGCGGTGTTGAGCGAGGAGGACTTTCACGATCTCAATCGGCCTGCCGCATCCGCTGTGTCGGTATGGGCTCGGTTTGCGCAGCCTTCACGCTTGGTCTGGTGCGCGGATGAAACCGCGCGCCAAGCGGTAGTTTTGGCGATATCGGGCGCGGCACCGACGTTGCTGAACGCAGCTTTGGCATTTGTTGAACGCGAGGTGGATGTGCTCGACCTGTGGCAATCCAGCTTTCAGATGACCTATAGCGCGGAGCTGCGCGCCGAGCGGAAGGACAGGCCATCTTCGGTCATCGCGTTTGATCCCGATCGTTATGCACGCTTCGGTGCAGCCGCGCTTTATCATACGAATATCGCCAACGAACAGCGTGGCGGCAAAGTTGTGCTGCGACCGGACTCGGACGGCAGGATAGTTCAAGAGAAGAACCGATGGCCCGGACTGCGCCGCCGCGGAAAGCTGCTGACCATTGCCAGACTGGCAAAGGCAGCGTTCACTTATGCAGGCGGGATTGATTATCTGGCGTGGAAGATCAACCGCCATGCTGGGACGAAAATCGTCATTCGGCCATGGCAGCGCAAATGGCCGTTGGTTGCGGCCTTGTTTCTTGTGCCGAAGCTGCTTGCAAAGGGCGCTGTGCGTTAAAGGCTCAAGCGGTCGCGCGACGCCAGCAGCACAGCCGCGAAAACCCCGGCATAGCCCGCTGGCAACCACAGGCTGTGTAGTCCGAACATACTGAACATCAGCGCGCCGATTGCGGCGCCGCTGACAAGACCAAGCCAAAGCAAAAGATAAGGCACCCACTCCATCCGCGCGCCGCCGCTAATAAGTGTCGCGAGCCCCTGCCCGATCTTGACGAGCGCGCCTGTCATATAGGTCAGCCCAAACGACACCGACCCTTCGCGTTCGAAAAGCGTGTTTTCAAGCCCCATGCAAAATGCGGCAAAGCATAAGCCGAGGAGGAGATATCCAAAGCTTGCGATCAAAGGCGCGACAAACAGCAGAAGCGAAATGATGATGAGGATGAATGCCTGCCGCCGCGCGTGCGCCATTATGTTCTTTCGGCCAATCAGCGACCCGGCAACGACGCCTGCGACGAAGCTCAACAGCAACAATGCCACCATGTCAACATAAGGCGCGCCTTCAACGACACCTACGCTTAGCCGCGTGGAGTTACCGCTCAT
>Ga0136636_10002130_pt1 | contig 11790 bp, 10 predicted proteins | sample AntDrymUQ8522106_2_FD_104653 | JGI IMG/M metagenome (GOLD analysis project Ga0136636, IMG submission 104653) | Polar desert sand microbial communities from Dry Valleys, Antarctica - metaG UQ852 (21.06) | ecosystem: Environmental > Terrestrial > Soil > Desert | place: Antarctica: Dry Valley... | reverse complement strand
GTAATTGGTAAAGCACAGCAATTGTCCGAAGGCACAGATGTGAGCATTTTTGCCTGCGGCCACCTGGTATGGAAGGCTATTGAAGCCGGAAGAATATTAGAAGAGAGAGGTTACAGCGTGGAGGTAATTAATATCCATACCATAAAACCGCTTGATACCGAAGCTATTTTGGCATCTATCACCAAAACCAGGTGTGCGGTAACCTGCGAAGAGCATAATATTATTGGTGGCCTTGGCGATAGCATTGCACAGGTTGCAGCTAAAAACTTTCCTATACCGATAGAATACATTGGCACCAATGATACTTTTGGAGAAAGCGGAAAGCCAACTGAATTGCTAACCAAATACGGTTTAGATACAGCCAATATTGTTGGGGCAGCAGAAAAAGTGATAACAAGAAAAAAAGCTTAACAGTAATTAAACTTTTTACCCAAAAACCAATCATACGATTGGTTTTTATATTTTTATACCTGCTTGAAACCTATGGTGCAACAACATTTAGACGACAAAGAACTCTTACTACTGTTTAAAAATACAGCAACAAGAGAAAAAGCTTTTACCGGTATTATTAAAAAATACCAGGAACGACTGTATTGGCATATTCGCAGGATGGTAGTAGTACATGAGGATGCTGATGATGTGCTGCAAAATATGTTTATAAAAGTATGGAAGGGTTTGGAGAGTTTTAGAGAAGATAGTCAGTTGTACACCTGGTTATATCGCATTGCCACCAATGAGAGCCTGACACACATTGAGCAACAAAAAAGAAGGGCTTCTATTTCGTTGAGCGATGATGAAAACGGCCTGAGCAACCAAATTAAAGCAGATAAAAATTTTGATGGACAAAAGGCTGAATGGAAGTTACAGTTAGCCATGCAAAAATTACCCGAAAAACAAAGGGCAGTTTTTAACCTCCGGTATTATGATGAAATGCCTTATGCAGAAATGAGCATTGTACTGGAAACCAGCGAAGGTGCACTGAAGGCAAGCTACCATCATGCAGTAAAAAAAATTGAGCAGTATATATTGAATAATTAAACTGGCAGCTAGTATAATAGTCTATAAAAATGTGATGGATAACAAAAACACGATATTAACAGAATTAACAAACAGTAGTCCACTGCTAGCTGCTTTGCCTAAGATTAACGTATATACAGCTCCTGCTAATTATTTTAATGATTTTACTACCGCTATTATTACACTTGTAAGCACTCCTGGCTTTATGGATGATGTGGCCAGGTACAATCCATCAATGCAAGTGCCAGAAGCATACTTTGATGAGCTTGCTGCAAATATCTTAAACAAAGTAAATACACGGCAGCAAGTACCAATAGCTATCACCAATGATATTGAATTATCAAATCAACTATTGAGCTTACGCAGGGTAATAATGTATAAAACGCCTATAAATTATTTTGATGAATTTTCAACTATACTCTTAAAAAAAATCAATGCTTTCGAAGATAATGCTACAATAGAAACCAACAGTATTTCACCAGTAGTGGGTTGCTTAAACAAACAAAATATACTGGAAGCACCGCCAGGATATTTTAATCAATTACCCAATTTGTTACTTAATAACAGCAAGCCAATTGCCAAAGTAATTACTCTGCAAAAACGCAATTTATTTATACGCTATGCAGCAGCAGCCATGCTAATTGGTATTATTAGTATTGTAGTAGTAAAATTTAATACCAAGCCATCGCAAATAAATGGCACTTATGCTTTTATTGAAAGCAGTATTACAAAAGGGATTAAAATGGACGATAAAAAATTTGATGAAACATTGAATAATTTATCAGAAGATGATATAGCAACTTATTTACAAAAAAACGGTACAGAAGCAGATCTGGCTTTACTTACCGCCTCTATAGAAGAGAATAATGTACCTGCAGAAGAGGAGTATTTTACTGATGAAAAAACATTAGAAAACTTTTTAAACGAGATTAACACAAAAAATTTGAATAACTAATAATACGTTACTATTATGAAAAAGCTAGTATTTACAATAGCATTTGCATCTATTATTACCATTGCTTTTGCACAGGAATCTTCACCGGACTTATCAGAAAAAAAACAACAAAATATTGAAGCACTAAAAGTAGCTTTTATCAGCAAGGAGCTGGATCTTACACCGGAAGAGGCACAAAAATTTTGGCCGGTTTATAATCAATATTCAAAAGAAATGATTACTACTTTTAAAGCTGGCAATGAGGATGTGCTTGACCGGGATGAAAAAGTTTTAAATATAAGAAAAAGGTATAAAGAACAATTTTCAAAAGTATTAGGTGGCGATAGAGTTAACAAAATGTTTAGTGCAGAAGGTAGGTTTAGGCAAATACTGATTAAAGCAATGAGAAACCAGAAACAACAAAGACAACAAAATATAAACAGACCTAAACAAAGAAATGGTTTTAATCAATAAACTTTATTTAAACCAACCTGTAAGTATATCAATACAGTGTAAAAAGGTTTTTCTTTTTCACTTTATAAGCACCTGCTCAACCAGGTTGTTACTTTAACCCAACTTTTGCAGTTGTATTTTATTGCAACTATTGCTAAAAGCATTCATTACAATTTATACTGCAAAAGTGGTGTTAAACCTGGCAGGTAAATAAAAAATAGCCAATACAGTTATAAAGAAATAAAGGGTGTAGCAATATCATGATAAAAAAGGAAGGTCCAATGCTCCTCTTTTGCCTGCTGCCACCATTGTTGCCTTAGCTCCATACTTAGTTTACCATCGTAATCGTATTTAGCTACAAACCTACTTTTCATTTGGCTTAGTTGCGGAGCTACATCTGCCCCAAAAAAAAGCTTTTGCCCATCCTCCTCTATGGTAAATACCTGATGATATGGGCTGTGTGCACCAGTTACTGTATAATGAATAAATCCATCTATAGTGCCATTTCCCTCTGTAAACACAACATTATCAACATTGCTTAAAATTGAAAATTCGTCAGGAGTAAAAGAGGGTTTTCCCTTTTCCATTGCATACGTAAATTCATCTTTATTTACATAATAAGTAGCAGTAGGAAAACTGAGAAATTTTTGCTGTAATACTTTATCTTCTTTGCTGATGCCGCCCGAATGATCTTTGTGCAAATGGCTCATCAACACTTTGGTTACATCCATTGGGTTAATTCCGTTATCCAGCAGGTTTTGGTGTAGCTGCAACGTACCATCCGGATTACAAAAACCAAGGCCGGTATCAATAACTAAAATATCATTTTTAGTAACTATACAAAAGGGTTGTACCTCTACCAGCAAACTGCCGATACTACGTTGCTGCAAATCATCTTTTGCTTTATTAAATGGTACAAAAACCTTTGTTTTATCTATTGTAAAAGCGCCCTCGCTTAATGGAATTATTTGCATATTAAATTTATGTTACAAACCCATAAAAGAGGCTGTTAACAGTTATTGTTGAATATTTTTTTTCAATTAATTACAACAAAGCTACTTGAAAAGTGGTAAACCTCAGTTTTGAAATTGACCAGGATTATGTAACTGAAAAACTCTTTACGATTTCAACTGCAAAAACTGGGTAAAAGAAATGGAGTAAGATTATCTTAATACCATTTGCCTGTCTGCATCCAATTTTAGCAATATAAAAAGCAATATGGTGAAGGTAAGTAAAGAAGATCCGCCATAACTAAGCCAAGGTAGTGTAATACCAATTACAGGTGCCAAACCAATTGTAACACAAATATTTACTGCCACATGAAAAAATATAATACTGGCCACACTATAAGCATACACCCGGCTAAAAGTGCTTCGCTGCCGCTCTGCAACAACAATTATTCGCAATATTATACTGAGATACAGTAACATTAAAGTTGTGCTGCCTACAAAGCCAAAGTTTTCGCCAACGGATGTAAATATAAAATCGGTATGTTGTTCAGGCACAAAATCGCCCTGGGTTTGCGTACCTTTTAAAAAACCTTTTCCTAAAAAACCACCTGAGCCAATCGCAATTTTAGATTGCTTTACATTGTAATTCTGCTGTTCGTTCTTTTTCTGTTTTGCCCTGGCTTCTTCTGGACTAAGCGTTTCTACAGCATTTTTATCTGCAAAAGGATTGTCAACACCCACCATACTAAATATTCTGTTGGCCTGGTATGGCTTAAATACATGTTTAAAAGTAAGCGGCACAGCCACCCCTACAAATAAAGAACAGAAAGCCCAAATAACAATTACCCCAACCAATAACTGGTTGTTACGCTTTATTTGCCTGCGGTTAAAGTAAATAAACAACAACCCTAAAATGGCAAATGCAATCAACAATGTTTTAGTGCTAAATAATAAAGAAACTACCAGCAAGGCTGCCATTGCTACACCTGCTATAAGGTAAATGGGTGGCAAACCTTCTCTGTACATTGGTAATAAAAAGGAGAAATATACTAAAGCAAGCCCTGTTTCGCCCTGTAAAATTGATAGTACAGCGGGTGTAAATGCTATAGCGGCTGCTATTATTTGAGCTGTAGGCTTTTTAAAATCAGTTTCCTGCATACTCAGAAACTTAGCCACAGCCAACGAAGTAAAAATTTTGCATAATTCTACAGGTTGCAAATTCATAAAACCTAATGGAATCCAACTTTTAGATCCTTTTATTTCTTTGCCCAAAACAAATGTGGCCAATATAAGCATAATGCCAATGAAATAGCTAAGGTTGGCAGTTGCAGTAAAAAGCTTGCTATCTGTAAGCAATATAAATGTAGCCAGTACTAAGCAAGCAATAAAATAAAAAAACTGTTTGCTGTAATTTTTTTTAAACCCCAAAAAGCTTTGTACTACATCATCGCTGCTGCGGTATTCAACAGAAAAAATGCAGATTAACCCTACCAACACCAATATAACATATAGTAAAACCAACAGCCAATCTACGCCCTTACCTATTGATGGATTATTTTGTTGCATTTTTGATTAAAAGTTATTGGGTATTAATGGTATCGTTTATAACAGGTTTCTTTTTTTCTTTTGGTAAAATGCCTTCTACTCTATTTTTAGGCAATAAAGCTGCACTATCCTTTACAGGAGCGCTTTTTTGAATAGCAGCTTTGTCACTTTTAATTCTATCCAACGCATCTTTTTCATCTTCTTCATCCATACCTAACGTGTCTTTTATTAATCGTATAAAGCCTTTTGCAATTAAATAGGCCGAATCTTTAGCATGGCGCAAAGAATCTTGTGTCCGTATGGCCGCATAAATTCTTTTAGGTATCAGGTTTAAATTAGAAAGTTGTTCAATTCTATCGAGCCGGGGTTTTTCGGTTATAGAATCTTTCAGGTATTTTTCTATCAGCAAACCTACTATTGGGGCAGCATAAGTACCACCAAAACGGCCACTATTTTCTACCACACACATAATAGCAATTGTTGGATTTTCTCTTGGTGCAAAGCCGCAAAAGAAAGCGTGGTTGGGCTGCTTTACTCCACGAAAGTAGTTTTCTACAGTACCTGTTTTGCCGCAAATATTTATACCGGGTACTTTTGCTGCTGCCCCTGTTCCTCTATCTACCACACCCTGCATACCATCATGCACTGCTTCAAAAATACTATCCGGTATATCAATGGCACTGTGTTTTTGGCGATACTGTTCCAAAATATTAAACTTATCGCCCCCTTCAATAGAATCTACCAGGTGTGGGGTAATATAGTAACCTTTATTGGCAATATAGGCCATTTCGTTTGCTACCTGCATGGGTGTTACATCTACCTCACCCTGCCCAATACTTACGGACCGGAAATTGCAAAAATTCCATTTTCCTTTGCCATATATTTTATCATATAACGCCGGACTTGGTATTAAGCCTCTCTTTTCTGAAGGCACATCTACACCAAGTCTTTTGCCAAGGCCAAACGCATTCATATACCGGCCCCATACAGCAAGGCTACTATCCTGGTTGGGATATTTAGAATTGGTGATTACCCGTTGCATTACATTGGCAAAATAGGTATTATCCGATATGGTAATTGCATTGCGCAAATCAAAAGTGCCAATATCTAAACACTTCATCGGACGTCCGCCGCCGCAACCATAAAATGCACCACTACAAGAAAATCTGGTATCTGTTGAAATAACCCCTTCGTGTAAGCCAATTAATGCCTGCAAAGTTTTAAAAGTAGAACCCGGAGAATAAGTAGCCCCTACGGCACGGTTGAGTAGTGGCAAAGCCGGGTTGAGTAACAGCTCTTGAATATGCCTTTTTCTATCAGAACCAGTTAATATTTTGGGCTTAAAGGTTGGGCTGCTTACCATACATATAATGCCACCGGTTTTGGGATTAATTGCAACAATAGAACCTAATTTATTTTCCATTAGCTTTTCGCCTAATGTTTGCAACTCAATATCCAATGCAAGGTGCATGTTGCTACCTGCTACTGCCACAGTATCAAACTTGCCCTTTTCCAGCCGCTCGGTAAGGCGGTTTTTATTATCCCGTTTCCAGTATTCAATACCACGCTGCCCCATTAATACTTTCTCGTAAGTACGTTCAAGACCGGTTTTGCCTGCATAGTCGCCAATTTGGTAGCCTTCTTCTTTATGCTTTTTTAAAAAATTGGTGTCTACTTCAGATAAATAGCCTAAGATATTGCCACCGGCATCCGCTGGAAAACTTCTTACCGGGCGCTCCTGCAGGTAAAAGCCTGGAGCAAATTTATACATGGCTTCGTTGAGCATTGCCATTTTTTCATCACTGAGCAAACCATCAAAAACAGACGACCTGCTTCTGCCATTTTTAATAATAACTTCTACTACTTTTTTATTAAACTGGGCGGTATCTATTTGCAAAATTTTACACAACGAAAATGTATCTACACCTTTTAGTTTATTGGGTATAATCATTAAATCGTAGATGGTAGTGTTTTGTAAGATGGGCCTGCGTTTACGGTCATATACAATGCCCCTGTCGGGATAAATCACTTTACGGAATTTACCCTGGTCATCTGCCATAATTTTATACTTGCTGCTAAAAAGCTGCAGGTTCATCAATTGTAAAATAATGATTAAAAACATACCGGCAAATACCAGCATAATTACATTTTTACGGGATTGATTGAAGGCAGACATATTGAAAAATTCAAAAGTTTCCGCTAATTAGTGGCGGAGTTTTATGTTGTAACTATTATTGTTTAGTAGAAATGTAACCTACATTTTATACTGAAATCTTAGCAACAAAATCAGTAACAAATACCTTGCTGAATACTATTTTTTAAAAAATTTAATCGTACTATTTTTACAAACCTACACTGTTGCTTTTTTAGATTTATGCTTTTAAATTGTGTTTGTCTTAAATTTTTGTTTACGGGAAAATAATAACTCCGTAATAAAAATCAATACTAAGCTAATAATGGTACTAAGTAAGGTTTTTACAATAAAATACCAGAAGTTACCAAACTCTAATGCTTCTAAAAAAAATAACCAGCCATGGTGTAGCAGACAAAGCAAACCTGCGTAAACAAAGTAAGGCATTTCGCCACCCATGCTACGGGCAGATGGTTCTTCATAGTTAGCATCTGCACCTTCCTGCGGTATTAGTATATTGATTAAAAATGGCCTTACATAAGCAATTAATACACAGGCTGCAGAATGAAATCCCGGGCTATGCCTAAAGCTATCCAAAGTAAAGCCCAATGCAAATGCAAGTATCATTTGCAGGGTTCTGTTTAATTTAAAAGGCATCCAAAGTATAAACAGAAAATAAATATAGGGGGTTACCATTTGGTGCAGGTGTATTTTATCCAATACATAAAACTGCATCAGTATTAGCAGTATAAAACGAACAATATTTTTTAACAGCGTACTCATGTTTTCAACTGTACTAATATTTAATTATTGATTTTGCTTTTAGCTTTTTCCAGCAACTTATTAATTTCATCCCGGTGCAGGTTGTCAATGGCATACACATATTGCAGGTTATAAAAATTTGCGGCAGATTTTATTTTAATGATATAATTGTTGGTGCTTTTATCGGGTATTACTTCATCTATTGTACCTACCAGCAATCCATAAGGGAAAGTAGGTGTCATACCGCTGCTGAGCACCGTGTCTCCCTTAACCACTCTTGCACTTTTGCGAATATCTATCAGAGACAGGCGATTGGGTTCTTTACCATCCCATAATACCTGTCCGGCATCGCCTCCTTTTTTTAGCTTTACGCTTATTCTGCTATCCCGGTGCAGCATGCTCATTACTACAGAAAAATTTTCGCTTACATCAGTTACTATGCCTACTACACTGTTATTGGGGTCAATTACCCCTTCATCTTTACGCATTTGCTGTTTAGTACCCCTGCTGATTACAATAAAATTATTTTGTGCAGTTACAGAGTTAGAAACCACTTTGGCAGATTGGTATAGCCATTTACGCTTATTGCCCATAGTATCGTAGGGTATTGAGTCTGTAACTATTCTGTTAGATGTGTCAGCACTTTCAAAATTATATTTTAGTTGATTTAGCAACCGTTCATTTTCCTTCCTCAATATTTCGTTGCTCTTATTTAATTGAAGAAAATTATCAATTTTATTGTATTGTACGTTTACTTTACCGGTAACCTCATTCATGTACGCTCCACCTACAGCATAATGATATTTATTGTATTGCACAATAAGATAAATACTAAAAACTTGTAATGATAAAAAGAAAAGAAAATTGAAGTAGCGCCTGATAAATAAGAAAATATTACCCATAGATAATACCTCCTTTGCAATAATTTATTGATGAAGGATAAAATATTGCCTTTGAATAAACGAACATTTTCAACATATTGCCGAAAAATTTTTTGAATAGCCAATGTAATGTTTAAAAAAGCCAATGAATCATACTTGCAGTAAATTGGATTTATTAAAAGTTATTTAGTACTAATGGTGTAAGTTAAATAAGATTTGATGGCCTTATTTTCACCACCTTTTAGGTAAAAATAAGGTTTTAAAAAACTGAAGCTTTTAAATTATAAAAAACAATGTGCTACCTGAAAAAAAAAATTATCTCATCACAAAAGGATAGCGATCATAATTTTTTAATGCTATACCGGTTCCTCTTACCACACTTTTTAGTGGATCATCAGCAACATGCACGGGCAATTTAATTTTTGCGGCAATTCTTTTATCGAGGCCACGCAGTAGAGATCCACCGCCTGTTAGGTATAAACCCCTGCGGTAAATATCGCCGGCAAGTTCGGGAGGTGTAGTTTCCAGCGCTTTTAAAATAGCTTCTTCTATTTTAAAAATACTTTTATCAATGGCTTCTGCTACCTCCTGATAGCTTACAAATACCTGCTTTGGAATACCAGTAACCAAATCACGGCCATTTACCGGTATATCATCTGGTGGATTATCTAAATCTTTGGTAGCTGCCCCAACCTGAATTTTTATTTGTTCTGCAGTACGTTCGCCTATGAGCAAACTATGGTATCTGCGGAGTGCCTCCATTATATCGGCTGTAAATTCATCGCCGGCAATACGAATACTTTGATCGCAAACAATGCCTGCTAAAGCAATTACAGTAATACCGGTTGTACCACCGCCAATATCAATAATCATATTGCCAACAGGTTCTTCCACATCTATACCAATACCCAATGCAGCAGCCATTGGCTCGTGTATAAGGTAAACTTCTTTAGCACCTGCCTGCTCTGCGCTATCTCTTACAGCACGTTTTTCTACTTCGGTAATACTGCTTGGTATGCAAATCATCATGCGCCAGCTTGGTGCAAAAAGCGGTTTTTTAGGGTAAATCATTTTAATCATTTCCCTTATCATTAATTCCGCTGCATTAAAATCTGCAATTACACCATCTTTTAAGGGGCGAACTGTGCGTATGCTTTCGTGGGTTTTTTCATGCATCATTAATGCTTTTTTGCCCACCGCCAATATGTTTTTTGGATTGTTTCTGTCAAGTGCCACAATGGACGGTTCGTTCACTACTACTTCATCATTAAAAATGATGAGTGTATTTGCAGTACCCAAATCCATAGCGATTTCCTGGGTAAAAAAATTGAAAAGTCCCATAGTATATATAGAGAGAAATTACGAGTAAATAATAGCGGCAAAGTTGATGTAAATAATTTGAAATAACAACGTGAAACCCTTTATTTTTCAACATTTTACCTAAATATTGTGCAAAATGGTACAATAAAATGCTGATTAACAAAAGGGTTTCAAATTAATGCTGTGTATTTGTAAATTATTAATGCACCTTCCAATATTTTGTAAGGGTATACAATTGGATGGGTGCATTTCAAATGGTAGCAGCAGTTAGTGGTTGACAAGGACTACAACCACTGCCAATCCCCGGTCGAGTGTACCCATCAACCGAAATTGGGAGCTATAATTTGAAATGCCCTCTATTGAATAGATTGCCAAAAATTTTACAAAAATTCAAATCCTATATCGCTCCGGTAATAAATTCCCTCAAAAAAAATATGCTCTAGCTGGTAGATAGATTGCTCGGATGCATCAGTAATATTATCGGCAAAAGAGGTTACGGCAAGTACTCTGCCTCCATTGGTTAGTATTTCATTTTTTTGCTGCCTTGTACCTGCATGAAAAATGATGGTGCCTGGCAAACAGGTATCTTGCAACCCCAAAATGGGTTTACCCGTTTCATACTCATTGGGGTAGCCTCCGCTTACAGCTACCACTGTTACTGCTGTTTGAGGTATTGTTTCAATACTTATTTCATTTAAATGCCCTGTAGCTGCTGCTGAAAATACTGCTACTAAATCATTTTTTATTCTTGGTATCACTACTTCAGTTTCCGGATCTCCCAAACGGCAGTTGTATTCAATTACAAAAGGCTCGTCGCCTACTTTAATAATTCCTATAAAAACGATACCAATGTATACAAGGTTTTCTGTTTGTAAACCCTTAACAGTTGGTTCTACAATCATTTTTTTAACTTTCAGCATAAAAGCTTCATCGGCAAACGGCACAGGACTTACAGCTCCCATTCCACCGGTATTAGGGCCGGTATCGCCCTTGCCAATACGTTTATAATCTTTTGCCTCCGGTAGCATTACATATTCTTTTCCATCAGTTAGTACAAATACACTCAACTCTATTCCTGATAAAAATGCCTCTATTACTACTTTTTTACTTGCCTCGCCAAACTTACTTCGCAGTATCATTAGCTCAAATTCTGCCAAAGCTTCTATATGATTATTGCAGATTAATACACCTTTTCCGGCAGCTAAACCATCTGCTTTTATTACTATTGGTAACGCATGATTTTTAATGTATTCAACTCCGGCAGCATAATTGGTTTCATTAAACTCCATGTAAGAGGCTGTAGGTATATGGTTACGAATCATGAACTCCTTTGCAAAAGCTTTGCTTCCTTCAAGGTTTGCAGCTTCTTTTGATGGGCCAATTACCTGTATGTGTTGAGTAGCCACATTACCTGAAAAATAATCATAAATACCATTAACCAATGGCTCTTCCGGCCCAACTACCAGCATGCCGATACTGTTGCCGATACAGAAAGTTGAAAGGGCTTCAAAATTATTAATGCTAATGGCAATATTTACTCCAATTGCAGCAGTACCTGCATTACCTGGTGCTATAAAAAGTTTTTCACACAAGGGGCTTTGTTTAATTTTCCAGGCTAAAGCATGCTCACGGCCACCACTACCGATGATAAGAATATTCATTATTTTAAGGGGTATTTATTTAACTAATTTTTTATATAATTGAAGCTAAAGTAAACTGAACAACGCTGTAAAACTATCATTATTTTTTCAGCGGTAGTAATAAGTAGATAGTGTTTGCCTGCGGTAAAAGGATTTT
>Ga0136636_10002129_pt1 | contig 11791 bp, 9 predicted proteins | sample AntDrymUQ8522106_2_FD_104653 | JGI IMG/M metagenome (GOLD analysis project Ga0136636, IMG submission 104653) | Polar desert sand microbial communities from Dry Valleys, Antarctica - metaG UQ852 (21.06) | ecosystem: Environmental > Terrestrial > Soil > Desert | place: Antarctica: Dry Valley... | reverse complement strand
TGAGATGACCCGCGCAGACCGCCGTGCCGATGACGCCGGCGACATTCGGTCCGATGGCGTGCATGAGCAGGAAGTTCTGCTTGTCGTACTGCGCACCGACGACCTGCGAAAAACGAACCCCTCGTGGACTCTGCGATTTTAAAGATTAAGCCCGACCGCGGTCAATAGTCGGCGACCAGTTAAGAGATGTTTGGCCGACTTTGATGACCTTTTGCACAACACGCGCCATCCCTAGCCTGCCAGCGGCGCCGCTTGCCAGATATTCCGGCATTTCGTTTCGCGTATATGCCAGGCGGCGAAGGCGCCGATGCTTGCAGTCGCCGCGAGGAGCAGCACGCCGACCTGATAGTCGGCCAGCGTATAAACGCGCACGCCGGCCTCGCTCAGGCCGCCGGCCCAGTGCGTGTCCATCGCCCAGCCAAAAAGCGGCTGCAACAGCGCACCGGCGAGGAAGCCGCCAATGTTGGTGACACTCGTCGACATGCCCGAAAGAAGCGGTGGGTTGACCTCCTTGGCGCATGCCCAGGTCAGCGCATAACTCGCGGTGAGGAGCCCCATCAGGGCAAACAGCGCGTAGCTTGCGGCAAGCGGCAGCGCGATCCCGGCGAGCCAGGGCAACCAGCTCAGCGCGTAGAGATTGGTCGTCACGACGAGAACCGGTTTGCGCTTTCCGAGACGGTCGGAGAGCGCGCCGATGATCACGCACCCGAGGGCGAAGCTCGCGAAATAGAGGCTGACGTGAGTGGCCGCGAGCGAGCGTGTCATACCCAGCCCCTGCGTCAGAAAAGGCATTGCCCAAAGACCGCCGAAGGCGAAAAAACTGCCGCTGACGCCGAAATTGATGGCCATCGCCGGCCAGGTCGCGCGGTTGCGAACGACCGTAAGCAAAGCCGAAAGGATCACCGTGCGATCGAAACGCGGTCGCTCGCCGGCGACCGCGCCAGCGTCTTCGGGGTGATCGCGAACCAGTAGCCAGGAGCCGACGGCGGCGAGCAGGGAAACGACGGCAATACCGACGAATACGCTGCGCCAGCCGAGTGTTTGCGCCAAAGCCGAAAGCGGCGCTCCGGCGAGCACCGAGCCCAGATTGCCAATCAGCAGACCGAGACCGACGACACTCGCGAAATGGCTTTCGTCGAACCAGACGGCGATGATCTTGAGCATCGAAATAAAGGTCACCGAGACGCCGAGGCCCACGAGCGTGCGCCCGACGAACGCCATTTCGAGCGTCGTCGCCAGCCCGAACAGGAGACTACCGAAGCTGGCGACGAGTCCGCCGATCAGCAGAATCCGGCGCGGCCCGAGCGTGTCGACGAGAATGCCGGTCGGCACCTGCATCAGCGTATAGACGTAAAAGTAGGTGGCCGCGAGCCCGCCGAGCGAGGAAGCCGTCGTGGCAAACGCCGACGCCAGATCCGGCGCCACGCCGGCCGGCGCGAAACGTTGGAAGAAGGAAACGACGTAGGCGGCCAGAATCACGGCCATCGCCATCGTCCTCCGGCGGCGCTGCGACCGGTCTAGCACGAGCATACTCATCCTCGCTGTGAGTCAGTTAAAGCGAACGGCGGAGCGCTGGGCGCCGACGGCGCAGAACCAGGCGCAGGGAAATCAGTTGCCGCGCCGTCGCCTCGCCTCGTAGAGACAGACGCCGGTGGCGACCGAGACGTTGAGGCTTTGCACCGACCCGAGCATCGGAATGGTCACCAGTTGGTCGCAGGTTTCGCGCGTCAGCCGGCGCATTCCGTCGCCTTCGGCGCCAAGCACCCAGGCACAGGCGTTCGGCCATTGTGCACTGTAGAGGTCATCCTTGGCGTCGGCGTCCGTACCGATCACCCAGATATTGCGCTCTTTCAACTCGCGCAGCGTACGCGCGAGGTTGGTTACGGTGATGTAGGGAACGCTCTCTGCCGCCCCGCTCGCCACCTTGATCGCCGTTTGCGTCAGCCCGACGGCGCGGTCTTTCGGCGCAATCACCGCATGCGCGCCGACCGCGTCGGCAACGCGCAGGCAGGCGCCGAGGTTGTGCGGATCCTGGAGGCCGTCGAGAACGAGCAGAAACGCCGGTTCTTCGAGCGTATCGAGCACGTCGTCGAGCGTCACATGGCGCGATTCGCCAGAAACCCTGGCGACGACGCCCTGGTGACGCGTGCCGCCGCCGGCCATGCCCTCGAGTCGCTTGGCGTCAACCGGAACAACGCGCACCGAGTGCAGATCGGCATGGCGCATGAGGTCACGAACGCGCGCATCGTGGCGCTCGGCGTCGATAAAGATTTCGAGGATGGCGTCGGGCTGATGCCGCAGTTTGGCGACGATCGAATGAAAGCCGTGAATGAAGCTGGTCGGTGGCATGATTACTCTCGCAAGCGAAACTCGGCGCGTATTTTACCCCGGCACGCGCCCGGCACGTGCCCAGTTCGCCAAGGCGCGTACCCCGGCGCCGGGAAGCGAAGGTCTAACGACGTTTCTTCGCCGCCTCACGCGGCTTGCGCGCCGTCGACTGGGCCGCCCGCGCCGGCTTTTCTGCGGCCTTCTGCGTTGACCTGCGCGGCGTTTTTTCGTCGGCTCTGGCCGCCGGGGGTTTTCCCAACCCCAGGGTTGCCCACAGCTTGCCGGCCAGCGACGGCTTTTTGGCGGGCGGCGTTGCCACCAGCCGCGGCGGCGGCGTCTGCTGCGCGAGCTCCGGGTCGGCGAGGACGAAATCAATGCGCCCGGTTTCGAGATCGGCGCGTACCAGTTTGACGTTCAGGCGGTCACCGAGGCGGTAACGCTGGCCGCTGCGCTCGCCAAGCATCTGGTGCTTGACGTTGTCGTACTGGAAATAATCGGCGCCCAGTTCGGATACGTGCACCAGGCCTTCGACATAAACTGAATCGAGCGCGACAAAAACGCCAAAAGGCACAACCGCGGCGATCGTCCCGGCGAACGCCTCGCCGATGCGGTCGCGCATGTAGTAACACTTGAGCCAGTTATTGACGTCGCGCGTCGCTTCGTCGGCACGCCGCTCGGTCATCGAGCAATGCATGCCGATCTCGTCCCACTTGCCCGGCGAATAGCGCTCGCCGGCAAGCACCGCCTTGATCGAGCGATGCACGAGGAGGTCCGGATAACGGCGGATCGGCGAGGTGAAATGGGTGTAATGCTCGTACGAAAGTCCGAAGTGCCCGACGTTGTCCGGGCTGTACATCGCCTGGCGCAGCGAGCGCAGCATCACCGTCTGCAGCAATTGTGCATCCGGGCGCAACATGATTTTCTCCAGCAGCGCAGCGTAGTCCTTGGCCGTCGGATCATCGCCACCGGGTAGCCCGAGTCCGAATTCCTTGAGAAAATTACGCAGGCCCTCGAGTTTTTCCGGTGTCGGCCCTTCGTGGATGCGGTACAGACACGGCTGTTTGTGCGCCTGCAGGAAGGCCGAGGCGCAGACGTTGGCCGCCAGCATGCACTCCTCGATCAGCCGGTGTGCGTCATTGCGCACGACCGGAACGATATTGTCGATTTTGCCGTCGTCATTAAAGAGCATCATCGTTTCGATCGTTTCAAAATCGATCGCGCCGCGCTTGTGCCGTGCCTTGAGCAGCACTTGAAAAAGTGCGTAGAGCGCCTGCAGTTGCGGCTGCAGATCGCGATGCACCTGGCTTTCCGGCTCGGCGGCGCCGGACAACCAACTCCACACCTGATTGTAGGTCAGCCGCGCACGCGACTTGAACACCGCCGGGAAGAAGCTGTAGGCCTTGATCTCGCCGCTGCTGCTGACGTCCATGTCGCAGGCCATCGCCAGGCGCTCGACGTCGGGATTAAGCGAACATAAGCCGTTCGAAAGTTTCTCGGGCAGCATGGGGATGACGCGGCGCGGAAAGTAGACCGAGTTGCCCCGCTCCTGCGCATCGCGATCAAGCGCCATGCCCGGTTTGACGTAATGGCTGACGTCGGCGATGGCGACGACGAGGCGCCAGCCGCGCCCCTTTTTCTCGGCAAAGACGGCGTCATCAAAGTCGCGCGCCGTCTCCCCGTCGATGGTGACGAGCGGCAAATCGCGAATATCCTTGCGCTCGGCCCATTCCGTTTTTTTCACCTTGTCAGGCAAGGCCTTGGTTTCTTCCAGGGCTCTTGCCGAAAACTCGAAGGGCAGATCGTGCTTGCGCAGCGCGATTTCGATTTCCATTCCCGGATCGGCGTAATTGCCGAGGACTTCAACGATGCGTCCGATCGGCTGCGCATGGCGGCTCGGCTGCTCGATGATTTCGACGATGACGACCTGACCGGCGCTGACCTTGGTTTTCTTCTCGGGCGGAACGAGAATGTCCTGGCTGATGCGACGATTTTCAGGAATGACAACGGTGATCCCATGCTCGATAAATACGCGGCCGACGACCCGGCTGTTGGCGCGCTCGAGCACTTCGACGATCGCTCCTTCGCGCCGTCCCTTGCGGTCGAGCCCAACGACGCGCGCCAGCGCGCGGTCACGGTGCAACACCTTCGACATCTGCTTGGCATCGAGGAAGAGGTCGTCGCTGCCGTCGTCGGGAATCAAAAAACCGTAACCGTCGGCGTGACCATCGACGCGCCCGGCAAGCAGGCTGGCGCGCTCGGGAACGATGTAGGCGCCCTTGCGGTTGCGCATCAACTGCCCTTCACGTTCCATCGCCGCGAGACGGCGATGGAACGTGTCCGCTTCGCCCGAACCGATGTCGAGCAGGGAGCCCAACTGCTCGAAGCTGACCGGCGTACCCTGCTCCTCAACGACCTGCAGGATATATTCGCGCGACGGCAAGGGCTCATCGTACTGCGCCATTTCGCGTTCGAGATAGGGGTCGCTGCGTCTTGTTTTGGATAGTTTTTTTATTGACATTTTCTTATGTTCCTTTAGAATTCGGCCTTCTCTGAAATGCCCAGGTGGCGAAATTGGTAGACGCGCTAGGTTCAGGTCCTAGTGGTGGCAACACTGTGGGGGTTCGAGTCCCTTCCTGGGCACCATCGATAACGTTGGCAATAGCAATACGCTTGTAAAAAAGTAGCTCAGTACCATTCAGAACCCCGCGCATCGACGATCCGCGGGGTTTTCTTTGTCTCACGCTTTGACCTCGCGTGCCTTTAGCTATCGGCAGGCGCGCCAGCCGGGGCCATTGACGGACACCGCGGCTGATGGAGCGAGTCACAGACTGCGCGCCGCCTCGGCGAAATCAATTTTGACCACAGGCAGTTGCGAACGTGCAAAGCGCGCCAGCACAAAGGCCTTTTGCTGCGGCGGAACACCGGTCAGATGCGCCAGCGAAAAATCAACGTCGGCAGCAACATCGCCGCTCGCGATACCGACAACGACATTCATCGTGTTCAGGCGCAACGTCTTCCGCTCGACGCCAATATAGCGCCCCGGATTGGCGAGCACCGTGCGCAGGACCTCCAACTCGGCTTCAAGCGCGCTCTGTGCGCTGCCCATCGCCTCGAGCCGCCGCTCGTTCTCGAGCAGCTGCGCTTCGAGCACTATTTGCTCGCCGCGACTTGCCGGCGCCGCGGCGAAAACCGAGCCGAGGCCGGGCCCCTGCTGTTGCAGCAGGCGCAGTCGCGCGCGGATCAGCGCCCGGTTATCTTCAAGCTCGCGGCGCTCAGAGCGTTCCTCGCCAAGCTGCGACAGCGCCTGCGCGATGAGATATTCGTAGGCTTGCGCCGCGATCAGGCGACGCACTTCGCCGTCGTCCTGACCGCAGATGCGGACCTGATGGTCGGAAAAGCTGATCACCGTTTGTACTGCATCGCGTTGGACGCCGTCCCCGCGCAGCGACATGCCCGGTATGCGCTGCTCGTTGAGCGTCATGGCCAGGACGAAAGAGGCGTGATCGAGTTCGCGGTATTTTTCGAACAGCGTACGCACGTTGGGCGAGCGCGCAAGGACGCCCGGTATGTCGGCAGCGGCAACGAACACAGCGCGCAGGAGCGGATCGGCCGACCAGCGCGCCGGCGAGGCGTCGATTGCCGCTGGCAGCGCGCGGACCGTATCGCGCAAATAGCCGAGGCTCGCGGCGACTGCCGGCGCCAAGCTTTCCTGGTAGGCAGGCACGAGTTTGAGACGCGGATTGGCGAGTGTCACCGCCTTGTCGATCGCGCGCAGCGTGATGTCGTCGGACAGGCAGTCGCCATTGACTGGCGACGGCCGATTCTTGAACCAGTCGAGGATTCCCATGGTCAGGAAGTTCCATCGCCGAAGCGATTGTCCCGCGTCATCCGGCGCAGCAAACCGCGTGACCACGCCAGCCCGGCCGGCATTCGGGGCCTGGGATGCGCGCGCTCAGGCGAAGGGATGACGACGGAGAATCGTTTCATCGCGCTCCGGCCCGGTCGACACGATGTCGATCGGGATTTCACACAGGGCTTCGATACGTTCGAGGTAGGCGCGCGCAGCCGCCGGCAGTTCGGCGAGCGTCGTTGCGCCGACCGTTGATTCGCTCCAGCCGGGCATCGTTTCGAGAATCGGCTGGCAATCGCTCACCTCGTCCGCACCCATCGGCAACAGCCCGATGACGTCGTCCTTGAGCTGATAGCCGGTGCAAATCTTCAGCTCGCGGAGTCCATCGAGGACGTCGAGCTTCGTGATGCACAGACCGGTAACGCCGTTGATCTGGATCGAACGCCTGAGCGCAGGAACGTCGAACCAGCCGCAACGCCGCTTGCGCCCGGTCACCGTACCGAACTCGCGACCTTTTTCGGACATCTGCTGGCCCGGCGTACCGGCGGTCTCGATGTCGAGCTCGCAGGGGAAAGGCCCACCGCCGACGCGCGTGCAGTAGGCCTTAGTGATGCCGAGCACGTAGTGCAGCATGCCCGGCCCAACCCCGGCACCTGCCGAGGCCTGCCCGGCGACGCAATTGGACGAGGTGACGAAGGGGTAGGTGCCATGATCGACGTCAAGCAACGCGCCCTGAGCGCCCTCGAAGAGCAGATTGCTGCCGGCCTTGTTGGCGGCATGCAGTTCGGCCGAGACGTCGGCGACCATCGGCTTGATGCGCTCGGCATCGGCCATCGCCTGTGCCAAAACGGGTTCAAAATCGACCGCCGGAGCGCCGAGATACTGGGTCAAAACGAAGTTGTGGTAATCGAGATTTTCCTTGAGCTTTTCGGCAAAGCGCTCGGGATAGAAAAGGTCGTAGACGCGCAAGGCGCGGCGCGCGACCTTGTCCTCATAACACGGACCGATCCCCTTGCCGGTCGTTCCGATCCGCGTCGCCGTGTTCTTGGCCGCTTCGCGCGCCTTGTCCACTGCCGAGTGGTAGGCGAGAATCAGCGGGCAGCCCGGGCTGATCTTCAGGCGCGAGCGCACTTCAATGCCGCCGGCCTCGAGCTCGTCAATTTCCGAGAGCAGGTGGCGGGTGTCGAGGACGACACCGTTGCCGATATAGCACTTGACGCCGGGGCGAACGATGCCCGACGGAACGAGATTGAGTTTATAGACTTTTTCGCCGACGACCAGCGTATGGCCGGCATTATGGCCGCCCTGAAAGCGCACCACGCCCTGAGCGTGATCGGTCAGCCAATCGACAATCTTTCCCTTGCCCTCATCGCCCCACTGAGTGCCCACCACAACGACGTTTTTTGCCATTTCAGTTCCCGTTCAAATCCTGAATAATCCATTGTCCTGCGATTTCCACCAGACAGCGGTCGCAGCGCGGCCCTTCGCACAGCGATTCGCCGGGCAACAGCTGGACGACCACTTCGCCCTGTGCGCGCAGCGCTTCGACGCGCGCCACGAGCGCCGCCCGCGCCGCCGTCGCGAGCTCTGGCGCAGACGGGGCGAGAATCGCGCCAGCCTCCTCGCTGGAACTCGTCAGTCGAGCGACTTCGCGCAGATCCATCGAAAAACCGGTCGCCGGACGTGAGCGGCCAAAGTCCTTGCCGACACCGTCATAACGCCCGCCGAGCGCCACGGCGCTCGGAAAGCCCGGATAGTAAGCTGCAAAGACGATGCCATTGTGATAGTGATAGCCACGCAGATCGGCCAGATCGAAAGAGAGCGGCAAGTCGGGCAGCGCCGCCTGCAACTGGCACATCGTTTCGAGCGCCGAGGCGATTTCGGGCAGCGCCGGCAGCTCGCGCGCGGCGCGCGCCAGCAGATCGCCGTCGCCATAGAGCTCGGGCAGGCGCAAGAGAGCCGAGCGGTAAGGCTCGCCGAGCGTGGCGCAACAGTCGCGCAGGCTGGGGACGTCCTTGACTTGCAGCAATTGCAGAATGGTCGCCTCTTGACCCCGCGCGAGACCGGCCGCAGTAGCCAGTGCACGGAAGACACCGACATGGCCGATATCGATACGCGAAGCCGGTGTTCCCGCCGCTGTCAGCGCTGCCGCGAGCAGGCGAATGACTTCGATATCGGCTTCTATACCGGCGTAGCCGTACAACTCCGCACCGAGCTGAATCGGTTCGCGGCTCGCCGCTTGTGAAGCCGGCAGCGTATGCAGGACGCTATCGCAATAGCACAGCCGGGTGACGCCCTGACGATTGAGCAGATGCGCGTCGATGCGTGCGACCTGGGGCGTCATGTCGGCGCGTAAGCCGAGCGTGCGACCCGAAAGCTGGTCGACGAGCTTGAAGGTGCGCAACGTGAGGTCCGAACCCGATCCGGTGAGCAGCGAATCGAGATGTTCGAGCAGCGGTGGCATGACGAGCTCATAGCCATGGACACGGAACAGGTCGAGCAGCGCGCGGCGCAGCCGCTCTATCCGGGCCGCCTCATGCGGGAGGGCGTCGGCCAGGTATTCGGGTAACAGCCAGTTCATCTAAAAACCATCAACAGGATTATTCCGGCGAGCATCGAAGTCAGACCGATAAAGCGGATCTGACCGTCGCTCAGTTGGATCAGGCGACGAAAGGTCTCGCGCCACGAAGCGGGTGAAAGAAAAGGGACGAGGCCCTCGAGCACCAGCATCAGCGCAAAAGCGATGAGCAGGCTGGTGGTCATTTACCGGCTTTGTCGCCGTTTCGTCCGCCGCTCCTCATGTACTTGAAGAATTCGGAATTCGGCTCGACGACAATGACGTCGGACTTATTCCTGAAGGTGTTGCGATACGCTTCGAGGCTGCGATAGAAGGAATAGAACTCGGGGTTCTGACCGAAGGCCTGGGCGTAGGTGGCGGTCGCCTTGGCATCGCCATCGCCCTTGACTTTCTGTGCTTCACGATAGGCTTCGGCGACGATCACTTCGCGTTGCCGATCAGCGTCGGCGCGAATCTTTTCGGATTCGGCAAAGCCTTCGGAACGCAGCTGGTTGGCGACCCGTTTCCGCTCGGCTTCCATGCGCCGGTAGACCGATTCGGAAACTTCGCTCGGCAGATCGACGCGCTTGACGCGCACGTCGACGATCTGCACGCCGATCTTGCGCGCATCGAAGTCGGCCTTCTCGCGCATCTGTTCCATGACCTGGTCGCGTTCGCCCGAAACCACCTCGCGCACGGTGCGCTTGCCGAACTCCTCGCGCAAGCCGGCATTGACCGTCTGCGCCAGACGCGTCTTGGCGCGCACTTCGTCGCCGGCGACCGAGACGTAGTAAAGACGCGGGTCGACGATGCGCCATTTGACGAAAGAATCGACCAGAACGTTCTTCTTCTCCGAGGTGATGAAGCGCTCGGGTTCGGTCGCATCGAGCGTCAGGATCCGTTTGTCGAAGTAGCGCACGTTCTGGATCAGCGGCCACTTGAAGTAGAGCCCCGGCTCGGCGATGACGTCGCGCACTTCACCGAGCTGGAAAACGATGGCGTGCTGACGCTGGTCGACGGTAAAGATCGACGCGCTGAGCGCGATCAGTATCGCGACGACGACGCCCATCGCGAAATTGAGTTTGTTTGTCATTATCGTACCTCCCGATCGCGCGAACGCAGAGCGTCGCGTGACCGTATGTCTGGCTTGTCCACCACTTGCGGCGGCGTGTCATGCGAAACTGCCGGTCCCGAGCGGATCTGTGCCGGCATTTCGGCGCTGCTGCCGACGCTGTCCGGCGACGCGACCAATGCACCCGCCGCCTGCATCAGCTTGTCGAGCGGCAGATAGAGTAGATTGCCCTGCCCCTTGGCATCGACCATCACCTTGCTGGCACTCGAATAAACCTGCTGCATTGTTTCAAGATACATGCGACTGCGCGTCACTTCCGGCGCCTTGGCGTATTCGGTATTGATCTGGCGGAAACGACTGGCGTCGCCCTCGGCCGTGGCGATCAGACGCTGACGGTAGCCGTCGGCTTCCTGCCGCAGGCGCGCCGCCGTACCCTGCGCTTTGGGGATCACGTCGTTGGCGTAAGCCTGGCCTTCATTGATCTGGCGCTCGCGATCCTGACCGGCTTTCACGGCGTCGTCGAAGGCGGATTGCACTTGCTCCGGCGGCTGCGCATTCTGCATGGTCACCTTGGAGATCATGATGCCGGTCTTGTAGCGATCGAGTATTTCCTGCATCAACGTCGAGGCGTTCACCGCGATCTGCTCGCGTCCCTCGTAGAGCACGAAGTCCATCCGGTTGCGGCCGACGATCTGGCGGATCGCCGTCTCGGCGACCTGCATGACGGCCTCTTCAGGATTGCGATTGTTGAACAGGTAATCGACCGGGTCCTTGAGGATGTACTGCACGGCAAACTGGATGTTGATGATGTTTTCATCATCGGTGAGCATCAGCGATTCCCTGAGCACCTTGTTCTTTTCGCTGCCGCGATAGCCGACTTCAAGCGTACGCACGCCCGAGATATTGACCAGCTCGTGCGTCTGGATCGGATACGGCAGACGCCAGCGCAAACCCGACTCGGTGCTCTCCTTGAAGCGCCCGAACTGGAGCACCAGGCCGCGCTGCGAAGCGTCGACGATATAGAAACCACTGGCTAGCCAGGCGAGCACGACCAGCGCGACGAGCAGGGTGATGCCACCGCCGAGAAAGCGCGGATTGAATTCGACCGGCGGGCGATCGCCGCCGCCGCTGCCGCCACCCGTTTTTTTGCCGAACATTCCGGCCAGGCGACGATTAAGATCGCGCCACAATTCTTCGAGATCGGGCGGGCCCTGATTGGGCCGCTTGCCTCCGCCGCTGTCATTGCCGCGATTGCCCCACTGCGGATCGTTGAGCGACATAAGTACTCCAATGCTTGAAATCATAGGGAAGAATCTGGCTCCAAAACGCTACCCGGGTTCAGCGACGCTCGCCGTCCGTCGGACGATCGCGCTGTGCCTTGAGCTTGCCCAGCGCAATCTCGGTCAGCGCCTCACGCAGTAACGGCAAGCCGTCTCCGCATTTCGCACTGACTCGAACACGAGTGATTCTAGCATACTCGTCGCGTTCAACCGCGGGCGGCAGGCCGGTCAGATCGAGCTTGTTGAGAACGGTCAATTGCGGCACCGTGCTGGCACCGATCTCCTCGAGAACCTTGTTGACTTCAGCCGTCTGCTCGTCGCGCGCCGAACTCGCGGCATCGACGACATGAAGCAGCAGATCGGCACGCGAGGTCGCCTCGAGCGTGGCGTGAAAAGCGGCAACCAGCGCATGCGGCAGGTCGCGGATGAAACCAACGGTGTCGGAAATAACGATATTGCCGGCCGCCCCAAGCCAGAGCTTGCGCGAGGTCGTGTCGAGAGTGGCAAAGAGCTGGTTTGCGGTGTACGCCCCGGCGTGCGTCAGCGCGTTGAACAGCGTCGATTTGCCGGCATTGGTGTAGCCGACGAGCGAAACGTTGAGCACCTCGCCACGTGCGCGCGCTTTGCGCTGGACGCCGCGCTGGCGAGCGAGCCGGAGCAGCCGCTCCTTGAGCAGCTTGACCCGCTTGCCAAGCAGCCGGCGG
>Ga0136636_10002128_pt1 | contig 11791 bp, 8 predicted proteins | sample AntDrymUQ8522106_2_FD_104653 | JGI IMG/M metagenome (GOLD analysis project Ga0136636, IMG submission 104653) | Polar desert sand microbial communities from Dry Valleys, Antarctica - metaG UQ852 (21.06) | ecosystem: Environmental > Terrestrial > Soil > Desert | place: Antarctica: Dry Valley... | reverse complement strand
TAAAATTATTCCAATTCAAATCCCAAGCCCGGTAATTCTGTAGTTCTCAAAATCCCATCTTCAATTATTACAGCTCCGGATGTGGGATCCCCAATAAGATCAAGGTGTCCGTCAAGATCAGCAAACTGGGTGTTTCCATCGACAATACGGGCAATTATTTCTGGAACTTTCATGTTTAGAGGTTTTTTTGTATTCCTATTCCTCGTTAAAGTAATTAATTCGTGTCTGGTATGCAAAAACTTTTATGATGTTTAAGATTCTTTATTTAAGAGTTTTTTGCTTTTGAATACCTGATTTTTAAACGCAATGCCTCAAAGTCGGAAAGAAATACGCTAAGTAATTTTGCGTTTCTTCTTGCGTCTTCGCACCTCAGCGTTTAATTCTCCCTCCATGTTAAATATCATTTTTTGCCCCGAAAGATTATTCTAAATTCGCCACGTACTTTATCCCGGATATTTTTATGGAAAGAATTCTTGTTATTGGTGCTGCAGGTCAGATAGGATCCGAGCTTGTGCTGGAATTGAGAAAACAATATGGTTATGATCATGTATTTGCCAGCGATATAAAACCCGCAAGCAAAGATGTTATGGAAAGCGGGCCGTTTCAGATACTTGATGTAATGGACGACAGACAGCTCATTCATTTCATCATCCGCCACCGTATCACACAGATTTATCACCTGGCTGCCGTTCTTTCCGGAAATGCCGAGAAACTGCCTCTTCCGGCATGGCATATCAACATGAACAGTCTAATGAATGTGCTTGAAATATCAAGAATTGTTGAAGATGTTAAGAAAGTGTTCTGGCCCAGTTCTATCGCGGTATTCGGACCAACAACTCCCCGGGAAAATACACCCCAGCTTACTACCACAGAGCCGATCACCGTTTACGGAATATCCAAACTTGCAGGTGAACGATGGTGCGATTATTATTACCACAAATACGGTCTGGATGTGAGGAGTATTCGCTACCCTGGACTTATAAGCTACAAAACCGAAGCCGGAGGAGGAACCACGGACTATTCCGTCGAAATCTATTACGAAGCAATCCGCAACGGTACTTATGAGTGCTTCCTTTCTGAAAATACTGCCCTGCCAATGCTATTTATGCCCGATGCCATACAGGGAACCATTGATCTAATGGAAGCGGACCATAGTAAGCTGTCCATTCACAGCTCTTATAATTTAGGGGGATTTAGCGTAAGGCCAAAAGATATCTACAACGAAATAAAAAAGCATATTCCTGATTTTTCAATAAGCTACAAACCCGATTTCAGACAAGCAATCGCCGATAGTTGGCCTCAAAGCATTGATGATAGCATTGCCCGAAACGATTGGGGTTATAAAACCAATATCGGACTCGAAAAAATGACTGATATAATGCTTAAAGAGATTAAAATTAAACTTGATAGTGAAAAGAAATTAAGGGGATAATTAAATGATGCTTTGATTATTTACCAAACTTGTTCATCCTGTTATCACAATATTTAAGAATATAAAAATCCAAAACCATGTACGGAGCCATCAAAGCCCATCTGCAAAAAGAACTTACCGACATTCACGAAGCGGGATTATACAAATCCGAACGAATAATTGCTTCTGCACAGGATGCGGAAATAACCTTGAATACTGGCCAAAAAGTGCTGAATTTTTGCGCAAATAATTACCTGGGATTATCGAATCATCCTGAGTTGATTGCTGCTGCAAAAGAAGCTCTCGATTCACATGGTTATGGTATGTCATCGGTACGTTTTATTTGTGGAACTCAGGATCTTCACAAAACCCTCGAGAAAAAAATCGCTGATTATTTCGGAACTGAAGATACAATCCTCTACGCAGCCTGTTTTGATGCTAACGGAGGTGTGTTTGAACCACTCTTGGGTGAAAACGACGCCATCATTTCAGATGAACTGAATCACGCTTCAATTATTGACGGTGTAAGGCTTTGCAAAGCTCAACGCTACCGCTATAAGACAGCAAATATGGAGGATCTGGAAGAGCAGTTGAAACTTGCTCAGGCTCAACGTTTCAGGCTTATAGTTACCGATGGCGTTTTTTCAATGGACGGACATGTTGCTCCCGTTGATAAAATCGTCAAACTCGCAGAGAAATATGATGCCATGGTAATGGTCGATGAATGCCACTCTGCAGGCGTGGTAGGTGATACGGGCAGAGGAGTTACGGAACTGTACAATATCCGTGGACAGGTGGACATTATCACCGGCACACTGGGTAAGGCTTTCGGGGGAGCTATTGGCGGATTTACTACCGGAAGAAAAGAGATTATTGAGCTACTACGCCAGCGTTCAAGACCGTATCTTTTTTCAAACTCCATACCTCCTGTGGTTGCAAACGCAGGAATACGGATGTTTGATATGATGAGTAAAACAGCTGTTTTACAGACAAAACTTCACGAAAACACTGAGTTTTTCGTCTCCTCAATGATTAAGGCCGGATTTGATATAAAGCCCACCAAATCTGCCATTTGTGCAGTGATGCTTTATGATGCAAAATTGTCCCAGGATTTTGCCGCCAGTTTACTTAAGGAAGGAATCTATGCGATTGGATTCTATTTCCCTGTTGTTGCCAAAGGTCAGGCCAGAATCCGTGTTCAGCTTTCTGCCGCGCATACCCGAGCGCATCTGGAAAAGGCTATTGCTGCGTTTATTAAAGTGGGAAAGGAATTGAAGGTGCTGAAAACAAACTAAGTTATTTTCAGGGAATATGCAGTTTAAAAAATGGTGTAAACTTCCTTTGTAATGCAGTTATAACCCTTGTGGGAATTCGAAACCGTAATTTGAAAGCAAAGAATATAGTGAATTATAATAACTAACCTGCTTCCCTTAATATTCAGCAATTTAAATTTATTGACCATTGCCGTATTATTCGAAATGCAATAAACATTCGGGGTTTATATCCAATCATTTGTTCAAAGAATTTTCTTGGTATCTTATCTGCGATGGTAACACGAAAGAGAACATAATCAATTTTATGGAATTATCAAAGTTTGCAGGTTGCTCGTTCAATTGGTTACAACTATCCAATAAACCTATATTCCGACATTTTCACCTGTACCATCTCAATTCTCTCCGACCTGCCTGCAATATCAGCTGTAGTTTGCTGATCGATTGAAAATCCCCCGCAACGCATTACTTCTCCCCAGTTATAATGAATACAGGTTCCTTCGTGCTCGTCAAGAACATATTCAAACGGAATTCCGCAATAACTAAACCGCAGATATGGCTTCAGCAAGCCTTTCTTTTTTTCTTCCTTTCCGGGAACTATAAACTCCTCTTTTCTAAGCATTGCAGGCTGTATGAAGATTTGCCCATTACCCGGAATAATCCCAAGTTCCAGCCAGCGACTAAGAATATCTTCCTTAACCTGTCCTGTCATTCCGGGCTGCTGAACGCCCAGCATTGACGGGGTATGTGAATATGGATCTGTTGTAAAGGCTCCGTATTCAGAGGGATTCTTATGCAAACCTATCCCCTCCTGTATTTCACGGTAATGAGTATATAATTGTTTTATGGTTTCAAGGGATGTATCGTCAATAATAGCTTTGTGAATAATCTCACCGGTACATAAAAGTAGTTTAGAAACCATATGCCAGTAAATACAACCTAAGCCTTCATATTTGAAAAATGTGCCTGACCTACCTGTAAATGATTGATGGTCAAAAACTTCTTCATAAATATCAAGAATTTCATCTGCCTCTTTTTCACTGATTGAAAACTTCTTGCCAAGCTGATTCAAAGCCGACTTAAGGACGGATGCATTATTGAAACTGCTGTGAAAATGGACCAATCCGGCTTCATCCTTGAGAACTATATCCTTGTTATTAGCCTTTAACAGTTTCTGAAGAATTCCGGATTTTTTCAGGCTTTTCTCAGGAATGCAGTTTTTGTCTATAAAAAGTGGTAGCTCTCTGTCGGGATACAGTGTGAAACTATTCTGATCCTTCCTGTACATTTTGCTTTTCTTCAATGCATCGAGCAATGCCAATGACTCTTCCGTTGAAAGGTATCCTGAACCAAGCACAGAAACCTGACCTTCAAGCATTTCATATAAGTTTCTAATAAGCATTTTATCCTCCCGGATGCTGATCAGATTGTAGGAATGAAACAAACCGTCGATACGCTTATTGCTTCGAATGGTGTCATTCAGGTGAAGAAGGGAAATGTCAATGAATTCAAGTATTTCAGCTTTTTGTACGGCGGCTTTTTTACCTGAATGAGCTTTGTAAATCATTTCCCGGTACTTGCTTCCTGCAGCTCCAAGCTGAAAACAGATGTCTTTTCTTTTGGTGTCGGGAAAAGCCTTGACCAAAAGTTTTTTATAAGAATCAAAACAATTTTTTACTTCATTAAAAAAGGAATAAAGTTCTTCCGATAATTTGAATTCTGCAGATTGGCTGGTACTGATAAGTCTTTTGAGAAATTCAAGATGTCGGCGGAGTTGGTAAAGACTAATCATTGATACGCCAAATCCAGTAAGTGCGTTATTGGCATCATTCCAGTCGGGTCGCTGAGTATTCATCCATATTCCGGCTCCGGGAATGTAATTGCTCAATTTCGCAAGTACACTAACCAATATCTTTTCAGTTAGGTTTACTTTATAAATCTGACCGTCTTTTCCGGTAAGTAATTTACCATCAGAACCTAAACTATCGGCAAGTTTCAGCAGTTTTTCATTAAGTTTTTCATCGAATACAATACTGTCCTGCGGATTTTTTACCATTTCATCAAATGGTTTGATCCTATATGGAACATTCGCAAATACAAACAAATCCCTGTTAAACCATGAGTCAAGCTCCCCCGGGAAAAACTTTTCAGATATTTCGAGGAGTTTTAGCAAATAAATTATTTGATGATCGCCCCAATAGCCGATGTTCGACCAAGGATCGGAAGGGTCGTGAATTTCCCAGTCAAATCCGGTACGACTTATTCTATAAGGGTTGTACCCATCTGCCGTGGAGGCATTTAGGAACTTACAGATCATCCCTCTGGTAAATAATGGATATGACATGGCAAGTGCTTCCCAGTTTTGAAAGATATCCCTCCAGTTACCTTGATAGGAAAGGGCTTCGCTACCGTCGTCATTTTTCAGATTAACGGAGAAAATATTCCATGGCCGGCTTGGATCACCATGACGGCGGCTGAAAGATAAGGGAAGATATTCGAGTGTTAGCCTGTAAAGCTCAGTATCTCCGGTGCTTTCAGCCTTTTGAAGCAATACTGGGTATTCAGTAACTTCTTCAAAATCAGAAAGCCATTTTTCATATTTGGCGGCAATCTTCTTATTAAACTGCAAAAGATGAAGGGCAAAATCATTTCTGCTGATTTTGTATGTGTTTTTAAAAAGGCCGCCTCTCATAACATTAAACAGCACGTTTGAAAAATGTCTGCCCGAAACCAGCTTATCAGCGCAGGTTTGAATTCCATCGCTCCCTGAAACAATCGCTATAAGATTTTCACTTCCCTTTTCTATATCTTCCAACACATTTGCCTGAAGCAATGCCGGCTTTTTCAGTTGATTTATCAATTTCTGAACATCGGACGAATCCTGTCTTGTCTCAGCTACAATGATCCATTCCTGCTTTTTACCAGGAGCAAGGCTTATAGAAGTATTGATTATAAAGGCTCCGCGTGTTCCCCGGGTTCCTGTTTCCTCCTTAACTTTTTTCCCTCCCCTGAAAAGCTGAAGTTGTTGAGTGCTTAATAATATTTTGGGGGATTTTAATCCGCTGGTCCAGACAGTTGTTACACGAAGTGCCTCACTGGGTTCAGCCCGGTCAACAGGAATTGACGACATTCGGTAGAGTGCCAGATTTACCTCTGAAATCAGCTCGTTTTTTTTATAGGCGTCCATGAGTGTAGAGAACTGCATCTGCGTCTGCCTAAGAATGCCGAATGGAAGGATATTCTGCAAGCCATCAAGAATTTCAATCTTGAGAATTTCATCAGAAAGATTGGTGATCTCAGCTTTTTTTATCCATCCATAACGATCTGAATTCATCCATGAATAGCGGAAAACCAAGCCAAGACTCTCGTTTTTTTCTTCAAATACTACCTTATTTCCCGGGATGTTTTTATAGAGATTTCTGGAACAGTTGTATAATCCTGAATATCTATCCGAGAAAGGTTCCCACAAGTATTCTTTTTTGTCGATGTGGCATCTGACGAGAGTTATGCTGCCTGTGTTTTCTGATGAATCGTGGATTTTATCATCGGTATAATATGGGAAAAGCGCATTGTCGGGATTGATGCGTCCTGCTGATAATCCTCCCTTGCTCGACAAATACATCCAATGATCAGAATTACTCACAATACTCATGAAAAAAGGATCCATGTGATTGTAATTCCGGATGCAGTAGAATTCCTCTTCCCCGATGGTTACAATTTCCGAACTAACTTCGCTGAATGCGTCATTCAGTATAGTATTTCCAATATAAATCCGTGAGTCTTTCATGCTTATGTTGTGAAAAAAATGAATAAAAGATCCGGGAATTTTACAAACACAACGATTAAATCAGGAAAAGTACGTTCCGGATCGGTAGTAAATTAAACCAGAAGCCTGCAATAACGGACTTCTGGCGTATTTCAATAACTCTCTTTTATTGCAGAGAAAGTTATTTTTTAACCTGAAAAGGGAAATTTACTGTTGCAGCATGGTTTTTACCATCAAGAACATAAACAAAAAGACGGTAAGCGCCTGCTGTTTCAGGAGCATTAAACACGACTTTATCAATTGATGTAGACCTAACAAGCTCATTTAGTGCTTCGGGACGTGTTTCAAAATCACCTCCGTCTTTAAGATCGGTACTTTCACGAAGAATTTCTGAACGAATGTAAATGCTGTCATTATCAGGATCCATAAGTTTTAATGCTGAAGCATATTCCTTTCCTGGTTTGAGGGTAATATTATCAAATCTTGTTTTACCGTTCAAGGTCGCAGAAATAATAGATGGGCAGCGGTTTTCAGGCCAGCTACCTGTCCAGAAATTATGCATTTGGTCGATTGCTTCCGTTTCTTCATCGTTTTCAGTAAAGAGCCCGTACCATGTTGGAGTTCTTTCCTGTTTCTGTCCCCATAAAAACACAAACGAACCCATACAATTATTCGTATCTGCTAAAATTGCCTTTTGATATCGTTCAGCAATTGCTGTAGCTTTCTCGGTTGAAGTTTGTTCAATTGGTGCCTGCCAGTCGGTTAAACCAACCTCCCAATGGCCCGTTGCTCCCCATTCTGAAACAATATAGGGAGCTTTGTAACCGGCGTCGCTCAATCTCTGTGGGAGGTTTACGATATCTCCGTACATCTGAACACAAAGAAAATCGATATCCGGGCAATTTGCTGCAATGTAATCAACCTCAGTTTTTCCAATACCAGCAAGCATTGTGGTGGTTGGGTGATTAGGGTCAACTTCGTGAATCATTTTAGCGATTCCCTCTACCGCATCCCATACTTTCAGATTGGTGGCACGAAGGTTTAATTCATTTCCAATTCCCCAGCCAAGTAATGCAGGATGGTCCTTCAAAGCAACAATATCCTTCTTAATTGAAGCCAGCTGATCGGCAACATTTGCGGTATCATTGTAATCAAATCCGTGTCTTTCGCGAGCTACTTCAATACCCATCATAACCATGATGCCGTTTTTCTGTGCTTCGTCAAGAACTTCTTTCCCACTTCTTTGACCGTTATCAACACGCCAAGTGCGCATTGCGTTGGCTCCGTGCTTTGCAAGTGCTTCGATATTGCCAAATTCGCAGCCTCCGCCTTTAACAAAGAACTCGGCACCATTAACATACAAGCGACTTTTACCATCAATAGTTTTTAGTTCAACCTGGGAGGCTGTAGAGGTACTTTCTTGTTTAACAGTGGATTTGCATCCCCCTAAAATAATTGTAAACATGACTAAAATTATGATTGCGTTGTGTTTCATGACAAACTATTTTAATTTTCTTATTATTTATTTACCAGTATAGATTCTATTTCTTCGAGGGATTTTCCTTTGGTTTCAGGGATAAATTTCAAAACAAAAAGAAGGGTCAGGAATCCAAATCCTGCAAAGAGGTAAAATGTCATTGCCGATCCGAGGTATTCTAATTCCATTGGAAATACTGATGCAACGGAAAAACTTACAATGGAATTCCAGAATCCAACGATAGAAATGGCCAGACCTCTGAGTTTATTGGGAAATATTTCGGACAGCAGAGCCCACATGACCGGTCCCAGTGAGATCGCAAATGAAGCGACATACATAATAAGTCCAATGAGTACCCAGATTGAACGGATATTAATACTGTTTTTCAAAATCAACTCCTTGTACAAATTGTAATTATCCTGTCCGATGGTGGCTTTAACTTCATTGAAAAAGCTTTCCTCAGCTGTAAAAACTTTATTTTTTAGAGGGATTAACAGTTCCAAAACCGTTTGAGCTTTGTCGGGATGAATACTGGCCAGAATTTCCTTGTTTATCTGTTCCAGACCAGCATCATTTACGGTATATTTTGCGGAACTGAATGAGAATCCGGTAATAAACAATGAAATGGTAATTCCAATAGACCCAATGATTAGCAAAGGCTTTCTACCCAGCCTGTCGATCAGGAACATAGCCACAACGGTCATTACCACATTGGTAAGACCTATAATAATTGCCTGCATAAACGCTGCATCTTTCCCACCGCCAGCCAATTCGAAAATCATTGGAGCATAGTAAAAAATTGCATTTATACCGGTGATCTGCTGAAAAAAGGCGATACCTAATCCAATAATCAGGACAGTTTTCATTTTTTTTGAAAAGACATCACGGAAACCAGCTTTTTCAGAATTGATATCTTTATTAAGACTTTCCTGAATTTCTTTGAATTCGATTTTTGCTTGTTCTTTACCATTAATTTTTATAAGAACGTCCATTGCCTCCTCATTTTTACCTTTTGTCATGAGCCAACGAGGACTTCTTGGAACGAAAAAGAGAAAAACAAAATACAAAACAGCAGGAATCATGCCTACTCCAAGCATCCACCTCCATTTTAAATCCGGATCAGAAATGTTTTGTTGTATGATGTAGTTCGAAAAATAGGCAATAGAAATACCCAATACAATATTCAGCTGGTTAAACGTAACCAGAGTTCCTCTTAGTTTTCGGGGAGCAATTTCCGCAATATACATCGGCGCAATAAGAATAGCCATACCTACGCCGATTCCACCAATGATTCTGGCAGAAATGAAGAAAATAACATTATGTGACATTGCGGTACCTGCTGCACAATATGCAAAAAGCAGTGCAGTAAAAATCAGAATTTTCTTTCGCCCAAAACGGTCGGATAAAGAGCCAGCAACTATGTTTCCAAGAATAGCTCCGAGAATAATTGAACCTACCGAAAACCCGATGAGCCAGGAACCAGTATCGAGGTTAAACGATACCTTATAAAAAGGAGTGGCTCCTGAAATAACAGCACTGTCGAATCCCAGAAGAAATCCACCAAGGGCTACAATCAGGGAAATGACTATTGAAAATAGTTTATTACTCTTCATTTTGGCTTAGAATAAAATAGTTAGTTTTTGAGAAATTTAGAGAAATATTTTTGATCATTCGTTATAATTTCGATAAAATACATACCAGAATTCAGGGTTTTAATATTATCCGAAAGTGTTATTTTTTGATTCCCATTCCGATCGCAATTGATGTTTACAGAATTTATCTGTTTGCCGGAAATGTCAAGTATGTTTATTTTAATATTGCTGGGTTTCGGAAGGGAAAGGCTGATATTCAGAACATCATTAACAGGATTTGGGAACATGTCAAACTTTGTTTTGTCTGAAGTTAATTCTTCAATTCCAACTGTATTGTCGACACTCAGAGTAATTGGTCCCAGATTAAAATTTCCCTTTACAGCGAAAATTTTAAGGATCGTATCAGAAACATCTAGATAAAGAAGCCTTTGAGAAACTTTAACAAAGGTTGTCCACGACCCGGTTGCAACTACCGGAATATCTGCAACTCTTGCCTGGCCATTAACCATAACTCTTATAGGGCCAATGCCGCTTGTACCTGCAGAAGCAACTTTCATTTCAATTTTATAATATCCCGGGGTAGTAACTTTCATAGTATATTCCAGCCACTCTCCGGTGGTTATCCAGCCCACACTTGGAAACAAGGCCTGCATCTCGATATCCACTCTTTCATCTTCACGGATTCCGGTTGTACCCTGATTGGATACATCATTATCGTGGTAAGCAACCCCTTCTCCCCCGAAATCATAACTGGTTGAATTAATCGTTCCGGGAATCAAAAAAGGTGAGTCCATGTCAGGATACGGATACTGACCGTATTTATAAACTTTTTTGCTGATATAACTTGTTCCACATGAGTTACTATACTCCAAATTAACTATTCCATTTGTGGTTCCCCAGGCAACGATGGCTGAATCGCCGGTGTTTCCTGAAACCAACGATGCATCTGCAGGAATATTCCACAGGTAGGTCGTTTCGTTCATGTCAGGCACTGAAAAAAAAAGATTCCCTGCTGTTTTATTGTAAAAAATTGGTCCGGAAATAGTGGGAGTTGCAATCTTTACGTTTTTAGTATAAGTATAGGTTGTGGCACAAGAAGTTGTAACTGTGCATGTAATGTCGCCTGCTGTACAACCCCAGTCCACGATAACCGCATTTGAATCAGCTGGAGTAAGCAGTGTAACCCCATTGGGAACTGTCCAAAGATACTGACGGCCTTCCACGGGTATGAAACGATAACTAAGGTTTTTCTCTTTTGTAAATACCGAATCTTTACCCGACATTTTCTCCTTATTGAGTTGTTGGTAAACTCTGACATAATCTATTTCAAATTTCTGAGGAAAAACGGTGGTTGCATCAGGATAACCAGGCCAGGTTCCTCCCACCGCAAGATTCAATATAATAAAGTGATTCAGTTGGAATTCAGTAAATTGCGCTCCTGAAGAGGTCATAACATGGAACTGAACTCCATCAAGAAACCATCTAATAGAGGTGGCTGTCCATTCAACTGAAAAGATATGAAAATCATCACAAAATTTGGTTTCAATTGTTTTTGACCCTCCGTACATTCCATGATTTCCATTTATATCAGCCCAATGAGGAGTTCCATAAGTGGTACGGTCACGAGTTCCTGAACCTCCAATTAATTCCATAATATCTATTTCACCACATGCAGGCCAGCTAACCTGAGAAATGTTTCCACCGAGGGTCCAGAAGGCAGGCCAGATACCTTGTCCATAGGGAAGTTTCATGCGGGCTTCAATTTTACCGTATGTAAATTCGGCTTTCCCTTTGGTGTTAATTCGGGTTGAGGTATAATGTTGAGCGCTATAATCTTCTTTCAATGCAGTAATAACGAGAGTTCCGTTTTCAATCCAGCAGTTGCTCGAGTCTTTACTTTTATAGTACTGCCATTCGCTGTTAGCACCATTATTATTGCCGGTTTCAAAAGTCCATTTTGTAGGATCGGGGAAGCCTGTAGAGTCAAATTCATCAGCCCACACCAACTCATAACACTGCGAAAAAGAATTCTGAGCACCTAGTGTAAGCAAGAACAAAAATACAAGAGAAAAGAATGAGGTTTTACAATTCATTTTAGAGAGTCTGTTGGTTGGTAATTAATCTAAAACTAAGATACATGAAAACAATGCCCTAAGGTAAATATATTTTTCTAAATCCTTGTTTTTCAATAACAGCAAACTGATTAAGCATGATTATTCAGATTGATTTTTGATATATTCAATCATAATTCAATTTCGATTAACTAGCCTTAAT
>Ga0136636_10002127_pt1 | contig 11793 bp, 10 predicted proteins | sample AntDrymUQ8522106_2_FD_104653 | JGI IMG/M metagenome (GOLD analysis project Ga0136636, IMG submission 104653) | Polar desert sand microbial communities from Dry Valleys, Antarctica - metaG UQ852 (21.06) | ecosystem: Environmental > Terrestrial > Soil > Desert | place: Antarctica: Dry Valley... | reverse complement strand
GGCTAATGGCAATAGAGATCAAGCGTTGAAAATGTTTCACAACAACTTGGAAACATTGCGAACCATTGTGCCTGTTTCAACCATTTGCATGCATGGTAGTCCGTTGTCGAAATACGATAACCGCGATTTATTACCGTACATTAATTTTGCTGAAAATCAAATTTTGGGAGAACCCTATCAGGAAATGAATCCCGAGAAATGGATCTATTATACCGATTCGGCAAGGCGTTGGGATGGAGATGCATTTGTTGTGCGCGATAAAACCAGTTCAACTCGCAAACAAATGGCTCGCAGTACTTTCGATTTAATTAAAATCGTTTCAGATCGCTTAGATTCTCCTTTTTTGATGATTACAACACATCCCGAGAGATGGTGTAATAATAACATTCAATGGCTGAAACAGCTTGTTTTACAATCAGTTAAAAATAGGATGAAACAACTTTTAATTATCCTAAAAAAATAATATTTCAAATGGCTGTTACTGATTTAACCTATCATATCGAAAGTATTACCTCTCCTGATGCAGCTGTTTTAGAGGAGTGGAATGATTTTGTTGTCAATGTTCCCAAAGGCACAGTTTTTCAGGGAAGTGCCATGTTTAAACTATACTTTCACGTTGAGGGGCATCATCCATTTTTGCTGGTATTAAGAGGGCAATCGGGTCAAATCGAGGGAGGTTGTTTAGCCGTTCGAATGTCCAATGGCAAAGGGTTGATGGCTCGATTCTCTGAACGCGTTTTAATTATTGGTGGCCCTTTAATTAGTCAAAGTGATTCATCCGCTGGGAGGTTACTCATTCAGCAATTAAAACAGCTTTGTCGAAAAACGGCTGTTTACATCGAATTTCGTCCTATCGATACGTTTATTGAGGATGATTTATTTAAGCTCAATGAATTTAAATACGAAGATCATTTAAATATTTTATTGGATGCTACTAATGGCACTGAACCTATTTGGAAAAATCTTTCTGCCTCGCGTAGGAATGGCATTAGTAAATCCAAGCGTCGCGGAGTGGTTTGTCGTTCTATAAACAATCATGATTTTGCACAAGCCTATCAAATACTTAAAAATCACTATCAGCACATTGGAGTTCCCATGCCTTCGCAAAGTTATTTTGCTTATATTCATGATGTTATGAATCCAGCAGGTGATGCCATTGTTATGGGTGCGTATCAAAACGATACGCTTATTGGTGCTTTGTTTGCGTTAATCGATAATCGAGCTGTTTACAATCATTATGTGGCTTCCGATTATGCTACGTTTCATTTGAAGCCTAACGATTTACTAATTTGGAGTGGCATTGAAGAGGCTGTGAAGCGAGGTTGCAAATATTTTGATTTTATGGGAGCTGGCAAGCCTCAAAAAAAATATGGCGTTCGCGATTTTAAGTTGCGTTTTGGAGGTGAGATGTATCATCCAGGGCGTTATTTGTGGATTTCAAAACCGCATATTTATTATATGGGCGTGCTTGCCTTAAAAATGTTGAATGTATTAAAACCCTTAAAGCGTCTGGTTTTTAAAGACTAAAATATGACCATATTTATTGATATTGGACATCCGGCTCATGTGCATTATTTCAAGAATTTCATTCATGAGATGAAAAAACGTGGCCACCAAACTGTGGTTTCGGCACGTAATCGCAAGTATGTTTTCGAACTGCTCGATGCCTATAAAATACCTTACCATAACAGAGGAACTGGCTCTAAATCTACGTTGGGAAAGATCATCTATTTATTCAAAGCCGTATGGTTTCAATATCGTTTAGCTAAAAAATATAAGGTCGATTTGTTTCTCGATTTTGGAACTGTTTATGCGGGACCTGCAGCCGGATTATTACGTAAACCCTACATCGCATTCGAAGATACCGAAACGGCTATGCTTTATCAACGAATGATTAAGCCGTTTGTCACAAAGGTTTATACCTCAAATTGGTTCGAGGTTGATTTGGGTGAAAAGCAAGAACGATTTGCTGGTTTTATGGAGTTGTGTTATTTGCATCCCAATTGGTTTACACCCGATAAAAATGTGGTTTCGGAACTAGGAATGGCCGAAGGGGAACACTATGTTATTGTGCGTTTTGTTGACTGGACTGCATGGCACGATCGAGGCCATCAAGGGATGAGTCATGCAAATAAACTCAAGCTGATTGATGCCTTATCGGCTCATGGCAAGGTGTTTATATCATCTGATGAGCCTTTGCCCGATTCGTTAGAACAGTATCAATTCCCCTTGCCTGCGCATCGAATGCACCATGCCATTGCTTTTGCCACGCTGCTAGTTGGTGAAAGTTCAACCATGGCATCCGAAGCATCCATGTTAGGTACACCTTCGATTTTTATGGATAACGATGGACGTGGTTATCCGCGTTACTTAGAGGATGAATATGGTTTAGTGCGAAATTTCACCGAGTCGGATTCTGATCAGGAGTTGGCTATTCAAACATCGGCAGCCATGTTTATTGACGATAGCTATAAGCAAAAAGCCATTAATCAGCGCGAAGTGTTATTGGGAAATTGTATCGATGTGACTGCGTTTATGATTTCGGAAGTTGAAAAATATCTACATCCTAAACGGTCGCGGTCAATGCAACATAATACCGCAGATTTCAACTAAAAGATAAGAATGATTGTAACTTTACGCTGATAATTACCGAGTGACAGCATAGAAAACATTAAGATTATGAGCAATGCAAAAATCTCCATACATTTTTTCGACGACCGCGAAGTGCGAGCCGTTTGGGACAAACAAATCGCCAAGTGGTGGTTTAGTGTGTTGGATATTGTAGCATTGCTTACCGACCAAGACGACTACACTAAAACTCGTAACTATTGGAAATATTTTAAGGCCAAATTGAAAAAAGAAAACAGTCAAGTGGTTAGTGCTACTACCCAGTTGAAATTTCTTGCACCTGACGGTAAAAAACGTTTCGCCGACATGCTAGATTTCTCCGGTATTGTTGCCTTAGGCAAAGAATTTCTGGGCAAAAAGGCAAACCGATTTATAGATTGGTTTACGTTTAGTGATGAAAGCATTGATGGAAAAAGCAAAATAAAAGCGTATGCCCTGTTTGAAAGTTCTTTTATTAACAGCATAGAAGTTGGTACAACCAAAGGCTTGCAACAAATTCACGCTTATTTGTTTGGCGGATTGTATGATTTCGCAGGACAAATCAGACAAGAAAATATATCAAAAGGTGGTTTTCAATTTGCCGTATCACACTTTATAGGAGGCACATTAAAGCAAATAGAAGCAATGCCCGAAACTACATTTGACGAAATCGTAAACAAATATGTAGAAATGAATATTGCACACCCTTTTATGGAAGGAACGGAAGAAGCGCCAGAATATGGTTGGATTTGATATTGAAAATACGCCTCAAGAAATGCGTGGATTGGAGTAAGATAAGCAAGCAAGATTATATGAATGCAATGATGCTAAGTCCCACAAAAAGTAGTGTTCTAAAAACGCCTTTGAATAATGCGCTCACATCAAAAATAACCGACCGCGAAATGTTTATGAAAGGAATTGATCACTCGTATTACTACGAAGAAAACGACTAAAGAATAATCGGCATATAGGGGGCAGTACACTAAAAACGAATAAAGTATAATTATATGATGAGAACCAATGTTTTAGGTCTATCTGGAGAAGAAGCTTCCGAATGGTTGTCGGATAAGTACGACTTTGAGGATCCCAACACATTGGTTTTAGCAACCAGTAATCGGTTTAATATTATTTATCAGCATCGGAATGATTTTCAAACAATAGTCAATCTTCAAAAGATTAACGAAATTCGTTACATCAACACTTTTTTCGAAACGGTTAATCATCATTTAAAAATTGGAGGCACTTTTATTGGATGCGTTGAAACCAGCGAATTACGAGGGAAACGGTTGCTACAGAAATTCCCTTTTGGCATTAGTCAAATTTATTTTTTGTTCGATTATATTTTTAAACGTGTTTTCCCTAAACTTCCCATAACTCGCTGGTTTTATTATTTTATTACCGATGGTCGTAATCGGGTTATTAGTAAGTATTCGGCATTGGGGCGTTTGGTTTATGCAGGATTTTCAATAAAAGCGCATCGAAACATTGGTCATTTAATGTTTTTTGTTGCTCAAAAAGAGCGAGATACTGCATTTGATGAGCATCCTTCTATTGGGCCTATTTTTACGATGGATCGGGTTGGTAAAGGTGGCCAAATGATTAAAGTTTATAAGCTACGCACTATGTACACCTACTCTGAATACCTTCAGGGATTTATGTTCGAGAATAACAATTTGAAAAAAGGAGGAAAAATTGCTAATGATGAGCGAATTACCTTGGTGGGTAAAATTATGCGCCGTGTTTGGCTTGATGAATTTCCCATGATAATAAATTTGATGAAAGGTGAGATAAAATTGGTGGGTGTACGTCCATTAAGCCGACATTTTTATAATCTTTATACACCTGAGTTGCAGCAAAAACGAATATTGGTAAAACCAGGATTTATTCCGCCATTTTATGCTGATATGCCAAAAAATTTAATCGAAATTATGGATTCGGAAAGTCGATATGTTGATGCGTATCTTAAAAATCCGATTAAAACTGATTTGAAATATTTTTTTAAGGCACTTAAAAACGTGCTTTTTGGTGGTGCGCGAAGTGAATAAATAGAATTATGAATAAAATATTAGGATTGCTTTTCTCTCTGATTGTCGTTACATCTCCGATTGTTAGCCAGTCAATACCTTATCATGTTGATAACGAAGCTGTCTATTCATTTGTTGATGAGTTGGCAAACTTGTCTGTTATTGATGTTAATCAGACAATTAAACCCTATTCGCGCATGCAAATTGCCAATTGGCTTAGTGAAGCAAACGGAAATGTAAAGTTAACAACACGTCAGCAGCGCGAAATTGAGTTTTACCTCAAAGATTTCAACAAGGAGTTGCAGACGGGTAAAGCATTTAAAAAACGATTCGATCTTTTTTATTTCTCCGATTCGCTGGTGAAAATATCGGCCAATCTAATAGGTGGATTAACGCTTTTGCACAATGGGGAGTCGTTGGCTATGCATCGCACCAATGGCGCGGAGCTCTTTACAACCTATGGCAAGCATTTGGGTATTTATGCTAGTTTGCGCGATAATTATGAAAGCGATAAGTTGGGTGGACAGTCAATTCTGTCGCAACGTCGCGGGGTCGTTTACAAAGGCGATTTTGGCGAACAAGACTATTCCGAAGCGCGCGGAGGTATTACCTATTCGTGGAATTGGGGAACAGTCGGATTGCAGAAAGATCATTTTGTTTGGGGTTCGGGCTACAACGGAACGCTCATATTTTCGGGACATACACCATCGTTCACCTATTTATCGTTGAAGCTAAAACCAACCAAGTGGTTCGAGCTTAATTATATTCATGGTTGGTTGGTTTCCGAAGTGGTCGATTCATCTCTATCGTACAACTATTACGAAGGCATGCAACGAACACGAAAAGTAAACCGGTCGAAATACATTGCTGCCAATATATTAACGTTCAAACCTTGGAAAAAGCTTGATGTATCGCTGGGTAACTCCATTGTTTATGGCGATGTGGATATAAATCCAACCTACTTAATCCCTTTGCTGTTTTACAAATCGGCCGATCATACCTATAATTCCAACGATAACGATTTGGGGCAAAATGCTCAAATGTTTATGGATATCAGCAGTCATCAATTGCCCTATACGCATCTCTATTTTTCGGCATTTGTTGATGAAATAAGCTTTAAGCGCATGTTCGATGCCAGCAAACAATCGAATTATGTGAGTGCTAAAATTGGCGCACGGGTGAGTGGTTTGGTTCCAAATATGAGCTTTACCGCCGAATATACTCGCATCAATCCCATGGTTTACCAGCATGTGATAGAAACAACAACGTTCGAAAGCAACCACTACACATTAGGGCATTACTTGAAAGACAATGCTGATGAGCTTTTCTTGCAGGTTCGATGGAAACCGTTGCGTGGGTTAGACTTGCAGGCATCGCTAACTAAAATTCGCAAAGGCAAAGATTATGAGTCGATTATAAGCAATAACGAGGTGGCATTGTATCCCGAAATTAATACTGATGAACCACGTTGGGGATTGCCGTTTATGAATGAGATTCGGATGAAGCAAACGCAATTGGTATTAAAAGCAACCTATCAAATTTGGAACGATGCTTATATGTTTGCAGAGGCAAGGCATTTGAGTTTTTCAGGTGCTGACGCAACGCTCTATACCGCACCCTATTTTTTGCAAGGAAAAAACATCTTATCTTTTGGAGCTAATTTTGGATTTTAAATAAAAATGAGAACAATAGAAGCACAAGCCATTCAAATGGTTGACTTACAGTCGCAATATCAACGGTTAAAAGTGGATATTGATAACGCCATGCAACAGGTTATCGATCAGGCAAATTTCATCAATGGTGCTCAGGTGAAGGAATTCTCAACTCATTTGGTGCATTATTTAGGTGTTAATCATGCAATTCCTTGCGCCAATGGTACCGATGCATTGCAATTGGCATTGATGGCTTTGGATTTAAAACCGGGCGATGAGGTTATTACCTCAAACTTCACTTTTATTGCAACGGTTGAAGTTATTGCGTTGTTGGGATTAAAGCCTGTTTTGGTTGATGTTTTGCCTGATACATTTTGTTTGAATCCCGATTTGGTTGAAAAAGCGATTACCTCACGAACTAAAGTTATTTTGCCAGTACATTTGTTTGGACAAGGCGCTGACATGGTTCGCTTGATTGATATAGCCAAGCGTCATCATTTGTATTTGATTGAAGATGCGGCTCAATGTTTAGGTGCCGAATACATTACGCAAGATGAAGCGAGCGTTAAGCTTGGGACGATGGGTGATATTGGTTGCACCTCGTTTTTCCCATCTAAAAATTTAGGTTGTTTTGGTGATGGCGGTGCATGTTTTACAAATGACGATGAGTTGGCTAAGCGCATTCGTGAAATTGCCAATCACGGCTCGAAAATTAAATATTACCACGATCGAGTAGGTGTCAATTCTCGTTTAGATACGCTTCAAGCCGCCGTTTTAAATGTGAAACTCCCACATTTAGATGATTTTAATCAGCGTCGCCAACAAGCAGCTCATACCTATTCATCACAATTATCAGAAATAAAATGTATTGTTTGTCCTGCACATCATGCCAATTCCGAACATATTTTTCATCAATATACTTTACGCATTCTTGATGGGAAGCGCGATGCGTTGAAATTATTTTTGCAAGAACGAGGTATTCCAACCATGGTTTATTATCCTGTTCCTATCCATCGTCAATCGGCATTTGTTGATTTGATTGATAAAAACAAGAAATTCCCCATAAGCGATTTGTTGGCCGATGAGGTTCTATCGCTACCAATGCATACCGAGTTAACAAGCGATCAACTTGAATTAATCATATCATCAATAAAAGAATTTTTTAACCATGAGTAGTGCAGAGAAATATTTTGCGCATCCAACTGCGGTAATCGATGAGGGATGTAAAATAGGAGAGGGAACGAAAATTTGGCATTTTACTCATGTTATGCCCGATTGTATTATTGGAAAGGGCTGTAATATCGGTCAAAACGTATTGGTTTCGCCACAAGTGGTTTTGGGTGAAAACGTGAAAGTTCAAAATAATGTGTCGCTATTCACAGGTGTTTGTTGCGAAGATGATGTGTTTTTGGGACCATCAATGGTTTTTACCAATGTTATGAATCCACGAAGTGCTGTTAATAAGCGTGGTAAATATACCAAAACCATGGTTCGTAAAGGAGCAACCATTGGTGCCAATGCTACCATTGTATGTGGTAACGAAATAGGACAATATGCTTTTATTGGCGCAGGCACAGTGGTTTTAAAACTTGTAAAACCCTATGCTTTAGTGGTAGGCAATCCGGGTAAGCAAATTGGTTGGATGAGTGAATATGGCCAGCGTTTAAAATTTGATGCGAATGGATTGGCTGTTTGCTCTGAAAGTAATCAGCAATATCGACTAGAAAATGACAATGTAACAAGAATAAGTTAATGGATAAAATTCAAAAAAACATACGATTCGCAGTAATTGGAATGGGGCATATTGGTAAACGCCATGCCGAAATGATTCGTCTTAATGCAAGTGCTGAATTAGTTGCCATATGCGATATTAGGCCTTTTGCCGAATTGGGGTGCGATCACCTAAGTGAGATTCCTTGTTTTGTTTCATTGGGAGAAATGCTAAGCTCAGGAATTGAAATAGATGTGGTTAATATCTGCACTCCCAACGGATTGCACGCTTCGCATGCCATCGAGGTATTAGATGCTCGTAAACATGTGGTTGTTGAAAAGCCAATGGCTCTAAGCAAATCGGATGCTGAAAAAATAATATATAAATCGTTACAAGTTTCGCGATTGGTTTTTGCTGTCATGCAAAACCGCTATTCATCGCCCTCAGTTTGGCTCAAAAATGTAGTCGAAAACAATGTGTTGGGCGACATTTACATGGTTCAGGTTAACTGTTATTGGAATCGCGACGATCGGTATTATCAGTCAGGAAAGTGGCATGGCACGGCGAAATTAGATGGCGGAACATTGTTTACTCAGTTCTCTCACTTTATTGATACGCTGTATTGGATTTTTGGCGATATAACCAACATAAAAGCTTCATTTAATGATTTTTGCCATCAGCACTCCACCGAGTTTGAGGATTCGGGAATGGTGTTGTTCGATTTTATTAATGGCGGAATGGGATGCCTAAATTACAGTACCGCCGTTTGGGATCAGAACCTTGAGAGCAGTATTACTGTTATTGGTAGCAAGGGGAGCATAAAAGTGGCCGGACAATATATGAATGAGGTGGTGCATTGTAAGGTGAAGGATTACACTATGCCTGAGCTTGCACCGGTAAATCCGCCTAACGATTATGGTGCTTACAAAGGGTCGGCAGCCAATCATCAGTATGTAATTGAGAATGTTGTGGACACCTTAAATGGACGAACAGATATTTCAACCAACGCCCTCGAAGGCCTTAAAGTGGTTGATATGATAGAAAGAATATATAGCTTACGAAATAAACTTTAAACTTTAACCACCATGTTAAAACAATTATTAAGTAAAGAGTTAAAACTGTCTGTAGTAGGATTGGGTTATGTAGGATTACCTATTGCCCTCGAATTTTCTCGAAAAATGAGCGTTATTGGCTTTGATATTAAGCAGGAGCGTGTTGATTTAATGAAAAAAAGAATCGACCCGAGTAACGAATTGGAAGCATCGGATTTTGATGGTTGTGATATTCAGTTTACTGCAAATCCCGCTGATTTGAAATTGGCTAACTTTCATGTTGTTGCTGTGCCAACACCCATTAATAAACACAACTTACCCGATTTAACTCCTTTATTATCAGCTACTCGTACTGTTGGTAAGGCATTGAAAAAGGGCGATTATGTCGTTTTCGAATCAACTGTTTATCCGGGTTGTACCGAAGAAGATTGTGTGCCAATCTTGGAGGCTGAGTCGGGTTTGAAATTTAATGTGGATTTTAAGGTTGGCTATTCGCCCGAACGCATCAATCCAGGTGATAAAGAGCATACGCTAACCAAAATTCTTAAAATAGTATCGGGTAGCGATAAAGAGTCGCTCGAAGTGGTTGCGGCTGTTTACGAATCGATTATTAAAGCAGGGATTTACAAAGCCAGCTCAATTAAAGTGGCCGAAGCTGCTAAAATTATCGAAAACACACAGCGCGATGTGAATATTGCTTTGATGAATGAATTATCGTTGATTTTCAATCGTTTACATATCAATACCTATGAGGTTTTGGAAGCTGCAGGTACTAAATGGAACTTCTTGAAATTCTTCCCAGGATTAGTAGGAGGGCATTGTATTGGTGTCGATCCTTATTACTTGACATATAAGGCGAATGAATTAGGCTATCATTCTAAAATTATTACTGGTGGTCGTTTTATTAACGACTCGATGGGTGGCTATATTGCCAAACAAACGGTGAAAAAACTTATTGCCGCCGGGCATAAGATTAATGGATCCAAAGTTTTAGTGATGGGAGCAACATTTAAGGAGAATGTAAGTGATATTCGTAACTCGAAAGTGGCTGATATTATCAACGAACTAAAATCATTCAGTGTTCAAGTTGAGGTGGTTGATCCTTATGCTTCATCGGAGGAGTTAATGCACGAATATAATTACGGATTAGTTTCGGAGCCAAAAGGCCCTTACAACGCCATAGTCGTGGCCGTAAATCATAAGCCTTATGTGTCGTTAACCGAAAGCTATTTTCAGTCGATCCTTGCTAAAGATGGTTTATTTGTTGACGTAAAAGGAATGTATCGTGGAAAAATTGAAAATTTAAAATATTGGAGTTTATAATCCTAAAATTTATTGTAAAATCCCCATTTGTTATCTTTTTTAGCAATGGGGATTTTTTGTATGTATAAAATTTTAATGAGTTTGTTTTTGGTTTGTGTTATGGTGTTAATATTTAGAGGAATTTAAATTTAGCAATCATATTATGTATAACAAAATAAATACTTAGCTCGTTACTTGGGCTTTTTGTCATAGGTATTAATACCCATTTTTATATTAATTGAAGAAATTATATTTGTTGTTTCCATTTCAGGTGGTTGTTAATGCTTGAACTTATTTTAAAAATTCATTTCCATATGTTGTCACCCATGTTTAATCAGTTACTTGTTCCATTTTTAGTTGCTATTTTTTTAGCAATAAATATGGGTGCGAGTGGAGTTGCTCCAGCTTTTTCCGCTGCGCATGGAGCCAATGTTTTACATAAATCGGTTATTCCAGGATTATTTGGGTTAATGGTGTTTATTGGAGCTCTTTTAGCTGGCAAGGCTACTGCAACAACTTTGGGGAATGACATGCTTCCTGCTGAAAAAATGAGTTTTGTATTGGTTTCAATAATCTTGTTTTCGGTGGCAATCTCATTATTGCTTGCTAATTTATTTGGTATTCCACAATCAACCAGTCAAAGCACGGTTATGGCCATTACTGCACCTGCGGTTTATTTTAATGTGGTTAATGAGCATAAATTATTTGTAGAAGTGATTCCAGCTTGGTTTATAACACCTTTATTATCATTTGGCATTTGCTATTTAGCGGCTCGGTTTATTTATAATCCTATACGAAAAAAAGGGTATCTCACCTATCGGAATATCTCTCAGCATAAATTGGTGAAAGGAATCATCATCTTTATGTCGTTGTATGTTGCATTTGCCATTGGTTCAAATAATGTTGCAAATGCAGCTGGTCCAATTGCAGCGATGGTCGTTAACGAAATGGGCCTACCAGGCAGTGGTAGTAATTTTATGATTATTATGATTTTATCAACCTTAATTGTTGCGCCTAGTTTTGGAATTGGTGCTTCATTAATGGGGCATAAGGTGCTTAATAATACAGGAAAAGGCATTTTCCTTTTTGGCCCTTTCGAAGGAATAATTATCTCATTTGTAACTGCTACTTTGCTGCTTTTAACTTCAATCGTAAAGGGCATTCCTACCTCTTTAGTTCAGTTAAATGCTGGTGCTATTATTGGCGTAGGCGTTGCGCGATTGGGTGCAAAAAACATTTTTCGAAAAACCGAAGTGAATCGCTTTTTTATTATGTGGGTTATTTCACCATTGGTAGCATTTATCTTGTCGATGGGATTGACTTGGACTGCCGATAAAATGGGACTATTGTAAGGTATTATTACTTCATAAGGTCTTTTTGGTAGGTCAGCATCCATTCTGCTGTTTCCGAAATAGTTTGTTCAATTGGATTGAATTGATAATTGG
>Ga0136636_10002126_pt1 | contig 11796 bp, 10 predicted proteins | sample AntDrymUQ8522106_2_FD_104653 | JGI IMG/M metagenome (GOLD analysis project Ga0136636, IMG submission 104653) | Polar desert sand microbial communities from Dry Valleys, Antarctica - metaG UQ852 (21.06) | ecosystem: Environmental > Terrestrial > Soil > Desert | place: Antarctica: Dry Valley... | reverse complement strand
TCGCGACTTTAAACTTTCCCTTTTCCGTTGGTAAGGTTCTTCCGAATTGTACTGTCGGTATTTCTCAAAAGCATTGCAAAACGAAAAATAAACCGAACTCAATTCCCCCAAAGCATGAATATCAGGAAGTATTGCCTTTGAGCCGGAAACCATTAGCGAATCCATCGGATTTTTAAGCAAGAAATTTTCAACATCCAATACATCTCCCAATTGGGCAGGATTTTCCATAACAGCGATCACTTCACCTTCTTTCAGTGTCTCGCCGTTTTTTTTCAACAGGTGCAACTTGCCCGACATATTCGATACCAGCCGAACCGGCGCTTGCCTTGAAGTGATGGAAACCGGACCTGAAACCGTTTCGGGGTATTCGATCAACCATCCAAAAAACAGCAGCAAAGCGCAAAGTCCGCAAACCAAAATGGCCACAATTTTGCCGGTCCGGTGTGGCATCCGGTCGATGATATCGCGAACTTCTTCGGTTCTTATTGCGCTGTTTTCAAGTTTCCCCTCAGTCATTTGAACTTATTTTTTATTCGATTTTGGCATCTTTACCCACCATTCGTTGATGAAATTCATTTGCAACAAAGTGGGCTTATCCTGGACGTTGCTGAAATAGGCGCCATACAAATGCAGGGAATCATTACGGACATGGAAATTGTAGGTATATGAAACATTCGACAGTTTGTTATCAGGAGTAGAATGAATGCAAATCATCGTTGAATCGTTGGGAAGAAAGAACATGCCGCTGTTAAATGGCTGATCCTCACCCTGCCACATGATCCTTCCTTCAAAAGCGCCATCCTTACTGTATTTGAATGTACGATCCATCATAACTTGTGAATTAGGCCTTCCATTGGTTTCAGCTTTAACCAATTTCCACATTCCAAATAGATTATTTTTCGCTTTAGGTTTTACTGCCTGAAGGATTTGTGATAAACAAAGCATCAGAATAATTAAGGTTAATTTTGTTTTCATAACTATCAGTTTAATTTTATTTTTAAATGTGTTCGTTCAATTTAAAGCTTCGACGGGTTCCAATTCCTTTTTTGATTTTCCATTGACAGACCAAACCCCCATCTGTTTATCAACCAGGTCGAAATAATGGCCATGCTGTTCCATCAATTTTTCGTGATTCCCAACTTCGATGATCATACCATCTTTCAAAACGACAATCTGGTCCGCATTCATTATGGTACTTAGCCGATGGGCCACCACAACCACGGTACGTTTTTCAAAAGCATGGTTCAAAGCTTTAACAATCTGATGCTCATTAATGGCATCGAGGGCATTGGTGGCTTCGTCGAGAAATAGGAATGACGGATTTTTATACAAAGCCCGGGCAATAAGCAAACGTTGCTTTTGCCCTCCGCTCAATCCACGGCCCACTTCCCCGATTTTAGTTTGATAACCTTGTGGCATTTGTTCAATCTCGCTGGCTATATGGGCAATCCGGACGGCATCTTTTAAACGGGTGTAATCAATCTCTTCATCGTCGAGGGTAATGTTATTCAGGATGGTGTCATTGAAAATTTTGCCGTCCTGCATCACCACACCGCAATGGTCGCGCCATTCGCGTAAACTTAGGTTCGAAATATTCATGTTCCCGATCAGAATCTCCCCGAACGTAGGATTGTACAAGCGCAACAATAACTTCAGCAAAGTAGATTTTCCGCTCCCGCTTCCACCCACGAACGCCGTTATTTTTCCTTCAGGGATAATTAGGTTAATTTGTTTCAACACAAAAGGGGCATTGGGCGTGTATTGAAAAGTCAAATTTTTCAGCAACAATCCTTTATGGTCGGGTACACTCATACTATTTGTAACCACGGTATCTTCTTCATCCTTTAATTGATGAATTTCGTTGATGCGCAAAAAACTGATTTTGGCATATTGGGCAGAAATGATAAACCCGATAAATTGCCCAAGCGGTGCATTGAGCATTCCTATAATGAATTGCGTGGAAATCATCACCCCGAAAGTGATTTCACCGCCAATTACCGCCTTGGCACAGTAAAATGTTACCAAAAGGTTCTTGATGCTCTCAAATAAACTGCGCCCCCAGGTTTTGTGCATTGGTTACATTCAGCACCCTCAGGTTCACTTTGTAAAGTTTTGCCTGAATATCTTCCCATTTCCAACGCTTTTGTTTTTCGTAGTTGTTTATTTTGATATCTTGTATAGCCCCAACAGTTTCAACCCAATAGCTTTGGTTTTGCGAAATCAATCCAAAATATTCCCAGTCCAGCTTCTTTCTCACTTTCAGAAAAACCAAAACCCATCCAATATAAAGGATACTCCCGATCAGGAAAATTGCAAATATGATTTTGTTGTATATCAGCAAGATGATTCCGAAAGTCACAAAAGTAAGCGAAGAAAAAATCAGGTTCAGCGAGTTGTTCATAATGAAGCTGCGGATACGCTCGTGGTCCTGCGCCCGTTGCAGAATGTCGCCGATCATTTTATTCTCGAAGAATGTAACGGGCAATTGCATTAGTTTAATCAGATAATCAGAAATCAGGGCGATATTCACCCGAGATGTAATATGTAGCAGCAACCAGTCGCGAATTGCACCGGAAATAGTCACACTAATGATGATCACAATATTGGCAATTAGCACCAGGTTGATAAAATTTAGATCATGCGTTTGTATTCCGACATCAATTACAGCTTTCGAGATAAAGGGCAAAAGTCCCTGCAAAGCCGTGGCAATAAACATGATCACAATAATCGTTGTGAAATTCTTTCGGTAAGGTAAAAAATATCCCAATACATTCTGAAAAGTTTTTGCCCGTTCAGTACGCTCTTCCAGATCACGTTGAAGAAAATCGGACATGGGTTCGATCGCCAATATTGCTCCTGTTTCCTCTCCTTTTTTATACCAGCCCTGCCTGAATTCTTCGTGACTGTGACTTAGCAGGTCTTTAGCCGGGTCGGAAACAAATATTTTTTGTTTGGTGGTTTTATAGACAACAATAAAATGGCTGCTTTTCCAGTGAACAATGCAGGGTAGGGGTACTTTTTCGTGTAGGGTTTGTATATCAGCTTTTACAGCAAGTGTATGTAAACCAATTTTTTCTGCTCCGTAACTTAAATCTAAAAATGAAACCCCTTCACGGGTAATCCCACACAAATCGCGCAAATAAGGAAGTGAATAATACTTGCCAAAGTATTTACAAATCATTTTCAGGCAGGCCGGACCACAATCCATAGCATCCAATTGGTACTCGAAGGGGAATTTTTTAATCTGCATTATGAAACATCAATGGTATAAAAACCGGTGGAAAACTGATGCCAATTTAAACATTAATCCTACTGAACATTTCAAAATGTAAATGAGTTTGTAAACGGGCTATTCTATCTCGTGAACGTTACATTTTGATTCGTCAACGCATCATTCAGCGCTTTAATTCTTCGAAATGAGACTTCTATTTCTGTTGAATCAGTGAGAACAATTATCCGCTGACTTCGCTTTATGGATTGAACATGGTTTAAATTTACCAAAGATGACCTACTGATCAGGAGAAAAAAATCAGGCAAGCAATTAACTATCCTACACAATGGCTTTGTGCATACAAATTTCTGATCGTTAAGCAAATATAATGTTGACACATAATCATCTGTACTAATATATAGTATGCACTGAATATTGATTCTTCTCTTTTCTTGTTCATTACAGACAATCAGAAAATCGGAAACCATAAAGGTAAAATTTGGAGTGGAACTATTCAATTGGACAAATGATACTTGTCTAATATTATATTAATCCACAAAAGAATCAAAAGGTACCCCCCCTAAATGTTAATTAATGTTAAATATTTCGAATATAAAGAATTTCGAATGTTTTGTTACTTCTGTCAAAGTATTAGATTTGAAATTCAGTAATCTCTATTCTTTTATTGGAGTAAATACCAAATAATCCCAGGACATAGTCGCCAGATCAGGACACTCTATTTTCAGTTTATGTTCGCCTGAGGTAGTCCACTTAACTTCACCAAAATCAGCAACCGATTGGTTCATAGTTAAATCAGCGACATGTTTGTCGTCAATGTATATGAGCACACCGGGGAAGGCATCACCAACTGTAAACCACATTCTTGAACTAATTTTGTAATGTCCTGCCGGGATTACCGGGGTTGTAATTTCTATCCATTTAAAATTTGTGAGGAACAAATAGTCGCCGTTTAAATAGTTCTCCGATGGCTTGCTGATTCCAAAATATTCAAATTTGGCACTTAGAAATTTAATTTTCGAGAAAGAATTTTCCCCATCAAACCATTGCATTTGATCTTTTCGGTAAAAAGCTCCCTGTTTAATCTCCAGATAATCGGTTGTTTCAAAAATAAACTCTTGCAATTCAGGAAGAGGTAACAGATTGTTAACGGCATGGATCACCCCATTTTTGGCCGGTATATTTGACTCCGAAATATGAACCCCTGTATATTTATTTGTCACGCTATCGGGATTGATTTTATAGTCGTTTGTTACCGACATGGATATGCTGTTTACCTGTGATATAGCGTAATATTTAGATTTATCCATGAAATAATTAAGGTAAAAAGTTCCGGCAAGGCAGTGATATTCCATGTACTTATAAAATGGATTTTCTTGCGAAGTCAAGTCCTCCGTCGATTCGCCACAACAGTTAATCAGGTCGTTCACCGAAAAGATGCCCAAACGATTAAACGTGGTATCGGGCACTGCAAGCAATGTGAATCGGGTTCGTACATTTTTGGTTTTATACGGATAAGTAATTAATTGAAGGGTGTCTTTAATACCTGTAAGTTCAAGGCTTTCTGTAAAAATCGTATAAGCAGGATCTTCTGACAGAACGGTATAGATGTCTTTGGTTATAGGTTCCAGAACTTTGTTAATCACCTGGATACAGTTATCAGCAGTCAAAATATTCCGGGTAATAATTTTTGAGTTTCTGTTCAGTATGATATCAGATCCACTAAATTCAGTTTTCAGGTAATCTCCAAGTGCATTGGTATCCTGAAGTGCACCCAGGTAAATATCCTTTGTTTTTTGGATACTGGGAATGATGTGATTTCGAAGCAGGGTTTGACGAAAGTCACCACGAAAATCTGACAGTGAATTCACCTTCTTTTCTTTATAGTATTCACGCATTGCAGTGTTGTTTGGGACCAGAAAAGTTAAGTTTTTGAGACCCTTTAACAAATTCACACTATTTGTAAGTTCTATCAGCTTTGCAAACTCGGAGTATTGATCCGGATTACTCAGCAGGTATTCATATATTCCAGGTTCATCTTCATTCAATCGTGTACCAATGGCAGGTTCTTTGGTACAAAAACTAAAGAGTATTCCCACGAACAAGGATCCCAAAACAACCGGTTTATAGCGGTTGAGGAGTTTGAAAATTGTTGGTGTTTTCATGTTTCTCAGATTTATTTTATTGTAAAATTTGTACTATTGTGTTGTTGTTAAAGATACTAAACAAACGAGATTAAAATTTGGTTTACTGACAATCAATGACAATTGAATGACTATTTTTGAGAACGAATTATTAATTCCTGATTTTTGAACAATCTACTCGACATCCAGCAACTTCAGCAGTTCGATAACCTCGAATTCATTTCGAAAGAGGTGGTCGAAGGTTTTATTACCGGATTGCACCGAAGCCCTTTTCATGGTTTTTCGGTCGAGTTTGCAGAGCACAGGCTTTACAACACAGGCGAATCGACCAAGCACCTCGACTGGAAACTGTTTGCCCGCACCGATCGTTTGTTCGTGAAACAATATGAAGAAGAAACCAATCTTCGCTGCCAGTTGGTGATCGATACTTCGTCATCGATGCTTTTTCCGTTCGAAAAAGGGAAACCTTCAAAAATTAATAAACTGGCGTTTTCGGTGTATTCGGCGGCTGCCATTATTTATCTGCTTCGCCGTCAACGCGATGCGGTTGGCTTATCACTTTTCTCGGAGGAGGTTGACTTCCACTCACAAGCCCGATTGTCGTCGGTACATATCGACTTGCTATATAGTCAGTTGTCAAACTTGCTAAATCAGGAACAAGCTTTGGTGCAAAAAAAGACCAATACCGTTGAGGCTTTGCACATGATTGCCGAGAATATTCATAAACGTTCGTTGGTCATCCTTTTTAGCGATTTGGTTGAACAGGAAAGTACTGACGAATTGTTTGAAGCCCTTCAGCATCTGAGATACAATAAGCACGAAGTCCTGCTTTTTAATGTAACCGACCACCGTCAGGAGCGCGATTTTGATTTCAGGAACCAACCCTACAGGTTTGTTGATCTGGAGACTGGCGAACATCTCAAATTTTCGCCGCACGATTTGAAAAACAATTACAAAAAAGCCGTTTCAGAATATTTTGAGGAAATGCGCGTTCGTTGCGGACAATACCACATCGATCTGGCCGAAGCCGATATCAACGAAGACTTCAGACATGTGTTATATACTTACTTGCTTAAGCGGAAAAGATTATATTGATCGCTAAAAACTGCGACTGCCTACTTTATCTCCGCCGGAAACAAATCACAACTAATTGGATAATGATCTGAATGATTCAGTGCCGAAACTTCAAAGTTGTAGCTTGAAAATTTCGGACTATAAAGGATGTAGTCGATTCGGAATGAAGGCAGTTTGCCGTTGTAAGTATTTGCTGTTCCTTTGCCTGACTGGGTAAACGAATCTTCCAGGTTCCCTTTAACGGTCCGGTAGGTAAATGATACTGGGGTGTCGTTAAAATCACCGCAAACAATTGCCGGATAGGTACATTGGTCCAAATGTTCACGAAGAGTTGCTGCCTGTTCGGCTCTTTTAATGAGTGCATCTCTGAATTTTGCACCCAGCAACATGAATTTTTCCTTGGCTTCCTCATTGTTCTCAAAATCCATAGAATCGATGCTGTTTATTTCTTTTTTCTGAAGTCGGTATGATTGTAGATGGCAGTTATACACCCGAACTGTATCTGAATTGATCAACATATCGGTAAAAATGATCATGTTACCGCTGTTTTTAAATCTGATTTCGCCCATGTTCAGAATCGGATAGCGAGTCATGGTTAGTTGCCCCCCGGCATGACTGCTGTGAGCCAGTTGCATGTGGTTGATATCGGTAATTTTTGTATTGTTGATGTCAAAAATCTGTCGTTTGTTTAGCCTTACTTCCTGAAGACAAATAATATCGGCTTTGTTCTGCCGAAGGAAATTCAGGATATGGTCGGCATTTTCTTTATTTGGGAAATCAGTATTTCCCATAAAGTATTTTACATTATAACTTGTAATTCGTATTCCTTTTTCAGTTGTTTGTTTGCCTTTAAATTGCAGGAAATTACCAATATGTGAGTAACCTGCCAGTATAATAACAATTGAAAAAAGGGTGAACCAAGGCTTGATGATAGCCCATAAAACAATGAAGATCAGGTTGACTACTAAAAGGTATGGATAGGCGATTCCAAACAGGGCGGCCATCCAGATTTTTTCGGGACTGAGAAACACCGAAATTGAAGCAATGCCCAGCGCCAATACAGCAACAAGATTGAATAGCAGGAGTGTATATATCAGTATTTGTTTCAAAAGATTTGTTTTTCGGCTATTTTTTGGTGTATGGTGCCTACTACAAATATATAAATTATATGGTTAGAAATCTGATGGAATTGTTTCCGAGCTGTTGGCAACTGATCGAATCATCCGGTCTTTGCCATGAATATCCTTTTTTAGGGTAACTTCCGAATATCCTTTTTCCTGAAGCATTTCCGAGCATTCTATCCCCAATGCCTCATTAATTTCGAAGTAAAGGTAGCCGCCTTTTCTAAGATGTTTTTTTGCAAATTCTGCTATTCGTTCATAAAAAACCAAGGGGTCGTCATCGGAAACAAACAGTGCTAATTCAGGTTCAAAGTCCAGTACATTATTCTCCATTTGCAACTTTTCAGTTTCACGAATATAAGGTGGGTTGCTAACAATTACATCGAATTCCGGAAATCTTTTTTCAGGAGTTCCAGTTAAAATATCGTAAGCAAAAACTGAAATCTCAGCCGAATTTAATGCAACGTTTCGACGTGTCGTTTCAAGGCAGACTGCTGAAATATCGCATGCAAAAACAATGGATTGCTGGATGTTTTTCCGGAGTGAAATGGCAATGCAGCCTGTTCCAGTTCCGATGTCAAGAATAGTAGGTTTGGCAAGTTCGTTCTCCTGAATAATCCATTGCACCAACTCTTCGGTTTCGGGGCGGGGAATCAAAACTCCCGGGACAGCATAAAATGGCAATCCATAAAATTCGGTCTCGCCCAGAATGTATTGGATGGGTTCGTGTTTCTTTAAGCGGAGAACAATCTGGTTCATTGCTGACATCTCTTCCGTACTCAAAGTTTCTTCTTTGGTCAATAAAAATTGGGTACGCGAATACCCTTTCAGCTTTTCAAAAATCAGGAAAATCAGGCTTTCTATTTCTTCAATAGAATATATTCCTGCCAATTCTTTTCGGATGGATGCAATGCCTGACTTCATTATTGTTATTTTTGGCAAAGTTAATTTTTTTGCTGATGAGTATTCCGCAAATCTTTATGCAACGCTGCCTCGAACTGGCACTTCTCGGAATTGGCGATGTGGCTCCCAATCCGATGGTGGGTTGTGTCATTGTGCACGAAGGAATCATCATTGGCGAAGGGTTTCACCAAAAATATGGAGGTCCACACGCTGAAGTGAATGCCATTCGTTCGGTTTCGAATGCTGAATTACTGGCACAATCTACCTTGTACGTTTCACTCGAACCATGCGCACATTTCGGCAAAACACCGCCTTGTTCCGATCTGATTATCGAAAACCGGATTCCAAATGTTGTAATTGGCACTATTGATCCGTTTGCCAAAGTTGCCGGAAAGGGAATTGAAAGGATGCAAAACTCCGGAATTACAGTTGAGGTGGGAGTTCTGGAAAAAGAATGCCGCAATCTGAACCGACGTTTTTTTACTTTTCATGAGAAAAAGAGGCCCTATATTTTGCTGAAGTGGGCACAAACACTGGATGGTTTTATTGATACCGATCGCACCGAAATACAGCACACAACCTGGATAACCAATGCACTCTCGAAGCGATTGGTACACAAGCAACGCTCCGAAGAATCGGCTATTTTAATTGGAACCAATACGGCTGAATATGATAATCCGGCACTGACCGTGCGCGAATGGACGGGGAATCAACCCATCCGGTTAGTAATCGACCGCACAGGTCGGTTGAATCCGGATTTACATCTGTTCGATGATAAGGCGCCAACGTGGATTTTTACTTCATTAAGGAAACAGGAAACAGGAAACAGGAAATACATCACGCTGGACTTCAATCAGGACATCCTTCCACAAATACTTTCAGAACTGTATGACCGAAACATTCTTTCAGTCGTGGTTGAAGGAGGAAGTATCCTGCTTAATAGTTTTCTTCAGGATAATTTATGGGACGAGGCTTTTGTTTATACCGGAAATCAATTCTTTGGAAAGGGCGTTTCAGCTCCTGAAATCTCTGGCAAAACTATTGGCTTTGAAAAGCTTGATGATTGCAAGTTGCATGTGATCAGGAATGTCTGAACACGATCTTAAAGATTAAAAGATAGATAGGATTTTTTAGTATGAGTCAAGGATTCATAATACGCTTTAGCCTCTGCAACGGAAAGAATATCTTCGGGATTATTTTCTTCAATAAATTGTCCGAGCGCATAATCTTCCAATAACTGCTCCATTTTCTCAAAAGTCTGAATGTCAATCTGCACCGCAACCGGACGCCTTTTGCTGTCAGTCACGAAGGTCTTTTTTATTTCAAGCATGATCCTGAATTTTTCGTAAAGATAAAACTTTTACGATTTCAAAAGTCAAAACGTATATTTCAAAAACAAATCCACATTTCGACCTGGTCGGTTTCTACCTCAATAACCGGAATGACTAATCTGATCAAATATAGGATCAGGAGCGAAAAATAATATGGAACATATTCTGATTTTCATAACCACTTTAAATGAATATGAATTGCAACCCTTTAGTTTTCGGAGATTTATACCAATTTAAATTTAGCGTTTTCTTCTCTTGTTTATGAGCGTTTTTTTCGTGAAATTTAGTCACATAAAATTAACCCAAATTTTGCATGGCTATTTTGTTTGATATCTGGAGATCTCTGCCAAGTCTGGTTACCATCCTTTATTTTTTAACGGTGGTTTTTATCGCTATCCTGATCATTCTGGAAAACCGAAATCCGGTGAAAACAATTAGCTGGATTTTGGTACTGGTTCTGCTGCCTTTCGCCGGAATTGTGATTTACCTGTTTTTTGGTCAGGAATACCGTAAAAATAAAATGTACTCGCGAAAGGGTTTGAAGAACCTTGAACGACTAAGAAAGCTTACTCTGGAGCAGCTCGACAATCTTCCCAATAACCATTTTCAAATCAGCGAAAGGCTTTATTCAAAAAAGAGGCTGATCAATTTATTGCTGGCCAATTCGAATGCTGTTTTAACAAATAATAATAGTGTTCAGGTATTGCGCAACGGAGCAGAAACGTTTTCAGAGATATTTCAGACTATTGAGCGGGCCAAACATCATATCCATCTCGAATATTATATTGTTGAAGATGATGTGATCGGGAATTATCTTCGCGAACTTTTAATCCGAAAGGCTCAGGAAGGCGTTGAAGTTCGGTTTATTTACGATGATGTTGGAAGCTGGGAACTCAAACGGAAATGGCTGCGAACGATGTCGGATGCCGGGGTAAAAGTGGATTGTTTTATGCGGGTTCGTTACCCAATGCTCACCTCAAAAGTAAATTACCGAAACCATCGTAAAATACTTGTGGTTGATGGCGATACTGCTTTTGTGGGTGGATTGAATTTTGCCGACCGTTATCAGGACGGCGTTCCGGGAATCGGTCCCTGGCGAGATACTCACCTCAAAATTATTGGCGGAGGTGCGACCGCTCTGCAAATTATATTTATGGCCGACTGGTATTTTGTTTCGAAAGAAATACTTAAGGGCGAAAAATATTTTAATCCTTTTGTGTCGGGCAATGGGAAATTAGTCCAGATTTCTGCAAGTGGGCCGGATTCGGACTGGGAAAGTATCGGGCAGGCTTATTTTTCGGCCATTGCATCTGCTATCGAATACGTTTATATTTCGTCGCCATACCTGATGCCACCAGCTGATATTGTTACTGCACTTAAAACATCGGCACTTGGAGGAATTGATGTTCGCATCATTGTCCCGGGATTATCTGATGCAGTTACCGCAAAATGGGGAACCAATTCGTACATCGAGGAATTGCTCGAAGCCGGGATTAAAATTTATTTCTACAAGGCAGGATTTATTCACAGCAAAGTTATTGTGGTTGATGGTATTTTTTCATCAGTAGGAACAGCCAATCTTGATTTTAGAAGTCTCGAAACCAACTTCGAGGTAAACGCCATGATTTATGATGAAGAAATTGCCGGAATTCTTACTTCACAGTTTTTGGAAGATCAGGAAAAAAGTCAGGAAATATTATTGGTGGAGTGGATTAAACGACCACGGATCAATAAAATTAAAGAATCTTTTGCCCGGATTTTAAGTCCGATGCTTTGAGCAAATGTTCTGTCTCAGAGTTCACCCTCTCAAAATCGTCATTCACACATTTCAATTGGAGTATTTCGCCGGCAAGTTGGCTTTTGGTGAGACCATAAATCACGAACATGAATAGAAATAAATCGCCCTGCAAACATGATATCTGCAGGGCAATGAGAAATACCGATTGAAGAAATGTATAATTTGGGGGATAAATCGATCAGGAAAAGTAAAAGTT
>Ga0136636_10002124_pt1 | contig 11797 bp, 7 predicted proteins | sample AntDrymUQ8522106_2_FD_104653 | JGI IMG/M metagenome (GOLD analysis project Ga0136636, IMG submission 104653) | Polar desert sand microbial communities from Dry Valleys, Antarctica - metaG UQ852 (21.06) | ecosystem: Environmental > Terrestrial > Soil > Desert | place: Antarctica: Dry Valley... | reverse complement strand
TAGAGGGGGCTCGCCGATGCCCGCCAAAATCCGCGAAAGATCCGCGCTATCGACGCCCGACATCGCCAGTTCCATCCCCGGCGTCGTGCCCGTCGGGACCGGCGGGACGTCCAATACCGAGGCCTCGCCCGGGGTCAGGAGCCGCTGGATGGGCAGCATCGCCGCCGCCCCGGCCACCCCGAGGAGCGCGACGGCGCACGCCTGCCACGTGCGGGTCCTGTTGCGAGCGATCTGGCGGTGGGTAAGCATCGCGATTCCTTTCGTCGGTCCGTCGCGGGTCGACACTAAAGTACGTCCGAGAACGGTCGGCGGGTCGATGGTCCGGCACATCCACTGTACCCGATACAGGTGGAAGGCCCGAGGGTTTTACTCCGCCCCGCCCACCGGCACCGATTCCCAGCTCAGGAACCCGCCCGACTGCTTGAACGTTTCCGTACGGCCCTCGACCAGCGGATACAGCCCCATCGAACGGGCCAGAATGCGGCCCGAGCCGTCGCGGGTCTCGGCGATCACCCGCAGGAGCGTCGGCTTGGCCACCAGCATCGACGCCAGCTCCTGCTTTTGTTCCTCGCTGAGACCGAGTTCCTGGAGCGCCGAGGTCAGCTCCCCGTCCTTGAGCTTGCCCGCCGCCCCGATCCCGGAGTTGGAACTCCGCCGCCCGACGATGATCTGGGCGGCCTGGTCGGCCTTGGCCGGGTTGGCCAACACGGCCAGGCACAGGGCCCGGATGACCACCGGCTTGGCGGCGTTGACGCTCACCTCGGCCGGTCCGGCGGTGCGGAACATCCCGTCGACCTTGAGCTCCTCGGGCATGGTGTCGAGGATGAACACCGCATCTTGAGCGATCTCGCGCCGCCGGCCCGAGATCATCGAGGTCTCGCGCAGGGCCTCGCCCTGGCCGTCCTCGATATACACGCTCAGCCGCCGCCCGCCCGGGAGGTCCATGCTGAACGCCAGCCCATCGTCGCCCACGGCCTCCAGCGGGTTGCCGCCGCGGGCCGTGCTGATCCAGTTGAGCGTGCACTCGATGATGCCCGCGCCCTCGTGCCGATCGACGTAGCTATCGATCTGCCGCCGGTAGGCCAGGGCCAGCACGCTGTGCCGCTCCAGCAGCATCACCACCGCCAGCGAGCCCACCAGCGCCAGCAGCACCGCCAGGGGCAGCGCAAAGCCGCGGCGCGACCGGGCCCGGGAGCCCTTCTGAAGACCTGCGGATGTCCGGCGGCGTGCGGTCATGCGTGCCTCAGCCCCCGCCCTGCATCTCGCGCAGACGCCGGTTGACCATCTCCATGATCTGCTCGCGGGTGAAGTTGTCCGGGCCGCCGCCGGGAGCGCCGCCGGTCGTGCCGCCGCCGCCCTTGCCGCCGGCGACGGGCGTTGATGGACCGACGTTCGCCGGCTGCCCGTTGACGGTCACCCCGCGCTCACCGCTGGGGGTTTGGGTAACTTTTACGCTCGGATCTGTTTGATCCAGGCTCGGGCGACCGTCGGGGTCTCGCTTCACCGTGAGCGGCTGCCCATTGGCCCCGGTCAGCGGCCTGCCTTCGGGGCCCAGCAGCACCGATTCGGTGCCCGCGCCGCCGCCGCCCCCGAGCAGGTCGGCCGCGAGCGGTGCCTGGGTGGATCGCAGCAGCGAGCCGGGCTCTTGGCCGCTGGTCCAGGCGACCTCGAAGGCCCACTTCTCGTCCCGCCCGTCGGTGGTGGTGAACTCGAACTCGACATACGCGGGCAGCTCGCGGTCGAACGCGGCCCGCATTTTCGAGACAAACTTCTTCTGGCGATACACCTGCCAGCGGGCCCCCGTCAGCCCCGAGATCAGCCGGATCTCGCGCACCGGGGCGTCGGCCTGACGGGCTTGGGCCAGCCGCTCGTTGATGTTGCCGCCGTCGGCGTCGCGGTCGGCCGCCGGTGCTCCGTCCGCCGCTTCCGCCTCTCCCGTTTCTGCATCCAACTCGTCGATCGCCCCGTCGGGCCCCGAGCCCGGGGGATACTGCATCCACCAGAGCTCCAGCCCCTCGGGCGGGGGCGCAACGATGCCGCTCTCGCTCGTCGGTGGGGGGGTGGGGGCCCGCAGCTCGAACCGGCCGCGGAGGCCCGGGGCCCGCGCCGGCAGCTTGCCGCTGGGGGTCGGGTCGCTCAGGCCCCCGCCGTCGTCGCGGGCGGAGAGGCGCGATGTTTCGCTCAGAAGCCGGGTCGAGAGCGCGTCGGACGCGTCGGCGTCCAGCAGGCCCACCAGCAGCCGCGAGCTGGGGCCGGTCGCATTCTGTCGGGACTGGGCGGTCCGTGCCGCCTGGCCGCCGTCGGCGGCCTGGCGCTGCAGCATCTCGATCTGGTCGGCCGTCAGGCCCGTCTGGTCGTCCCCAGCCTCGCGGAGCCCGCCGATGATCGGCGGCGTGCGGAGCGTGACATCCAGCTCCTGGGCCGGCCCGCCGTCGGGCAGCCGGGCCGAGCGGCTGGGCTGGAGGGCGAAGCGAAACTCCTTACCGGTGCTCTCGGGCACGTTCACGCGGTCCGCGCCGGCGCTGGCCGCGTCCTCGGCGATGCGTTCCTGGAGCTTGTCGTCGCCGGGGACTGTTTCGTCGGACATGAGCAGCGTGGTGAACGTCCGCGACATGACCAGGTGGGCGATGGCCAGTTCCTGGGCCCTGTCAAGCCGCCGACTCTGGAGCTTGTCGGCCCGGTCGATCATGCCGAAGATGGCGAACGTCGAGGTGACGACGATCGCGCCAAGCGCCATGGCGACCACCAGCTCGATGAGCGTGAAGCCTGCGCACCCCGACCGGGCGCGTGCGGGCCGGGCGCGTGCCGGCCGGGCGCGGCACGAGCCAGCGCGGGCGTCGAGGCTTCGGGCGGCGCGTTGGATGAAGTTCACGGCGTGCTCACTTCCGCCCGCCCCGAGGGGTGGGAGTGGTGGGGGGGATGGGGATCTGGATCTCGTCGCCGAAGACGTTGCGGAGCAGCTCACCGATGCCGTCGGCCCCGACCTTGCCGATGGTGTCGGGATTCCTCGCGGTGGCGGGGTCGTAGAGGCGGGAGATGGCGGCCAGGGGCTCGCCGCGGGTGGGGTTGTCGGGGTCGCCCTCGGCCTCGAGGATGGTGATGGTGGCGATCTGGTAGCGGTTGAGGCCCTGCAGCGCGTTGCCCCGCTGGCTGGAGTTGACCTCCATGCGGACGCGGTCGACGGCCATGTCGAAGAAGAACAGCTCCCCGTTGTGCTCGAGCTTGAGGCTCTTGTCGGGCATCGGCTCGGTCTTGTCGAGGAAGGTGTCGAGGTGGCGGAGCATGAGCCGGTTGGCCAGCTCGTAGGCGGCGACGGTCTGGCGGGAGCGGCGCTCCATCGAGACGATCGCGCTCACGGCGGTCGTGATGCTCACGCAGATGAGCACCATGAGCACCACCGCCAGCAGCACCTCGAGGAGGGTCATGCCGCGGGAGCGGGGATGGGCGGGGCGGCGCGGCATGCTGTGGCTTGGTCCATCTCCGTCTGGGGCGGGCGTCCCCGCCCGCCTTGATTCGACTCGTGCTCCGTGAAGGCGGCCGGGACGCTCGCTCCACTCAAGGCCGACCACTCACTCGGCCAAAACCTTTTCCTTGTCGGCGAAGTCGATCGTGTCCGGCCCGCCCTGCTCGCCGGTCTTGCCGGTCGACATGAGCGTGAAGGGCCGCCCGCTGGTGCCCGCCGACGCGCTCACGAAGTACACAAACGGCCGCTTCCACGCGTCCTTGGGCTCGGTCTCGAGATACTTGGGGATCAGCGCGGCGATTGTTGGGGGATACGCGCCGGTGTTGAGCTGGTACTGCTTGATCGCCCCGTCGATGATCGTCATGCTCTGGATCGTCGTCTTCCGGCGGGCCGTGTCGCCCTGGCCGATGAAGTTGAACGCCGCCACGCTCATCAGCAGCCCGATGATGAGCAGCACGACCATGAGCTCGAGCAGCGTGAAGCCCCGGCGGGCGCTGCGACAAATACGGACGGTCTGGCGGGCGCGGGCGTTCATGTCGTGGTCTCCGTCGATGTGCGGCTCGCGGCCGCGGGGTGACTCGGTGCTTGGGGATCAGCCGCCCACGCGGCTGGTCATCGTGATCATGGGCATCATCATGCTGAACACCAGGGCGCCGATGAACACGGCCATGAGCACGATGAGCGTGGGCTCCATCGCCGCCAAGAGCCGCGCCGACTTCTTATCGACCTCGTCGGTCATGTCGCCCGCGAGCGTGTGGAACGCGCTCTCAAGGTCGCCGGACTTCTCGGCGGCCATGAGCAGCCGTCGCGTGGGCAGGTTGAGCATCGTGACCTCGTCGATGAGCTGGCGCATCAGCCCGCCCTCGATGAGCCGCGTCCGGAGCCGCTCGAGCTGGCGGCGCATGGTCGGGTGCCCGATGGCCTGGTTGGCCACGCCCAAAGCGTCGGCGATGGGCACGCCCGTCTTGGTCATCGCGCCCATCACGCCGAAGAACCGGGCCGATTCCTGGGCGATCACCACGTCCTTGAACAGCGGGGCCTTGCGCATCAGCAGGTTGGCCCCGCGCATCACCGCGTGCCGCAGCACCAGGGCCGCCACGAGCAGCGCGGCCATGCCGATGCCCACCAGCGTCAGGTTCTGCCGCATCCACACGCCCAGCCCGAAGACCAGCTGGCTGTACCACGGAAGCTTGACGCCCCCGCGGGTGAAGTTCTCGGCCATCATCGGGACCACGACAACCATCATCACAAACGCCACCACCAGCGAGATGCCCGACACCACGGCCGGATAGATGAGAAGCGTCGTCGCCTTGCCCGCGACCGCTAGGCGGCGCCGGGCCGTGGTCGCAAGCTCCTTGGCCGCCCCGGCAAGGTCGCCCGACCGCTCGGCGCCGCGATAGACGGCGATGTTCACGTTGTCGAAGCCGCCCACGGCCCTGCACGCGTCGGCGAAGCTCGCGCCCGACTGCACGAGGTCGCGCAGCCGCACGATCCGCGGCCGGGTCGTCGGCCGAACCGTCTGGCTCGCGACGTCGAGCGTCTCGACCAGCGGCACGCCGCGGCTGAGCAGCTGCGCCAACTGCTCGTTGAGCAACACCTGGTCCTTCATCGAGAGCGCCTGCTCCCGCGCAACCCACCCCGGCACGCGGTAGCTTCTGATGAGCAGCTGATTCTCGGTGCGAAGGACCTTGGCGAGAGCGGGCACCGTCGGGGCCTGGCGGAGGCCCATGGCGCGGCCGCCACCGGGCTTGACGGCGATATACACAAAGGCGTTGGCGGCGGCGGCTGTTGACATGTTTTCAGATTGTAGAAGACACGCCCGGCTCGGTCAGGCCGGACACCCAGGCAGCACAGACTCAGGCAAGCCACGCACCAGCAGCAAATCAATCCCCACCCCGACACCCGTTCCATCCCAGGCCCCTTGGAACATGGCCAGACGCCGCGGGGCACGCCTTGGTGTATCACCCGCACGTCCCACGGTTGCGGCGTGGCGATCGCGGCGAGTCGAGTTTTTGTGCGGCGTGTCCACGGCGGGCCAATGGTGGCCCACAACCCCCGGCGTGCGAGCCCGGCGGACGATCCATCCGCGTCGGGCGTGCCGCCGGAACGTGTCCTGCGGCGTGTGCGGCCCCGATGGCGGGCTTATCGGCGGTGCGCTCCGCCGGCAAAGAGCAGACCCCGCGGGTGCGCCCGCCGATTCGCGAGGCCTCGGAAGCGGCGGGCTTCGGAACCTGTCGTCGAAGACCCTCAGCACGTTCACGCAGCGCGTTCACGGCCGCTCGAAGGACCATTCGCAGCACGCTCGTGTGGTGGCGACCGCCGCGCTGCGGATCATCAGCCGCACGCGCATGCCGCACGAGGTCGATGACGGGCTGCATTCCTGGACATGCTCTCGCTCTCGAGCCTCATGGGGCACAGCACCGCATCGCCGTGCTCGGGTACTACCAGTAGTTGACCCGGGTCGGCGCCCTCCGGCCGCGGCCGATGGGCACCTAAACTCAAGCCGATGAGCACCACCACCACGCGCGCCGTCAGCGTCCCCTTCGTGCCCGCGGCATCCAAGGCCACCATGCGAGCCCTCATCAAGCACCACGCCGGGCCCGAGCTTCAGCTCGTCGAACGCCCCATCCCCGAGATCGGTCCGCGCGATGTGCTCATCAGGGTCGCCAAGGCCGGGATCTGCGGTACCGACCGGCACATCTGGGAGTGGGACGCCTGGGCCGCCGGGCGCATCCCCGTGGGCATCACCACCGGGCACGAGTTTGTCGGGGTCATCGAAAGGGTCGGCTCCGCGGTCACCAAGTTCGCCCCGGGCCTGCGCGTCTCCGCCGAGGGGCACCTCAACTCGGGAACCGACTTCAACGCCCGCACGGGCAACGCCCATATCGCGCGAGACACGAAGATCCTGGGCGTCGACACCGACGGCTGCTTCGCCGAGTATGTCAAGATCCCCGAAGAGAACGTCTGGCCCGTGCACCCGAGCATCCCCGACCATCTGGCCGCCGTGATGGACCCGCTGGGCAACGCGGTGCACACCGTCATGAGCGCCAACGTGAGCGCCAAGACGGTGCTCATCACGGGCGTGGGGATCATCGGTCTGATGGGCGTGACGGTCGCCAAGTGCGCCGGCGCCAGCCGCATCTTTGTCACCGATGTCGATCCCAAGCGTCTGGCCATCGCCAGGCGGCTCGGGGCCGTCGAGGCGTATCGGGCCACCGACCCGAACTGGATCGCAGACATCCGCGAGCAGACCCGCGGCGACGGTCCGGACGTTTTGCTCGAAATGTCCGGCCACCCGGGCGCGATCGACGACGGCTTCAAGGCCCTCCGCATGGGCGGGACGGCGGCCCTCTTGGGCATCCCCAGCCGCACCATGAGCTTCGACCTGACCAGCCACGTGATCTTCAAGGGCGCCACCGTCCTGGGCATCAACGGTCGGCGGATGTTTGAAACGTGGTACCAGATGGAGGAGATGCTCCTCTCGGGTCGGCTCGAGCTCGACGAGATCATCACCCACCAGATCCCCATGGCCGACTTCGCCAGGGGCTTCGGGCTGATGCAGTCGGGCGAGGGGATCAAGGTGGTGCTCAACGTCGGGGCGTGAGCGGCGGCCCGCTCGACCCGCGCGGGCTCCGGCCTCAGCGAGCCCCCCCGCCCTTCTCCTCATCCCCACCCTTCGCGTCCGCCTGCCGGTACTTCTCGCGATACTTCTCCGCCAGCGTCTTCTGCTTGTCGTTGAGGTTGATCGCCCGCCCATCGATAAACGCCCGCTCGACCCGCGTGGCGACTTCCAGAATGTCGCCGTCGGTCACGATCAGCGTGCCGCTCTTGCCCGGCTCGAGCGAGCCGTAGCGGTCGGCGATGCCCAGGAGCCGCGCCGGACGGATGGTGATCGCCGCGACGCCCGCGTCGTGGTCCAGCCCGTGCGCCACGGCCATCGCCGCGCTCATCGGCAGGTTCCGCTCGTGGGCCGCGATCTCGCCGCTGGCCATGGCCCAGTTCACCCCCAGGGCCTCCAGCCGCGAGCCGAGCGTGAACGCCTCGTCGTACGCCGAGTCGTCGCGCTTGGGGAACCGCATCGTCCCGGTCACGATGACGCCCGTGCCCGTTTCTTTGAGCAGCTCGGCGCACCGCGGCGCGTCGAAGCCCCCGACGATCACGCACCTGAGCCCGTGCTTCCGCGTGAACGCGACGGCCTGGGCGATCTGCTCCGCGTCGCTCGCCAGTATGAACACCGGCCGCCGGTCCTTGTCTCCCTCCGCGCCCGCGAAGATCCCCCGCATCGCCTCGTACCGGATGTCCGTGGGCAAGGCCGCGTCGGCCCGGCGCTCGTCGATATACGCCCGGGCCCCGGCCACCATCGCCTCGATCGCCCGCGTCGCCCGGTCGATGTCCTTCTGCTGCTCCGCCGCGGTCTTGTTCATCCACCACGCCGTGATCGGCCTGGCCTGCGGCCAGTTGATGCTCAGCCCCGCGTCGGGCACGACCGTCATGTCCTCCCACGTCCAGCCGTCCAGCCGCATCACGCTCGCCCGCCCGGGCATGAAGCCCCCGGGCCCCGAGAAATACGCGAGCTGCCCGTCGAAGCTCGTCGCGGGGAACACGCCGACCACCAGCACGCCCGCCGACCGCGTCACCGGGATCAGCGTCGAGTCCGGGTTGACGGCCACCGCCGCCCGGACCTCGGGCGTCGCCGCCCCGACCTCGGCCTTGTCGAGCGTCGCCCGCACCGCCGAGATCTCCTCGAGCCCCAGATGCGTGTACGCCCCGATCAGGCCCGGGTATACGTGCTTGCCCTGGGCCTCGACGATCTCAACACCCCTGGCCCGCAGCGCCTCGAGCGCGGCCCCGTCGGCCGGCCCGACGCTCGCGATCAGCCCGTTCTCGATCACCACCACGCCCCCGGCGATCGCCGGGCCCGTGACCGGGTGAACCGTCGCCCCCACGATCGCCACCGGCCCCGCCTGGGCCGGGGCCTTCACGCCAAGGTCCTGGGCCAGCCCGGGCGTGCCCGACGCCAACAGCGTCCACGCCCACGCCCCCAGCCACGCGCCGGCCCGACGGCCGTGCCTCCAACCCGAATCCACTCGCCGCATGCTTGTCATGGTTCAGTTCCCCAAGATTTCAGTGAGCTCGCACCCGCAGTCGCCCGAGCGATAGAAACGCGGGTCCAGCCCGCGCAGATAGAGGTTCAGGTAGTGCTCCCGCCGCACGTCCTCGGCCTGCCGGGCCATCCGCTCCATGAGCGTCTGCCGCCCCTTGGGCTTCTCGGCGGCATCCGCTCCGCCGGCCTTCTCGACCGCCCCCGCCGCGTCCTTCACGCCAAGGGCCTTCTGGATCAGCCTCGCCCGCTCCCGCTCGTTGCCCGCCCGCAGGGCCCGGTCCTTCTCGATCGAGAACAGCTCCCGCCCGTCCACGAACGTCCGCACGCACCGGCTCAGCGAGCTGGTGGGCGGCCCGCTCCACACCGCCACATCCGCGTCCTTGCCCGCCTCCAACGAGCCCGTCCGGCCGTCGATCTTCAGCTGCCTGGCCGGGTTGAGGGTCACAAACTTCAGCGCCTCGGCCGGCGCTAGCCGCGCGGTGGCGGCCGAGCCCGAGTACCGCACCGCCTTGCCCGCCTCGACGTTCATGCGCCGGGCCAGCTCGTCGGAGTCCGAGTTGTAGCTGACCACGTTGCCCCGCTCGTGCATGATCGGCCCGCCCTGCGGGATCGCGTCCTGCACCTCGACCTTGAACGCCCACCAGTCGCTGAACATCGAGGCCCCGATGGCGTTGGCCCGAACCTCGTCGGCGACCTTGTAGCCCTCGAGGGCGTGCTGGAACGTCCCGATCTTGAAGCCGAACTCGCCCGCGATCCGGCACAGCATGAGCATCTCGTCCTGGCGATAGGCGTGGCAGTGCACCAGCCGCTTGCCCTCGAGGATCTCGGCGATCGCCTCCAGCTCGAGGTCCCGCCGCCAGCCCGCCTTCCCCCGCGCCGCGGCATACTCCCGCGCGGCCACGAGGCGGTCGCGGATGATCGTCTCGACGCCCATCCGCGTCTGCGGATACCGCGTGACGGCCCGGTCCCCCCAGTTGCTCTGCTTGGGGTTCTCGCCGAGCGCAAACTTGATCCCGCCCGCCGCCCCCTTGATGTGCATGTCGTCGGGACTCGGGCACCCCCAGCGGATCTTGCTCACCTGGTTCTGCCCGCCGATCGCGTTGGCCGAGCCGTGCAGGGTGTTGACCGCCGTCACGCCCCCGGCAAGCTGGCGGTACCACGACACCGAGTCGGGCTCCGTCACGTCCCCGATGCGGACCTCCGCCGTCACCGCCTGCCCGCCCTCGTTGACGCCCTTGGAGATGCCCGTGTGGCTGTGCGCGTCGATGATCCCCGGCGAGACGAAGAGCCCCTTGCCGTCGATCTCCATCACCGGCCCGGCGAGGCGCACGCGGGCCAGGTAGTCGGCCCCCGCCGCGGCGGTCCCGACAAAGCCGATCGTCCCGCCCCCCAGCACGATGGTCCCGTTCTCGATCACGCCGTTGTCCGCGCCCCCGTCGGCGCACGTCCAGATCGTCGCCCCGCGGATCACCACCGGCGTCGCCTCGGGCCACGCCGCCAGGGCGTAGGGCCCGAAGGGCAGCCCAAGGGCCGCGGGAATCGCCGCGATCGCGTCTGTCTCCGGCGTCGCGCGATACCGCCCGAGCGTGAGCGTCGTCGCCCCCCCGCCCCCGTCCTCACCGGCCGTCACGACCAAACGATCCACCGTGCCCCCGGCATCCCCCGCGCCCTTCTCGCCCGTCACCACCACTCGCGTCGCCGCCTCCGGCTTGGCCGGGTCGAGCCCGGTGACCGTCAGCTCCGCCCGCGGCGACTCGCCGCCGAGCTGGTTCTTGACGACCTCGGTCTTCAGGTCCTTCTCCGCGGTCTGGTCCTTCCCCGCCCCCCGCTTGAACTGCAGCTTCGACTCCGTCTCCACTCCCCCGGCCCCCGCCCCGGCCTTCACTACCAGATAGACGCGCCCCTGCCCGTCCCCGGGCCGGGCCGGCTTGCCGTCGATGATCTGCGTCCACGTCCCGTCCAGCGGCCCCGCGGCGGGCGGGTCCTTCTGCACCACGTCCCCGGTCCGCGTTGCCGTCAGGCCCACCGTCGCGCCGTCGGGCCGGCGCAGCTGGCCGACCAGCCGCAGCCCGTCCACCCCGCGCAGCACCGTCGCCGCCACGCTCACGACCCCACCCCCTCCTGCACCCGCTCCCGCGCCCCCACCCGCGCCCCGGCCCAAGGGCTCAAGATCGATCGTGAATGCGACCGCGCTCGGCACATCCCCCGACGGGTCGGCCGTGAACGACACGTTCCCGGCCTTGGCCCGCTTGACGTCGGGCTTGTTCGCCGCCTTCGCCTCCGCCCCCTCCTTCGCCGCGCCCTCCTTCCCCGCCCGCGTCTCTACGAGCGCGATCCCCGGCGGCCACGCGTCGTCGCTCTCCAGCGTCCGCTTGACCGCGTCGCCCCCGGCCTCCGCCGCCACCGCCCCGAGCGTCACCGCCCACGCTCCCGCAAGGTCGCGCCGCTCGCGGCCCCCGCTCCCCACCACGTGCCGCTGCCCGTCGATATAGACCTCGATGATCTTCCCGGGCCGCCCCGGCGAAGCGGCCGACGGCGCCACATACCCCGGCTCGCCCTTCTTGGGTGCGTCGGCGACGTCCGTGAAGAGCTCGCCGTCGGCGATGACCAGGTTGGCGACCTTGCCGACCTCCACCGTGCCCAGCCGGTCCTCGACGCCGAGCATCTTCGCCGGGCCCGTGGTGAGCATCGCCAGGGCCTGGTCCTTGCCTAGGCCGTGCTTGATCGCCGTCGAGAGCTTGGCCATGAACGAGCCCGGCCCGCCGAGCTTGTCGCCGAGCTTGCCGGTCGTCAGGGCGGCGGGGATCCCCGCCGCCACGACCCGCCGCGGGCTCGTCGGGGCCTGCTCCCACTGCATGAGCTCACGCAGCGGCACGCTCTCGGCCTGCCCGATGGTCTCAACCTTCGGCGCCGGCGGGAACTTCAGGGGAAGGACCACCGGCACCCCGAGGGCCTGGATCGCCGCCAGCCGCTGATACTCCTGCCCGGACCCGATCACGATCAGCGGCCGCTTGAACTCCGCCGCGATCTTCGCCGCCCGGATGACCTCGAGCTCGTCCTCGACATTCACCAGCAGCGGGACATCGCCCCCCCCGCCCCCCCCGCTCCCCCCGCCCCCCCACGGGGGGCCGCCGCCCCCCCCCCCCCCCCCCCCCCCCCCGCCCCCCCCCCCCCCCCCCCCCCCCCCCCCCCCCCCCCCCCCCCCCCCCCCCCCCCCCCCCCCCCCCCCC
>Ga0136636_10002120_pt1 | contig 11809 bp, 10 predicted proteins | sample AntDrymUQ8522106_2_FD_104653 | JGI IMG/M metagenome (GOLD analysis project Ga0136636, IMG submission 104653) | Polar desert sand microbial communities from Dry Valleys, Antarctica - metaG UQ852 (21.06) | ecosystem: Environmental > Terrestrial > Soil > Desert | place: Antarctica: Dry Valley... | reverse complement strand
GGTAAAGGAGGAGACCGCGCAGCGGACGGGGGACACGTAGCAAAGCGCATCGCCCGGCTGATTCACCCACCACAGTGATGTCAGCCAAGACCCAATTGAAGCACACACCACTTCAAATCGCACTCCGTTCAATGACAGTGAGCAGGTGCCTGTCAAGACGCCAACCGGCTTTGGCGACCGTGCTGACGAACTTCGCGTAAGATTATTATTCGCTCCCCGAGCCTCGAAAGGCAGCAATGGGTCTGTTGCGTGCTTCTGTCCTGATGTCAAATTCAGACAAACGCATGATCGCCATGTTGTATTGCGGTCACAAGACCCGTTGAAAATGTTCAACTGCGTACTGTCGTCTCACCAGTTCTATCGCCATGGCCACTCGTCGTCTCAATGCCGGTTCAATTTTTTTGCACTGGCTGATGCTGCTGCTCTTCGTGACTGCCCTGACCGGCATCGAGTTCCGCGAGGTGGTGGCTGCCGGTGACCCTTGGCGACGCACCTTGCGCGCCACCCACATCTTTACCGGCCAGCTGATCTTTTTGTTTGCCTGGGTGCGGGTGTTTGTGCGGCTGAAGTATCCGGTACCGCCGACACCGCACGTGTCGCGCTGGATGGCCTGGAGCGCGTTGGCCGTTCACGGTTTGATGTATGTCGTGATGTTTGCGCAGCCAGTGCTGGGGGTGTTGTCCATGCAGGCTGGCGACAAGACCGTGATGTTTCTTGACTGGGCTTTGCCAAAGCTCATTGCATCGAATCCAGCGGTGTATTTCAGCCTTAAAGACTTTCACAAATGGCTCGGGAATTTGTTCTATTTTCTGTTCGGCCTGCATGCGCTGGGTGCGCTGTGGCATCACTTTGTGTTGAAAGACGACAGCTTGCGCAGCATGCTGTCGCGCCGACCCAAAGACTGAAAAATTTTCATTCTGCAGCCCAACATGGGCAACCGCACAACACTTAAGGGTTTACGCGGTGTAAATTTTTGTAAATATTTTTGATGGCTCGTTGATAATTCGCAGCGTGATCACTCCGGCAGTTGGATGCCGGAAGTTTTTACTCTCTCACCGCAACGATTTGATGGAGCACAAGAATTGACTAACCGATTAAACACACGGTGGCTGGGCAAGTTGAGTGCGGTTACGGCACTGCTTTGTATGGCTGCAATAAACCCATGCGCCGCAGCGGTTGACGCCGACGCGGCCCGCGCATTGGCCAAAAAAAGCGATTGCTTCAAATGCCACACGATTGACGACAAGAAGGACGGGCCGTCATACCGCGAGGTGGCCAAAAAGTACCGTGGCAAGGCCGATGCCGAGGCCAAGCTGTACACCCACATGACCACCTCACCCAAGGTGAAGATTGACGGCGAAGAAGAAAACCACCAAATGGTCAAAAGCAAGGTGGACGCCGAAATCTACAACCTGATCCGCTTCATTCTGGCCCTCCCCAATCCCTGAGTAGACCTGACATGCATACAAGAACCATTCGGTCCGTTCGGGCCAGCTTAGCCGCGCTGTTGCTGCTGGCATTCGGTGTTGGCAACGCCTTTGGTGCCGACGCCACCCCTGCTCCTGCTGCCAGCAAGAGAGTTGTGGTTGACATCGTGATGCAGGGTGACGCCCTTTGCACGCGTTGCCACAATGACGTCAACGGCGAGGAAGTCGAGAACTATCCCGTGCTGGCCATTGCCAAGACCAAACACGGCACACGCGCCGACAGCCGCACCCCCACCTGCGTCAGTTGTCATGGCGACAGTGAGCGCCACCTCAAGCAGGAAGGCAAGTTGCGGCCTCTGCCAGACTATCCTTTTGGTAAAAAAATGGCCGCGAATGACCCTGCGGCTCACAACAAGACTTGCATGAACTGCCACGAAGGCGGCAAGTTGATGCACTGGAGCGGCAGCATTCATTCCCGCCGGGATGCCGCTTGCAGCGACTGCCACAAGATGCACGTGACGCATGACCCCGCCACCACACGGGAAAAAGCGGCAGATATGTGCATGACTTGCCACAAGGAGAAAAAGGCACAGTTTGACAAGCCCAACCACCACCCGGTGCCCGAAGGCCAGATGACGTGTATGGACTGCCACAATCCGCACGGCTCTGCTGGTCCCAAGTTGATGGTCAAGGACAGTGTCAACGAAACTTGCTACAGCTGCCACATGGCTTACCGCGGCCCCTTCCTGTGGAACCACCAGCCGGTCACACAAGACTGTGCGCTTTGTCATAACCCGCATGGCACGACCACCGCGGGCATGTTGAAGCAGAGGGCGCCTTTCCTTTGTCAGCAATGTCATGAACCAACAAGTCACCGGGGAAATTTCCCGGGTCTGAGCAACGCGCAAACCAATGCATCTGGTTCTGGCGGTTTGACGCAGGCCCGTGGTTGCGCCAATTGCCACACCAACATCCATGGTGGCAACAACCCGACCAACGCGGGCAACTCGCGTACCTTCCGTCGTTAGGAGAGAAACATGTATCAAACAGAACAAAACCTGTGTCCACAACTGTTTCGTCAGACCGCGCTGGCACTTTCGCTTTGCCTTGCCTTTGGTGCGACCAGCGCCGAAGAAGTCAAACTCAGCCCGGATGAGGTCCGCAAGGACATGTACACGCTGGACAATTCCCTCTCGCTCGGTCTGGGACATCAGTTTTCTGACAACCGCCGGTTTGGTCAATACCGCGGCATCACCGATGAAGGCGGTTACGGGCTGCTGGACTTGAATTTGGTGTCACGCGACGAGGCCACCGGGCGCTGGTTGAAGCTCAAGGGCCAAAGCCTGGGACTGGACAACCGCTTGATTCGCATTGATCACGAGCGCCAGGGCGATTGGTCTTACTTCATTCAGGGCAACCAGGCGTCGCGCACCGAGCCGCTGGTAGTGAAGACCGGCTTGCAAGGCATCGGCACCGCAAGCCAGATCGTCAGTGCGGCCGCCGCTGCAAAACGTGAGGCAGAGCTGAAGGTCGACCACAACATCTATGCATTGGGGTTGCGCAAGTTCCTTGGTGAAGGGTTCGACGTGCGCATCAGCGCCAAACAAGACGACAAGTCTGGTGCTCGCATGTATGGCCGGGGCGGTGCCGGCATGGAGTTCCTCACTGAACCGGTGGACAGCGTCACCCGGCAGTGGGAGGCGGTGGCCAGTTATGCCAACCGCAAGCTGCAGCTTTCGGGTGGGTACAGCGGGTCGTCGTTCGATAACCAGATTCCGGTGTTGTCAGTCCGGGGCGGTGCCGCAGGATTTGCGACGGCACCGGCCATGAACGCTTTTGCCTTGCCGCTAAGCAACCATGCGCATCAACTGCACCTGGCAGGCGGCTACAACTGGAGCGACATGACCCGCAGCTCGTTCAAGTTGTCGCGCTCGTCGGCGTATCAGAATGAAACCTTCAGCCCGCTTTTGACGCCGCGTTTGGCCGGATCACCCAGTTCATTGAACGGAAAGGTGGTCACCACACTGGCGTTCACGGATCTGACGATGCGGCCCATGGCCAAGCTGGATCTCATTGGCAGTTTGCGTTATGAAGATCGTGACGATCAGACGCCCGAGGCGCAGTTCATTGCCAATTCTGGTTCCAGTGCGTTTTCAGCTGGCGTGACTGGCATCAACAAACCGCGCCAACTGAAACAGGTCAAAGGCGCGTTCGAGGCCAACTACCGGCTTGACGGTGGTTACCGGCTGGTGGGTTCACTCGAGCAGGAAGAACTCACCCGAAATGGTTCGCGTGACAAAATTCGTGTTGCCTACCGCGAGAACACGACTGAGACCACGGAGCGCATCGAGATCAAGCGCACCATGTCGGAAACGCTCAACGGGGGCGTGGCGATTTTGCACAGCGAGCGCAATGGGTCTGAGTACATCAGGGACACCTACATCAACCCCGAAGTGTCCAACCGGCTGGCTGCACTGATGTGGTCCGACCGCAGCCGCAACAAGCTGCGTCTGAATGCGGACTGGATTCCCGCCGAGGACGTGTCGTTGCAGTTACTGGCTGATCTGTCCGATGACACCTACAGCGGCGATGCACTTCGTATTTTGGGCCAGAGCAAAGGTAAATCGCGCTTTTATTCGGCCGACGCGTCGTACCGGATCAGTGACAAGTGGAGCCTGTCTGGCTGGTTGTCACTGGAAGAAATTTCAGCCCGGCAACTGACCGGTGATGCGGTGCGGTGGGATGCCGACTTGCGTGACACCACCAAGGCTTGGGGCCTTGGTCTGAAAGGCAAACTGCGGCCCAACTTTGAGGTGGGTGCTGACCTCAGCGGTTCGCACAACGTGGCCGAAAGCATCATGAGCAAGGTCAGTGGCGCTGGCAATGTGGCGTCGCTGCCTGATTACTATTACAAACAGTTGTCACTCAAGATGTTTGGCGACTATGCGTTGACGCGATACTCTGGCATCCGCGTGGACTTCATCGTGGACCGTCGTCACAACAATGACTGGACCTGGCAGAACTGGAGTTATTCAGTGGCTTCGGATGGCACCACCGTGACCAACGTGGGTTCTGAAAACAGTGCGTTCCTCGGTGTCAGCTACCGCTACCGCTGGCGCTGATTCGGTCAAACAGCGAATTGGTGTGCACCAAGGTTGTCACTGGCAAGGGTAATCACGGATGGCGTCGCACCTTGTTGGCGCATACAGTCAAACCATCACTTGCAGTCCACAACTCTGCAGTAGGTGAAAGGCCCCAGGAGATCCGGCAAGCATCGGTCAGGCAATAAGAAATGAAAAGGCATCGGCAACCCCGGTGCCTTTTTTAATTTTTACGTCTAATTGGCCTCTAGCCCTTGTAAATAAAGGGTATATAGCTACTATTTATGTAGTAATTTAAGGCTGGGACGAATGCGACAATGTTTCCATGGAACTATTGATTGTCTCGGTTGCTTCCCTGTTTGCAGGGTTTGTGGACGCCATTGTGGGCGGTGGCGGGTTGATTCTGGTGCCGGCCCTGTTTGCGACGTTTCCCAACGTCCATCCGGCCACGTTGTTTGGCACCAACAAGGGCGCATCTGTGTGGGGCACTGGTTTTGCCACTTGGCAATACAGCCGCAAGGTGCAGATGCGTTGGGCGGCCCTATTGCCTGCCGCGGGTGCCGGTTTGTTGGCATCGTTTGCCGGAGCATGGCTGGTCACAGTGGTGTCGCCCGATTTTCTTCGCAAGCTGCTGCCCTTTGTGTTGCTGCTGGTGCTGCTGTACACGCTGGCAAAGAAAGAATTCGGGCGTTCACACAAGCCGCGTTTTGCAGGCGCGCACGAGCGGTGGGTTGCTGCCGGCATTGGTGGGGTGATCGGGTTTTATGATGGTTTTTTTGGTCCTGGCACGGGCAGCTTCCTGGTGTTCCTGTTTGTGCGCTTGCTGGGTTATGACTTTCTGAGTGCTTCCGCCGCGGCCAAACTGGTCAACACCGCAACCAATGTGTCGGCCTTGGCGCTGTTCATTTCCAAGGGGCACATCTGGTGGCATTTTGTACTGGCCATGGCGATTGCGAATGTGCTGGGCAGTCTGGCGGGCACGCGTCTGGCGCTCAAGCATGGCACCGGTTTTGTGCGCGTTGTGTTTTTGTTAGTGGTCAGTGCGTTGATCCTGAAAACCAGCTTTGATGCCTTTTGGCGCTGAGACCGGCAGGTTCGGTGCCTCAGCGTGCGCTTGTGGGAGCTGACGTTGCCTGCGCTGACGTTGCTGGCGCCGTTGTGACAGGTGCACTTGCAGCAGAACCTGGCGGCCAAGGTACTTCCGCGACCAGTCGCGGTTTGCCAATGGGTGCACTGGCTTGCCCCTTGCGTACCAATTCCAGGTCTTCTTCGCTGGGGTATTGGCCCAACAGCAGGTAGTCAAAGGCGCGCCGAGCAATGGGTGCGGCTGAGGTGGAGCCAAAGCCCGCGTTTTCCACAATCACGGCCAGCGCAATCTTTGGGTTGTCAGCCGGGGCAAAGGCAATGTAGAGGGAGTGGTCGCGTTGCCGTTCTTCCATGCGGGCCGCGTTGTATTTTTCATTTTTTCCCAGTGACACGGCCTGGGCCGTGCCGGTTTTTCCGGCACTCAGGTATTGCGCCCCGGCAAACACACGCCTCGAGGTGCCGTCCTGCGTGACACCGACCATGGCGCGCCGAATCACCTCAACATGCTCTGGCTTCAGCCCAAAGTCAACCGGTGGTTCCGCCGCCAAAGGGACGCTGACTTGTGAACTGGGGTCTTGTGTGGCGATCACCAATTGCGGTTTGTGTTTGATGCCGTTGTTGGCCACGATGGCCGTCGCTTGCGCCAATTGCAGCATGGTGAAGCTGTTGTAACCCTGCCCAATGCCGAGCGAGATGGTTTCACCGGCGTACCACCTCTGGTGCTCCGGGCGTTTATAGTAGTTGCGTTTCCATTCGGTGCTGGGCAGCACGCCGCGCACCTCGCCGTGGATGTCAATGCCGGTGATCTGACCAAAACCGAGCGGTTTCATGAAGTCGTGGATGGCATCTACGCCAAGCTCATTGGCCAGCGAGTAATAGTAGGCGTTGCTCGACTCGACGATGGAGCGATGCATGTCCATGATGCCGCCGCGCTCGTTTTCCGGGCTGCCAAACCGGTGTCCACCCAACATGAAAAATCCGGGGTCGTTGATTTGTGTGCTGGCAGCACGCTTGCCGGTGCTCAAGGCTGCCAGCGCCATGAACGGCTTGTAGGTGGAGCCAGCCGGGTAGGTGCCGCGCAGGGCGCGGTTGAGCAGCGGCTTGTCAATGGAGCCATTGAGTCCCTGCCAGCTTTCCTGGTCAATGCCTTCGACAAACAGGTTGGGGTCGAAAGTGGGTTTGCTGACAAAAGCCAGCACTTCGCCGGTTTTTGGGTCAAGAGCGACCAATGCCCCGCGGCGCTCGCCATACATGTCTTCAATCAATTTTTGCAACTTGATGTCGATCGAGAGCTTGACCGTGTTGCCAGGGGTGGACGGCTGGCTGGTCAGGCGCCGGGTGGCACGACCGCCGGCCGAGGTCTCCATTGAATCGACGCCCGTGATGCCGTGCAGCTGTGTCTCGAAGCTTTGCTCGACCCCTAACTTTCCAATGTATTCGGTGCCGCGGTAATTGGCCGCATCGTCAGATTCGTCCAGCCTTTCTTTTTCAGACACATTGATGCGCCCGATGTAGCCAATCACGTGGCTGGCGAGCTCGCCGAACGGGTAATTTCGAAACAGCCGGGCCTTGATGTCCACGCCCGGAAAGCGGTAGCGTTGCGCCGCAAAACGGGCCACTTCTTCGTCGGTCAGGCGGCTGCGCAAGGGCAGGGACTCAAAACTTTTGCCTTCTTCACGCAGTTTCTTGAAACGACGGCGGTCACGCGGGGTGATTTCCAGCACGTGCGACAGTTCGTTAATGGTTTGCTCCAGATTGGCCACCCTGGACGGTGTGATTTCGAGTGTGTAGGCTGAATAATTGGTCGCTAAAACAATGCCGTTGCGGTCCAGTATCAGCCCCCGATTGGGCACGATTGGCACAATCGCCGTGCGGTTGTTTTCAGCTTGAGCCAGCAAGTCGTCGTGGCGCACCACCTGCAGGTAAAACAAGCGCGCCGCCACCAGCCCGAAGCACAGGACCACGACGATGGCCGCCACCAGTATGCGCAGCCGAAAGCGCGAGAGTTCAAGCTGGATGTTGCGGATGACGGTCATGCGGGCACCGGGAACTCAAAGGCGCAGCGCAACCTACAGCGGCCGGTTGGCATCGGGGTCGGGCGCACGCCGTTGCGGGATCAGCATCAGCACGCTGACCACAGGCCAAAGCAATGCCTCAAGGGCAGGCGCGAGGACCATTGACCAGCCTGGCCAGTCGCCGCCAGCGACCATGCGCACCGTCAGTGACAAGGCATGCGCTGCCACGAACAGCGGTAGCACCTGGGCTGCCTGTGACGGCACACTGAACCACAACAGGCGCCGATGAATGCCGATGGCCAGAAAACCCAAGACCGTGTAGGACAGGGCATGCTGGCCAAGCAGGCTGCTTTGGTGCACGTCCATGGCCAGACCCAGAACAAACGCTGTGCCCACGCCGACCCGCAACGGCTGGTGAATGACCCAGAACACCAGCACCAGGGCCAACACATCAGGCACCCACACGGATCGCCCCACCAGGCCCATGTTGATCAGCATGTTGATCGTCAGAGCCAGCATCAGGCTGCTCCAGATGAACAGCGGCCGAGCGGGCAACAGCAGTTGCTGGCCACGTGGCATGATCATGGCTTGCCCTTCTTGACATCAGGCGTCGGCACTGTTTTTTCTGCTGGACGCGCCAAAATTTGTCCGGACAGCGGATGCAATACCAGCACATGCAGGCTGCTGGCCATTTTGGCCACCGGCTCACAGACGATGCGCGCAAAGGCCGAGTCGGCACGGCGCTCGATCTTGAGTACGCGGGCCACTGGCAAACCTGGTGGGTAAACACCATCGACCCCACTGGTGGTCAGCAGATCGCCGGCAACCATGTCCACATTGGCATCCATGAAACGCAGTTCCAGCACACCGCTGCGTGAATTTGACTCGCCAAACGCAAGGCCGCGCGCGCCTGTGCGCACATTCAGCACCGGAACGGCCTGGTTGCGGTCAGTCACCAGGGTCACTTCACTGACCAGCGGATAAACGCGGGTGACCTGCCCCAAAATACCGGCCTCATCAAGCACCGGTGCACCGGGCAGCACGGCAGCCAGTGAGCCTTTGTCGATGATGACTTTGCGGGTGTAGGGGTCAGCCGCGTCATACAGCACTTGCGCCGCCAAGGCAGGAGTGTTGATGCGCTCACGCATGTCGAGCAGCGCACGCAGGCGGCTATTTTCAAGTGTCAACTGTTCCACCTGCAAGGCGCGTTGTGACTGCAAACCGAGCTGGTATTGGGCCGCAGCCTCCTTGTGCTGGGAACTGCTGACAGTTTCAAAATACTGGCTGCCGCTCTGTGCCCAAATGATCGGCCGCATGGCAACCCATTGCAAGGGGTAAAGTCCACTGGCGATGACTGAGCGCAAGGGTTGCGTCACATGAAAGCGTGCATCTGCCACCATGAACAGCAACGCCAAGGTGCTGAAAAAAATCAGTTTGGACAGAGCTGACGGGCCCTGTCTGAAAAAGGGTGGGGGGGTGCCGTCCAGCGTACCGAGAGGCATCGCTGACTCCGCCGCTTATTCGCTGGTGAAAATGGAGCCCAAACGGTCCATCTGCTCCAACGCCATGCCACAGCCGCGTACCACACAGGTGAGCGGGTCTTCAGCCACCAGCACCGGCAAACCGGTCTCTTCGGCCAGCAAGCGGTCCAGGTCGCGCAGCAGGGCGCCGCCGCCGGTGAGCATCATGCCGCGGTCGGCAATGTCAGCGCCCAGTTCCGGCGGGGTCTGTTCAAGTGCGTTTTTCACCGCAGACACGATGTTGTTGATCGGGTCGGTCAGGGCTTCAAGAATTTCATTGCTGGAGATGGTGAAACTGCGTGGCACACCCTCGGACAGGTTGCGCCCACGCACCTCCATCTCGCGGACTTCACTGCCTGGGAAAGCCGAGCCGATGTTCTTTTTGATGGCTTCGGCGGTGGGTTCACCAATCAGCATGCCGTAATTGCGACGGATGTAGTTGATGATGGCCTCATCAAAGCGGTCGCCACCGACACGCACGCTGCCCTTGTAAACCATGCCGCCAAGAGAGATCACGCCCACTTCCGTGGTGCCGCCGCCAATGTCGACCACCATCGAGCCCTGCGCCTCAGACACTGGCAAGCCCGCGCCAATGGCGGCTGCCATGGGTTCTTCAATCAGGTACACGTCACTGGCACCGGCGCCCAAAGCGCTTTCGCGGATGGCACGGCGCTCCACCTGGGTGGAGCCGCAAGGCACGCAAATGATGATGCGCGGGCTTGGGCGGAAGATGGAGCGCGGGTGCACCATTTTGATGAATTGCTTGAGCATTTGCTCAGTGACGGTGAAGTCGGCAATCACGCCGTCTTTCATCGGGCGAATGGCCTCGATGTTGCCAGGCACTTTGCCCAGCATGGCCTTGGCTTCCTTGCCGACCGCCTGAATGGTTTTTTTGCCCTGTGGCCCGCCTTCGTGGCGAATCGCCACCACAGAAGGCTCGTCCAGCACAATGCCTTTGTCGCGTACGTAAATCAGGGTGTTGGCGGTGCCAAGGTCGATGGCGAGGTCAGTCGAAAAATACTGACGAAAAGTTCCAAACATGGATAAATCCTCATGGGCACAGGAGCGCTTCGGCCCGCAAATCGCCCGGTAACGTTGTCAAAATGGTGTGGTTTCGGCGAAAGACAGCGCTGGCGCGCGGTGTCGCTCAAAGACGGGATAATACCCTATCGATTGGGCACGAAGACCCGAATCCTGGCGTGCCGCCCCTGTTTTACTCCCTGTTTCGAATGCCTCACCATGTCACTTTCTGCTGCTGATATTGACCGCCTCGCCTACCTCGCCCGTTTGGGCCTGGCACCTGACGAACGTGAGCGATTGCGCGCTCAACTCAACGATTTTTTTGGCATTGTGGAAAAAATGCGTGCCGTGGACACCAGCGGCATCGTCCCGCTGGCACACCCGGTGGAGATCATGGGCGATGTGGCGCTGCGCCTGCGTGACGACGTCGTCAGTGAATCCAACCAGCGCAAAGCCAATCAGCGCAACGCCCCCGCGCTTGAAAACGGCCTGTTTCTGGTGCCTCGGGTGATCGAATAAACCACAACACAACTCACAACATGACGCAAATTTCATCTGGTCTGCACGATCTGACGGTGGCCGAGCTGGCGCGCCTGCTGAGTCAACGCAAAGTCTCTGCCGTCGAGGTCGCGCAGCACTTTTTGGCACGTGTCCAGGGGCACGTCGATCTTGGCGCGTTTTTGGACACCCGGGAAGACATCACGCTGGCACAAGCTCGATCGTCCGATGCGCGGCTGTCAGCAGGCACAGCTGGACGGCTTGAAGGAGTGCCACTGACGCACAAGGATATTTTTGTCACGCAAGATTTTGCGTCGACTGCGGGCTCGAAGATGCTCAAGGGCTACCTCTCGCCATTTGATGCCACTGTGGTGGCCAAGCTGGGCGCAGGCGCGCCGGGCAGCGGCCCGGGGGCTGGCATGGTGACGTTGGGCAAGCTCAATTGCGACGAATTCGCCATGGGTTCGGCCAATGAAAATTCCGCCTATGGCCCGGTGAAAAACCCGTGGGACACCACCTGTACCCCGGGTGGTTCGTCGGGCGGAAGTGCAGCGGCAGTGGCCGCGCGCCTGACCCCGGCAGCGACCGGCACGGACACCGGTGGCTCGATTCGCCAGCCAGCTTCCTTTTGCGGTGTGACCGGCATCAAACCAACCTATGGACGCGCCTCGCGGTATGGCATGGTGGCCTTTGCCTCCAGTCTGGACCAGGCCGGACCGCTGGCCCGCACGGCAGAAGACTGTGCTTTGTTGCTGAGTGCCATGTGTGGCCCTGACCCGGACCGTGATTCGACCTCACTGGATGCGCCTGCTGAAGATTTCACTTTATCTTTGAATGCCAATCTGGCTGGCCTTCGCATCGGTATACCGGCCGAATTTTTTGGTGATGGCCTGGCGCCTGACGTACGCGCCTCAGTTGATGCGGCCTTGAAAGAATACGAAAAACTTGGCTCTACGCTGGTACCTATTTCGTTGCCACGCACCGAGCTGTCGATTCCGGTCTACTACATCATTGCCCCCGCTGAAGCGTCGAGCAACCTGAGCCGCTTTGACGGTGTCAAGTTTGGTTTTCGGGCTGACAAATACACTGACTTGAACGACATGTACCTGCAAACCCGCGCCCAGGGGTTTGGTGATGAGGTG
>Ga0136636_10002118_pt1 | contig 11813 bp, 9 predicted proteins | sample AntDrymUQ8522106_2_FD_104653 | JGI IMG/M metagenome (GOLD analysis project Ga0136636, IMG submission 104653) | Polar desert sand microbial communities from Dry Valleys, Antarctica - metaG UQ852 (21.06) | ecosystem: Environmental > Terrestrial > Soil > Desert | place: Antarctica: Dry Valley... | reverse complement strand
TGCGCCGGCGGTGTCCACGGCGCACGCCTGCCCGTCGCGCAGCACACTCAGGAGCTGCGTATGCACGGGCAGCACGCTCGATCTGGCGTCGATCCCCTCCAGAGCGCTTGCCGGTTCCAAGCGAAACTGTGCGACCTCGAGCGGAGGATCGGCGCTGCCCTCCACGTACGACCGGGCGAGGGGCTCGGTTCGCGCCGGCAATGCAACGCGGAACAGCCGTGCGGTCGGGCCAACCGACACGCCTTGAATCAGCAGCGACGTCAGGACGACGACAAACGCGACATTGAAGAGCAGATCGGCGCGCTCGACCCCGGCCAGCAACGGAAACATTCCGAGCACGATAGGGGCCGCCCCGCGTAGCCCCATCCAGGCGATGAAACCGATTTCGCGAGCCGGAAGCCGGAATGGCAGCAGCACGGCCCAGACCGCGATGGGTCGGGCAATTAGCATGAGGAAGGCGGAGATGGCGAGCGCCAGTGCTGCGCCACTGGCCACCTCGCGCGGTGAGACGAGCAGACCGAGCAAGAGGAACATGCTCGACTGCGCGAGCCAGGCCATGCCGTCCATGGCCCGCAGGACATCTTCACTGGTCCGGTCACGGCGGTTGCCGATGACCAGTCCGACGAGATACACCGCTAGAAAACCGCTTCCACCCAAGAGATTGATCACGCCGAAAATCGCTACGCCGCCCGAGGCCAGGAGCAGCGCCAGCAAGCCGCCCCTGATCCGCATGCGCACGCGGCGCAGGGCCATGCTGAGCAGGTAACCCAACGCCAGCCCGCCGGCGGCGCCGATACTGAACTGAACGGCGAACGCCAGCGTCACATCGACGACCGAGAGATCGCCGCCGCGGGAGACGAGCTCAATCATCGTGATGGTGAGGAACACCGCCATCGGATCGTTGGCTCCGGATTCGACCTCCAGGATCGTGCCGACACGATCGTTGAGCCGCGTGCCCGTCGAACGTAACAACGCGAATACGGCCGCTGCATCCGTCGATCCGACAATCGACCCGAGCAGCAGTCCAAGCCGCCAGTCAACCGCGAGCACCCAGGTCGCGAACACCCCGACCATGGCGGCAGTGGCGACTACGCCGACGGTGGCGAGCGCGAGGGACGGCCGTAGTGCCGCCCGGAACGATGCGAGCCGCGTTCGCAGCCCCCCGTCGAGCAGGATCACTGCGAGCGCCAGGTTGGCGACGAGGAAGCTCAGGCGATAGTTGTCGAAGTGGATTCCGCCCAGCCCGTCCTCGCCGGCAAGCATCCCCGCGACGAGGAAGACGAGCAGAAAAGGAATGCCGAAGCGCGACGAAAACGCGGCGAAAAAAATGCCCGCGAACATCACGGCTGCACCGATCAGCAGGATCTGGTTCAGGTCGTCCACGGGAGTTTGGCGAGTGCGGTCGACAGGTATAGAGATCGGAAGCGGACCCGGACCCGGCGAGCTCGTTCATCGTGGCCCATAGTTAACCCGCCGGCCTGACGAGCAGGATATCTGACGAAGATTCCGCGGCCACGTGCTCGCTGACGCTGCCGAGGAAGCCGAGTGCCAGCCACGAATTTCCCTGCGTACCGAGCACGACAAGATCCGCGTCGAGCTCGGCAGCGCGCTCCTTGATTCGCGTCGGAGCATAGCCGTGCTGCACGCGCACCGAGCCGGTGCGGCCCTCGAGTCCGGCTGCGCGGATGAAGCTCTCGAGTTCACGTCGAGCGTGGTCACCCATCTGCTGGCGGTTGTCCTCGACTGCGCCGTCGTCGAGACGGCTCTCGAACGGCGTGTCGAAGGCGTGGAGTATGTGGAACGTCGCCGCCGGGAAGAAGCGCAAGGCCATCCGTGCAGCCGCCATCGAGGCTGGTGAGAAATCGGTCGCGAGCAGCACCTGCTCGTAGCGATTGCACGGCGCTTGTCGCACCACAAGCACCGGTGCGGCTGAAAGCCGCTGAACGCGCTGCGCGGTCGTGCCGATCAGCACATCGAGCACGAGATGCTCGCCGTGCGCCCCGACGACGACCAGGTCAGCGCTGATGGCGCTGGCGCGAGCCGCAATTTCCGCGTGCGCCTTCCCCTCGGCAAGATGAGTTTCGACCGGCAGTGCGTGCTCGGCGCAGATGCGTCCGACGGCTTCGCGTAGCCGGTCCGTCGCGTCGCCCGTCATGTCGACCGAGTCCAATCCAAGCACACCCCGGATCGCCGTCCAACTCGTCGGCTTCGGCGCCAGGACGTGCATCAGCTCGAGGCGTGCGCCTGTCGTCCGAGCGATCTGCACAGCACGCCGCACCGCGCTCGCGGCCGACCGCGAAAAGTCAGTGGCTACGAGGATCATCCTGACGTCGCTCATGCTTTAGTCCTCTTGGTGCGCGGATCTTCGTGCGCTGATCACGTCGCTGGCCGCGATCGGGGCGACAACACAGGCCGCCCTATCCAGCCACCGTCGACGCTCTGCCGTGGTGCCTTGCTGCTCCCGATTGTAGCCTCTCTGGTTCTTTAGAGGTGTCCCGCTGCACGACCCTTGGCAAGGTGCTTGAATCCACTGTATCGATCCGTCGATGAGTGGTCCGGAGGGCCCGACGGCGCGCACGGGATCGCCGCCGCCGTCGCCGGCTGCCCGGTATTGCTCCCGAGCAGATACTCGGTATCGCCGTCCGGAGCGCCGAGCGCCTCGTAAGCCTCCGCCATGATCGGCACAGGTCGCCGAACCCGCACAACGAAGCCGGCCGATCGAGACGCGAGAGCGTTTCGCGCAGCGTCGCGAGCAGGCGATCGGCGTTGCACAGATGCCGATTAAGGGGGTCGAGGCGAAGATGGAGGCAAGTCGTATTGCATAAACGCTGCCCCCATAAGCTCAATCTCAGAACTTGCTATCCCCGCATTCTTTGCTTCTTCTTTCCAGTTTTTTACGACCGAAATCACTTCCTCAATGATTTGTTGTGCTCGCGAATGGCCGAGTTCATAGAGATCGGCGGTCGTCAGAACACTCTTCATGCTTGGACGATTGTCGATGTCGTCAAGATTGAGCACATGGTCCGCCTTGTCGATATTCGGATTGACGTCGAAAGCCGGAGACAATCGCCATCCAGAACTGGTTAACACGAAACCATGATTTCTTAGATGGTCGTCCCGGTTTCCGACAGCCACATTGAAAACGAGGCGTCTGAACAACTGTTCCAAATCGGACGTTACATGAGTCTTGGCCCCGCCAGTCATAAGAAACTGCGCGATATCCAGGTAGCTCGCCCCTTCACTATCTGCTCGTTTAAGCATGGTCATAGCAGAAGCATAGAAGAGCCGCTTACCGTCATGCCGATCAAATCGTTTGACGCAAAAGGTGTGGTAGTCGCGGCTCAATTTAACGATCTTCGCAGGAGGAACATCAAGTTTTGAAGCGACGGCCAATTTGTGCACAACCCCTTCCCAAGCCCCGATGTCTCGGTCATCGTCTTTGGCAGGAAACTTTGCGATCCAGATCGAACCATCGGCTTCCGTGACATTCGCTTTTGGCCTTGCACCTCCGAGTGAGGCGCCGGGTGCAACCAGAACGCCCAGCCAACGGCGTAGCGCGTCAAGATCGTCAATCCGCTTGCCTGTAAGTTCTTTTGCCACAACTTCAAGTTCTCGAAGCATCGCAACGGGAGGCGCAGATAGTTCGTGGGAGCCAAGAAAGGTATCAGTTCCCTCTCTCTTGAAACGAAGCGCGCCTTGCCGTGTGAAGTCTTGCACTCCAATAAGGAAATCCCATGCATAGAGATTCTTCGGGGAGCGTTTTTCGTCTTTCGCCTCCAGCGCTTCCCTTCGCTTCAGAAGCGTTTGCCCCCACCTGTCGGGGGAGGAATCAAGAAAAACACCAAAATTGCCCACCTCTGGATCAGGATGGGAAGTGGCGTCATCCAATGACAGATCGGGGTCAATATCGAAACAGCTTGGGTGCGCCAACCAATCTTTGCTATAGAGAAACCTGACATGCCCTCGATCATGGGCAAGTGTTCCCACTCTAGTCATTTCGCCAATGAAATCGGCGTCGATCCAGACTTCCAGCTTGCTTGCACTCATGTCGATCCCCTTCTCTTTGGAAGTTCAAGGTCTTGCAACTTGCGCCCAAGCCTGTCGTCCTTGGCAAGCAAGTTAATGTCATCTTGCAGATGCAGAGCAGCCAGTACTCGCAGATACGTTCCCATGGCGACGGCAGGCGACCCTCTTTCTGCGCGGTGTAGAGTCATTCGCGAAATAGATGCCCTGTCCGCCAATGTCGCAGCAGATATATCGCGCCGCAAGCGTGCCAGACGAAGCCTCTCACCAAACTCGGCAAGTAGTTTTTTCTCGGATGGAAAAACTGGCTGTTTTTTGCTGGGCATGTATCACATGATAGGCGTAATTCATCAATTGGGCTACTATGTGATACATAAAGTGGGTGTTTTTTTGCAGGCAACCCCATTCCAACGAACTGTTAGCCTGAATTCAACGTCTGGCGCCCGGTTTTTCTGGACACGAACTTGGGGTTAAATCGTGTGCTGATGCTCACCCTGGTCGTCGTCACGATCATGCTCGGTTTTCCGACGGCGTTTACGCTGATGGGAATAGGCGTCATTCTTGCCTTCCTCACAATACGACCCGGACAATGTCTTCCGGTACACCAAGGCCGTGACCGGATGAGCGATCACGGCGTCTGCAGCGTCCCGTCGGCGAGCCGCGTCTGCGTCCACGTCGTCACCGTGTTCTCGCACGGGTATTTCGCCGCTTCGGCTTCGTCGATATCGACGCCGAGGCCGGGTTTGTCGTTGGCATAGACGTAGCCGTGGCGGAACTCGGGCAGGCCGGGGAAGACGTCGAGCAGCGCTTCACGCGGGCCCTTGAGTTCCTGGATGACGAAGTTCGGCGGTTCGGTGCCCGACCATTCCTGGACGCCGAAATTGCGCGCCGCAAGGTCGATGTGGATGTTCGCCGCGTGGGCCAGTGGCGACATGTCGCCGGGGCCGTGCCAGGCGGTGCGCACGCCGAATTGCTCGGCGAAGATCTGCAGCTTTCTGGCCGCTGTGATGCCGCCGATCTGCGAGAGGTGCACGCGGATGAAGTCGATCAGCCGCTCGCTGATCAGCGATTTCCACTCGTAGGCGTTGTTGAAGAGTTCGCCCTGGGCGAGCGGGATCGTCGTTTTGGCGCGCAACTGGCGGAACCACTCGCCGTCTTCGAGCGCGAGCGCGTCTTCGAGGAAAAAGAGTTCGAAGGGCTCGAGCGCGCAGGCAAACTGGATCGCTTCGACCGGCTTCAAGCGTTCGTGCACGTCGTGGCATAGCTCGACGTCAAAGCCCAGCGTGCTGCGGATGCCGTCGAAGAGCTTCAAGGTCTGGCGCATGTATTTGCGGCTGTCAAGGTAGATGCCGTCGGTTGCGCCCTGCGGCGCCGAAGCGGGCGCGCGGCCGTAAGCGCCGCCGCCGTAGCCGCCGCTCTGGCAGCGGATATGCGTGATGCCCTGGGCGCGGTATTTCTCGATGTTGGCGCACAGTTCGGCAAGGTCGCGGCCGTCGGCGTGACGATAGATCGGCACACCTTCGCGCACCTTGCCGCCAAAGAGCTGGTAGAGCGGCATATTGGCGAGCTTGCCCTTGATGTCCCAGAGCGCCATGTCGACGCCCGAGATGGCGTTGTTCTCGATCGGCCCGTTGCGCCAGTAGGCGTTCTGGTTCATCAGCTGCCAGAGCTCCTCGATCGCTTCGGCGTCGCGGCCGATGAGCAGCGGCCGCAAATATTCCTCGATCAGGCATTTGACGGCCAGATGCCGATAGGCGAACGTCGCGCAGCCGAGGCCATTGAGGCCCGGCTGGTTGGTTTCAACCTTGACGACGACGAGGTTGATTCCCTCGGGCGCGGTGAGGATGACTTTGACATCGGTAATCAGGGTGGCCAAGGCGTCACCTTCCCGGGAAGCGTTAGAAAGTGATCTGCACCTTCATCTGCGAGCGCCGGTCGGCGGCAAGATCGAAGGCCTCGACGGCGCGAGCGATGGGCAGCGTCGCGGTGATGATCGGCTTGACGTTGATGCGGCCTTCCTTGATCAGGCGCGCGGCAAGCGCGTAGTCGCCGTGAAAGCGGAAAGAACCGGCGAGGCGTATTTCCTTGCCGACAATGGCGTTGATCGGGATCGCCACTTCGCCGGCAACGCCGACCTGAACGATTGTTCCGCGCGGCGCGAGCGCCGGAATGACGTCTTTCAATACCGCGCCGACGCCGGTGCATTCGATTGCGACGTCGAAGTAACCCTTGTCGGTGGTAAATTCATCGGCCTTGAGTCCGGGTTCGACGCCGACGTTGACGGTGCGCGTTGCGCCCATTTCAATGGCTTTTTCGAGCGCCGCGTCGTGCAGGTCGGTGGCGACGACCTCGAGCGCGCCGGCGTAGCGTGCGGCGGCGACGACGAGCGCACCGATCGGCCCCGATCCGGTGACGAGAACGCGCTTGCCGACCAAGGATCCGGCCTGCTGCACGGCGTGCAGCGCGACCGAGAGCGGCTCGCAGCACGCCGCTTCGCCGAGCGAGACGGTATCGCCAACCGGTTCGCACTGGGTTTCTTCGGCGACGATCAGTTCGCGGAAAGCGCCCTGACTGTGCGGCATGCGCATGGCGCTGCCGTAGAACCACATGTCGATGCAATGCTGCTGCGCGCCGGCCTGGCAGAACTTGCACTGGCCACAGGGCCGACTGGGGTTCAAGGCGATGCGGTCACCCGGCTTGACACGGGTGACCTTGGCGCCGACCGCCTCAACCGTGCCGGCGACTTCATGGCCGAGAACGATCGGCTGCTTGACGCGGACGACGCCAAAACCGCCGTGCAGGTAGTAGTGCAGGTCGGAGCCACAGATGCCGCCAGCGCCGATGCGCACGAGCACCTGCTCGTCGCTCATTTCGGCGACCGGGACGGTCTCGACGCGCAAATCTTTTTCGGCGTGCAGGACGCAGGCTAATGCTTCCATTGAAGTCTCCTTGGTATTAAAGGACCGACAGCCAGCCGCCGTCGACATAATTGATCTGACCATTGACGTAGCTCGACGTGTCGGAGGCGAGGTACGCCGCTGTGCCGACGAGTGCTTCGGAGCCGCCCCAGCGTCCGGCCGGGTTGCTCGCCTTGACCCAGGCGTCGGACTGGGGATTTTCGATGAGCAACGTATTCATTTTGAGTCTAAAGCGAGTCCTAAGGGGGCAGTGTAATTTAGAAATAAGGACGACCTGTAGTCAAAACAGATTTGAATTTCTAGATTACACTGACCCCTTTCCCGTGGACTCCTTTTCCTTGCCTTGATCTGGGCGAACAGCGTCTGCCTGTGTTCATGGCAGTCTGCGGGAAGACGCTCACGATTCCGGCGGAAGGCCAATTCGAAATTCAAATCGGAGACACCCCTTGTTGCTTGGGAAACAAGGTCAATCATGGTCTATAGAGAATCGCCGATCAATTTAACCGGACAGCAATGATGTCGGCTGTAGATACCGCCAATGTTACCGGATATGGCTCAGGTTCCCTGCCGGTGCGCACGCCGACGAGCGTCGCTGAGGTTCAGGAGATCGTTCGTCAGGCCAGGCGCGACGGAAGGCATCTCTATCCGTATTCGACTGGGCTGAACTGGGGCTACGGGTCGAAAAGCCCGGTCAAGGCCGGCGCGCTGCTCGTCGATCTTTCGCGAATGAACGCCATCCTCAACGCGGATGAGATTTCGCTGGACAACCCGGTCGCGGTGATCGAGGCTGGTGTGACGCAGGTGCAACTTTATGATTTCCTGCGCGTCCGTTGCCCCGGTCTGACCTTCAACGTCACCGGCGCGGCTCGTGACACCAGCATTCTTGGCAATGCGCTCGACCGCGGCGTCGGCTATTTTGGTCCGCGCAAGGACGACGTTTTTGGCATGGAAATCGTGACCGGTACCGGAGACGTCCTGCGCACGGGTTTCCGCCGCCTTGGCGAGACGTCGCCGCTGGCGCACGCACATCCCGGCGGTCTGGGTCCGATGCTCGATGGTTTGTTTTTCCAGGGTAATCTGGGAATCGTCACCAGCGCCTGCTTGCGCCTGATGCCCAGGCGCCCGAAGGAAGTTGCGATTTCGATGTCCTTGTCCGACACGCGCTTCATGGCCGATTTCATCGATGAACTCGCACGCCTGAAACGCGACGGTCTATTGACCTCGGTCTCGCATATCGGCAACAAGGCCAGAACGCAATCGACGCTCAGCTACGGGGCCGTCAGTTATCTCGAAAAACAATGTGGTTACTCGCCGCAGAGGGCGCAGTCCGAAGCGGCTCGCGCGCTCGCGCTCGTCGCTCCCAGCGAATGGGCAAGCCTTGCCGCGATCTCCGGAAATCGGGGTCAGGTGCGCTCCGCCATTCGGGAAATCAGGCAGCGGGTCGGACCTTACGTCCGGGTCATGGTGGTTACCGAGGCGCGGCTCGATATGGGCTACCGGATTGCGCGCGCCTTGCGCTTTATTCCGTTTGCCCGCGTCTGTGCGGCGGTAATCGCTTCCATCCGTCCCCTGCATTCGCTGGCACTGGGCGTGCCGACGGATATCGCGATCGAAAATCTGTTATGGAAATTTGGACGACCGGATCTTGGTGCGACGCAGCTCGACGAGTCGGATTGCGGGCTGCTTTTTATCAATCCGGCGCTCCCGCTGAACGGAAAAGCGGTCGTTGCCGTTGTAGACGAGCTGCAAAACATCGCAGGAGTCTACGGGTTTACCGTCTACATGACGCTCAATATCGAGACGGCGACGTCGATGGTGGCGGTCATCAACCTGCTTTTCGACCGGTCCCAGCACGCCGAGGTCGAGCGCGCGCATCGTTGTGCCGATGAAATGCTGGTATGCATCCGGCGTCACGGCCTCGAACTCTATCGCGCACGCGCGGACACGATGAAGGACGTCGTTACGGATAATGATTACTGGCGAACCGTACGTCGCCTGAAAGATGTATTTGACCCTGATGACATCATTGCGCCCGGGCGATATAACCTTATGGCATAATAAGTGGCGGTGCCAGGACATTACGAAAGGGCAAGAAGCGGAAGCAGCGAAGAACGGGCGTTTCCGATGAAGGTCGACAGCCCCAGGGTGACGAGGAACCGCACCAGCCATTTCACGCCAATCGTCCATTGACGTATCTTCCCGGCGCCACCAGGTTGTGGGGGTCGAGGGCTTTCTTGATCGCCTGCGCCATCCAGAAAGCCGGTACCCCGGGGTCATCGAGCAGGTGCATGTGATCGATGTCCAACCGATAGGGAAAGAGCCCCATCAGCACGCCTTCTTTCAGCAACTCGTCATAGCATCGCCTGGCCTTGTCGGCGTCGCCCTCAATTTCTCTGGAATAGAGAATTGGTATCGTCGAATCGAAGCACCTCGCCGAGAAAGCCGTCAGCGTGATCAGCGGGTCGATGTCGTGCGCGAGACAGATTCGCGTCAGCTCCTGGACGTAGTCGCGCACGATCGGCGGATCGAGCGGGATCAGCGGCGAAAACCACATCAAGCCGCAGTTGTCGCGGTCCGGATTAAGCTCGCCGGCCGGCAAACCGTTTTTGCTTTTCAGGTAGGCGAGCGGCAAAGCCACCTTGCTTGGTATCCCTTCGAGAACAGTGTGCTTCTCGCCGCAATCAAGGCCGTTCAGTGCCGGTTGTTGACGCGTGACATACGGTACCGGCTCCCGCCCAAGGTCGATCCGGAAAATTCTCTTTTGAATGGTTCGATCGACGCATGACGAAAGACTCGCATCAAGCTAAAGGCAGCGCAATGATGGCGCCGCGCTGCCGGTACGCTATTCTTGCGCTTGGCAAAATCAGCGAGGCAACAATGAACAGTCGAACGGGCGAACCGATTATCGCCGCGCAGCAGCGCAGCGTCCTGTGCACGTCCGGCTCCGGCCTGTACCGCATGGCTTACCGCGAATGGGGCGAGCGCGACAACCCGAGCGTCCTCGTCTGTGTCCATGGGCTGTCACGCAACGGTCGTGATTTCGACACCCTGGCACGTGCGCTGGCCGGCCATTACCGCGTCGTCTGTCCCGACGTCGTCGGCCGCGGGCACAGCGACTGGCTCGCCGACCCGGCGCACTATTGCATCGAGCAGTATGTTCACCACATGGTGACGCTCATCGCCCGCCTCGACGTCGAGCGCGTGCACTGGCTCGGAACCTCGATGGGCGGGCTGGTCGGCATGGTATTGGCGAGCCTGCCCGGGTCGCCGGTCGCGCGGCTCGTGCTCAATGACGTCGGGCCGGTGATCGGCGCCGAGTCGATCCGGCGCATTGGCCAGACGATCGGCCGCGCGCCATGCTTCGCGAGCCTCGCCGAGGCCGAGAGCTTCGTCCGGCTGGTCAGCGCGCCGTTCGGGCAGCTTGCCGACGCGCAGTGGCGCGAACTGACCGAATCGAGTATCCGTCCGGCGGTCGGCGGCGGCTTCGAGATGCGTTACGATCCGGCGATCGGCGATTCCTTCCGCCGCGCGACGAGCATGCCGATCGACCTGTGGCCGATCTACGAGCGCGTCCGCTGTCCGACGCTCGTCGTGCGCGGCGCGCAGTCAGACCTGCTGAGCGCAGAGACGGCGCGCGCCATGGCCACGCGCGGACCGCGTGCGCAAATCGCCGAAGTGCCTGGCGTAGGCCACGCGCCGATGTTCCTCGACACGGGTCAGATCGAGCTGGTCCGGGCCTTTCTGCTTGACTCGACGACGGGCGATTCGAACGAAGGGCCAAACGGCCGGCGGCAGGAATTCGGCTGATTTTGCCGCGCATGAACTCGACGGCGACGGGACCGATGTCTTTGACGCGTCGCCACGGCCCGACGATACTGCGCTCAGCGCAACGAGAAACGCATTGGAGAGACGTGAACGCGACGACGAATACCGAGGCCACCGACCCGCTGCTGCACTGGCGCGAGGGCGAGGGCGAGCGCTTGGCGCGCTGGCAGTCGGAGGCCGGCGTGCCGCCGCCCAAGCGCGTTGAAATCGCCTCCGACGCGCTCACCGCCGACGCGGCGTATCGCCTGGCGTGCGGCGGCACAGCGCTGCTCTGGCGCGGCGATTTTCACAACGCGCGGCAACTGCTGCAGGCCATCGAGCGGCGCATCGCAGGCAAGCCCGGGAAAGCGCGCAAGGCGCTGCCGGCGCTGCCGGCGCTGCCTGAGGCCTTCCATGTCCAGCGCATGGCGCAGGCGCAACGCGCGCGCACGCTCGGCATGCTGCTCATCCCGGTCGGTGCCGATCACGTCATACCCCTGCGCCGGGCGCCCGACGTGCAGGCGGCGTGCGCCGAGGCCTACGGGTCGCGCACGGCGCCCTACGTCGTCTCGCTGCGCGAACTGCTCGGCCTGATCGGCGCCCACGAGTGGCGCAAAAAAGGCGTCGAGGTGCCGGCGCTCGGCGCCCGCATCCATCCGCATTACGGCGTTTTCTCACCACTACGCGGCGAGTACGTCGGGCTCGTCGCCGACGCACCCTTGCCGGCGGCGCTGTCCACCGAGAGCGTCGCTTTCGATATCGGCACCGGCACTGGCGTGCTCGCCGCAGTTCTCGCGCGGCGCGGCGTAGCGCGCGTCGTGGCCACCGATCAGGACGCGCGGGCGCTGGCCTGCGCCCGAGAAAATGTCACACGTCTTGGCCTTGGCGGGCAGGTCGAGGTGCTGCGTGCCGATCTGTTCCCGCCCGGGCGCGCGCCGCTTGTCGTCTGCAATCCGCCGTGGCTGCCGGCGCGCCCGAGTTCGCCACTCGAATACGCGATCTACGACCCGGACAGCCGCATGCTGCACGGTTTCCTCGACGGCCTTGCGGCGCATCTCGAGCAGCGCG
>Ga0136636_10002117_pt1 | contig 11814 bp, 12 predicted proteins | sample AntDrymUQ8522106_2_FD_104653 | JGI IMG/M metagenome (GOLD analysis project Ga0136636, IMG submission 104653) | Polar desert sand microbial communities from Dry Valleys, Antarctica - metaG UQ852 (21.06) | ecosystem: Environmental > Terrestrial > Soil > Desert | place: Antarctica: Dry Valley... | reverse complement strand
TGGCTGTAACGTACCGGCCATCCTTTCTACCAGGATAATCGAAAGCCGCCGCGACAGGCTTATCACCATGCTGATCAATCCATTTATGTCGTGTAGTGCGCGGCTTCCGGTTTATATACTTTTTATTACTGCATTTTTCCAATCCTACCAGGGAACTATATTATTCGGTATTTATTTTACAGGAGTAATGCTGGCAATAGGTTCGGCACTTGTGTTTCGTAAAACAATTTTCCGAAAAAAGGATGTTCCATTTGTAATGGAACTCCCACCCTACCGTGTTCCAACCATGCGGAGCATAGTAAGGCATATGTGGCACAGGACCGGTCAGTATCTTCAGAAAATCGGAGGCATTATTCTGATATCTTCAATCGTGATCTGGGCTTTGGGTTATTTCCCTGTCCATTTTGATGAGAAACAGCAGATTGAGTCGCTGATTTCAGAATTACAGAAAGCTAACCTATCAGCAAATCAATCAATTGCAAATACGCCGGGTGAAAAGGATTCCATAAATTTCGTATTTTCCGCAAAAGTAAAAGAACTAAATTTTGCTATTCGTGTGGCTCAGCAGAAAAACTCATTTATCGGCCGTATCGGTCATTTTATTGAACCGGTAATGCGTCCGCTGGGATTTGACTGGAAGATGAGTGTGGCGCTTCTTACAGGTGTTTCAGCTAAAGAAGTGGTTGTCGGAACATTAGGTGTTTTATACCAGACTGAAAATTCGGATAAAGGCACTCAGCCATTAATAGAGAAACTTCAGAATCAGTACTATACGAGTGGACCAAAAATCGGAAAACCGGTTTTCACACCGCTGGTTGCGTTAAGTTTCATGCTATTCATTCTGATCTACTTTCCTTGTATTGGAGTGGTTTCGGCCATCAGCCGCGAATCGGGACACTGGAAATGGGCCATGTTTGTTGTTGTTTATACCACCACTTTAGCATACCTTGGCTCTCTGGCATTGTTCCAGATTGGTTCCCTGTTTTTCTAACACTTTTATTAATGGCCTGGCTTACTTCAAACCCTACCTTAGTTTTCTACATCCTGCTGATTACGTCACTTTTACTGACCCGAATTCCGGTTCTGGGAAAATATTTCAGAAGCGTCAATACACTGGTTCACGAAGCAGGACATGCCTTTACAACTCTTTTATTAAGTGGTGAAGTAATTGCAGTAAATCTTTTTGCTGATACATCCGGAACCACCGTAACAAAAGCTAAGGGGAAATTGCCGCAGGCGCTTATTGCCCTGGCAGGTTACCCGGTTTCGGCTCTTACAGGCTGGCTTTGCCTTTTCCTTGCACATAGAGGTTATTACCTTTACATACTTTTTATTTTAACCAGCATTGCACTGATAATCATGATTTTGTCGCTGCGGAATGCGTACGGAATATTCTGGGCCGCAACATTTGTAGTACTCAATTTGTTATTAATCTACTTTAACAACAAACCATTGATTTACACCTTGGCGACCTTTTATTCGGTGATAATTTTCACGGATGCAATCATTTCTTCGGTTGTGTTGTTTGTATTATCAATCCGACAGCCCAAAAAAGCCGGTGATGCCACAAACCTGCAAAAGATTACTAAATTACCGTCTGCCGTCTGGGCATTATTGCTGCTGGTATTCACTTTGTTTATCTCATGGCTCTCGGTAATACACTATTTCCCACCCATTAAAAATCTGATCTAGAGGAATGCAAATCCAGGAAATCATAACTTATATCATTGTGGCAGTTGCCAGCGGTTTTGTATTGGTTAGTCTTTATAAAACCATTTTTCCATCGAAGCATAAAATCAATGAAAATGGTTGTTCATCAGGTTGCAATTGCGATGCAAAAGTGATGAGGAAAGAGTTGCTGAGTAAGAAGAATACGGCCTGAATCAGAATCTGAGATAATAATAAGTATTTGGTTGAGAAACGATCAATAGCATTGCATAAAAAACTCCGGCAGGAAAATCCTCCGGAGTTTTTTAGTTATACTAGGCTCCTAAAACAATTACGCTTTCAGAGCCGCAATCAATTTTACTTCGATTTCTTCGCAAAGTTCAGGATTATCAGCCAGCAGTTTCTTGAGTGCATCGCGTCCCTGGCCTAATTTAGTTTCGCCGTAGCTGAACCATGATCCGCTTTTCTTGATGATATTCTTATCGACTCCGAGGTCAATAATTTCACCAAATTTCGAAATGCCTTCACCATAAATGATGTCGAATTCAGCCGTGCGGAATGGAGGTGCAACTTTATTCTTTACAACCTTCACTTTTACTCTGTTACCGATGGCAACATCGCCATCCTTTATCTGAGTCTGGCGGCGGATATCCAAACGTACCGATGCATAAAACTTAAGAGCATTTCCCCCGGTTGTTGTTTCAGGATTACCGAACATAACACCTATTTTTTCGCGCAATTGATTGATAAAGATACAGCAGCATCCGGTTTTGCTGATGGTGGAAGTAAGTTTACGAAGCGCCTGCGACATAAGCCTGGCCTGTAAACCCATCTTGGAATCGCCCATTTCACCTTCGATTTCACTGCGTGGTGTAAGCGCTGCTACCGAGTCAATTACAATTACGTCAATTGCTCCGGAACGAATCAGGTTTTCGGTAATTTCCAAAGCCTGCTCGCCATTATCAGGTTGCGAGATAAGCAGGTTTTCGATGTCTACCCCAAGTTTCTGTGCATAATAACGATCAAAAGCATGCTCAGCATCAATAAAGGCAGCTATTCCGCCTTTTTTCTGTGATTGGGCAATTACATGCAGAGCCAATGTTGTTTTACCTGAGGATTCAGGTCCGTATATTTCAATAACGCGGCCTTTGGGTAAACCGCCTACACCTAAAGCTATATCCAGACCCAGCGAGCCTGTTGAGATTGCAGGTGTTTCTTCAAAAGCCTGGTCGCCCAGTTTCATAATTGTACCTTTACCGTATGTTTTTTCGAGCTTATCCATTGTAAGCTTCAGAACATTCAGTTTTTCCTGGTTGCTATCTTCTTTTGCCATTTTTTCAGTTTTCTTTAAGTAGCAAATTTACTCAGTTTCGATCTGATTCAAAAAAATAGTTAACGTTTCAAAGCAATTTTTATTAACAAAATTAAATGCCAAGATAAATATTACTTTATTACCCTGGCATTCATGTATTTAAAGTATTTAAAAATTCCTGATAAATCAGGAATTCAATATCTGATCTGTGTGGTTTTTAGTATCGACTTGTGTGAAAACTTTCTCAATAATTCCGTTTTCGTCAATTACAAAAGTTGAGCGATAAACGCCATCATAGCTTTTACCCATAAATTTCTTAGGACCCCAAACGCCATAAGCCTGTATTATAATCTTTTCCGTATCAGGAAGGAGTGAGAATGGAAGTTCGTACTTCTCAGTAAATTTTGTGTGTGCTTTAAGGGCATCGGGACTTACGCCAATAACTACGTAGCCCTTGCTAATCAGATCGGCATGATTATCACGCAGGTTGCAGGCTTCGGCAGTGCAGCCGGGAGTATCGTCTTTTGGATAGAAATAGAGAACCACTTTTTTGCCTTTCAATGATTCAAGAGAAATCTGGTTGCCGTGTTGATCGGGTGCAGAAAAATGAGGTGCTGCATCGCCGGATTTTAAGGTTGTCATATCGTTTGATTGTAAAAATTGTTTAACGTCAGAATCTAAAAAATAAACAAAATCTGCACTGAAAAGTTCATCAATCTGTTAGATTCAATCAGACTATTTCCCGGATTTTTTTTCAAGAGTCTGATAATATTTACAGAATTCTTTAATTCCGCATTCGGCACATCTGGGCTTCCTTGCCACACATACATACCTGCCGTGTAAAATAAGCCAGTGGTGTGCAATTGAAAGTTTATCTTCAGGAATATATTTCACCAGCTGTTTTTCAGTTTCAAGCGGTGTCCGCGAATTAGTTGTTAATCCAATGCGGTTCGAAATCCTGAAAACATGCGTATCAACTGCCATAGCCGGTAGATTGAAAACCACTGAAGCTATTACATTAGCAGTTTTGCGACCAACGCCAGGCATCTTTTGCAGTTCATCAATATCTGATGGAACCACACCTTTGAATTCATTCATTAAAGATCGTGCCATCCCAACCAGGTTTTTAGCTTTATTATTGGGATAAGAACAACTTTTAATCAAATCGAAAACATCTTCCTCAGAGGCTTTTGAAAGAGACTCCGCATCAGGAAAAACCTCATAGAATGGTGGAGTTATGATATTTACCCGTTTATCAGTGCATTGTGCTGATAAAATAACGGCCACCAGCAACTGGTAGGGTGATTTATAAACGAGTTCAGTTTCAGCAATTGGCATAGCTGATTCGAAATAGCTGATAACTGCTTTATAGCGTTCTTTTATCGAAATTGATTTTTGCATCAGGATTTTTGAAAAGTTTAAGTTCGGGGATAACTTTTTAGTGCCGGGTATATCGTTTCATTAATTTATTGACGATTGATTTGAGAACATAAATTCCTTACAGCGGTGTACTAAAGGTTTGGCATTTATTTCTTCAATCCCTTTTAAGATTCGCTTTTTTAGTTCTTGCTTTGACGTAATCCTAATTTGGTTCAGGAGAGTTTTTGACATTCTACGAAAAAGCGTTTCCACCAATTTTAGCTATGATCACTGTTTTGGAATAAAATTATAGATAAATCGATTTGGCTTCTCAGTAAGATATTTCATTGTTTCTTTCGATTTAAGCGAAGAGTGGTTATTGAGTATTATTCGTATTTTGTTGATTAGCGGATAGTATTCATCTATCTTCTTTAAGAGTTTTATAAATTCGATGCTCCTATTTTGATTTCTACTACTGCAATGACCTTTCCGCTGTGCAAATCTAAACTCACTAAAATACGGAGCATCCCCGGTTGTATATATTTATAATCACGACCTATTTTTGTGCACTTTCCTGCAACTGGAGGTAAATCAGGCGTATTGTTTTGAATAGCCTGAACACCGGGTTTTTCATCTATTGTAACCGTCAATATGCCTGAATCCTGCAAATAATTTTCCTGCTCATTTTTAAGGTTAACTTCTTTGTAAGCAAGAATTACTTCATTCATCTTTTCTTCAAATTGCTCGTCCTTTCATTCCAGATAATACTTAATCTTTTGGGGATGTATCTTGTTGCTGGTCAATATCCTGTATATCGTAGCTTTTGCTGATTGACTTAAGCAATCATTCCCTTCGCCAGGAGCATGTTTTCGGGTATGCTTTGCCAATGATTCGTAGCCTCATACTTGGACTGTGTAGCCATGATCTTTGGGCTTTTAACCAGATTACCAGACTTTCCGTATTCACTCTTGGCACTTTCTTCTGTTACTCTGGTGCATTTATACGGTAAAGATTTGCAGGTAAGGCCTGTAAGAAATTCTATGTTTTTTAGCTCATGTGTCCAATCCGTCAATTGTTTCGAGCAAAAATGACTGTCACCCCGAAGTATGATCATTGTTTGTGGCCAGTGACCAGGTAAGTATACTATTATCCTTTTATGTATGACAAATGCATTTACACTTTTGCTTCTGTATCCTGGCTTTAAAATGGTGGTTATCAGTTTGCCCGAAAAACCCTCGTATTTGTGCCAGGTCATATGACAATTGTCGCCATAATATATATTGAATAGTGCCAGTTCCTGTTGCCCGTATGTTAGGCTGTCCTTATCATCACTATCAATTATAATAATCCCGGGTGTACTTTCATAGGAAGCTATTAAATGATCGAGAAAGGCTTTTGCCATGCAGTATAATTTCATTTTCCCTGGTTGGTTTTCCAAACGACACATCGTAGGCTGGGTTGCAAGTGACTGCTGCTGGCCAGCGCATACTTTCAATATCCCGTCATCTTTTAATATTTTACAATCATTGGTATCCTCATATCCTGCTACAATTTGAATCACACTCTGACTGAGCATTGATTTGGCACTATTCTTTACATAACCCTGATGGCGGTTGTCCCTGATACAGTACGTTAATCTATTGATTATCGCAATATGCTTATATACTTCTCTTAGCAATAGTAAGCCTCCATCATTAGAAGTTTCTTCCAAGGTAAAGCAGACTTCAACTTTCTTTTTGTAAAGTTCCGCTAAATTAATAAGGATAAGTATATTGAATTCTGAAATTCCAGCTCCTTTTACCTGATTATTATTCTTAAATTTATTCACGGAGTTTTGTTTTTGTTTTGCACCTAAATGATATTGATTATCAATGAGATAATAAATCAAATACCCGTCTTTTTGCTTTTATGAATTATTCAGGCTAAATGGGGTAGGAAGAATTGAAAAATTGATCTACTATGCAGTGTCTTTTATAGCATCCATTTGATATTCCGATAGATACCCACAACCAAAACTATGTGAAGGCATAATTGTTTGCCAGCAATCATACCGGGCTTTGCTTATATATTCTTGTTGGCATAAAGTTATTACTTTTGATGTTCGGTTTAACAAAACCGAGATGACAATGAGGTAGGGATCACTGTGATTTATTCCTTAACCAATCGACATTTATACTTGACTTGTTTTTCTTTCATAATCATAGGAGAAGTACCAAGATGCACTATTTCCTGTTTTCTATTTTCCTTTTTCTTTCTCATTCTGATGACACATTTCAGACAGCTTTATCACATGAACAGCCTCTTTCACATCATGCACCCTAAGTATATCAGCCCCGTTGAGCAAAGCGATCATATGCAATGCCGAAGTTGCTGATAAGGCTTCCTCAGGAGTAATTTCCAGTAATTTGTAAATCATTGATTTGCGCGATATACCAACTAAAACCGGATAACCGGCTTGTTTAAAAATTGCCAGGTCACGAAGCATTTTGTAATTGTGATCAATGGATTTTCCGAATCCAAAACCAGGATCAAGTACTACCTGCTGAATACCGGCCTGGCTCAGAGAAATAAGTTTTTGAGCGAAGAATTCACAGACGTCCAGGGTTACATCATCGTAAATCGGGTTTGTCTGCATATCGGAAGGCGTTCCCTGCATATGCATAAGTATGTATGGCAAACCGGTTTCCGCAACAGCCTGAATCAGACCGGCATTCATACTGCCACCCGAAATATCATTGATAATTCCTGCCCCGGCTTTGGCCGTGAGTTCTGCCACTTTTGCCCGGTAGGTATCAATGGAAAAAACTGTTTTAGGATACCTTGATTTAAGTATTTCAAGAGCAGGCATCAGGCGTGAAATTTCCTCTTCTTCCGTAACATTCTTGGCACCGGGTCGGGTTGAAACAGCGCCTAAATCAATAATGGAAGCACCTTCCTCAATCATTTTTTCAGCCTGCGAAATCCAGGCATCCCTGTTTGTATATCGACCACCGTCGAAAAAAGAATCCGGCGTTAAATTTAATATGCCCATAACCAGCGGTTTATCAATATTGAGTTCAATATCGCCGCATTTCAAGGTTTTATTTCCGGAAAAAGGTGTAATTTTATCACTCCAAAAATTCATGGTTTCCTCATTGAAATCTGCTACAAAGTTATTGATAATATGCCGGAAAAAACATTTCAACAATACGATACAGTACTTGGTTCATGCCGAAAGGTATTTATGGCTAAAATGCTCGATTACGGCACCGCCTGGCGCATTCTTCGGACTACTTCCATCACTGACCAGATCTACATCAAAGCCAGTAGAATCAGAAGCATAGAAGAAAAAGGCGAAAGCAAGGTGGATGAAGGAATCAGGCCTGAATTTGTCGGCATGATCAATTATTCGGTGATGGCACTTATTCAGCTTGAGTTAGGAGCAGCTGAAGAAGCACGGATGGATAACGAATTGGTTGGTGCCAGGTACGATTCATATGTTGCCATGGCCCGCAGCCTGATGGCCGATAAAAATCATGATTACGGTGAAGCATGGCGTCAGATGCGCATCAGTTCGCTTACGGATATTATTTTGATGAAATTGCTGCGAATCAAGCAGATTGAAGATAATAACGGCCTGACGATTATGTCGGAAGGGCTTGATGCAAATTACCTTGATATCATAAACTACTCAACTTTTGCGCTTATTATGTTGGATCAAAATACTAGTTTATCATGAAATGGATCGCCAATTTAAGCAGAGTTCTGATCGGAATTGTATTCGTTTTTTCAGGTTTTGTAAAAGGAGTTGACCCGCTTGGCACTGCCTACAGACTGGAAGACTATTTTATCGCTTTTAACTGGTCATTTTTTATTCCGCTTGCCCTTTTCTTTTCAATTTTGCTTTGTACCCTAGAGTTCACTATCGGGATGATGTTATTGCTTAATTTAAGGATGAAACTAACATCCTGGCTTTTGCTGATTATGATGGTGTTTTTTACAGGTCTTACTTTGAATGATGCAATCAATAATCCTGTTCCCGATTGCGGCTGTTTTGGCGATGCCATAAAACTTACCAACTGGCAGACATTTTATAAAAACCTGATTCTTTTGCCATTGACTATTCTGGTTTTTTCCTATCGAAAGAAATTCAAACCTTTTGCAGGTTCAATTGCACAATGGGTGATTGCCGGATTTTTTGCAGTCTTGTTTGCCGGATTTTCTTACCGGTGCTACAGTCATTTGCCGGCTGTTGATTTCACTGAATGGAAAGTCGGGAATAAACTATTTCTTGAGGACCCGAAGCCTATTGAGTATTATCTTAGCTATAAAAATAAAAAATCAGGTGAAAAGAAAGAGTACCTGTCGCCCAATTTCCCTTATAATGACAGCGCTTGGATGCAGCAATGGGAATTTGTATCCCAGCGTGTGGTGGATCCCAATAAGACCTTTGGAAGTTCGCTCGTTATTCTTGATGGAGCCGGAGTTAATGTGACCGAAGGAATTATCAGGAATCCAGGTTATCAGCTAATTATAAATTCTTACGATCTATCAAAAGCAGATCGGGAGGCCTTTAAAACACTTAACGCTTTTTGTGCCAAAGCCTATAGTGATGGCATACCAACAGCAGTACTTGTAAGTGCCGAAAATAAACAGATTGAACAGTTTGTCAGCGATAATAAGCTTCAACTCGATTTTTATACTGCTGATGATATAATACTCAAATCAATTGTCCGATCAAATCCTGGTTTATTGTTAATGAAAAATGGGGTCATTCTGAAAAAGTGGCATCACAATGATATTCCTGATTATGAGGAATTCAAAAAATCACTCTGGAAAAGGTAAATAATCATAAACCTGGGGAAAAGGATTTCGGATCTTTATTAAGAGATGCGATGCATCGCATATATATCTGAAAACCTGCCCTTCAGCTCCACTCAACAGCCTAAAAAACCTAAAACATTTCAATCATTTCAAACTCTTCAATCAAATCAATCCTTCAGTCCCCTCAATCCAACAAATGCTCCGCTACGCTCTTATCCGCCTGATGTATGGAATCCTGGTGCTTTTTGGAGTGGTTACGCTGATATTTTTCCTGTTCAATGTTTTGCCGGGCGATCCGGCACGGATGATGCTCGGGCAGCGGGCTGATATTTCTTCTGTGGAGGCCATAAACCGCGACCTTGGACGCGACAAACCTTTGGCAGTGCAATACCTTGCTTTCCTGAACGATGTATCGCCTGTCTCATTTCATAATACTGAAGAAAATTCAAGTGCATTCTACTTTGACAAAACTAGGTATCCTTCCTCCATTCACTTATTGAACATCGGAAAATCGACGGTTGTGTTGAAGAAACCTTATCTGCGCCGCTCTTACCAGAGTAAACGTCCGGTTTCCGAAATCTTATCCGAAGCTTTTGTGCCAACAATGGTTCTGGCAACTGTGGCTATGATTGCTGCCACAATAATTGGTCTGATACTTGGCATATTCAGCGCACTGAACAAAGATGGCTGGTTCGACCGTATTTCGCTGATTGTAAGTATACTTGGAATGTCATTGCCATCATTTTTTGCAGCAATTCTCATCGCCTGGTTTTTTGCCTATGTATTGGCTGATTACACAGGACTGAGCATGTTCGGAAGCTTATATACCGTAGATGATTTCGGGAGAGGAGAATATATAAATCTGAAAAACCTTATTCTTCCGGCAGTTACACTGGCAATAAGACCATTGGCAATCATTACAGAACTTACCCGAAGTTCGATGCTCGATGTGATGTCGCAGGATTATATCCGGACAGCCCGTGCGAAAGGATTGAGTTTGTACCGTATTATCACAAAGCATGCCCTGAAAAATGCCCTAAACCCTGTTGTGACTGCGGTTTCCGGCTGGTTTGCCTCCTTAATGGCCGGTGCAGTTTTTGTTGAATATATTTTTGACTGGAAAGGCGTTGGTGTTGTGATAGTTGATGCGCTCGAAAAATATGATTTCCCGGTAGTGATGGGAGCGGTACTGTTTATTTCCGTTCTTCTCATTATAATTAATATTTTTGCAGATCTTGTGTATGGCGTTCTGGATCCGAGGATTCGATATGCATAGGAAGTTAACGAAAAATGGTTATTAGAAAACGGTAAATAGAAAAAAGTTGGATAAAAAGTTGATAGAAAACAATTACATAAACAGTTAAGAGAAATAGTAAATAAATCATATAAAAACCTGTTAAAATGAGAAAGAAAATTGTTGCCGGAAACTGGAAAATGAATAAAGATTTTCAGGATGCAGAAGACCTGATGTTTGAAATCGTTGATGAACTTACCGAAAAAGGTTCGGGAGATACAGAAGTTATCGTTTGTCCTCCTGCCGTTTACCTGGAAATGAGTTCGGATATTGCTGCCGAGAACGGATTTATGGTTGGCTCCCAGAACCTGAGCCAGTTCGAATCAGGCGCATATACCGGTGAGATTTCAGCATCAATGCTGCATTCAATGGGGATTTCGCATTGCATCCTCGGCCATTCCGAACGCAGAACCTATTTTGGTGAAAACGATAAAATTATTGCTGCCAAAGTTGACCTTGCCTTGAAAAACGGTATAACTCCGATTTATTGCTGCGGCGAAGTATTGGCTGAGCGCCAGGCCGAAAAACATTTCGATGTAATCAGGAGCCAGGTTAGTGAGGCATTGTTCCACCTTGGTAATGAAGCCATCAGCCAGGTAATTATCGCTTACGAACCAGTTTGGGCAATAGGAACCGGAGTAACTGCTTCATCAGCACAGGCACAGGAAGTACATGCTTTTATCCGCAGCCTTCTCACCGAAAAATATGGCAACGAGGTAAGTGCTGAAATATCCATTCTTTATGGTGGCAGTTGTAACGCTAAAAATGCAGCCGAGCTTTTTGCAAATCCTGATGTTGATGGTGGCCTTATCGGTGGTGCTGCCCTGAAAGCATCCGATTTTGTAACCATAGTGAACTCGTTTGCATAAATATGGAATATGTCGAAATGATATGCCACCCTTCACAGGGTGCACATGCTGCTGAATTACTGGTTGGTGTGCTTGCAGATGCCGGTTTCGAAAGTTTTACCGAAAACGATAACGGGACATTGTCGGCATTTATCCAGTCGCCACTTTATACTCATCAGTTGGCATCAAGGCTGAGTTCAGATGAATTTGTTGAATTCCTGGATTCATTCCTGATTAAGAAAATTGCCGACGAAAACTGGAATGCGGTATGGGAAAGCCAGTATGACGCTGTATTGATTGATGGCCGTTGTATGGTTAGGGCGCCTTTTCATCCTAAACCGGAGGAGGTGGAGTTCGATATTGTGATCATGCCAAAAATGTCGTTTGGTACAGCTCATCATGAAACTACAAAGCAGATGATTCAGTATCTGCTGGGTATGGATGTTTCGGGAAAATCATTACTCGATATGGGTTCAGGTACTGCAGTACTGGCCATCCTGTCGCGTATGAAAGGTGCGTTACCTGTATCA